>ERZ772855.145-NODE-145-length-89408-cov-10.815048_pt1 | contig 89408 bp, 75 predicted proteins | sample MGYA00511900_ERZ772855 | MGnify/ENA primary metagenome ERZ772855 (study PRJEB29015, sample SAMEA2737701) | human gut metagenome | biome: human gut; feature: human-associated habitat; material: faeces | place: China | collected 2012 ... | reverse complement strand
CGGTGTTTATCGCGATCATCGTCTCGCGCCGCAAGGCGATGCGCGAGGCCTCCCGCCGCGTGAAGAAAAAGACCGGCGCGATCAACGCCGACATCGAATCTGCCCTCTCCGGCATCCGCACGGCCAAGGCATTCGCCAACGAGCACGTCGAGGAAGAAAAATTCGACCGCTCGAACGACATTTACAAGACCTCCAAGAAGATGTTCCACCGGGAAATGGGCATTTTCATGGCCGTGATGGAGTTTTTCACAAGCTCCCTGTCCGTGGCCGTCGTGACTGTGGGCGGCCTGCTCATTATGAAGGGGCAGATGGATACGGTCGATCTTCTGACGTTCACGCTCTATATCGCGTCCTTTGTCAACCCCATCCGGAAGCTTGCGAACTTTACGGAGCTGTTTTCCAACGGCACGGCGGGCTTTGAGCGCTTTTTGGAGATCATGCGCACCGCGCCGGAGCTGCACGACGCGCCGGACGCGCTTGAGCTGACGCACGTGCGCGGCGAAATTGGAGTCGAGAACGTGAGCTTTTCCTATGAGGACGACCCGGAGGTCCTGCATGACGTGTCCCTGCACGTCCCGGCGGGCAAGACCGTCGCCATCGTCGGTCCCTCCGGCGGCGGCAAGAGCACGCTCTGCCAGCTCATTCCACGCTTTTACGACGTGACCGGCGGCTCGATCACCGTCGATGGCCATGACGTGCGCTGCGTCACGCAGGAGTCCCTGCGCCGCTCCATCGGCATCGTGCAGCAGGACGTGTTTCTGTTCGCCGATTCCATTCTGGAAAACATCCGCTACGGTAAGCCCGGCGCGACGATGGAGGAGATCGTGGAGGCGGCGAAGCGTGCGGAAATTTACGATGATATCATGGCCATGCCCGACGGCTTCGACACCTACGTCGGCGAACGCGGCACGCTCCTGTCCGGCGGACAGAAGCAGCGCATCTCCATCGCGCGCATTTTCCTCAAAAATCCGCCCATCCTCATCCTTGACGAGGCGACGAGCGCCCTTGACACGCTGACCGAGGCGAAGATCCAGCACGCGTTTGACGAGCTGGCAAAGAACCGCACCACGCTCATCATCGCACACCGCCTGTCCACCATCCGCGCCGCAGGCGAGATCGTTGTCATTGCCGACGGCCGCATCGCCGAGCGCGGCACGAACGAGGAGCTTCTCAAAAAAGACGGCATCTACGCCAGCCTCTGCCGCACGCAAAACCTGCTGGCATAAAACTTCATGCGTGAGCACCGCACCACGAAAATGCGCAAATGCCGGTGCATGAAGTTTGTGCATCATTTCCGGTTGCCCCGCAGGGACGAGGAAATGGCACATTTCTATAGCAAAAAGCGCCCAGCCGCTTGCAGCGGCTGGGCTGTCTGTTTACTGCTCCATCAGGCCCACGCAGTCGTAATACGGTCTGGAGGCGATGAGGGCTTTGTTTTCCTTGAAGACATTGTGCATGAGCGTAATGACGGCGTAATCGCACTGCGCCATGGCTTCGGCAAGGGAAAAATTGTGGTATCCCGCCACGTCGCCCTGAATGTACGGCTCGCAGGCAAGGACTTCGTATCCACGCGCTTTGAGGATGTTCGCAAACAGGACGGACGGGCTTTCGCGCGTATCGTCAATGTTGGCCTTGAAGCTCATGCCGAGCACGGCAATCTTTGCGCCGGGCTTCACGTCGCGTGCGATGCGGTCCGCCGTCCAGGCGGGCTTGCCATCGTTGACAAGACGCGCCTCGTAGATGAGCGGCGTGATATCCTCGAACTTTTCATGGATGAACCACGGGTCGACCGCGATGCAGTGTCCGCCGACGCCGACGCCGGGGGTATGCACGTTCACTCTGGGGTGGCAGTTGGCAAGTTCAATCAATTTGAACACGTCGATGCCGAGCCGGTCGCAGACCTTGCTGAGTTCGTTGGCATAGGCGATGTTGATGTCGCGGAACGTGTTTTCCGTCAGCTTGCACATCTCGGCGGTCAGATCGTCCGTCAGGCGGATCGTGCCGCCGGTGACGACCTTTTCATAGATTTCCTTGGCGAATTGCGCCGATTCCGGACGGTTCGAGCCGATGATGCGATCGTTTTCGCGCAGCTCGATGAGCATCCGGCCGGGGATGATGCGCTCCGGGCAGTGCGCCGTCATGAACTGCTCCGGCGCAAGGCCGGACACCTCAGAGACAATCTTCTCCACCATGCGCGTGGAATAGGGAGGCGAGGTGGATTCGAGCACGCAGAGGTTCCCCGCGCGCAGGACGGAACCGACCTCCTTCGCGGCGGATTCGACGAAGCGCATATCGGACACGCGCTTGTGCTCATCCGTCTCGCGGTAGGGCGTCTGGACGCAGATGATAAAGACGTCGGCAGGTTCCGGCTTCGTCGTGAAGTGCAGGCGGCCGGTTGCCATGGCCTTCGTCATGGCGTCCTGTAAGCCGGGTTCTACAATATGGATATGGCCCGCGTTCAGCGTGTCCACGACGGTATCCTTCACGTCGAAGCCGCAGACCTCATAGCCCGCCAGCGTAAACGTGATAGCGGTGGGGAGGCCGATATAGCCGCAGCCCATGATCTCGATTTTTTTCATGCTATTTCGCTCCTTTGTATGCAAACATACAAGGATACTATATCCTATTTTTTACGCTTTTGCAAGCAGAGTCTGCACCATATCCGTCTTTTCCCACGGCAGATCCAGCTCCGCACGGCCAAAATGGCCGTAGCCGGCGGTCTGACGGTAGATCGGGCGGCGCAGGTCAAGCGTCTTGATGATCGCCGCCGGGCGCAGGTCAAAGCATTCGCGCACAAGCTGGGCCAGCTTATCATCCGCGATCTTGCCGGTTCCATATGTCTCGACGAGAACGGAAACAGGGTGCGCCACGCCGATGGCGTAGGCCAGCTGCAGCTGGCAGGCGTCTGCCAAACCTGCTGCGACCAGATTTTTTGCGATATAGCGTGCCATGTACGCGCCGCTGCGGTCAACCTTGGTGGGGTCCTTGCCGGAGAATGCGCCGCCGCCGTGGGAGAAATAGCCGCCGTAGGCGTCCACGATGATCTTCCGGCCGGTCAGGCCGGTATCGCCGTTGGGGCCGCCGATGACGAAATTGCCGGTGGGGTTGATGTGGATATGGGCGACGTTCTCAATGTAGAAGCCGTAACGCTCCAGAACCGGGGCGATCACATTCTCCCGGACGTATTTTCTCAGCGCCTCGATTGGGAAATCCGCGCTGTGCATGATGGAGACGACCACGGTGTCGATTCCCACCACGTTGCCCTGCTCGTCGAATTCCACCGTGACCTGGGTCTTTCCGTCGGGGCGAAGCAAGTCCGTCTCATGGACGCACTGGGTCAGGCGGCTGCACAGGGCACGGCTGAGGGCTGCGGGCAGGGGCATCAGTTCCGGGGTCTGGGTGCAGGCGCCGCCGAACATCATGCCCTGATCGCCCGCGCCGCCGACCTCGTCGTTGGTTCCCAGCGCAATATCGGCGGACTGGGTGTGGATGCGGCACTGAATTTCCACCGTGTCGGCGTCGAAGCCGTCGCCGGGGTAGACATAGCCGATCTTCCGGATGGCCTCCCGGGCAACGGCGGCGTAGTCAACGGTGGCCTTCGTGGTGATCTCGCCGCAGATGATGCAGAAATTTGTGGTGACCATGGTCTCACAGGCCACGCGGGAATGGGGGTCCTGCGCAAGGCAGGCATCCAGAATGGCGTCGGATATGGAGTCCGCTACTTTGTCAGGGTGTCCGTTGGTGACACATTCAGAGGTAAAAAGTCTTTTTTCCATTTTGTTTTTCCTTTCTTTCTATAACTAAACCTGAAAAAGAAAAACCGCACACCGAAGATTCGATGTGCGTCAGTATCGAATCCTCATCTTTCGTTTGCCGCCGGATTTGGCACCTTGTATAAACAGGTTGCCGGGTTTCATCGGGCCGTTCCCTCCACCACTCTTGATAAGGCTTGTATGCAGTTCAACACTGTATTCTACACGATTTTCTAAAAAAGTCAAGCTTTTTGTTTACAAATCCGATATAGACATTTGAATGAATTGCTGATAGAATGGGGATACGTTTTTTATACTGAACTTCCATTATGATCTTTAGAAAAGATTTTAATCAGGAAATAGTATTAGGAGTTGAGTACCGTGAAAAATTTACGCAAAAAATTTGAGCTTTTCTGCTTCAAAAACCGGAATAAGGGCATCCCCAATCTGATGCTTTACATCGTCATCGGCACCGCCGTGGTCTACCTGTTCAGCCAGATGTCCGGCAACATGCTTCTGTACAGTGCGCTCTGCTTCAATCGGGAGGCCATTCTTCAGGGTCAGGTCTGGCGGCTGATCACCTATCCCCTGACCTACAGCGCCGGAAACATTCTGTTCACCGCCATCACCCTGCTCTGCTACTACTCCCTGGGCAGAGCCATGGAAAATGTGTGGGGTACCCTGCGGTTCAACCTGTTCTACCTCACCGGTGTGGTAATGATGGACATTTACTGCATGATCTTCGGCGGTCAGGCCAGCGTCACCTATCTGAACCTGAGTCTGTTCCTCAGCTACGCCACGCTGTACCCCGACGCAAATTTTCTGCTGTTTTTCATCATCCCCATAAAGGCGTGGATTTTCGCGCTGGTCGATCTGGCATTGGTGCTGCTCAGTCTGTTTACCGACCGTTTCCCCTACAATCTGTTCCCCGTAATCGCCCTTGCCAACTATTTTCTCTTTTTCGGCAAGGACGTGCTGAACGTGATTCCCGTGTCCTGGCGCGCCAACGCCAGCCGCCTGTTCCGCAGGAAGCCCAAGCAGCCCAAGGCGAAGGTCATTCATTTCAACGCCGGCTCCTACGAAGCCTCCACTGCCACGCCGAAAGCCCCCTACACCCACCGCTGCACGATCTGCGGACGCACCGATGTGACAAATCCGGAGCTGGAATTCCGCTACTGCTCCAAGTGCAAGGGCTACTACTGCTACTGTCAGGATCATATCAACAATCACACGCATATTCAGTAAAGGCGCAAAAATCGGGCCGAATCGGCCCGATTTTAGTTTTTTAACCTGCCTTGGTAAACGTGAGCGGGTACATGCCGAGGAAGTTCTCATCCTCTCCCACATAGTCCAGAATGGTCAGCGTGCTGCCATCCACTTTGTAAATGCCGTAGACGTTAGGATCGACCTCATAGTCAAGCCCGTCGGACAGGAATATTCTGCCGCTCTTTGCCTTGAACTTTCCCTCGCTCGAGGCGCCGTCCACCATCTGCTCCACCATCTCGTCCGAGAAGAATTCGTCCATTAGCTTATCCATGGTGGTATTGCTGGCTTTCATGATCTCGTCAATGGTCATCACAACGCCCATCTGCGCCATCATGTCCACAAGATACCGCTCCATGCCACCGCGAATGTCCGTTTTAAGCTGCTCAACTGCCGCGTCCACGGAGTTCTCGTCCAGAGTAATGGTATAGGTGTTGTCCTCTTTGAATGTCAGGACCATGGTCAGGTAAAAGGAATCGACCGACAGATACTCCGCAGCCATCGCGTCCTCCTGCGCAATACCCTGATTGAGATACTCGGCCAGATTCATACTGGCTTTCCAAGAGCCAAGCACCGCGTTTTTCTCGTTGGAGCAGCCACTGAGCCCCACCATCATTACCAGCACCATAAGAATGCTTACCAGCTTTGTCAAATTCTTTTTCATGCAACCTCTCCTCAATATGTAATATCTGCGATTATTCGCTGAAAAAATTGTACCATTTTTTCAGCGAACTGTCAATGGTTTGCCGAAATTACCGCCGCTCCGCAAAAAAATCCAGTTTTCGTAAATTCCTCTTGCAATATTCCGCCGCCCATGGTATAATGTCCGCAGCTACTGAACAAGGAGACTGTTATCATGGTCACCATGAATTCTTCTGTGCGCTTTTCCTTTTATTACTATTACTTTTTTACCCGAAAAAAGTAATAGCGATTTGTGCTGCAGAAAATTTTCAGGAGCTTAATGGGTTATCTCAAGACGCCGCACGAATTGCCGTGCGGCGTTATTTTATTATCAGGAGATGTTAAGCAATGATCGCAGTATTGAAAAACGGCACCACGCCCTCCCAGATCCAGCACCTTGTGGACTGGCTCAAAAATATGAATCTGGACGTTCACATTTCCGAAGGCTCGGAGGTCACCATTCTCGGTTTGGTCGGCGACACCAGCCGGGTGGACATCGACCTTCTGAAAAGTCTGGAAATGGTGGAGACCGTCAAGCGGGTCTCTGAGCCGTTCAAGCAGGCCAACCGGAAATTCCACCCCAAGGACACCATCATCGAGGCGGGAAACGCCCGCATCGGCGGCGGGTATTTTGCCATGATCGCAGGCCCGTGCAGCGTGGAATCCGAGGAGCAGATCATTGCCGTCGCTTCCGCCGTCAAGGAATCCGGCGCATCCATTCTCCGGGGCGGCGCGTTCAAGCCCCGCACCTCCCCCTACGCCTTTCAGGGCATGAAGGACGAGGGCATCCGGCTGCTTCTGGAAGCCAAAAAGGCCACGGGGCTGCCCATCGTCACGGAGATCATGAACATTTCCACCCTCGATCTGTTCGCCGACGTGGATATCATTCAGGTAGGTGCGCGGAATATGCAGAACTTTGACCTTCTGAAAGAGCTGGGCAAGACCGACAAGCCCATTCTGCTGAAACGGGGACTTGCCAACACCTTGCAGGAGCTGCTCATGAGCGCCGAATATATCATGAGCGAGGGCAACAGCAAGGTAATCCTCTGCGAGCGGGGCATCCGCACCTTTGAGACCGCCACCCGGAACACCCTCGATCTTTCCGCCGTCCCCGTGCTGCACAATCTGACCCACCTGCCTGTGGTGGTCGATCCCAGCCACGCCACCGGCAAGGCCGATCTGGTCGCCCCCATGGCCTACGCGGCCACCGCCGCCGGTGCCGACGGCATCATGGTGGAAGTCCATAACGATCCCGCCCACGCGCTGTGCGACGGCGCCCAGTCCATCACGCCGCCCCAGTTCGATGAGATCAGCCGGAAAGTCCGGCAGATTCGTGAGGTTCTTGTATGAAAGTCGGTATTTTGGGTCTTGGCCTGATCGGCGGCTCCCTTGCCAGAGCCTACGCTCTGGAGGGACACACCGTCTACGCCATTCAGCGAAACGAAAGTATGCTTTCCTTTGCCATGCTTTCCGGCGCAGTCCATGGGCGGCTGGACGAAACCACCATTCCGGAGTGCGACCTGATCCTGCTTGCCATCTACCCCGGCGGCTGCGCCGACTGGCTGGAAAAGAATGCGCCCCTTGTATCCAAGGACGCGCTGGTCATCGACTGCTGCGGCATCAAGCGGGAGGTTTGCAGCCGGTGCTTCCCTCTCGCCGAACGGTACGGCTTCACCTTTGTGGGCGGGCATCCCATGGCAGGCTCCCAGTTCTCCGGCTTCAAATACAGCCGGGCAAACCTCTTTGCGGGCGCGCCCATGGTGCTGGTTCCGCCGGTATATGACGATATCCAGCTGTTAGACCGGGTAAAAACCGCACTGAAACCCTGTCATTTCGGCTTTTTCTCCGTCACAACGGCGGAAGAACACGATAAAATGATCGCCTTTACCTCCCAGATGCCCCACATTCTCAGCAACGCTTTTATCAAGTCCCCCACCGCTTTGAAGCACAAGGGATTTTCTGCCGGAAGCTACAAAGACTTGACCCGCGTCGCGTGGCTGAATCCTCAGATGTGGGCGGAGCTGTTCATGGAAAACAAGGACAATGTTCTTTTCGAGCTGGACAGCTATATTGAGAGCCTGTCCGCCTACCGGGACGCCATTGCCGCGGATGATATGGACACATTAGTCCGGCTGCTGGACGAGGGCAAAAAGCGCAAAGAGGAGGTGGACGGATGAACACCGTTACCGTCCGCGCCTCCAAACAGTATGATATTCTGATTGGTTCGGGGCTGCTGCCCACTTTGGGCGCGGAAGCGAAAAAGCTGGGAAAAGCGCAGAAAGTTTGCGTCATCAGTGAGACTACCGTCTATCCTCTTTACGGGGCAGTTGCCGTGGAAAGCCTGAAAAGCGCCGGTTTCTCCGTGGTTTCCTATGTATTCCCCGCCGGGGAGGAAAGCAAGAACGGGCAGATTTTCCTCGATCTTCTGAACTTTCTCGCGGAAAACCGGCTGACCCGCTCCGACCTGATCGTCGCTCTCGGCGGCGGCGTGGTGGGCGATCTGGCAGGCTTCGCCGCCGCAAGCTATCTGCGGGGCATCCGCTTCATTCAGGTCCCCACGACCCTGCTTGCCGCTGTGGATTCCTCCGTGGGCGGCAAAACGGCCATTGATCTCCCCGCCGGGAAGAACCTCGCCGGGGCGTTCTGCCAGCCAAGTCTGGTGCTGTGCGACACGGATACCCTGAATTCCCTCCCCCTTGAGATTTTCCGGGACGGCTGCGCCGAGGTCATCAAGTACGGCGTGCTGTACGACCCGCAGCTGTTTGCCCATCTGGAAGAAAAGGGGCTTGCCTTTGACCGGGAAGCGGTCATCACCCGCTGTGTGGAATTAAAGCGGGACGTGGTCATGGAGGACGAATTCGACACCGGCGCGCGGATGAAGCTAAATCTGGGTCACACCGTCGGTCACGGCGTGGAGGCAAAGAGCCATTTTGCCATCTCCCACGGCAAGGCCGTCGCCATCGGTATGGCCATCGTCAGCCGGGCATCCGCCTGCGCCGATACGCCGCGAATCGTGGCGCTTCTAGAACAATTCGGTCTGCCCACCCGGACGGACTACTCCGCAGACGATCTTTTCACCTACACCCTCTCGGACAAGAAGCGTTCCGGCGGCACGGTGAATCTCATCATCCCCCGCGCCATCGGCGACTGCGCCATTGTCCCAACCAAAGTTGAATCCCTGAAATCCTTTATTCAGGCAGGTCTTTGATATGGATATCACCATTTTTCCCGGGAAACTTTCGGGAACCGTCCGCGCCATCCCCTCGAAGTCTCAGGCGCACCGTCTGCTGATCTGCGCCGCCTTTGCCGACGCGCCAACCACTCTTTTCTGCCCCGAAACCAACCGGGACATTGAAGCGACCATGGGCTGCCTGAACGCTCTGGGTGCGGACATCACACGAACCGACTCCGGCTACCGGGTCATCCCGGCGAAGGAAATCCCCCGGCAGACAGCGCTTTGCTGCCACGACAGCGGCTCTTCCCTGCGGTTTCTGCTGCCAGTGGCCGGGGCTTTGGGCGTTGACGCAACGTTTCATTTGGAGGGCAGGCTCCCCAGCCGCCCTCTCTCCCCGCTGTGGGAGGAAATGGAGCGGATGGGCTGCACCCTCACCCGCCCGACTGCGGATACCGTTCGCTGCACCGGACGTCTGCGGGCGGGAGAATACGTCATCGACGGCGGCGTTTCCAGCCAGTTTATTACGGGGCTGCTGCTTTCCGCCGCCCTGATTCCGGGAAAAAGCCGCATCCGTCTGACCGGGAAGGTGGAATCCCGCCCCTATATCACCATGACCCAGCGGGCAATGGAAATATTTGGAAAAGAAACGTCGGATTTTGTCGTGACCGGCGGCACCCCGTTCCACTCCCCCGGCACGCTGACGGTAGAAGGCGATTGGAGCAACGCTGCGTTCTTCCTTGCTGCAAAGGCGTTGGGCAGCAGTGTAGAGGTGACGAACCTCTCCCCGGATTCCCCCCAGGGCGACCGGGCGGTCTTTGATCTGCTTCCCGCGCTGGAAAATAGCCCCGTCATTTCCGCCGCTGATATTCCCGATTTAGTCCCCATTCTCGCCGTTACGGCGGCGTGCAAAAATGGCGCTGTGTTCACGGACATCCGGCGGCTGCGGCTGAAAGAATCCGACCGTGTCGCGTCCGTTATTGCCATGATGGAAGCGCTGGGCGGAAAGGCACAGGCTTCCGAGGACACCCTGACGGTGTACGGCACGGGGCTGGTCGGCGGGACGGTGGATGCCATGAACGATCACCGCATCGCCATGTCCGCCGCCATTGCCGCGACGGCCTGCAAAGCACCCGTGGCCATTCTTGGCGCGGAGTGCGTGGGAAAATCCTATCCAAAATTCTTTGAAGAATACGCCCGTTTAGGAGGTAACTATGAGCAGTACCTACGGTGAAAATCTGAAATTGTCCATTTTCGGCCAATCCCACGGCGCGGCCATCGGCATGACGCTGGACGGCATTCCGGCAGGTCTGCCCGTGGACACGGACGCGCTGCAAATCTTCCTGAACCGCCGCGCCCCCGGTCAGAACGACTGGTCAACGCCGCGAAAGGAAGCCGACCGGCCGGAGTTTCTCTCCGGAATTCTGGACGGCTTCACCTGCGGCGCGCCCATTGCCGCCGCCATTTACAACAAAAACACCCGCTCCGGGGACTATGCCAATCTGAAGGACTGCCCCCGTCCCGGACACGCGGACCTCACCGCCCAGATCAAATACGGCGGATTTCAGGACGCCGCCGGAGGCGGACACTTTTCCGGCCGTCTGACCGCGCCGCTCTGCATTGCGGGAGGACTGTGCAAACAATGGCTGGAGGGCATGGGAATTCAGGTTTTCGCCCATATTGCCGCCATTGCGGGCATTTCCGACACGCCTTTTGACCCCCTTGCCCCGGATAGAGATTCCATCCAGCCGGATTTCCCGGTGATAAAACCGGACGCAGGGGCACAGATGCGGGATGCCATTTCCGCCGCCAAGGGTGACGGCGACAGCGTGGGCGGCATTGTGGAATGCGCCGTCACCGGACTTCCCGCCGGGGTGGGAGAACCCATGTTCGGCGGCGTGGAGAGTCGAATTGCCCAAATCGTCTACGGCGTTCCCGCCGTGAAGGGTGTGGAATTCGGTGCGGGCTTTTCCGCCGCAAATCTGCGGGGCAGCCAGAATAACGACGATTACGTTATTTCGGATGGGCAAATCCGCACCGTCACCAACAATGCCGGGGGAATTCTCGGCGGCATTACCACCGGAATGCCCCTGATTTTCCGGGCGGCTCTCAAGCCGACGCCCTCCATTTCCCGCCCTCAGCAGAGCGTCGATCTGAACGATGGAAACGTTCAGGAGCTGATCGTCAAAGGCCGCCACGACCCGTGCATCGTCCCCAGAGCCGTCCCGGTGATCGAGGCCGCGGCCGCCATCGCCATTTTCGACATGATTCTGGGCAACACCCAGACAGACAGGAGGAAACCGTAAATGGATTTAAATGAGATTCGCAGTGAGATCGACAAAATCGACGACGAACTGGTTCGCCTGTTCTGCCAGCGGATGCATGTCGCCGCTCAGGTCGCCGACTACAAAAAGGCCAATAACCTGCCCATTTTCCAGCCCGCCCGGGAACGTGCGAAGCTTCAGGACGTGGCGGAAAAGGCCGGCCCCGAAATGGCAAATTACACTCGGGTGCTGTACTCCATGCTGTTCGAGCTGAGTCGCAGCTACCAGTCCAAGCGCAACGGGGAATGCAGCCCCCTTTACCGGAACATCACGCAGGCCATCGAGCATACGCCGAAGCTTTTCCCGCAGGCGCCCATGGTCGCCTGTCAGGGCGTGGAGGGCGCTTACTCCCAGATCGCCTGTGAAAAAATCTTCAAAAATCCCTTTATTATGTACTTCAAGTCCTTTGAGGCCGTGTTCAGCGCCATCGATCAGGGGCTGTGCCAATACGGCATTCTGCCCATCGAGAATTCCACTGCCGGTTCCGTGAACAAGGTGTACGACCTGATGATCGAGCATAATTTCTCCATCGTCCGCACCTTCCGGCTGAAGATCGACCACAATCTTCTGGTTAATCCCGGCACGAACCTCGCCGATATCAAGGAAGTGTATTCCCACGAGCAGGCCATCAACCAGTGCGGCAACTTCCTCCACAGTCTCCCCGGCGTGAATGTCATCCCCGTGGACAACACCGCCGTGGCCGCCCAGATGGTCGCCCAGTCCGGCAGAAAGGACGTTGCCGCCCTGTCCAGCCGCGCCTGCGCCGAGCTGTACGGACTGGATTGTCTGCGCTCCTCCGTGCAGGACAAGGGCAACAACCGCACCCGCTTCATCTGCATCAGCCGGAATCTGGAAGTTTACCCCGGTTCCGACAAGACCTCCATCATGATGGTCCTGAACCACAAGCCCGGCGCGCTTTACAAAGTGCTGGCGCGGCTTTACACGCTGGGCATCAACGTCACGAAGCTGGAATCCCGCCCCATTCCCGACCGGGAATTTGAGTTCATGTTCTATTTCGATCTGGAAACCTCCATTTATTCCGAGGAATTCGTTCAGCTGATGTGCGAGCTGGACGAGATGTGTGAGGAATTCAAATACTTAGGCAGCTACACGGAGGTGGTCTGATGAAATGCGGACTGCTGGGTCGGAAGCTGGGGCACAGCTACTCCCCCCAGATTCATGCCTGTCTCGGGGATTATTCCTACACTCTCTTTGAAAAAGAGCCGGAGGAAGTTGCTGATTTCCTGAAAAACGGGGACTTTACCGGGCTGAATGTCACCATTCCCTACAAAAAAACGGTCATCCCCTATTTGGACGAATTGTCCCCGGCTGCTAAAAAGCTGGGGGCGGTGAACACCGTCGTCCGCAGAGAGGACGGCACCCTTTTCGGCCACAACACGGACTATTTTGGCTTTGCTTCCCTTTTGAAGCGAAGCGGTCTGGATGTCGCCGGGAAGAAGGTTTTGGTGCTGGGCAGCGGCGGGGCTTCCAATACCGTCACTGCTGTTTTGATCGGGCTGGGTGCTGAGGCCGTGGTCATTTCCCGTTCCGGGGAAAACAATTACGAGAACCTGCAGCGTCACGAAGACGCCGCCGTCATCGTCAACGCGACCCCCGTCGGCATGTATCCCAATACCGGCGTTTCTCCCGTGGATTTGAAGCGGTTCCCCAAGCTGGAAGGGGTGCTGGACGTGATCTACAACCCCGCCCGCACCCAGCTGCTGCTGGATGCCGAAGCGCTTCATATTCCCTGCGCCAACGGCCTTTGGATGCTGGTAGCACAGGCCAAGGAATCCGCCGAGTATTTTACCGGCACATCCATTGACGACGCCGCCATTGCCGAAATCCACGCAAATCTTGCCGCCCAGATGGCAAACATCGTCCTCATCGGAATGCCGGGGTGCGGGAAAAGCACCGTCGGTGCTCTGCTTGCGGACAAACTTGGCCGGAAGCTGGTGGACGCCGACGAAGAAATTGTCCGTCTTGCGGGCAAGCCCATCCCGGCCATTTTTGCGGAGGACGGCGAGACCGTTTTCCGGGACTGGGAGACGAAAGCGTTGTCCCAGCTGGGCAAACAGTCCGCGCTGGTCATCGCCACCGGCGGCGGCTGTGTGACCCAGCCGCGAAACTACCCGATGCTTCACCAGAACGGCGTGATTTTCTGGCTGAAACGGGACATTTCCAAGCTGCCCACCGACGGCCGTCCCCTGTCCCAGACCAATCCGCTGGATGCAATGTTCGCAAAGCGCGCCCCCATGTACGCCGCCTTTGCCGATCACGCCGTCAGCAATGACGGCACCGCCGAGGAAACCGTCGCCGCCATTTTGTCGATCATGGAGGAACCCATATGAAAATTCTGGTCATCAACGGCCCCAACCTGAATATGCTTGGCATCCGGGAGCCGGGTATCTACGGCAAAAATACCTTTGCCGATCTTCTGCGGCTGCTGGATGAAACCGCCGGCGCCGAGGGTCTGGAAGTGGAGCAGTACCAGTCCAACCACGAAGGGGACATTGTGGACAAAATCCAGTGGGCATACGGCAAAGTGGACGGCATCGTCATCAACCCCGCCGCCTATACCCACACCTCCGTCGCCATTCTGGACGCCCTGAAAGCCGTTTCCATCCCCGCCGTGGAGGTTCACATCTCCGACGTGGACGCAAGAGAACCGTTCCGGCAAACTTCCTACGCCGGAATGGCCTGCGTGAAAACCATCAAAGGTCACGGCCTCGAGGGCTACCGGGAGGCCATGCTGTACCTCAAGGAGCGCTACGGTTAAAAAAATCCCCATTGCCATTCGGCAATGGGGAAACGCTCACTTGCGGAAGACCAGCAGCTTGCTGGAGACGTAATTCAGAATGACCACCAGAACGCTGATAATCAGCTTCCAGATATTTCCGTTCCAGCCCAAAATGTCCACGGTCAGGAGTATCAGCACCGTTTCCAGACCGCCGGACGCTGCCCGGCAGCCGACGAATTTGCCCAGCTCCGGCAAAACGGTTTTCATGGACCAGTCGTGGCTCTTGAACACGAAGGGCTTGTTCGTCACATAGGCAAAGGCCACCGCCGTCACCCACGCAATGATATTGCTGACGGCCGCGCTGATGCCCAGCAGATTGTAAAGCGGCAGATAAACCAGATAATTCACCGCAGTCGTCAGCACGCCGAAAAAGAGATAGCTGACCATGTCCCAATGCTTTTCCACAAAAGCGCGGATTTTTTCGATCATGTTTTTCCTCCTCACAGGCCCAGCTCTTCCCCTACCAGGATAAATTTGATCCGCCCGGGGGGATTGCAGTTACGGGTGATGAGGATCTGGTTGCAGATGCAGCCGTCGCTCTTGCAGTCGGCGCAGGCGCCTGTCACCTCGCAGGGCGTTTTGGAGTCGAAGCGCTGCTTGTTCTGGGGCGCGGCAACCGTTCTTGCCCGCTCCACGGCGGCGTCCAGAGAATCCATCACCTTGTTCATTCCCGCAATGACGATCACGGATTCCGACCCATAGACGATGGCCGCCACCCGGTTTCCGTTGCCATCGATGTTCACCATCTGGCCGTCCAGACTCAGCGCGTTTGCGCCGGTGATAAACACGTCCGCGCTAAGGCACTGCTTCATGATCGCTTTCCGCTCCTCCGGGGTCGCAGCCCGATCCCGGTCAAGGGTGCGGTAGTCCCCTGCCCGGACAGCATCCAGCAGGCCGATCTGCTGAGCGGACATCGCGCCGCCCCAGCCCACGCTGGAACCGGCGGGGATCCATTCCAGCGCCTTTTTCAGCGCTTCGGCTTTGTCTGCGCAGTAGCAGGCTTCAAAATGGCGGCTGTGGAGATTTTTAACAAGCACATTCGCCCGTTTTTCATAGTATTTCTGTTTCAGGTTGGCCACAATACCCCCTCCTTTTTCTTATCATACCGCACAACGAAGAAAAAGTAAAGGCTACAAATAAAGAGAGGACACCATCATGCAAAATATGAATTTCAAGCGCAAGCTGCCCATTCCCAAGGAGATCAAGGAGCAGTACCCCCTGACCGCCGAACTGTCTCAGGTCAAAGCCCGCCGGGACAAGGAAATTGCCGATGTTTTCACCGGAAAAAGCGGCAAAATGGTGCTGATCATCGGCCCCTGCTCCGCCGACCGGGAGGACGCGGTGCTGGAATACTGCGAGCGGCTGGCCAAATTGCAGGAGGCGGTGTCGGACAAGCTGGTTCTGATCCCCCGGGTCTACACCAACAAGCCACGCACCACCGGCGACGGCTATAAGGGGCTTCTGCACCAGCCCGACCCCAGAAAAACCTCAGACATGCTGGAGGGCGTCATCGCCATCCGCCGCCTGCACACCAATGTACTGGCCAACACCGGCCTTCCCACCGCCGATGAAATGCTCTACCCAGACAACTACCGGTATCTTTCCGACCTGCTGTCCTATGTGGCGGTAGGTGCGCGAAGCGTGGAAAACCAGGAGCACCGTTTGACCTCCAGCGGCATTGACGTGCCTGTCGGCATGAAAAACCCCACCAGCGGCGACATTTCCGTTATGCTCAATTCCATCATGGCCGCCCAGCACCCCCACACCTTCATCTACCGGGGCTGGGAGGTGGATACCACCGGCAATCCCCTTGCCCACGCCATCCTCCGGGGCTATGTGAACAAGCACGGTGAGTCCATGCCCAACTACCACTTTGAGGAGCTGGAACGGCTGTACAACGCCTACACCGCCAAGGGATTACAGAACATGGCGCTGATCGTGGACGCCAACCACGCCAATTCCGGCAAAAAGTATCAGGAGCAGCCCCGCATCTGCAAGGAAGTGCTCCACTCCTGCCGCCACAGCGGAGAAATCAAGTCCATGGTCAAGGGCTTCATGGTGGAATCCTATCTGGAGCCCGGCTGCCAGAAGATCGGCGACGACGTTTACGGCAAGTCCATCACCGACCCCTGTCTCGGCTGGGAGGAAACAATTCGCTTGGTTCAGGATATTGCGGATTTGATCTGAATGTGCTATACTGAGTGCCACCGAGCCTAAAAATGGAGTGATGCAATATGACAGCAGAACAAATGGTACAATATGCCTACAAGGAAGGCTTTTCCGCCGCCGCGGTAGTGGATACCTCCGACATTGTTTTTGACCCCTCGTTCCGTCCTTACTGCGAGGAAAACCTTTGCGGGCAGTACGGCGCGAACCATTCCTGTCCCCCGGACTGCGGCACGCCGGAGGAAATGAAGCAGAAAATCCTTGCCCACAAAAAGGCGCTGGTGCTGCAAAGCATCTGGCAGTTGGAAAGCTACACCGACACTCCCGCCATCAAGAAGGGAAAATCCGGCCACAACACCGCCGCGATCCGCCTGATGAAGCGTTGCCGTGACGAAGGGTGCGACGGCTTTCTGGTTGGCGCCAGCGGCTGCGCCCTGTGTTCCCCCTGCACAAGAAAAAATAACGAGCCTTGCCGGTTCCCAGACCTGAAATATTCCTGCATGTCCGCTTACTGTATTTTCGTCAAGAAGCTGGCAGACCTGTGCGGTATGGAATATACCTGCGGCGACGGTCTGATCGCGTTTTTCGGAATGTACGTATTTGACTGAGTTCTATAGCAAAACTCCCCGTTTTCGATGGAAAACGGGGAGCTTTTCATAAATTATGGGTCCTCCCCATCCGGCTTCAATCCAATACACCAGAAGTCAAATCAGCGGTCAGCTGCGTTCCGGAATGGGGCATGAGACATAAGGATTTATACTGAACTCCAATTAAAATCTTTAAAAAAGATTTTAATTGCCTGAAGGGCATGGAGTTCATATGAGACTTGTTTTGTGATTTCTTTCCTTATAAATCACAAAACAGGCAGCGCCTTCAGGCGATGCCTTCCTGATTAAAATTAAGATTTTAATCAGGAAATAGTATTATCGGTCTCATCCCCTGTTCCGGTTTTCTCCCATATTCAGAATTGGAAAGACTCATCTACGCTGAGCATGGAGCGGAACTCCGCCGTAGCCTGCTCCAAGTGGAAAATCATGATTTTTCTTCCGCTTTCCTCGCTATAGATGTCCCGCAGCCCCGGCGTTTGCTCCAAAAGACGATTTGCAATGTCATCCGTCTTCTCAAAGACCGCGGTACCATATACACGAATCCAGTCTCTGCGTCTCGAGGCCGTGATTTCCACCTTGGGATTGATGCACATCTGCTTATAGACATCCTTAAAATTTCCGATACCGAAATAAAGCTGCCCGTCAATCAGCAAATGTACCCCCAGCGGGCGGCACTTGGGATGATCTCCTTCCACGGTCGAAAGGTAGAAATAACCGGTTTCATTGAGATATGAATATACGTCCTGCAATGTTTTCATAAACCAATCTCCTCTTATTCGGCATTCCGGGCGCAATCCTGCCCACGATCCTCAAGGCATTCATAGACTAAATCCCGCAGTGTAGGGTGAATCTCGTTGTAAGACTTAAGCATACCAAGTACTTCCTGTGCATAGAAAATGCTGAGCTTGTTCTCCGGGTCGATCACGGCATAGGCACCTGCGGCGCCGTCCCAGCCAAACTCACCTACAGGACTGCAGGAGCTTCCGGCATCAACCAGCGTCCGAACCCCAAGGCCATAACTGTATCCGACTTTTCCGCTTCTTGCAAAATCTGCCAGAGCAGCTTCATTCAGCTGTGGGCGGCGCATTTCATCGATACTTTCCGCACGAAGCAGATGATGGCCGTTAAATGCGACGCCGCCGTTTGCAAGTGCATCCAGAACCAGAATGTAATCGTCCACCGTGCAGGCCAGTCCGGCTCCGCCGCTATCATAGTTTCGTGTCAGGCGGTATCGGTTTCCCACATCCATCGGCCGAATCTCGTCACTGCCCATTACGCCGCCATATTGTGCGCTCAGGCGGCCGCACTCCGTTTCCGGCACATGCATCATCATGTTCCGCAAGCCCAATGGCGCAAAAATGTTTTCTTTCAGATATTCTCTGTAGGGCATACCCGTCACGGTCTCGATGATCGCCCCTACGACATCATGTCCCAGGCTGTAGGAGTAGCGGGTTCCGGGGTCAAACAGTAGCGGCATTTCCCCGATCGCACCGGCAATCTCCACAGTTCCAGCCTCCGGATTCCTGGCAAGCAGCTGGCGGATGGCCTCGCTATCCAAATCGTAAGACAGGCCTGAGGTCATGGTCATCAGCTGCCGAATGGTAACTTGAGAGGGACTCGGATGCTGTCTGTCTGCCTTGGTCGGCCAGCGCATTGGCCAGCGGAATGGAACAAAATCTTCGGATACCGTCATGGTTCCGAAAGACGGAATGTACTTTTCCACCTTATCGTCCAATCCGAACAGTCCCGCCTCCACACACTGCATGGCTGCCGTCATGGTAATCACCTTTGTACAGCTGTACACATCGTATAAGTCTTTGTCCGAGACCGGGGTTGAACAGGCATAATCGCTGTAGCCCCAGGATTTCCGGTAAAGCACCTTGTGTTCCTGCATGACTTTGCAGTCGAAACCCTTCAGCCCGTATTCTTCGCCAAGCGTGGCCAAATAATGATCCAGCTTTTGAAAATTCATTTCCACCACTCCCCGTTGGGCGTAAACTCCAGACGCTTATCCGGCAGCCGCCTCCACTGGCGGATATAATTCCATCCCAGCCGCGCCTCATAAGGGACGCTGTCATGTCCCTTTCCGATTGCCAGGGTGTAGTTGTAGAGATTCCACTTCTCCGGGTCGTTGGAATAGAACCTGTGCGTCATGTATACCGTCTCCGGATAGCGTCGGCTGGGCTGGTAAACCTCAACCTTGTCCCCGGTAACACCCACGCCATTGACATCCGGTTCATTCCGGTATGGGGTCTGCTTGACGGTTATGTTGTTATAGCCCTTCCAGAAATCGTACTGGTTCTGCTGACCGGAGCCGCGGGTTGCCGGGAACTCCAAATCTCTGCTGCCGTAGGTATACCAGACAGGCATACGGTAATCGTACTCCTGCTTTTTAACGGCAGCCAAGTCAAACGCATGGGTATGCGTATAGGTATATGCGGCCGAATTGTTGGCGAACACCGCCGCCACCCGATCCGGATGGGTAAAGGAGAAAACCTGAGCCATGCTGGATCCGTTGCTGAAGCCGCCCATATAAATTCTGGTCGTATCTATGGGATATCGCGCAACCAGATAATCCAGCAGCTTTTCAAGGTATCCGCAGTCATCATTCAGCTTGGGATCCATGTCCTGATTCCAGAACACATCGTCGGTAGCCGCCGGGTGAACGAGGATGAAATTTTCCTCCTCTGCCAGCTCATAGAGCTTTATGGAGTTTGCAATATTGGCCGGACTGTCTCCGCCGCCGTGGAGAAACATAAGGAGCGGAACCTTCTGCTCAGGGTTTTGCCGTACACAGCCGGGAATGAACTCAAACCAGGAGTGCGCCTTTCCGTCACCAAGTGTATTTTCATGCTCATGGCAGCAGAAAACATAATCGTCCCGGACAGTTCTGGGAAAAAGCTGCCCATAAAATCCGGCATTCATCCGGCATACCTTGGAAAACAGATGCTCCCAACCGTACATTACTGCCGCAGCATCCAGCATTGCACCTTCCGCATTCGCATACCTGACCCAGAGTACGTCGTTTCGGGAGCAGCAGGCAAACCCGTCATCCTCCCGATCGGTGCGGTTCATTTTCTTGAAGAACCGGACGGTATCCTCCGGCGCATTCCAAAGAATCGCCGGAACCCCCTCACGGACACTCATGGACATGGCCTGGTGGGACAGGCCTCCCCCTATCGTAAAGATTCCGGCAACATTGACAGGGTAAATTGCCGCAATGGATTGCACAAGCGTGGCTCCGCTGCCAACGCCCATATAATATCGGGCGTTGTGCATATTATGGTAGGGCTTAAAATCATTTTCCTTGCACCGGGAGTTGAACCGGGTAACCATATCCATTATCCGGTGCATTTCATCCTGTCCGTGGACATCGAGGGACGTATCCCACTTCTCGTTCCTCGGCTTGGGGAACAGCATCAGAATTCTCTGATGATCGATCATTTGGGAAAGCTGCGGATCCTCCACAATGCGCTTCACCCCGGCCAGACTGCTGTCCTCCAGCAGAACGGTAATCAGTGTGTTCTCATAGCAGCTGATTCTGGGGCCGTCGGGATAAACCGCATACATTTCGCCGAGATCTTCGTATAATACATTTTCAATTTTCATCTATGTCCCGCTTTCGTAAGAAATGGTTTAGGGCGTATCGCAGAGGAAACGACGCGGCACGCAGAGAGGGAACCGCCGTCTGGGCGCTTGGAGATTTCAGATATGCCCCGGTGATTCCGAGAGTCACTGACCTTTTACATGAGAGAACATCCAATCCAGGCAGCAATACTCATTATGCAGTGCAAGTATCCAGCAGTTGTGGTTTTCCATGTACAGCTCTCTGGTCGTAACGTTCGGAGTCGTACCGATTCCGTATGCTTTCAGTTCCTCCTCCGTGAAGATAACATACTCCACATCTTTGCGTCCTTCCTTCCACAGTTTCTGCACTGCCCGAAGGATATAGGCATGTCTGGAGGGAGAATGGTCAATATAGCTTGCCAGGATAAAGGTCGGGATTTGAGGCAGATTGTTCAGAATTGCCCAGGACTCTCCGTTCATACTGGGGCAGATGGGGACAGCTGCCGCGAACAGATCCGGCGCCACAGACATCATCTTCAGTGTTCCGCCGCCGCCCATGCTCATGCCGATGACGTAAACCCTTCTGCCGTCAACCTCTCCGGAAGCAATCATGCCCCGAATAATGTCCGCAACCTTTGCCAGGTACCAGCGGTTCCAGCCCCGGGAATCAAATTCATTATCCGTATCGCTGCCTACCAGAACACGATATGGGTCGCCCTTGGCCTGCATTCTGGCAAACGCCTCTTGCAGGCTCAGCCCGCCGGTAGGCGCCTGTGGGGCAAATACGTACATATCCGGGCACCGTTCAGCCAGCTTGATTGCACCAACCGTATCCACCAGCTGAGCCTCATTGTCTTCCCCGCTTCCTCCGCCGCCATGCAGGAACAGAATCAACGGTCTGGCACCGCCCGCACGACGGGGAGTGTAGAGTCGATAATTCACTCCATCCACGTTATTGTAAGAAAACCAGTCGCCATGTTCCAGCTCTGTTTTGGAGGCGGTCTGCTTATCGATGACAATACCCTCTGCGGCACCAACGCCCCGGATGAGAAAATCAATCCGGTATAGGAACCAGTCCATGCTCAGTGTAACGGTGGTTCCTTCCACGTTCACCGCACGAATCCCGTCGATGGGCTTTTTGGCGCTTAAATCGAAAAAGCAATTTTCGCAAATAAAATCTTTCCGGGTAAGCGCAGATGCATCCGCATCCACCTGAAACGTGATCTTGTTGACCATCTGGCCATAGTCCCGCATTGCAGACCAGATTTTAATTTGAGAAGCCTTCATCTTTACCACCCAGTTTCCATAAGATTGGTATAGTCCTCAGGGTAATTCCGGGGCATCGGTTCCCCTTTCAGAATATCCTTTATCAGATCGGCCATGTGATAGGACAATTCGGCGTGGTGATCCGTAACATAAGCCACCTCATTGCACACGGAAACACACATATTCATGATGTAACGGAAGAACCACTCCACGCTGATCAGCAGCTCGCCTTCCCGCTCAATGGTTTCGATGTACATACTGCGCAGGGTATCGTCGATCATGCAGCCGATGGTTCCCCGGGCAAACTGGAGATCTCTGCCGTCCTTCAATGTCATGACAGCGGTATGCTCCTGCCTGTTGGGCTTATATTCGGCATCCACCATACCTGCGATGAAGCTGAGCGGTACGCAGAAATACTCACCCCGAACCTTTGCCCCGCCGTTCAGGCCATGATATTTAAGCTTTTGCCACAGGACACACTTTGCATCCATATCCTGAACCTGATTGTGGAACCACGCTTTATTCAGCCCCGGCGTAAAGGCTGCCGCAAATTCGTCGCCCTTTTTGGGGAGTACGGTTTCCGTCTGGACGATGGTGCCATCAGGCTCCCGGCGAATCCCGGAGAACAGGTAATCCCAATAAAGGTACGCTTCATCCAGCGTCTGCCCGTGGTCTCTGTTCTTTACGTCCAAATAGACAAGAGGAGCCTTCTTTCCGGTGTAAAATGCGTAATTGTCCTCTCCATCAAGCTTGATCTGGGGGATCGGGTCGCATTCGTTGATCAGCATCCAGTAAAGGCGGTTATACTTATTGACATAAGCATCGACGGGATAATCCCGGATGCCGAAGCCGTTATGCTCTGCTCTGGTCTGCCAAATGGCCAGAGGGCCGGCCTTGTTGATGATTTTACCGTTTTCGTCAAAGCAAAGCTTGATGCTGCCCGGGCCGCTGGCCCCCGCAGCTCCGGCAAGCCGGTCGCCGTAGTAGCGGCAGAACTGATGGGTAAACAGGTTGCCGGCAGACATTCCCTGCATAAAAATGCGGCCTTCATCAATGTTATACTTTTTCTGCATCAGATCAATAAGACCCAGCGCAAAGTTGCAGTCAGGATTGTCCTTGATGTCAATGTTCTTGACGAGGTTGCCGTCCTTGTCCTTCTTGGCAGAGCGGCCGGAACCGGCACTTTCAAAGACCCATGCACCGGGAGTATGTGCATCGGGGAAAACGCAGATAAAACCGTCACGCTCCGCTACCAGCACCCAGGAGGTATAAATCGCATGCCCCCATCCCGTCATCAGCCCGCCATGGTTGCCGATTACCAGCGGTGTCTTTTTTGTGGGGTCATAGGAGGCAGGAACGTATTCGTACCAGGTTCCTTCCACGCCATTGAGCGTGTCGTGGAATTCACGCAGCCGCTCAGGATAGCGGTGAGAACTGTTGCCGTTTTCGTTGACGGTCATATCTGTCCCTTTAATGGCAGCAGGCAGGTAGTCGCGATTGGCATCATTTGGCGTTCCCGCCAGCAGCTTTACTCTTGTACTCATATCTAATATTTCCTTTCTGATATTTTAGAATTTGCTGTCACCGGTTTTTTCAAGCCCCATCCAATCCAGAGCTTTTTCGATTGCCAGGTTCCAGAATCTCCATTCGTGACGATAGCCCTCTTCGATGTAGTAATACGGATGGAACCCCAGGGCGTCCATGTGCTGCTTAAACACCTTCATATTTTCATAGATCAGCGTGTCCTCTGTACCCACCGCAAACATCAGATCACACAGTTCGCCCTTAGGCCCCTTTTCCTCGCAAATCTTCCAGAGATTCTCGTAGGAATTCAGGAACTTTTCCAGTCCGCCGGCATTATCCAGAATGTTCTTCATGCGGTAGTTGGTGGTGTTAAGAACGGGATTGGGATTATCGGGGCTGAGCTTGCTGTAATCCACCGGGCAGGCTGACAGAATTGCGGCCTTATGGAACAGCTCCGGGTGGTTAAATGCAAATTTCATGGTACCTCTCCCGCCCATTGACAGTCCGGCAATGTAATTATCCTCCCGCTTGTCAGAGGCCGGGAACCAGCCGTAGATAATCGGCATCAATTCTTTCAGAACGAAATCGTACATATTATAGCCGATTGCATAGTTTTCCCAGTTGGAGTAGTTGCTGTTCTGGGCTGTCGGCATAACGACAATCACATTTCTTTCGCAGGCATAATGCTCAATGCAGGTTCTTCTCTGCCAATCGGAGGCATCGCCATGGGTTCCGTGGAGCAGCCAAAGTACCGGGTATTTTACGCCGCTGCGATAAAATTGTTCCGGAGTAAGGCGTCCGGGTAAATCCGGAAGGATTACATCCACGTAGGTATTTCCCCGTAGATATTCGCTTTCAAAAAAGAACTGTGTCATTGCCATTGCTGTTTTCCTCCTATTTTTTATTGTTCAATTTTAACTGTGCTGCACCGTATCCAATGCCGTCAAATCGTGTCCCGCTTTCGCCCAACGATCTTTTTAAGGCTGAACGGGAGCTGCTGACTTTTCCTGTTCAGTACTCCCGGAATCCATTTTTCAGCCATTTTTCCGGTTCCGCCTGATCGTTCAGCAAGTCCTTAATCAAATCCGCCATAAAAAAGCTCAAATCCGCAAAATGGTCTGTCACATACCAGACATCGTTGCAAATGCTGACAGACATATTCAGGAAATACTTCACAAACCATTCCACGCTGATCAGCAGCTCGTTGTTCCGGTGAATAGCCTCACAATACATGCAGCGCATCGTGTCGTCGATAACGCAGCCAATGCTTCCTCTGGCAAACTGGAGACGGGTTCCGTCCTTCAGTGTTACTACGGCAGTCAGGGTATCCGCACTCGGCACATAGACGCCGCCGGCGATTTCCGCCAAAAACCGCAGCGGCACACACAGATACTCCCCGCGGACCAGCTGCTTTCCGTTCAGGCCATGATATTTCGTCTTTTTCCAAAGAACCGGAGCTGTGGAAAGGGATACGACGCCGTTATGCCACCAGACCTTCGGAACACCCGGTGTAAACGCCGCGGCATTTGAGTCGCCCGTCCGCGGCAGTCTGGTGCGTTCCTGAATGACCGTGCCGTCCGGCTCCCGGCGCAACCCGGAGAAGAAATAATCCCAATATAAAAATGCTTCGTCCAGCGCCTGTCCGTGATCCCGATTTTTTATGTCCACATAGGTCAAAGGCGCCCGTTTTCCCCGGTAGAAGGCCATATTGTCCTCACCTAAAATGCGGATTTCAGGTATGGGGTCGCATTCGTTGACCTTCATCCAATAGAATCTGTTATACTTATTGATCAGGCTCTCATTATAATCCGCTTTCGGAGGAAGTCCGTTCTTCTCCGGGCGGGACTGCCAGACAGCCACAGGGCCGGCCCGGTTTATGACGGTTCCGTCATCATGAAACAGCAGCTTCAGCCTGCACGGGCCGCCGGAGCCGGCTGCACCGGCAAGAATCTGCCCATGCTGCCGGGCAAATTGGCCTGTCATAAAATTGCCGGCAGACATTCCCTGCATAAAGATGCGTTCTTCATCGATGTTGAAGCGCGCCTTCATTTGTTCGATCAATGCAAACACCATCTTGGTATCGTGGGTCATGCACCGTTGCGCATCACGGCTGTCGCTTGACTCCTCCGCCGGCTCGTAATCCCTGATTCCGTCCACCTGCCACATTCTGTCTCTGTGGGCGTTGGGGAACACGCAGATAAAGCCTTCCCGATCCGCAACCATAGTCCAGGAAGTATAAACAGCGTGTCCCCAGCCTGTCATGAGACCGCCATGCATACCAAAAATCAGCGGCGTCTTTTTTTCGGGCCGATAGCTCTGCGGGACATAGACATGCCAGGTATCCGGTTCACCGTCATCCACAATAACGCCATGATGCTCCTCCAGTCCGGCAGGATACGGGATGGAATTGTTTCCGTTTTCATTAACAACCATGTCGGAGCCCTTTATGGCTTCCGGCAGGTATTCCCGATTATCATCATTCGGCGTGCCTGAGCGCAGGAAAATTTTCGGTTCCATGCTGTTGCCTCCATCATTCCTGATTTCTGGAATAGACGGGGCGAATCTTCCCCTCCGCCACCAGCCAGTCCAGGTATTTCTTTACATGCTTGTCGCAGTATTCCCAGTTGTGGGCGCCATGGTCAATGGTTTTGTAAACCTCGATGCCAAGGCTCTGATATTTTTCAATAAAATACTTGTTATCCAGATAGTGGGTATCTTCGACGCCGGTGGCCATGTATGCCTTGGGAAACTTTTTTCCCGCAGCCATTTGCTTCACAATCATGCCGCTGATATCGTTTTCCGTGCCGATCAGCAGACTGGGGTCGCCAACTGCCGATGAAAACATATAATCATCCTCCGCGACACGCTTTACTTCGGTGTCGGTGATTGCGGCCTTGTTGGGTGCATTGCCAAGAGACGGCCCCATTTCGCATATATTCTTCACTCCGGAAAACAAGCCAATGGATGCAAATTTTTCAGGATCCCGAACCCACCATTTCAGAGAACCAAAGCCGCCCATAGAGAAGCCTGCCAGGAAATTATCTCTCGGATCCTCCGAAAGAGGGAACAGGTGACGCACAACACGGGGCGTTTCTATGGAGAGTGTGGAAAAATACTTGAAGTCTCCGTGGACGGTGTCCATATAGGCTGAGCAGAACGTGCCGCTGCAAACAACGGCAATCCCCGCTTCCGCCGCGTATAATTCGATGGCGGTGTATCTCGCCCAGTCCGTGTAGTCAAAACCGCCGCCGGTTTGCAGCCAGAGAACGGGGTATCGGTAGTTTTCCGGACGGTTTGCAAAGGAGTGTCCCCAGGTGTTTTCCGGAAGAATCACATTGACGCCAACCTGCATTTTCAGCGTCTCGGAATGGTAATAAAGTCTGATGTTTGCCACGCTTTTCCCTCCTCATGCATACATCCATTTCACTGCCGCACGCAGACTGGTCTGGCAGCTGTTAAAATCTTCCCCCGGGGGAACCAGCGTCGTTTCCCCGCGGCCAAGCACTTGAGAAAGACGTTTTGTGTCGTTTACATATGGGAAGTCTTCCTCGGCGGTCAGGTAAAGCGGCACGTCCGGATTGCACTGCGCCAGGGCAAACAAATCGTTTTCGCTGCCCTGAAACCCGTTGACGCTGCCGAATACAGCATCAAGCGATTTGACTGTCTGCGGGATCCCCGTGTCTTCTCCGGCCGCCGTCCGGGATATAACGGACTCCATGTCCAAAATCCCATTGATGCAAAATGCCTTGCCGAACAAATCGGGATGCTTTATCGCGCACTTCGCCGCAGCGTAAGCACCCGTTCCGACACCGCCAATGAAATTGCCCTGGGGGTCTGCCCGGAGCGGAAGCACATGACGCATAATCCCCCGAAGCTCCCGACAAAGGAACTTTTCCACATTGGGGCCAAACTTCATGTCCGTTCCCATTGCGTGGTGCATATCAGGCGCAACGGCAATAAAGCCATATGTCTCCGCCAGCGCCTCGATCGGTGTTTTCATAAATTGCAGCGACGTCTCTCCGTCAGTGTGAAGCAGCCACAGGACACGATAACGGTTCTGATGCTCCACATCATCCAGAGTCATCTTATCCATTTCAGGAAGGAATACTCTCGCGGTAAACGAACCACCCAGCACAACGGAAAGTGCGTTTAGCTCAAAATACGACATCATCAGTCCTCCTCATATTTTCTATGTTAAGGATAGTCGATTTGGCCATACGGATTCCACCTTATATCTGACACATACTGTCACTTTTCTGATTGACCCTGGCCTTGGATATATTATAGAATTCCGTGAACGGCAGGGTGGTGAAATAACGCAGATTACACAAATGCCATACCAGCTTTTACTCATTTGCTCCATACCCAAAGGCGCAATTTGGCATAAAAACTCTCCTGCCGGTCATAGCCGGCAGGAGAGTTTTTATGTGCAATTTTCCGTTTTATTCAGAGGCGCCATCCAAATCATGTCTATGGAGTGCCCTGTATTCCTTCGGCGTGACGCCTTCAAACCGTTTGAACATCTGGGTAAAGTGAGAGAAATTGCTATAGTTCAGCTCCATCGCAACCATACTGATTGGGAGATTGGAGTTGACAAGATAATCTTTGGCCGCAGACAGCTTGCACTCAATAATGAAGTCCTTGATGTTGGAGCCGGTCTCTTTTTTGAACAGACGGGTAAAATACTCCGGATTCAGGCAAACATAGTCTGCCACGTCCTTCACGGTAAGACATTGCCCCACGTTCTCCATGATGTAGGTTTTCGCCCTTTCCACATATCCCGGCTCCAGATTTTCCGTTTTGTTCTGCACGTGATGACTCAGTGCGTTGATCAGAAACTGTACGGCTTTCTTTTCGCTTTCCACAGTATTGCAGCTATACATAAAGGTTTCGTAGCTCATCTCATCATTGAACAGGGATACAATGTCAATGCCGTTTTCATAGAAGTATTTGAAGAAAAGCTGTGTCAGCCTTTGGTGAAGCTCGCACAGGTCGGAAAACCCGCTTGTCGAGGAGCTGAGATTTTGATCAAGATAGGAAAAAATATCCCTACACAGCAGCCCCTGCCGATTTGTCCGCAGAAGCATGTCCCACCGTTCCAGAAATCCGTCCATTGATGTTGGGATTCGTTCAACGTTCGTTTCTCTATGAACATAAATCAGCTCCGAATGTTGGGAAATATTGTTTTGATATTCTTTGTGAAGCCGCTCAACCGCCTCACGAATATCCCGGATTTGCGTCGTCCATCCGACATAAAGCGCAATCTCCGAGTGAAGGCTGTTGCCGAGCAAATGATACAGTTCCTCCAACTGTGCGGTGGAAAAATAGATATTCTCCTCGGAGAAAAACAGAATAACCAGCCGGTCATACCGGTTTTTCCCGATCAGAAAATGAATCGAGGCCGGAAGTCGAACCGAGAGAATTGCCGTTTTGGCGGTCATAATCACCTCGCTTACGGATGCCGGATCGACCTTTCCCCCCTGAAGACTATGGACATCTACAAGCATCAATTTTGCAAAGGAGGTCTCCCCAATGGGATAGCCGGACTCCCGGAGTGTCTTTAGTCCATTTTCCCGGTTCCTGACGCTTTGAGAGAAAATACTCAACAGCGCATTATTCAGGAACTCTGTCCTGTGGGAGTCAAACACCGTGCCAAGCTTCCGCATTCTCTGGGATTTCTGATTGATTTGGTACTGCACCACCGCCCGCGCAAGCGTTGCTTCAATGTCCGAATACGGAACCGGCTGCACCAGATAATCAAAGCAGCCCAATTTCAACCCCTCCTGCGCATAAACAAACTTGGCGTGGGAAGTTAGAAGAATGCGCAGAACATCCGGATATCGTTCCCGAATGATGGCATTCATTTCAAGACCGTCCTTCCCGGGCATTTCTATATCCGACATCAGGATATGTACCTCATGCTTTTCCAGAAGGCTTATGGCGCTGTCGGCATCGGCGGCAGTCAGAACGGTGTCAAAGCCAAGCCTTTCAAAATCAATACTACTGAGCAGCCCGTCAATTACACTGGACTGATCGTCCACAATCAGAATTGTCATTGCCCGTCTTCCCCCTTTGTCGCCGTTGGATAGCTGCCAGAATGAATGAGGGGAATACGGATCATGGTATTTGCTCCGCCCGCTTCATTGTAGAATTCTATCTGGCAGTTTTCGTTGTACAGAATGCGCATTCTGTGCCGAAGATTGATAATACCAACATTGTATTCGCAGAATTCCTCGTCCGGCTGCACATTTATTGCGTTTAGAACATGTTCCGGGTAACCACCGCCGTTATCGTAGATATGGATACGGAGAAATTCCTGATCTTCCTGGCGCACCGAGTCTACCTCCACACGGAACACCAGAATTCCCTGACCCCGATTTGCATACTTGTAGGTATTTTCCAGAAAGGTTTGAATAATTAGCTGCGGAACCCGTGCATCCATCAGATCCTTCGGAACCTTCTTGTCCAGCAGGAACGGCATCGGAAGATCCTGCGACACAATCCGGTGGTAATCATCCACCTCCTTTAATTCATCCGCCAGCGTCACAAAACTCAGGTTGTCATGAAAAATGTAACGAAGGTGGTTGGAAAAAGCAATGATCATCCCCTGCATCTGCGCGCGGTTATTTCTTTCCGCCATACTGTACAGGCTCTTCAGGCAGTTGATGAAAAAATGAGATCGGGTCTGAAGCTGGTAATATTGCAGCAGCGCGTGTTCCTTCTGCGCCTGCGTTGTGACGTATCTTTGCTCAAGCACCCTTTTTTGCACAACCAGATCGTTCAGTGCGCTTCGTATGCGGTTGTATTCCTCAAAATCCTGTTTTTGAGAAATAAGCCCTTCCGTATTTTTTCCCAGAAGTTCTGCCGAGCGGATAGAAATCTCCTGTAGAGGGAAAAGCAGTGACTGATCCACGATCCGCATAACCACATGGAGAATCAAAAACATCGTAATGCTGACAATTCCGTATATTATCAGGCTGGGAATAGCCTTCGGAAGAAACGATGCCGTCGGCGTAATCAGAGAAATTTCGATTCCGCTCGTACCGGAAGCTGCCGAACAGGCAACCGCCCCGAACGAGCCGCCGTTCCCTGCATGCGGTACGTCGTGGTCTTCCGAGCAAAACAGTGTCTGGTCACCAAACCGGACAAGCGTTGTGGCATAGCTGTCATACGAATTAACATTATGTTGTGAAAAGTATGCATTGAGATCGATAATGGAACACAGATATACCTGATTATAATGGTTTACAAGGAAAAGCAGCGTCTTGTCATCCTGCTGATATAAAATCCACTGATCGTAGACATATCGTCCGGAATCCGAAATCGTGCCCGTAAACGCATGCATAAAAGCAGACTGCTGAAGAAACAGCTCATCCTTGTTCACCTGCGTGCCATAATGGTAGAGAATATAGCCTGTTTCCGGCTTACAGATCATTGTCATGCCGTAAGCCGGCGTTTGGATAACAATCAGCTCTTTCAGCCGGTAATCCGCCTCAATCAGCTGAGCCTGTGTGCTCGTTTTCAACGCCATTGTCTTCATCGAAAGATTATTAAGGGTCATCCTCTGGTTTTCACCGCGGATTCTCCCAAGGGTATTGTCAAACTCCTCCACATAGGATCGGATGGAATTATCGTTATACTCCCTCGCCTGCCGCTTAAGCAGGATCAGCAGGCAGGCCGTGTAAACAGTGACCGCCGCCAGGAGGAACAGCGTAATTGACAAAAATGTTCTGGTCAAAAGGCCCTTAATGGATGCAGTCTTTTTTCTCATTGCAGCGTCCTCCCTTTTTCTACGGCACCTATATTATAGCATATCGCCGACACCAGATTCAATAAACACCGCCGGGTAATTTTTGGGAACTCAGAAAGAGCGGATGTTAAAAAATGCGCTCCGGGCGTATAAAGGAGAAAGTCAAAAGTCGTTGCACAGTCTCCGCTTTTCCGGTCAAAAATATGCCCCATGGGCAACAGGGTCACAGAGCGCCGAGAAGAGAGGCATATAAAATGCCCCTCTTCATTGCGGATGTTTTCTTAGCTGCCGCCCGGACAAATATCCGGTTACACTGCGGCAGGAGCAAAGGTATTTCTATTGGTTACTGATTGGCAAGCCAGGCATCCAGCTGAGTCTGCTTCTCGGAAATAATCTTATCGATACCGGCATCCTTCAAAGCCTGGATGAACACGGGGTAAGTCTCGTCAATATTGACGACACCGTTGATCAGAGGCAGATAGTACTGGTCAACAACGCTGGTACATGCAGCCATCTCATCGGCGACCGTGGAGGAATCAAACACGAAGCCCAGTGCCTTGGAAACCTTGGCAACGGAATTGGACTGAATCATCTTCTCATTCTTATCAGGCATCTGATACCAGAAGGTGGGGCAGCCGGTGATGTTGGGCCAGTAGTCCATAGGAATGCCGCACCACTTATCGTCGAATGCGCCGATGCCATCGGGATAGTGAAGCTGTCCATTCTCATCGACGGTATAATGTTCGCCCTCAATGCCATAAGCCAGCAGGAACGCCAGGTCGTTATCCGTATACAGAGCGCTCAGCAGAGTCATAGCAGCTTCGGGAACCTTCGTGAAGGAAGAAATGTGCCACATGTATGTCTGAACCGTACCGGTGGTAATGTAAGCATCGCCGATCTGCGCGCCGACCATATTGCCGTTAAAGTTCTGCTGCACATTTGCTTCATAGCAGAATTCGTCAATCGACCAGGAGTATCCGGGGGTGCCGTCAACAATGCCGTACATCAGATTGTACAGTGTGGCCTGGTCATTGCTCATGGGATCCGGGCTGATCAAATCATTTTCCGACCAGATCTTGACATTATCCAGGAAGTTCTTAAACTGATCGGACTCATAATAGCTCTCGACAGTGGTGCTCTGGTCGGGGTTGATAATTACACCCAGGTACTTGGTATCACCCAGATCGTCCAGATCCTTGGGAACCCAGTAGGTCTGAGTAGCGCCGGGAACCAGGTAGGTGCTGGGAGTAGCCTTCTTCATTTCGACCATAGCCTCGGTGGCGTCATCCAGAGTCTTCACTTTGCTCCAGTCGATGTTGGCAGCATTGGCTACGTCTTCCTTGACGGTGATGATGTTGGGAGTGGACCAGGCAGTGTAGGCGGGAAGTCCATAAAAGCTGCCGTTGATCTTGCCGCAGTCCAGAACCTCAGGATAGTCCTTAAACAGTTCCTTGATCCCTGCGCCATAGGTGTCCATGTAGGGATCCAGGTTCAGCAGCTGTCCGTTATTATACAGAACGGAGGGGGACATGAACCAGAAAGAGGTAAAGATATCGACGGTGTCGGAGCCACCGGTAAGCATCAGATTCAGCTGTGTGTTGTCCTGCTTCAGAACAATGTCAATCTGAATGCCGTAATTCTCGGCCAGGTATTTATTGACGGCTTCCTCAACCATCAGCTCATCCTCGCCGTTTCCGGGCTTGTTGATGCACATCCGGACGACGGGCATCTGGGAAACATCCGCGGCGGTATCGGGCTTGACCTCTGTCGCGGCCACAGTACCTTCGTTTGTCTGGGAATTGTCCTTACCGCAGGCAGCCAGAGAAAGCAGTATCACAACGGCAAGCAGCAAAGCTAGAAATCTTTTCATCGTATTTCCTCCTTATTTTTCTGGAGCTGTGCTCCAACCACATAGTACTCATTTTTTCTTTTGCATACCACTCCATTTCTGACTCATGATGTTGTATTTCAGACTTTTGTGCTGTTTGCTGTAAAATTATGTGCAACACATTATTTCGTTGGTCAATATGACATTTTTCAGCTTCTTAGTTTGTACAAACTGACAAATTGGCGATCAATTCTGCCGTTTCACTTGGTGAATCCACTTATCCGATCCCAGGCGGATGATGAACCAAATACTCTTGATAAAATAGTCAATTCTTACCGCAAGCAACACGATAAAAGGAGATGCGTGCCAAACAATTCCCACAAGATATCCCAGAGGAATGGAGGCAACCCACTGGAATACCACATCCGCAACCATCAGGAACTTCGTATCGCCTCCGCCGCGAAGGACGCCTTTTCCAAGCGTGGACTGGATATTCTGGAACGGCACAACAAGGACGCTGGCAAGCATCATAATCCGGGTGATTTCCACGGTTTCCGGCTCGATCTTATACAGTCCGATGGACCATTCGCCGATAAACAAAATCAGAATCGCGCCAATTACGCCCAGTGCAGACGTCAGCAGCAGGAAAGAAACCCCTCGCCGCTTGGCTTCTTCGCGCATACCGGCTCCCACTGCCTGACCGACAAGAACGCCCGCAGCACTGCCAACACCCTGGGTTGCCAGCGTACACAGGCGGTCAATGGTACTGACAATGGAATAAGAGGTCACATACTCTCTACCCATGTGCCCAAGAATCATTCCGATCGCGCTGGTTGCAAAGGCAAGAATCGTGTCGCTGATAATTGCCGGAAGTCCGAGACGTGTAAACTCCCCCATGAGCAGCCCGGAGGGCAGCTTGAGCAGCCCTGCTGGACGGTACATCAGCGCTTTGTCCACCCTCAAGACGAAATAGGTGCAAACGCCGAATTCCACAATTCTGGCACAGAGGGTACCCAGAGCGGCGCCCGCCACCCCAAGCACAGGCATTCCCAGTTTGCCAAAGATGAAGACATAGTTTGCGCCAATGTTCACAACAAAGGAAGCCATGGAAACGTATAAGCCAATCTTGGCATTGCCCACCGAACGCATAATGTTGGATAAAACCAATGAAATTCCGTGGGGCAGATAAACAAACGCCGTTATACGAAGGTACTTGGCTCCCTCCTCGATTACATCGGGGTCATCCGTATAGATGGCTATGATCTGCTTTGGGAAGAACAGACTGACAAGTCCGAACAGAATGCTCGAAACAAAAATGATCTGAATCAGCAAATCAAAAATGCGCTGAACCGTCTGCTTATCTCCTGCACCATAGTACTGCGCGGTCAGGACAAGTCCTGCCGCGCTCAGTCCCATGCACAGGAAAGAGAAAATATTGTAGAAATTATTGGCAAGCGAGGAGGCGGAAATCGCCACCTCGCCAAGCCGTCCCAACATGATGGTATCCATCATGTTTACGCCCTGATTGATAATACTCTGCAAAGCGACAGGAATGATTATCAAAAGAGCCTGATTGTAAAATGCTCTATCCGTTATAATGTATTTTCGAAGCGATTTCCCCATAAGTCACAAGTTTCCCTTCACTTCCGGCTGGGCTGGAATTACTGCCGTAAATGGCAAAACCGGAAGTCCGCTGCTATTGTATATGTTCAAAACGCACCATGGCCTTTGGCAGAATTTCACGGTCACCTCATCTGCGTTTTCAATCTCCGGCGAGGATACAACAATGTCATGGCCGGAGATTTGAATATCCGCATTTTTAGTCTGTCCGTTTACCAAAATATCGAAGGTTTCGCATTTCTCCCCTTTCAGGCACAGTCCTGTACCCGTATGCTTCATTCGCAGAACAATTCTTCCGGGACTGCGCTCCGCGTCCAGAAAAGTGGGAGAATCCGCCGGAAGATGCATCCCGTAAACCTTGTCCAGTGCCTGATTCGCCAGCCGAAGCGCTACGGGCTTTTTCTGCTTGGGGTGAATGTCATAGCGCATTCCCACATCCATTGCCGTGACAAGGTAAACCTGCGGAACCGTTCGTGCAATACGCTCCTGAGCTTTGCGGATACTGACAAAATCCAGATATTCCGCCATGACCTCGAAGGCCGCCAACTGCACCATAATGAAGGGCAGCGGCTGCTGCCACTCGTCCCGCCAGCATTGAATCACTGCTTTCATCGCGGCTTCATAATGCTCGGAGAAATACTCGTCCGATTCTCCCTGATACCAGATGACACCGCTCACCGTGTAAGGCACAATCGTTTTAAGCATCAGGCCATGAAGCCCACAGGGGCGAAACGGGGAAAACGGCCAATTATTCATTGTCATCAGGCGCTGGTGGGTTTCCGAATCAATCAGCGGCGACACAGGCGCAAGATTTGGCTTGCCCATGTCAATGTTGCTGGCAAGCATCCGTTTCTGTATTTCAATGAAGCCGGGAAGCTCCCTCTCATAATCCATATTGGACTGCACTTCCCGGGCTTTGTCAAGGTAGAATTGCAGCTCCCCCGTCAAGTATTCCTCGGAAACCCAGCAGGAGGCAGAGGTTCCGCCCCAGGTGCAGTTAATGATGCCGACGGGAACCTCCAGGGCTTCATGCAGGCGGTTGGCAAAAAAGTAGCCGATTGCGTTAAACAGCAGAGAATCTGACGGGTTTTCCTTTCTCCAAACACCTGCCTCGGACATCTTGAAATAGGATTCCTGCCCCGGGAAGGATATCTTCGGTACCTCAAAGCAACGGACATCTTCACACACGCGCTGCGCCGCTTCAGCTCTCTGGGCATCGTGCTTCAGAAGAAATTCCATGTTGGACTGCCCGCCGGCAATCCAGACTTCTCCCACTGCGACATCCGATATATGTATCGTTTCCGAACCCGCGCTAACCGTCAGTTCCAGTCCGGAAGCGGCTCCCATGGGTTCAAGGAACGCCTTCCAGTGCCCATCCTTGACGGGCGCAACGGCATTATGTTCTCCAAGCCGGATGTAAACCGGCCCATCCGTCTGTGCTTCTCCCCAGATGCAAATAGGCTTTCCGCGCTGCAAAACTACTCCGTCCTGAAAAATAAGCGGTAGTTTAATCACTGACATAAGCCTCCTCAAAGAAGCAGAGACCGAACGGCGCCGGATTCCACATCAAAATACCGTATCTCAAAGGTGTGCTTTCTAAAGTCGGCGGAAAGCTCCGCAAACAGCTCTCCGTCCTTCCAGGTCATAACGATAGTCCCGTCATCTTTTCCCTGGGATGCGGAGAATTCTCCGTCAAACACCTTATACTCATTACGAAATGTCATAAGCTTCAGCAGCTTTTGAACCACCGGCTGCTCAACCGCTTCATCGACCTCCTCCATGGAGTAATTATGACGATTGATTCCGCGAAGCTCTCCTCCGTTTTTCAAAAACTCAATGTCATTTTTTCCTGCCAGCATTCCCACATAATAAACCTGCGGAATGCCGGGCGTAAAGAACTGAACGGCTCTGGCGATGAGATACGCATCATCCTCGCAGTTCATCGCATTGTAGTAGGTACAGCCAAGCTGATACCGCTGCGCCTGCTTTTTGCTCATCTTGATCATGGAAGGACGCTTGATATACTTCTGAGCCGGCTCCGTAATCCGGTCAACAATATCGCGGACATAGTCGATCTCGTCATCCGACAAAAGATCCACCACATCCACAACGCCAATTCCGTCGTGGGTATCCAGAGTCGTAAACTGATTGCGCGGGCAGATTTGCAGCCAGTGGAGCAGGCGGTCGGTTCTTCCGGAGTACAGGCCATGAAGCAGCAGCATGGGCAGGGCAAAATCGTATACCCAGTACCCCTTCTGCGCCATCTTCAGCTGAATGGTATAATTTTCATGAATTTCAGCCAGCATCTGCGTGCCGACACTCCGGAGGGGCTTCATTGCAATCTCCAGAACATTCCAGATATCCGGCTCCACAAAGAAGCAGGAGGTTCCCGGCCTTTTTGAGGCATAGGCAAATGCGTCAAACCGAATCAGCGGCACATGCTGCGAGAGCATACCCAGATTCCGATCATAATAATCCTGCGTTGCCTTTGTATAGGGGTCAATGTCGATTTGTTCGGAAAAGAAGGTGTTCCAGAGCCTGACGGTTTTGCCGTCTTTTCGCTGAAATTCCATATACGCACCGCCGGGCTTCCTGCGGTACATCATATCGCTTTCCGCCTCTGTCGGCTCACCGTTTGGCCAGAATTTGTTCCAGTCGATGAACATGTCCCGGTATTCCGATGCGTCTCCCTTTTCCATGTAGTCCCGGAATTCTTTGCATCGGATGGATACATGGTTGAGCATAAAGTCACAGGCAAGGGTGTATTTCTGTGCCAGTCTGTCAATATCAGACCAGTCTCCGAAAGCGGGGTCTACCTGATCGTACTCAATTACCGCAAACCCCCGGTCTCCGGACGAGGGAAAAAACGGAAGAATATGAACGCCCTTTACAGCTCTGTCAAAATGCTTTTCCAAGACAAGCTCCAGCTGCTTCAGATCGTGTCCCATACTGTCCGCATATGTGATAAGCATTACTTCATTCTTTATTGGTTTCATATGATTACTCCCCGTTCAAAATAAGATGATGTTTCGCAGCCGGCCGGCATTATCCCTTTACGGATCCCAACGTGATTCCCTTAACAAAAGACTTCTGGAAGAACGGGTATGCAATCAGGACGGGAATCACCGCAACAACGGCAATGGCCATTCTGACACCGACCGTTGGGATTTTGACCATTTGCGTGGAACCGGATATTTTGCTGGCCAGGAATACCGCGTTTGTCAGAACTTCGTTCAGGTAGTTCTGGATGCCGTACAGTTTATCATTGGACAGAAAGTAAACGCCGTTTGTCCAGTTGTTCCAATAGGCGATCATGGACAATAGCGCAATGGTGGCGATAATGGGACGACTCAGCGGCAGCACGATCTGCGTCAGGCACTGTATCTCGCTGGCACCGTCCAGCCGGGCCGCTTCCATGATTTCATCGGAGATGTTGCTGTTAATATAGGTGCGCATGGTGATGATGTAAAAGGCATTCATCAGCAGATATGGCACGATCAATGCCCAAATGGTATTTTTGATGTGCAGCATGTTGGCATAAACCATATAGGTCGGAACCATGCCGCCATTGAAAAGCATGGTAAAAAACAGGAAGAGTGAAATACCATTGCGTCCCGGAAGATCCCTGCGCGACAGCGGATAGGCAAAGAGCGTAGTCAGGAGAACATTGGCGCAGGTACCGACAGCCGTGACAAATACGCTGATGCCAAAGGCCTTGAGCATATTGTCCTTTGTGGTCCAAAGGAACTTATAGGAGTCAAGGCTGATTTTTTCAGGGAAGAAAGAATAGCCGTTGACGGCCAGCGTCTCTTCTGCGGTAATGGAACTCATGACCAGGAGAAGAAAAGGAAGAATACACGCCAGCGTAAGAAAGATTATCAGCACATACATGAAGCTGATAAAAGGCTTGTTTCTGGTAATCATGGAATATGCTCCTTTCTCAGAACAGCGCGCTTTCGCTGTCTATCTTGCTGACGACCTTGTTGGCCGTTACGACGCAGATAAAGCCAAGCATGGATTGCAGGAAGCCGGCCGCAGAGGAACGGCCAATATCATTGGATACCAGCAGCGCACGGTAAACATAGGTATCAATGGTCTGCGTCGTGTCGTACAGCAGTCCGCTGTGCATCGGAACCTGATAGAACAGGCCGAAATCTGAGAAAAAGATTCGACCTACAGCCAGCAGAACCAGAATGATAATCGTGCGCTTCAGCATTGGAAGGGTCACATAAATAATCTGGTGCCAGGTGCCGGCTCCGTCTACGACAGCAGCTTCATAGTATGTTTTGTCGATTCCAATCAGCGTGGAATAGTACAGTATTGACTGATATCCGAAGCTCATCCAAATATGTACGATAATCAAAATAACCGGCCATGGCTTAGGATCACTGTACCAGGGGATGGCTTCCATATTGAGTTTGGCCAGAATTGTGTTGTTTATAAATCCGGAACTGGGGCTTAAAAACGCATAGACCACATAACTGACAATAACGGAAGAAAGCAGATAAGGAATTAAGATGACGATTTGAGAAAATCGCTGGAAAAATTTCTGCTTGATGGTATCCATGGCGATGGCGCACAGAATTGCAAAGGAATTACCCAGAATGATAAACGCCAGGTTATACAGGATGGTGTTTCGCGTCATAACGAAGGCCTCTCCTGTACTGAACAGATACTTGAAATTACTCAATCCGACCCAGGGACTTTTCCAGATGCCGAGCTGATAGTTCACCTTTTTGAAAGCAATCACCAGTCCGGCCATCGGCAGGTAATTGTTGATAATCAAATAAACGATCCCGGGAATCAGCATAACATACAGTGGCAGATACCGAAGGAACTTTTCCCTGCCCAGCCGCTTCTTTCTTATCGTCGGAGAATGCACCTTGTCCATAATAACCTCCTAGTAGTTGCAGTATTGTCAGGTTTATCTGCATACTATATTTTACCGGAAGCTGCGTTCATACTCTATAAATTGTCTGTCGTGAAATGTCACTTTTCTGATAAATATATCCAAATATTTTGTTGCACTCCCTGCACTTACCGTGGAAAGTGTTTGTTAAGAAATACAGTGTATGATATGCCAAGGGATGCCAGAGATGGAGGGCGAAATGCTTTCCAATGCCATAGACATGCCAAAATAAAACGGATGCTTCCCTCAAAATCAAGGGAAGCATCCATGATAAAAAATCTGCTGCTCAGTTGTAATTGCTTATATTCCGGGAAACCGGGTACAGGCCAAAATTGGGGACTGCCTATGCTTACAAATTGGTATAACCCATCAGGCTTTCATCCACCACTGCGGCGGTGTCCCGGCCTTCCCGCAGTGCCCATACCACAAGGCTCTGTCCCCGGCGCATATCGCCGCAGACAAACACCTTGGGCTGATTTGTCGCGTACTTCACATCCGCCACATTGCCCCGGGGCGTCATATCCACGCCGAAGGCTTCGGCGACATAGCTCTCGCAGCCCAGAAATCCCGCCGCGATAAGCACCAGATCGCACTCCACGGAGAATTCCTCCCCGGTGGGAACCATCATCCGCCGCCCGTCCACCACCTTGCTTTCCAGACGGGCAATGAGCGCCCCGCAGACCTGCCCGGCTTCGTTCTTGTAGAACTCCTTGACGGTGGTCTGGTATTCCCGGGGGTCGTGGCCGAACATGGCAATGGCCTCCTGCTGGCCGTAGTCGGTTTTCAGCACCCGCGGCCACTCCGGCCATGCGTTGCCGGGAGCGCGGGACTGCGGCGGGCAAGGCATCATTTCCAGCTGCATGATACCCGTGCAGCCCTGACGGATGGCGGTGCCTACACAGTCGTTGCCCGTGTCGCCGCCGCCGATGACCAGCACCTTCTTGCCCTTGGCCGTGACAGCCTTGCCGTCGGCAAAATCCGAGTCAAGCAGACTTTTTGTCACGCTGGTCAGGTAGTCCACGGCGAAGTAGATTCCCTCAGCGTCCCGTCCGGGTACACCGATGTCCCGGGGCTTTTTCGCGCCGCAGCAGAGTACCACCGCGTCATAATTCTCTTTCAGTTCCTCGGCGGAGACGTCCCGCCCCACGTCGGCGTTGGTAATGAACTCGATGCCCTCATCTTTCAGAATCTTCACCCGGCGGTCAATGACCCACTTTTCCAGCTTCATGTTGGGAATGCCGTACATCAGCAGGCCGCCAACCCGGTCGGCGCGCTCATACATGGTCACCTTGTGACCGCGCTTGTTCAGCAGGTCGGCAACGGACAGCCCGGAGGGACCGGTGCCAACCACCGCCACCCGCTTTCCGGTGCGCGCCGGTGGCGGAACGGCGTGGATCGTGCCGCTTTCGTAGCCGTACTCCACGATTGCCCGCTCGTTCTCCTTCACCGCCACGGGCGACCCCGTCGCCATGCCGCAGGTGCAGGCGGCCTCGCACAGCGCCGGGCAGACCCGGCTGGTGAATTCCGGATAGCGGTTGGTGGCAATGAGCCGCTTCGCCGCCAAGTCCCACCGCCCCTGATATACCAGATCGTTCCACTCGGGGATGAGGTTATTCAGGGGGCAGCCGCTTGCCATGCCGCCGATCATCATGCCGCTCTGGCAGAAGGGTACGCCGCAGTCCATGCACCGCGCACCCTGCGCCTGCTGTTCGTCGCAGTGCAGCGGAATATGAAATTCATTGAAATTTTTGATACGTTCCTCAGGAGCGATCTCCCGGCTGGTCTGCCGGTCGATCTCCATAAATCCGGTGGGTTTTCCCATATTCCCGCCTCCTTATTTCCCGTTTTTCATGGCGTAAAACGCCTCGATCTGCGCCTGCTCGCTGTCCTCGCCCTTTTCCTCCATCTTGGCGATGAGGCGGAGCATCTTATCATAGTCATGGGGCAGAACCTTCTTGAATTTCGGCAGATATTCGCCGAAGTTTTCCAGAATTTCCTTACCCCGGGGCGAGCCTGTGGCCTCCACATGCTCCCGGATCAGGTCTTTCAGCAGGGACACATCGTACTTATGCTCCACGCTTTCCAGCGTGACCATGTCCTTGTTCACCCGCTGGTAGAAGTCCCAATCCTCATCCAGCACGTAGGCAATGCCGCCGCTCATGCCAGCAGCGAAGTTCTTGCCGGTCTTGCCCAACACCACCACTGTGCCGCCGGTCATGTACTCGCAGCCGTGGTCGCCCACGCCCTCCACCACGGCGACAGCGCCGGAGTTGCGGACGCAGAACCGTTCTCCGGCCACGCCGTTGATGAACGCCTTGCCGCCGGTGGCGCCGTAGAAGGCCACGTTGCCGATGAGGATATTTTCACTGCGGTCATAGGTCACGTTTTTCGGCGGATAGACGATGATTTTGCCGCCGGAAAGTCCCTTGCCCAGATAGTCGTTGCTGTCGCCGATCAGTTCCAGCGTCAGCCCCTTGGGGATGAACGCGCCGAAGCTCTGGCCGCCGTAGCCGGTGCAGACCACGCGGAAGGTGTCGTCCGGGAGGGTGTTGCCGAATTTTGCCGTGATCTCGCTGCCAAAAATGCTGCCGAAGGTGCGGTCGGTGTTGCCCACCTCCATCTGAACGGTCATAGGCTTGGGTTCCGCCATATCGAAGCTCTTTTTGAACTTCTTCATCAGCACCTTCATGTCGGGAGTCTGTTCCAGCTTGAAATCGTAAACTGCCTTGGGGTCAAAGTGGACGTTGGTGTTCTCCACCAGCGGGTTTTTCAGCAATCCCGACAAGTCCATTTCGCTGGCGCGGGAACCGGCGGGGGCGGGACGAACTTTCAGCAAGTCCGTGCGGCCTACCAGTTCGTCCACCGTGCGCACGCCCAGCTTCGCCATATATTCCCGCAGCTCCTGCGCCATGAACTTCATGAAGTTCATCACGTACTCGGGCTTGCCCATGAACTTCTTTCTCAGCTCAGGGTTCTGGGTGCAGATGCCCATGGGGCAGGTGTCCAGATTGCACACCCGCATCATTACGCAGCCCATGGCTACCAGCGGGCCGGTGCCGAAACCGAATTCCTCCGCGCCCAGCATGGCGGCGATGGCCACGTCCCGACCGCTCATGAGCTTGCTGTCGGACTCGATGCGGACGCGGGAACGCAGACCGTTCATGATGAGGCACTGGTGCGCCTCCGCGATGCCCAGCTCCCATGGGAGTCCGGCGTTGTGGATGGAGGAATTGATGGACGCCGCGCCCGTGCCGCCGTCAAAGCCGGAGATCAGGATGACCTCCGCGCCGGCCTTGGCCACGCCGGCGGCAATGGTGCCGACCCCCGCTTCGCTCACCAGCTTGACGTTGATGGCGGCGCTGCGGTTGGCGCATTTCAGGTCATAGATCAGCTGCGCCAGATCCTCAATGGAATAAATGTCGTGATGGGGCGGCGGGGAGATCAGTCCCACGCCGGTGGTGGAGTGGCGGCACTTTGCCACCCATGGATAAACCTTGCCGCCGGGCAGCTGGCCGCCCTCGCCGGGCTTCGCGCCCTGAGCCATCTTGATCTGGATCTCCTTGGCGGAAACCAGATATTTGCTGGTAACGCCGAACCGGGCGGAGGCGACCTGCTTGATGGCGGAATTCCGTTCGGTGCCGTAGCGTTCCTCGTCCTCTCCGCCCTCGCCGGTGTTGGACTTGCCGCCTAAGCGGTTCATGGCAATGGCAAGACATTCATGGGCTTCCTTGGAAAGCGCGCCGTAGCTCATGGCGGCGGTCTTGAAGCGCTTGACGATGGACTCAACGCCCTCCACTTCCTCAATGGGGACGCCGGTTTCGGGGTAGTTGAATTCCAGCAGGCTGCGCAGGTGCATATCGTCGCCGCCCTCGTTGGCCGCGGCGGCGGTGTACTGCTTGAACTTGCCGTAGTCCCCCGTCCAGACCGCCTGCTGCAAAAGGTGGATAGTCTGGGGATTGTACAGGTGCTGCTCCGCCGCGCTTCCGCTGCGGAATTTGTGCGCGCCCACACTGGGCAAATCCATGTAAATGTCCAGCCCCAGGGGGTCGAACGCCTGCTGGTGGCGGTCTTCCATGTCCTTCTGGATATCGTCGATGGTGATGCCGCCCACCCGGCTGACGGTGTTGGTGAAGTATTTGTCAATGACCTCTTTGCTGATGCCCACCGCTTCAAAAATCTGGCTGCCCTGATAGGACTGGATGGTGGAAATGCCCATCTTGGAGGCGATCTTCACGATACCGGCCAGCACCGCCTTGTTGTAATCGTTGACGGCGGCGTAGAAATCCTTTTCCAGCAGCCCGTCGCTGATCAGATTGCCGATGCTCTCCTGCGCCAGATACGGGTTGATGGCGCAGGCGCCGAAGCCCAGAAGCGTGGCAAAATCATGGACAAGTCTCGGTTCGCCGCTTTCCAGAATCAGCGCCATGGCGGTGCGCTTGCGGGTGCGAACCAGATATTTGGACACCGCGCTGACGGCCAGCAGACTGGGAATGGCGACATGATACTCGTCAATGTCCCGGTCGGACAGAACCAGGATGTTCGTGCCGTCCCGGTAAGCCCGGTCAACGTCCACGAACAGCCGGTCGATGGCCTTTTCCAGCGGGGTGTTTTTGTAGTAGCAAATGGACACGGTCTCCACCTTGAAACCGGGAACGTCCATGGTCTTGATTTTCAGCAAGTCCGTTTCCGTGAGGATGGGGTTGTTGATTTTTAAGACTTTGCAGTTTTCCGCGTTCTCTTCCAGCAGATTACCCTGGGCGCCCACGTACACGGTGGTAGAGGTGACGATTCTTTCCCTCAGTGCGTCGATGGGCGGGTTCGTAACCTGCGCAAACATCTGCTTGAAATACTCGAACAGCGGCGGGCGGGTGTGACTGAGAACGGCCAGCGGAGTATCGCTGCCCATCGCGCCGGAGGGTTCCACGCCGTTTTTCGCCATGGGGAGCATGATGGTCTTCAAATCCTCGTAGCGGTAGCCGAAGGCCTTCTGAAGCCGTACCATTTCTTCTCTCGTATAGGAGGGTATCTTCCGGTTAGGCACCGTCAGGTCGGAGAGGTTCACCAGATTCCGGTCCAGCCATTCGCCGTAGGGCTGGCGGCTGGCGTACTCCGCTTTCAGGTGTTCATCGTCCACCAGCTCGCCCTTCACGGTATCCACCAGCAGCATCTTGCCGGGGCGCAGGCGGTCCTTGCGAATGACGTGCTCCTGTGGGATGTCCAGAACGCCAACCTCGCTGGAAAGGATCAACCGTCCGTCGTCGGTAATGTAATAGCGGCTGGGGCGCAGACCGTTGCGGTCAAGGACCGCGCCCATCACGTCGCCGTCGCTGAACAGAATGGACGCGGGGCCGTCCCAAGGCTCCAGCATAGTGGCATAATACTGGTAAAAGTCCTTCTTCTTTTGATCCATGTTCCGGTTGTTGCTCCACGGCTCCGGGATGGTGACCATCACCGCCAGAGGCAGATCCATGCCGTTCATGACCATGAATTCCAGGGTGTTATCCAGCATGGCGGAGTCGGAACCGCCCTGATTGACAATAGGCAGCACCTTGGTCATATCGTCCTTCAGAAAGCGGCTGGCAATGGTCTCTTCACGGGCGAGCATGGTGTCCACATTTCCCCGGATGGTGTTGATCTCGCCGTTGTGGAGAATGAACCGGTTGGGGTGCGCCCGGTTCCAGCTGGGAGAGGTGTTGGTGGAAAAGCGGCTGTGGACCATGCCGATGGCGGTCTCATAGTCCTCGTCCTGCAAATCCGGGTAGAACTGCCGCAGCTCCTTGACCAGAAACATGCCCTTGTACACGATGGTGCGGCTGGACAGGCTGCACACGTAGGTCTCCTGACTGGACTGCTCGAACACCCGGCGCACCACATACAGCCGCCGGTCAAAGGCGATACCAGCGACCATTCTCGGCGGCTTTCCCACAAACGCCTGCCAGATGCTGGGCATACAGTCCCGTGCCTTCTGCCCCAGATACTCGGGGCATACCGGCACCTGCCGCCAGCCAAGGAAGGGCAGCCCTTCCTTCTTGCAGATGATCTCAAACAGCTTCTTTGCCTGATTGCGCTGCAGCTCTTCCTGCGGGAAGAAGAACATGCCGACGCCGTATTCCCGCTCCGCGCCCAGCGTGATGCCCGCGGCCGCGGCGGCCTTTGCAAAGAATTTATGGCTGACCTGTAACAGAATGCCAACGCCGTCGCCGGTTTTTCCCTCGGCGTCCTTGCCTGCCCGGTGTTCCAGATGCTCCACGATCTGCAGCGCGTCATCCAGCGTCCGGTGGCTCTTGCGTCCCTTGATATCCACGACCGCGCCGATGCCGCAGTTGTCGTGTTCAAACCGGGAATCGTACAACCCGGCTGGAGCTGTGCGTTCGGTGAAATTTTCCATAGCTTTTTCTCCTTTGGGCTACAAAAAATAAACGGCGTTTCCGCTCAAAGGGCAAAAATGCCCTCTGCGGGAACGCCATTGTTCTCTGGGGTAATGATAGCACAAAGAGAAACACTTTACAAGGCAGAAGAAATCCTGTTTTCTTCCGGTATCTTTGTTTCATTTACCCAAAATCCGCAAAAAGCGGCGGCTCGGCGCATCAAAGCAGTCAGGCATATAAAACGGCAGCTCCCGGGGAAGGAAGCTGCCGTTTAAGAAAATTCCTGCGGTTTTTGATATCAGGAATCAATCTGTATAATGTCCATCTATGATATTGCCTGGCACAATATCATATACCATTCCGTCTGTGAGAGACGTTGCCGTTTTCCCGGACATATCAAGTAAAAAATCTTCGTTCCATGCTCCTGTAATGGAGAGTACGTTCTCAGTGATATGCCACTCCAGCTCACTTTGTTCTTCGTGAGCGGGATCTGTTTTTCGTTCGACTTCACGTTTGGCGTAGGATTCAAAAACAGAGATGCAATGAAGCACCTGCGACTGATTGTTCCAAAGGCGGAAAGGAATTCCAACAGATGCTTTTATCTGCGATAAGATATCCTCAGTCTCAAAATCGACGCTGTCTTGTGTACCAAATGCGCTTTCAGCATCCAAGCTGACATCCGGAGTCGGTTCAGTGGCCATGCTATTCGTGTTTTCCTCCAATTGCGCTTTTGCTTCATTGCTTTCAGGGCTGGAATTCGCGGGCAGCTGCTTGTTTGCGCAAGAACACAAGAAAATGCTTGCGATAAGCAATACCGTTACCATTGTCTTTTTCATCTGTTTATCTCCTTTCAGCCAAAAGAATCATTTCCGGCTGTCTCTCTGCTTTTCCAGCTTGAGATACATTTCCTTCAAATGCTCGGCCAGAGGGCTGTCCGAGCGGAAGGGGGAGAAAAAGTGATACTTGGCAGCGGCATTCTGGTTGAAATCCCGGATGTGATCCTTGATGCTCTCGTATTTCACGACGACCTTGTTTTCCTCGGCGAACTTTTTCAGCTTGACAATGATCTGGCTGGAATGCACCACGTCGATGATGAACACGCCGAAGAACATACCAATAAAGAAAGAGAACGCCAGATTGTTGGACAGCCACGCCAAGGCGTTGAGGATGTAGGGATGCACCAGAAAATAGTACGCCGCGCCCAGCGCCGCCCAGAAGAAGGAGAACAGCGGGCAAATGATTCCCTGAATGTTGCCCCAGAGGTTCGAGTAATCCCACAGCCGGACTTTCAGATATTTCAGGCAGGCAAGACCCGCGATGTACTCGATCAGCGTCATGGCGACAGCCATGGCAAGAAACAGCGCCACCCGGTTCCAGACGGGGTCTGCGATCAAGTGCAGATCCTCCAGCGACGCCAGCAGGAACAGCGTACACAGGCCGAAGCCGTAAATCGGCAGATACGGGCCGGTGCAGAAGCCGGGATTGATCCACTTTTTGTGGCGGTGGGTCAGGTTGCGGTACAGCAGCTCCAGCACCCATCCGAAGCACGAGCCGATAAAGAACAAAAACGCAAGTACCAGACTAAGCCTCATAAGGATTCTCCTCTTTCTATCTTGTTTCCAGTTTATTCATTTTTTCTAAACACTAACGAAATAATTCTTTACGAGACTGTAAACACGCTGAAAAAAACGATGACCCGCAAAGCACAATTTGGCGTATCTTATCCAATTTATTGCTTGCAGTCTTTCCACATTTTGATTATAATAGTTCCTATCCAAAAAGTCAACTTTCGTTTCGCCTTCGTGTGGGATTTTTGCCCAAAGGTGTATGTTAGGAGGATATTATGTCTGAAAAGAACCCGCCGGACAGTAATTTCATGACAAAGCTTGCCACGTTTATTGTGGACAAAAAGACTTTGTTCTTCCTTTTGTACATATTTGCCGTGATTTTCTGTGCGTTTTCCTCCGGATGGGTGAATGTGGAAAACGACGTCACCACCTACCTGCCCGAGGACACGGAGACCCGGCAGGGCATCGTGGCGATGAACGATAACTTCACCACCTTCGCCACCGCCCAGATCATGGTATCCAACGTCACCTACGAGACGGCGGACGAACTGTCCCAGCAGATCGCGGATGTGGAAGGGGTCAGCATGGTCACCTTCGACGACACCCCCGATCACTATACCAACGCCTCGGCGCTGTTTGACATCAGTTTTGACGGCATTGTCTCCGACGAGATCAGCGGGCAGGCGCTATCGGATGTGGAAGCGCTGATGGACGGCTACGACTACTGCGTGTACTCCGACGTCGGCTACGACGAAAACGCCACCCTGCAAGGGGAAATGTCCGTCATCCTGATCATAGCCGTGGTCATCATCATCGTCGTGCTGACCCTGACCTCCCGCTCCTATGCCGAGGTCCCTGTGCTGATGATCACCTTCGGCGTGGCGGCCATTCTGAACATGGGCACCAACTTCCAGCTGGGCACCATCAGCTTCATCTCCAACTCCGTGGCTGTGGTATTGCAGCTGGCGCTGGCCATTGACTACGCCATCATCCTGTGCCACCGCTTCACCGACGAGCGGGAGACCCGCACCGCCCGGGACGCCTGCATCATCGCTCTGAGCAAGGCCATCCCGGAGATCAGTGCCTCGTCCCTGACCACGGTGTCCGGCCTGGCCGCGCTGGGCTTCATGGAGTTCAAAATCGGTCTGGACATGGCGCTGGTTCTGGTGAAGGCCATTCTGTTCAGCCTGCTGTCCGTGTTTACCCTGATGCCGGGACTACTGATGCTGTTCAGCCCGCTGATGGACCGCACCCGCCACAAAAAGCTCCTGCCAAACATCACGCCTATCGGCAAGTTTGCGGTGAAGACCCGGCGCGTTGTGCCGCCGCTGTTTGCCATTCTTCTGGTCGGGGCATTCATCCTGTCCAACCGCTGCCCCTTTGTTTACAGCTATAACAACATCGAGACCGCGAATATGAACGAACGTCAGGCGGCCTACTTTAAAATCCAGCATACCTTCGGCACGACCAACATGGTCGCGCTGGTGGTTCCCAGCGGCAACTATGACGCGGAAGCGAAAATTCTGGAGGAACTGGACGCCTGCCCGGAGGTCAAGAGCACCATGGGCCTTGCCAACATCGAGGCCATGGACGGCTACACCCTGACGGACAGCCTGAACCCCAGAGAGCTTTCCGAGCTGGTGGGCATGGATTACGAGGTAGCGCAGCTTCTCTATTCCGCCTACGCCATTGAGAACGACCAATACGGAGAATTCGTACAGGGGCTGGATAAGTACGACGTTCCCCTGTTCGATATGCTGATGTTCCTGAAAGGCCAGCTGGATTCCCATAATATTTCTCTGGATGACATGGACGAAGCGTCTCTGAACGATATTTTCTCCCAGCTGGATATGGCTCAGAAGCAGCTGAAAAGCGACCGCTACAGCCGGATGGTGGTCTACCTGAACCTGCCGGAGGAAAGCGACGAGACCTTCGCGTTTCTGGATGAAATGCGGAGCATCGTCGGGAAATACTACGACAGCGATTATTACGTAGTCGGCAACTCCACCAGCTCCCGCGATCTGTCGTCCTCCTTTGTCAAGGACAATCTGGTAATCTCCATTCTGTCCTCCCTGTTCGTTATTCTGGTGCTGCTGTTCACCTTCCAGTCGGCGGGACTGCCTATTCTGCTCATCGCCTGTATTCTGGGAAGTGTCTGGATCAACTTCTCCTTCCCCACTCTGGCCAATCAGCCGCTGTATTTCCTTGGCTACCTCATCGTGCAGTCCATTCAGATGGGCGCGAACATCGACTACGCCATCGTCATTTCCAGCCACTACCAGGAGCTGAAGGCCACGATGACCCATAAGGAAGCCATCGTGGAAGCGCTGAACGCCTCCTTCCCCACCATCTTCACCTCCGGCACCATCCTGTCTGCCGCCGCTCTGCTGATCGGCAACATTTCCACCAACCCCGTTATTTCCATTCTCGGCACCTGTCTGGGCCGCGGTACGATCATCTCCATTGTCATCGTTCTGGGTGTTCTGCCTGCCACGCTCGTGCTCAGCGACTCCATCATCAACCGTACCTCCTTCAAGATGAAGGGCATCGAGCTTCCCACCAGAACTGCCAGCGGCACCATGTATGTCAGTGGGCATCTGCGGGGTCAGGTCAGCGGCGTTCTGGACGGTGAATTCACCGGAACGATCCGCGGCGATATGCACGCCATCGTCTCCACCAGTACTCAGGTCAAAAAGCTGGACGAATCCGAAGCGGAAGGAGGCGAAGACAATGCGTAACCTGATAAAACGAATTTCCGCGCTTCTGCTGTGTCTGCTTCTCGTTCTCAGCCTGCCGGTAACGGCGCTGGCCGAGGAAGCCAAGGACACCGATGAGGCAGCGGCCGCCGAAGAAGGAACGACCTTGCGCATTCTGCGTCAGAAGCAGTTTCTGGATTTTGCAGAAAACTGCCGTCTGGACAGCTACAGCCGGAACCTGAGTGTGGTTCTGCTGACGGATATTGACCTTACAGGCGTAGATTTTGCAGGGATTCCCATTTTCTGCGGCAATTTTGACGGCAACGGCCACACCATCTCCGGCCTCAGCATCACGCAGGACGGCTCTAATATGGGACTTTTCCGCTATGTTGACGCTTCCGCGCTCATTCAGAACCTCACGGTCTCGGGAGAAATCATCCCCGACGGGAGCCGCAGCGCCGTGGGCGGCATTGCCGGACACAATGCCGGTAAAATCCAGAACTGCTTCTTTGACGGCACGGTTTCCGGCTCGGATGACGTGGGCGGCATCGCCGGCATCAATGCCATCACCGGTATCATCGACGGCTGCCATTCCGAAGGCGTCATCACCGGCGACCACCGGGTCGGCGGCGTCGTGGGAAATAACCTTGGCGTTGTCCGCAGCTGCAACAACCGCTCCGGGGTCAACACCACCGCCGAGGAAAACCAGATAAAGCTCTCCGACATCTCTCTGGACACCATCACCGGAAGTGAATCCGTCAGCACCGTAACGGATATCGGCGGCATTGCCGGTACCAGCAGCGGCATCATCCGCCAGAGCAAAAACCGGGGCAACGTGGGCTATCAGCACATGGGCTACAATGTCGGCGGCATTGCCGGAACCCAGACCGGGTATCTCTACAAATGCGAAAACTTTGCTCAGGTTTATGGCCGCAAGGAAGTGGGCGGCATCGTCGGCCAGATGGAGCCGACCACCTTCATCAAGTACACCGAGGACACAATGCAGATTCTCCAGTCCCAGCTTGGCACCGTAAGCAATCTCACGGGGCAGGCGTTTTCCACCATTCAGGACGGCAATTCGGACATGGGCGTTCAGGTGGACGACCTCTACAATTCCCTCGTGGATGCCAAGGACGCTCTGGATACCCTGCTGCCCAACGGGGATGACCCCTATCCCCCCGACCAGGACACCATCGACGCGGCCATCAACAACGCCAACAGCAGCCTTGCCGCCGCCGGTTCCTCTCTGTACGCCATCATGGATTCCGTCAACGACACGGCGGATTCCATCAGCCGCATCATGCGCTCCATTGCCGGGCAAATCAGCGCCATGAGCGCCACCGTTGGCAACGCCTCCCAGAATCTGGGCGGCACCATTGAGGACATTTCCGACCGGGACACCGCAGAAATTCTCTCCGGCAAGGTAGAAAAATGCACCAATTCCGGTGCGGTTCTGGGCGACCTGAACGCAGGCGGCGTCGTGGGTGCCATTGCCTATGAAAACCGCCTGGATCCGGAGAACGATCTGCAAATCGGCGGGGACAACTCCATGAACTTCGACACCCAGCTGCGCGCCGTGATCCTCGGCTGTGAAAACAGCGGACGCGTTACGGCGAAGCGCCAGAACGTGGGCGGCATTGTTGGCTGGATGGCGCTGGGGCTTACGAAGGACTGTCTCAGCACCGGCAGCATTGATGCGGAGGATGCCAACTATGTAGGCGGCGTCGTGGGCAAGAGCAGCGGTTATGTCCGCCAGTGCAGCGCCAAGTCCGATATCACCGGAAGCGCCTATGTGGGCGGCATTGTGGGCGAGGGTCTCACCGTCACCGACTGCCGCAGCATGGTGCAGCTCACCGGCTCCGAGAAGGCCGGCGCGGTTCTGGGTATGCGGGGTGAACGCACCGGATTCCTCAAGGACAATACCGACGACAGCGAGAAGACTGACGAAGAAGCCGTCACCGGGAACTACTACTTTACTGTCGGCTCCGACATCGGCGCCATCGACGGCGTGAGCTATGCTGACACCGCCCAGCCCCTTTCCCATGACGATTTTGTCGCGCTGGAAGGTCTTGACCCGATCTTCAAAGTCATTTCCGTCCGCTTCGTCTATGACGACGGTATGATGCACACCGTCACCCTCACCCCCGGTGAGGCGCTGTCGCCGGACAGCATTCCCAAACTGCCCGAAAAGGCTGGTTATGTCGGTCGCTGGGACGGTCTCGCGGACGCCGATCTGTCCGACATCCGCTTCGATGTTTCGTTCCCGGCAGTGTACACCGCAGAGCTGGAAACGGTGCAGAGCGAAGCCCTTGGCGAAAGCAAACTGCCCACGCTGCTGGCACAGGGCCACTTCTCCGGCGATACGCCCATCCAGCTGACCAAGATGGAAAAAGGCCCCGCTCCGGGTGTCCACGACAAATTCCTGGAGGGCTACGCCTTTACCCTCCCCACCGGTACAGCCGATGCGCTGCGCTACTTGCCGGAAACTGAACAGAAAAATGTCCGGGTCATGGTAAAGGGCGCGGACGGAAGCTGGCGGGAGATTTCCCACACCCAGGACGGCAGCTATCTGGTCTTTGCCATAGAGGACGGCGATCAAAGCTTCTGCCTGATCGGGTCGATGAAGAAATCGGTCTCCTGGCTGCCCATCATCGGTGCCGGCGGCGCAGCCGTGGTCGTGCTGCTGGTGGTCATTCTTCTGATTCACCGTCACCGCAAAAAGAAGAAAGCCGCGAAGCCGGAAGCGCCCGCTGTAAACGAAACTACCTGACGTTAAGGTCGGTCACCAGGATTTGGTGGCCGACCCTTTCTTTTTGCAAAGAAGCGGTTAAAATTTTTTCACAATTAACACTTTGTTTACAACATATTTGCTATAATAACAAATATCGTTTTGTAGAATTGTTACAAAAACAGAAGATGGAGAAGTGTGCTATGAATACATACCGCGCCGGTATTGATATCGGCTCAACCACCGTCAAGCTCGTTCTGCTGGACGAAAACGGAGAAATCCTGTTCGGACAGTACCGCCGCCACTGTGCCCACACCCAGCAGACGCTTAAGGAACTCCTTGCCGAAGCCCGGGAACAGGTCGGCTCCTGCCTTTTGCAGGTGAAGATCACAGGCTCCGGCTCCATCAATCTCGGCAAGGCCATGGGCATCGGCTTCGTGCAGGAGGTGGTGGCCGTCGCCTCCGCATTGCAGGCCGTCGCGCCCCAGACCGACGTGGCCATTGAACTGGGCGGCGAGGACGCCAAGATTATCTATTTCCGGGGCGGGCTGGAAGAACGGATGAACGGCGTCTGCGCAGGCGGCACCGGCTCCTTCATCGACCAGATGGCGTCCCTGCTCCAGACCGATGCCGCCGGACTGAACGCGCAGGCAGAGCATTATCAGGAAATTTATCCCATCGCCGCCCGCTGCGGCGTGTTTGCGAAAACCGACATTCAGCCTCTCATCAACGAGGGCGCGACCACCGCCGACTTGGCCGCTTCCATTTTTCAGGCCGTGGTCAATCAGACCATCTCCGGCCTTGCCTGCGGCAAGCCCATCCGGGGGTGTGTGGCATTTCTGGGCGGCCCCCTGCATTTCCTGCCGGAGCTGAAAAAAGCCTTTATCCGCACCCTGAAGCTCACTCCCGAAACCACCGTTGACCCGGAAAACTCCCATCTTTTCGCCGCCATGGGCGCGGCGCTGGAATCCGGCGACGCCGAAGCCGTCAGCATGGACGGCCTGATCGACCGGCTGGACAAGGGCGTGGAAATGGCCTTTGAATTAAAGCGTCTCGACCCCCTGTTCGCCACCCGGGAAGACCATCAGGCGTTCTGCGCCCGCCACAGCAAAGCCGTCGTCCGCCGGGAGAGCCTGTCCGATTACCGGGGGGAGTGCTTCCTCGGCATCGACGCCGGTTCCACCACCACGAAGGTGGCGCTCATCGGCAGCGACGGCCAGCTTCTCTTTTCCTATTACGCCAACAATCAGGGCAACCCCATCCGCACCGCCATGGATGCCATGGCGCGTCTCCGGGACGAGCTGCCCGAGGGCGCACACATCGCCCGCTCCTGCTCCACAGGCTACGGAGAATCCCTCCTGAAATCTGCTTTCTGTCTGGACGAGGGCGAGGTGGAAACCATCGCCCACTGCACCGCCGCCGCGTTTTTTGACCCGGAGGTGGACTGCGTGCTGGACATCGGCGGGCAGGACATGAAGTGCGTCAAGCTGAAAAACGGCAGCGTGGACACCATATTGCTGAACGAAGCCTGCTCCTCCGGCTGCGGCTCCTTCATCGAAAACTTCGCCAATTCCCTGGGCTACAGCGCCGAGGGCTTTGCCAAGGAAGCGCTGTTCGCCAAAAATCCCATCGATCTTGGCACCCGCTGCACCGTGTTCATGAATTCCAACGTCAAGCAGGCGCAAAAGGAGGGCGCTACGGTGCAGGATATTTCCGCGGGACTTGCCTACTCCGTCATCAAGAATGCCCTTTACAAGGTCATCAAGCTGGCAGACCCCGCCGACCTTGGCAGACACATCGTGGTGCAGGGCGGCACCTTCTACAACCAGGCGGTGCTTCGCGCCTTTGAGAAGATTGCCGGCGTGGAGGCCACCTGCCCCGATATTTCCGGCATCATGGGTGCCTTTGGCGCGGCGCTGGTAGCGCGGGAGCGTTACCACGGTCAGGAAAGCACCACCCTACCCCTGAACGACATTCTGAGTCTGACCTACACCACCTCCACCACTCGCTGCGGCGGCTGCTCCAACCGGTGTATGCTGACCATCAACAAATTCCCCGGCGGACGCCGCCACGTCACCGGCAACCGCTGTGAAAAGGGCTTAGGCGGCACCGGCACCGGGCGGAAAGGTCCCAACGTGATGGCCTATAAGCTGAAGCGGATGTTCGACTATCCCCCGCTGGAAAATCCCAGCCGGGGCGTCATCGGCATTCCCAGAGTGCTGAATATGTACGAAAACTACCCCTTCTGGGCAACATTCTTCCGGGAACTGGGCTTCCGGGTGGTTCTCTCCCCAAAATCCAACCGGAAAATCTATGAGCTGGGCATGGAGTCCATCCCCTCGGAATCCGAGTGCTACCCCGCCAAGCTCTCCCACGGCCATGTGCAATGGCTCATCAACGAGGGCATCAAGACCATTTTCCACCCCTGCGTGTTCTACGAGCATCAGGAGACCCCCGGCGCGCAGAATCACTATAACTGCCCCATCGTGGTCTCCTACCCGGAGAATCTGAAAAACAACGTGGAAGCCGTCGCCGACGGCGAAGTCCGCTACATCCGCCCCTTCCTCGCCTTTACCAGCGAGAAAATCGCCGCCGACCGGCTGGCCGCTCTGTGTAAGGAAGAATGGGGCATCGACGGGAAGGAAGTCCGCGCCGCCGTCCACAGTGCGTGGGAAGAACAGCAGCGCGCCAAGGCCGACGTTCGTGCAGAGGGGCAAAAGGCGCTGCAATGGATGGCGGAAAATCACGCGCGGGGCATCGTTCTGGCTGGCAGACCCTATCACATTGACCCCGAAATCAACCACGGTATCCCAGAAATGATTGCCTCTTATGACCTTGCCGTCCTCACCGAGGACAGCCTGCCCATCGATTTCACCCCCGAGCGCCCCCTCCGGGTCAACGACCAGTGGGTCTACCATTCCCGGCTGTACAGCGCGGCAGAGTTCGTGCGGAACCGGGAGGACTTGGAGCTGATCCAGCTGAATTCCTTCGGCTGCGGTCTGGACGCTGTCACCACCGATCAGGTGTGCGAAATTCTGGAGGGCAGCAACAAGCTCTACACCGTCCTGAAAATCGACGAGGTGAACAATCTGGGGGCTGCCCGTATCCGCATCCGCAGTCTGCTGGCCGCCATGAACCAGCGTCAGACGCGGGGCATCCGCCCCCAGCCCAAGCCCGCCGCCTATCACCGGTCGGAGTTCACCAAGGAAATGTACCAATCCGGCTACACCATCCTCGCCCCCCAGATGAGCCCCATTCACTTTGACCTGCTGGAGCCGATCTTCAAGAAATACGGCTATCACATTGAGGTACTTGCCAACGACAACCGCGCCGCTATCGACATGGGTCTGAAATTCGTGAACAACGACGCCTGCTTCCCCTCCATCACCGTGGTGGGGCAGATCATGGACGCGGTGCTTTCCGGGAAATACGACACGGACAAGCTGGCCGTGATGATGACCCAGACCGGCGGCTGCTGCCGGGCGAGCAACTACGTGGGCTTCATCCGCCGGGCGCTGGACAAGGCGGGACTGGGGCATATCCCGGTCATCTCCCTGAACACCAACGGCATGGAGACCAACGAAGGCTTCAAGCTCTCCCCCGGCCTTCTGTTCACCGCCCTGCGGGGCGTGGTCTACGGCGACCTGTTCATGCGCTGCCTGTACCGGGTTCGCCCCTATGAAAAAGAGAAGGGTTCCGCAAACGCCCTTCATCAGAAGTGGCTGAAAATCGCCATCGATTCGTTGGTAAACAGCAAGAGCAAGTGGTCGTATAAGGCCGTTTGCAGCGGCATTGTGGAAGCCTTTGACAATCTTCCCATTGACGAAACCCTGCGCAAGCCGCGAGTCGGCGTGGTGGGCGAGATTCTGGTCAAATACATGCCCCTGGCCAATAACCATCTGGTGGATCTGCTGGAAGCCGAGGGCGCGGAGGCCGTGGTGCCTGACCTGATGGACTTTCTGAACTACTGCGTGTACAATGGCGATTACAAGCATGAATTTTTAGGCGCGGGCTGGACAAGTGCCGCCACGGCGAAGCTCGGCGTGGATGCCATCCGCCTGATTCGCAAGCCCGCACTGGACGCACTGGAAAAGAGCCGCCGCTTTGAGCCGCCCATGCCTATCGAGAAGGTAGCAGAGCTGGCAAAGCCCTTCCTCTCCATCGGCAACCAGTACGGCGAGGGGTGGTTCCTCACGGGAGAAATGGCGGAGCTGGTTCTCTCCGGCACGCCCAACATCGTATGCATTCAGCCCTTCGCGTGCCTGCCCAACCACGTTGTGGGCAAGGGCGTCATCAAGGCGCTGAAAAAAGCCTATCCCCAGTCCAACATCGTAGCCGTGGACTACGACCCCGGCGCGTCGGAGGTCAATCAGCTCAACCGCATCAAGCTGATGCTGTCCACCGCGAAAAAGCGTCTGGCCGAGGAAGAAACCGCCGCAGTATAAGTTTAAGGCAGGACACCGATTGGTGTCCTGCCTTTTGCTTATTCAAAAGGAACATAGTAATACGGCTTACTCACCCGTTTGCCCTGATCGTTCAGTTCGCTGCCGTTGTAGAAGCTCACGCCTGCGATCTGTTCCGGGTCGAGAACTATGTTGAGGGTGTGCTCAATGCACGTGTACGTGTGGCTGTCAGCATCCCATGAACCGCCGCCGTTGCCGTAAGGCCGAATGTCGGTGCCGTCCTTCAGGCGGATGCTCGCCGGGGTCGGCGACCAGCCCGTTTTCTCCGTAAAATCAAAATTGTCCGTATATTCGTCCCCCAGCCGGAAGGCGAACTTCATGCTGTACTGGCCGATTTCCGCCTCTACCAGTGTCACGTCCCACAAATCTCCGACCTTGGCGTTGGGCGTCCACTTTTTCGGTGCCTCCGTGGTGCCTTCCAGCGTCCAGCGCAGCACCCAATTGCCGGGGGTGGTCATGATATCCTCGTCTTCAAACTTCTCGCCCTGAATGCCGAAGCCGGTGAAGGTCACGGCCATTTCCTTTCCGAACATGCTCTCATCCGGAGAGAATGCAAAATCGATGCTGAATTCAATGCTCCCGTCGGCCAGCTGATAGTCCAGAAGCAGCTGTTGGTCTTCTCCCACCCGGGGAACCGGCTGACCGTTCTTTGCATATGTGGGATTGTGGTCGGCATCCCAAAGCACGCCGTCAAAAAAATGAGCGCCCCAGCTCATGGGCATCACTTCTCCGTCCACCCGGTAGTCCCACCATGCCCAAGGTGCCTGCCCTTCTTCCAGCTGTAAACCCTCAATGCGGAAAATGGCTCTGCCGCCGTACTGATCCATCAGCGTCTGGGCGAGGGTGACGGTGATGCCGTTGTCCGTCGCGGAAACGGCTTTCTTCTTTCCGTCCTTTGTCTCGGTGGGCGTCGCGGACAGGCCGCTTTGCTCTGCCTGCTTCTTGACCTGCTCGGAGATCTGCTGCGTTGTGCCGCCGTTGTCTCCGTACTGCATGGTCGCCGTCCAGCGGGTGATGGCCGCTGCCGCCGTCATGGTTGCCATAATCAGCGCCGCCGCCAGAATGAGCAGCAGCTTCTTTTTGCCGAAGCCCCTTGCTTTTCCCCTTCCGAATGTTCCGAATTCCGATTCCTCGATCAGTTCCGCGTCCAGATTCTGAATGCCCTGCAACATGTCCTTGCCTGTCATACCTGAAAGCCCTCCTTTTTTAAGTAAACCGCCAACTTTTCCCGCATCCGGGACAGCCGCATCAGCACGGCGCTCTGGCTGATCTCGTAGCGCAGAGCGATTTCGCTGACGCTGTCGCCAAACCAGTATCGCCGGACGAAGATCATCCGGTTGTCCGCCGTCTGCTTCCATAGAAAGCTGCCCACCAATCGGCTGATCTCGGCGCTTCTCACGTCCTTTTCCTGCCACTGGCCGGGGATACATTCCTCCATCTCCTGGGTCAGGGCGACGACCTCGGCCTTGCGCTTTGCCGCGTTGTTCCAGTCCAGCCGGTCAAAGGCAAGGTGGCGGCAGATTTTTGCGAGATAGGCAAAAAAGTGAACCGGCTTCGTGGGCGGAATGGTGTTCCATGCCCTGAGGTAAGTATCATTGACGCACTCCTGGGCGTCCTCCCGGCTTCCCACGATATTCTCCGACAGCCTTGTGAGCTTCGCACCATACCGGTCGTCCGTCTGCCGGATGGCGTCTTCGTTTCGGGTGAAGAACAGCTGTATGATTTGTTCATCATTCATTCAACGCACCTCCTGTGTTTTGTCCTTCACCCTGATAGAAGGATTTCCAATTCAAAACCTAACACATTTCGCCGAAATTCTCAAGATTTTCTTTGTGGACGCGAAAAGGCGGCGTGGCCGAAGCCACGCCGTCCCATAGAATCATACGGATTTATTTTGCCAGCAGCTTTTCCAACGCCGCAAGACGCAGGCTCAGGCACAGCACCTCCATGGCCTTTTCCAGCTCGGCCACCGGGGGCAGGCTGGGAGCAATGCGGAGATTGGAGTCATCCGGGTCGTTGCGGTAGGGGTAGGTTGCACCGGCGTTGGTCAGCACCACACCGGCCTCCTTGCACAGCGTCCAGACCCGCTTCGCCGTGCCGGGCATGGCGAACAGGCTGACGAAATAGCCGCCCTTGGGGTCGTTCCAGTGAGCGATGCCAAGGGGCTTGATCTCCCGGTTCAGCCATTTTGCCACGCACTCAAATTTCGGTGCCATGACGGATGCGTGGAGCTTCATGATCTCCAGCGTGTGCGCCTTGTCCTTAAGAAAACGCACATGGCGCAGCTGGTTGACCTTGTCGTAGGAGATCATCTGCACGCCGAAAATGCCGGTGAAATAGCAGATATTGGCCTCGCTGGCAGCCATGCAGGAAATGCCGCCGCCGGCAAAGGTGATCTTGGAGGTGGACGCAAATTCGTAAACCATATCCGGCCGCCCCGCCTCGTCGCACAGAGAGAGGATGTCCGGGAACGGGACATAGTCGCCCTCAAATTCGTGGACGCCATAGGCGTTGTCCCAGATGATGGCAAAGTCCGGGGCGGCGGGCTTCAGATGAGCAAAACGGCGGATGGTTTCGTCGGAATAAATGATACCGTCAGGGTTGGAATATTTGGGAACCGTCCAGATGAGCTTGACCTGGGGATCCTTCACCAGCTCCTCCACCATGTCCATGTCCGGACCCTCGGGGGTCATGGGAACGGGAATCAGCTCCGCGCCGAAGAACTCGCCGATCTGGAAATGTCGGTCATAGCCGGGGGCGGGGCAGAGAAATTTCACCTTTTCCTCCCGGCACCAGGGCTTGGGGCTGTGGAGCAGACCGTGGGTATAGGCGCGGGACACCACGTCGAACATTATATTCAGGGAAGCCGCGCCGCCGACGAACACCTGATCCGCCTTGCAGCCCAGCACATCCGCCCAATATCTCCGGGCGCTGGGGATACCCGCCAGCTCACCGTAATTCCGGGCGTCCACGCCGTCGTCGTAGCAATCCTCGGGGGTTTGCAGCACGGTCAACAGGCCGCTGACCATGTCCAGCTGCTCCGTGGCGGGCTTGCCCCGGGCCATGTTCAGCTTCAGCCCCTGCGCCTTGCAGGCTTCATAGGACGCCAGCACACTGCCGTATTCACGTTCCAGTTCTTCCCGGCTCATGCAGGAATAGGGAGTCATATCGATCATCCTTTCGGCATTTTGACAAGTTTTACTGGTATATTATATGTCCGAAGCCTCAAAAATGCAACATCATATTAGGCAAAAATTCATTTTTCGCCGCAGAAGTTAAGAAATCTGTGAAATGCACAAAGTTTCCTGCACACGTCAATTTGTTTTACTGCATATTTTCGCACAAAAACGGCGTGACCGAACCCGGTCACGCCGTCTTCCGTTATTTCGCTGCTTTTTTCGGGGCTGCGGGCGTTTCGGGAAGGATCACCTTTTCCTTCAGCACGAAGCCGGTTCTCGCGGGGATGTACAGTTCAATGTAGTCCCTGCCGTCAAAACGCTTGGTAGCGTAGGTCTTTTTTGCCACGTTTCCAAAGCCGCCGTACTTTTCGTCGTCGCTAGACAGAACCACCGTGTACTCGCCCGGCTGGCGAACCGGGACAAGAACGTTATTCAGGGAATTACCGAAGTGGAAGTTGAACACGAACACCAGCCCGTGGCGGTAGTAGGCAAGGGTCTGCTCCGGCGCTTTCATCAGCAGCAGGTCTGCCATCCGCTGGTCGAAAACTCGGTTCTCCTTGGTCAGGTGAACCATGTCCTCGTCAAAGTCGCCCAGCCACTGGTATTTGAGCATTCCGTTGTCCTTCAGGCTCCACTGGCGGCGGCAGTAATGGAAGCTCCAGCCGTTGCCCTCCCGGGGGAAGTCGATCCATTCGGGGTGGCCGAACTCGTTGCCCATGAAGTTGAGGTACGCTTCTCCGCCGCCGGACAGAGTGAACAGACGAATCATCTTGTGCAGGGCAATGGCGCGGTCGATCACGGGGTTGTGGCAGTCCTTGTTCATGTCCGTGTACATGTTCGCCCCGGCCAGGCGGAAGATCATCGTCTGGTCGCCCACCAGCGCCTGATCGTGGGACTCCACATAGGCCACGGTCTTCTCTCCGGGACGGCGCAGGCACATACTGCCCCACATCTTGTTAATGTCCCAGAATTCGTCCTGCCCCTTCACCGCCTTGATCCACATATCCGGCAATCCCATACCCAGCCGGTAGTCAAAGCCGATGCCGCCGTCCGCAATGGGCAGGCACATGCCGGGCATACCGGACATGTCCTCGGCGATGGTGATGGCCTTGGGGTTCACCTGACGGATCAGCTCATTGGCAAGCTGCAAATACGTCACCGCCTCGGTGTCGGTGTTGTAGGAGAAATACTTGCCGTCGGAGGTGAAGTCCGTACCGAGGGCATGGTCATGGTACAGCATGGAGGTCACGCCGTCGAAGCGGAAGCCGTCGAAATGGTACTCCGTCATCCAGAATTTCAGGTTGGACAGCAGGAAGTGGATAACGCCGGTCTTACCGTAGTCAAAGCACTTTGTTCCCCACGCAGGATGGTCGCCCTTGGGGCCGTCGTGGAAGAACTGCCATGTGGTGCCGTCGAACATGTTGATGCCCTCGGCGGTATTCTTGACGGCGTGGGAATGCACCACGTCCAGCAGCACCCGGATGCCCATGGCGTGCGCCTTGTTCACCAGATATTTCAGGTCTTCCGGCTTTCCGAACCATGAGGAAGCGGCGAAGAAACTGCTCACCTGATAGCCGAAGGAGCCGTAATAGGGATGCTCCATAATGGCCATGAGCTGGAGGGTATTGTACCCCGCCTTGTGGATTCTCGGCAGGATGTTGTCGGCAAACTCCCGGTAGGAACCGACCTTGCCCTCCTCCTGCGCCATGCCAATGTGGGCCTCATAGATATACAGCTCGTCCTCGCCGGTAAAGCCCTTGTCCGTCCACGGGAATGCCTTACGGTCATCCACCACCTCGCACTCGAAGGTGATGTTCTGCTTGTTCTGCACCACCCGGCGGGCATACAGGGGGATGTGCTCCGTGCGGGTCAGGTTGGCGTCCACCACAGTCTTGACCTTGCAGCCGTCCCACAGGGCGTCGTCGCCGGGGAGATACAGCTCCCAGTTTCCGTTGCCCAGATTGGTCAGCGGGTGGGAGGTCTGGTTCCAGCCGTTGAATTCACCCTCCAGATACAGCTGGTAGGCGCTGGGCGCCCACTCCCGGTAGTACCAGCCGCCATCCACGTGATGGAAGCCAAAGTACATGTGAGCGTTAGCAAAATCATTCAGGCTCTGTCCCTCGGACAGAATACGTTTTTTTGCCGACCGGTACAGGTGCATCCGCAAATCAATATCCCCGGTGAAAGGCTCAAGCTGGGGATTCAACTCCAAAATACGATACATAGCGTCTCCTTTTCCGCGCAAGTCATGTCTGTTGAACAAAAGGGTCATCCCTTTGCCCTTATTTTAGGATAATCGGTTGCCTCTGTCAAGGACTTTTCATTCTTTACAATTTGCTTCACCATTTGATTTTCATTTTACATACCGGAGATTTTGGAATTTACATGAGACTGGTAAAATGCGAACCGTAGGATAAATCCCAAGTACATCAAAAATAAAGCCTACAAGGAGAAGTAAGATTATGAAAAAAGTCATTTCCATTGCACTGATTGCCATGCTTGTTGTCGCCATGGCCGGCTGCTCTCAGAGCCAGCCCGCCCCCACCGCCGCTCCTGCCGAGACCCCGGCACAGACGACCGCCGCTCCTCAGACCGAAGCCCCCGCCGCGCTCTCCGGCACCGTCGCCACCGACGGCTCCACCTCTATGGAGAAGGTCATCGGCGCTCTGGGTGAAGCCTTCATGGAAGCGAACTCCGGCGTAAACTTCACCTATAACCCCACCGGCTCCGGCTCCGGCATCACCGCCGTTTCCGAAGGCCGCTGCGACATCGGCCTGTCCTCCCGTGCGCTGAAGGATTCCGAAGTTGAATCCGGTCTGGTCGGCACCGTCCTTGCCTACGACGGCATCGCCGTGATCGTCAACCCTGCCAACACCGTGGAAGATCTGGACATCGAGACCATCGCCAAGATCTACACCGGCGAGATCACCAACTGGTCCGAGGTCGGCGGCGCTGACGCTGAGATCGTTCTGGTCGGCCGTGAAGCCGGCTCCGGCACCCGTAGCGGCTTCGAGGAACTGACCGAGACCGTTGACAAGTGCAAGTACCGTCAGGAGTTAACCTCCACCGGCGATGTCATCACCGCGGTCGCCCAGAACCCCGACGCCATCGGCTACGCCTCTCTCGCCTCCGTCAAGGATTCCGTCAAAGCTCTGAAGGTCGCGGGCGTGACCCCCAGCGAGGAGACCGTCAAGGACGGCACCTACCTCATCCAGCGTCCCTTCGTGCTGGTCACCAAGGAAGGCGTTGAGCTCAGCCCCGTTGCTCAGGCGTTCTTCGACTACGCCACCAAGGGTCAGGCCAATGACATCATCACCGCTTCCGGTGTGGTTCCCGCCAACGGCTAAGCAAACGAGCACCGGCTCCCCCACACGGGGGAGCCAACTTTTCAATTTGGCAAAATGGTAAACCTTCTCGAAAGGCTGATAACATGAAACATAAATCAAACATTTTTGAGGCCGTCGTCCACGGTATTTTCCTGATTCTCGGACTGATCACCGTGGGCTGCGTGCTTCTGATCACCATATATTTAATCATTTCCGGAATTCCCGCCATTCGTCAGATCGGCCTGTTACAGTTCCTGTTCGGCAAGAAATGGGCGTCCACGGCGGCGCAGCCGGAATACGGCATTCTTCCCTTTATTCTTACCAGCGTCTACGGAACCGCCGGGGCTGTCATCATCGGCGTACCCATCGGATTCCTGACGGCGGTGTATCTGGCGAAAATGGCGCCAAAGCCCGTCAAACGCTTTATGGAGCAGGCAGTCTCCATGCTGGCGGGCATCCCCTCCGTAGTTTACGGCCTTGTCGGCATGATGGTGCTGGTGCCGGGACTGCGGAAGCTCTTCCACATTCCCGACGGCTCCAGCCTGTTCGCCGCCATCATCGTCCTCGCTGTGATGATTCTGCCCTCCATTATCAAAATGTCCATCACTGCACTGGAAGCGGTGCCGAAGGAATACGAGGACGCTTCCCTTGCGCTGGGCGCGACGCCTGAGGAAACCTATTTCCGTGTCTCTGTCCCCGCCGCCCAAAGCGGCATTGCCGCCGCCGTAGTGCTGGGCGTGGGCAGAGCCATCGGCGAGGCCATGGCCGTCATAATGGTGGCAGGCAACGTCCCCAATATGCCCACTTCCCTGTTTCAGAGCGTCCGCTTCCTCACCACCGCCGTGGCAAGCGAAATGTCCTACTCCAGCGGCCTGCAAAAACAGGCGCTGTTCTCCATCGCGCTGGTGCTGTTCCTGTTCATCATGCTTATCAACGCCGCTCTGAATTTCTTCCTGAAGGGAGACAAATCGAAATGATTTCCAAAAAACGAAAGCTGTTTCTCTGGACGGTTCGGGGCGGGATGTATCTTGCCACCGCGCTGACCGCCGGACTGACCCTGTTTCTCATGGTCTACGTTATGGCGAAGGGCATTCCCAACATCACATGGGAGCTGCTCAGCACCAAGCCCAGCTACCTTGCCGACCGCATCGGCATTCTGCCGGACATTCTCAATACCCTGTACATCATCATCTACACCCTGATTCTGGTGCTTCCCCTTGGCGTGGGCGCGGCAATCTACCTGACGGAGTACGCCCATAACAAGAAGGTCGTCGCGGTCATTGAGTACGCCGCCGAGACCCTCTCCGGCATTCCCTCCATCATCTACGGTCTTGTGGGTATGCTGCTGTTTTCCAACAATATGGGCACTTCCCTGCTGGCAGGCGCGCTGACCCTCGTCATCATGAACCTGCCCACCATCATGCGCAACACCCAGGAAAGCCTGAAAACCGTGCCCCAGAGCTACCGGGAGGGTGCCTTCGGTCTAGGCGCGGGAAAGTGGCGGGTCATCCGCACGGTGGTGCTTCCCAACTGCGTGGACGGAATCGTCACCGGCTGCATCCTTTCCATCGGCCGCATTCTGGGTGAGTCTGCCGCGCTGCTGTTCACCGCCGGATTTGCCCATGTGTTGGGCGGCTTCTGGGCTGCGAGAAACAGCGCGGGCGCGACATTGACAGTTGCCCTGTACGTCTACGCCAAGGAGCAGGGAGAATTCGGAGTCGCCTTTGCCATTGCCGCCATTCTGATGGTGCTGGCATTTCTCATTAACCTGTCCGCGTCTCTGGTAAGTAAGTATTATGGGAGGAAGAATCGAATTGGCTGACATTATTACCGCGAAAAATCTGTGCCTCTGGTACGGGGATACCCAGGCACTGAAATCCATTAACATCGCCGTCCCGGAGCACAGCATCACCGCCCTCATCGGCCCCTCCGGCTGCGGCAAATCCACATTCTTAAAAAACCTGAACCGCATGAACGACCTGATTCCCGGCGTAAAAATCACGGGAGACGTGCGCTACGAGGGCAAGGACATTTTTCAGGCAGAGGTCAACAACCTGCGCAAGGAAGTGGGCATGGTGTTCCAGAAGCCCAACCCCTTCCCCATGAGCATTTACGACAACATCGCCTACGGCCCCCGCACCCACGGCATTCACAACAAGGCCAAGCTGGACGAGATCGTGGAGCGCTCCCTCCGGGACGCCGCCATCTGGGATGAGGTAAAAGACCGGCTGAAAAAGAATGCTCTGGGTCTTTCCGGCGGCCAGCAGCAGCGGCTGTGCATCGCAAGAGCCTTGGCGGTGGAGCCGAAGGTACTTCTGATGGACGAGCCGACCTCCGCTCTTGACCCCATTTCCACCTTGAAAATTGAGGAACTGGCCGCGTCTCTCAAGAAAGACTATACCATCGTCATCGTCACCCACAACATGCAGCAAGCTGTCCGTATCTCTGATTACACCGCGTTCTTCCTGTTGGGCGAGCTGGTGGAATTCGGCGGAACGGAACAGATTTTCTCTCAGCCTCTGGACAAACGGACAGAAGATTACATCACGGGGAGGTTCGGATAATGCGGGAATTATTTGAAGAGCAGCTTCTGCTGCTGAATCAGGAACTGACGGAAATGGGTTCCCTGTGCGAGGAGATCATCTCCCTTGCCACCCAGGCGCTGGGTTCCTACACGAAAGAGCTGGGGGAGAAGGTCTCCAAGGTCGGCGCGAAGATCGACGAAGAGGAGCGCACCATCGAGACCATCTGTATGCGTCTGCTCCTGCGCCAACAGCCGGTGGCGCGGGACCTGCGTGCCGTCTCCGCCGCGCTGAAAATGATCACAGACATGGAGCGTATTGGAGATCAGGCGGAAGACATTGTGGAGATCATCCCCTGCATGATCGCCCATCCCCATGAAGAATACCCCAAGATCCGGGAAATGGCAAAGGAGACCATTGCCATGGTTACGGACAGCGTGGACGCCTACGTCAAGCAGGACGTATATCTCGCCAAGGCCGTGCAGATGCACGACGACGTGGTGGACAACTACTTCACCCGGATCAAGAGCGGTCTGATCGATATGATCGCCAAGAACCCCGCCGAGGGAGAATACGCCCTTGACCTGCTGATGATCGCCAAATACTTTGAGCGCATCGGCGACCATGCCACGAACATCGCCGAGTGGGTAGAGTTTTCCGTCACCGGCAGCCATAATGCAATTTCTTCATAAGGCAGCAACGATTCCGTTTGTTAACGAGCAGAATCCGCTGTTTTCGGAAACGAAAACAGCGGATTTTTCACATATTTGCATCTATTTCCCGGATTTTTGCCCGGATGGCGAGCAGATCATCAAAGGTCTCCGGGCGCTTGGACACGTCCCGCAGCAGCGCCGACGGGTGGTATATCGCCGTCATCCAGACGCCGTTCCGTTCCACCCACTGGCCGTGCTGCCTCGTAATGCGGTAGTCCGCGTCGATCAGCCGCTTGGCGGCGATGCGCCCAAGACAGACGATGATCTTCGGCTTTACCAGCGCCACCTGATTGCGCAGATAGCCGATGCAGGCGTCCTGTTCCGTCTCCAGCGGGTCACGGTTGTGGGGCGGGCGGCACTTGACGATGTTGGCAATATAGCAGTTCGTCTCCCGGCTCAGGTCGATGATGCACAGCATATCGTCCAGCAGCTTTCCCGCCGGGCCGACAAAGGGCTGGCCTTTCAAGTCCTCCTGTTCCCCGGGGCCTTCTCCCACGAACATGATGTCCGCGTCCTCTTTTCCCACGCCGAACACCACGTTATGTCTCGTCTCGCACAGGCCGCAGCGGGTGCAGTCGGCGCAGACGCTTTTCAGTCCGTCCCAGTTCAGCATCGTTACCGGCTCCTCCTGCGTTCTGCCCGTCTCCGGCGGCGCTGGGCGCGGATGCGGGAGCGCATAAAGGAATTGAACGCCAGATACGCGCCCACAAGTCCCAGACCGATCACGCAGATGGTTCCGATGGTGGACAGCACGCCGGAGCCGCCGACGCCGTCCTTCTCTCCGTTGGAGCGGATGGACACGCCGGTGTCCCCCGTCGCCCGGACGTCCGCCATGGCGTACAGCTCCACCTCCGTGACACAGGAATTCTGATACCAGACCTCCATCGTGGCGATCTTATCGTCCTTCTTGATAGGCGCGGTCAGGCCGCCGCCCTCCACGGTGTAGTTCATGACGTAATTCTTCATCTGAACACCGGCGGGAACCACCGTATCCACGTCCGTAAAGGACTGTCCCACCACCTGACACTCGCCGCCGGACACCGGCCACTGGTTCACCGCCATACCATCGTAAATGATGCGGTTGACCTTATAGTTGTTGAAAACGTAATTGGCAAGTTCGGTTATTTCTTCAAAGTTACCATAGGTTTCCACGATGCCCTTCTCGGTCGTCTTACGGGCAGCTCCCAAAACCACAAAAATGACCCGCATGTTATTGTGTTCCGCTGTGCCGACAATGCTCGCCCCGGAATTCTCCGTAGTGCTGGCAATGCCGCCGGTATAGCGGGAGCTCATGAACTGTGTGATAACGTGGTCGTCAACCAGATAGTTTGTCGTGATGAGAGAGCGCTCTTTTTCCACCAGATTTGTCGCGGGAATTTTATAGGTTCCCGTCTTGAAAATCTCCGCGAAGGTCTCGTTTTTCGTTGCTTCCATGGTGATCTTCACCATTTCCCGGGCGGTAGTGTAAGACGTCGCCGTATCCAGACCGGAAATATTACCGAACTCCGTGCTGACGCAGCCCATCTGCTTGACGCGGTCGTTCATCATTTCCTTGAAGCGCTCGGTCGTACCGGCCACATGCTCCGCCAGCGCCACGGCGGCATCGTTGGCGCCGATCATCAAAAGTCCGTGCAGCAGATCGTTCACAGTCAGCTGCTCGCCGCTTTTCAGATTTGGCTTCATTTTCAGACTGCTTCCCGGCACCTTGGACTGGATGCCGTCAGAGCAGGTGACAATGTCGTCCAGATTGCTGTTTTCGATCGCCACCAGCGCCGTGACTATCTTGGCAAGGGTACCGGTGGGCAGCTTGGTATCGGGGTTATAGGAGTAGATGACTGTCTCGGTATTCGTCTCATAGGCGAAGGCCGCCAGAGCCGTATCCAGCCGGCTGTCGCTTCCCGCCAGAGGGCGCATGCCGTTCAGAGTGCGGCAGCCGTTATCGATGCAGACCCGGCCGAAGGGGATCTGGGCAGCCTGCTGCTCAGTGGGCTGCGTCTCCTGGGCAGACGCGCCGGTTTCCGCGGCAGACGCCGGAATCGCTATCTGACAAAGGAGCGCGGCGCACAGGAGCAAGCTTAGCAATCTCAATTTTTTCATATTTTCCCCTCAATATTTCTTCACCGGACTTGTCCGGCGGTGAAAAGTCGTGTATAATGATGGAGATATTATAACAGCTTTTCCCCCTCTAGTCAATCCGGGAGGCAGATTCCCATGAAAAAACCACGGCTCAGCATTTTGATCGCCGTAACCCTTCTTTTCGCCGTATTCACCCTTGGCTTCTTTCTGGGCAGAAACGGCAATCACGGCAGCGTGGAGTTATCCGTTCCCGCTTCCATGCAGACGTCCCCGCCCCAGACCACCCTTCCGGAGCCGACCACCCCGGAAACCGTGGCCGTTACGTTCCCCATCGACATCAACCGGGCGGACACGGAGCAGCTCACGGCACTTCCCGGCATCGGAGAGGTTCTTGCCCAGCGCATCATTGCATACCGGGAGGAAAACGGCAGCTTTCTTTCCACCGATGAGCTTAAGAACGTGGAGGGTATCGGAGAAAAGCGTCTGGAAGCCATACTTGACCTTATTACAGTCGGAGGATGAAAATGAAAATTTTAGTTGTGGACGACGAGGCCCTTCTGGTAAAGGGCATTCGCTTTAATTTGCAGAACGAGGGCTACGAGGTCATCACCGGCAGCGACGGTCTGGAAGCCGTGCAGGCCGTGCAGACCCAGCACCCCGACCTTGTGGTGCTGGACGTGATGATGCCCAACATGGACGGCCTTTCCGCCTGCGCCAAAATCCGGGAATTTTCCGACGTGCCCATCATCATGCTCACCGCCAAGGGCGACGACATGGACAAGCTTATCGGCTTCGACCACGGAGCGGACGATTACCTGACCAAGCCCTTTAACATCTTAGAGCTGAAGGCGAGAATCCGCGCCCTGCTGCGCCGCGCCGGACGCACCGAGGAAAAGGCCGCGGGAAACAGCCTGACCATCGGCACCATCACGCTGGACCTGGACGCCCGGAACGCCTACAAAAACGGCCAGCTGGCCGATCTGACCGCAAAGGAATTCGACGTCATTGAATTTCTCATGCGCAATCCCAACCGGGTCTACTCCCGGGAAGCGCTGCTGGACACCATCTGGGCTTATGAATACCGCAGCGACATCCGCACCGTGGACGTCCACATCCGCCGTCTGCGGGAGAAGCTGGAGGAAAATCCGGCAGAGCCGAAGTACATTTTAACGAAATGGGGCGTTGGCTATTATTTCCGCAAGTAAAAAGACCGGCTTCCGGGGCTACGGCAATACTCAGTTCCGGTATGCCATGACCTATGTGGTGGTCACGCTGGTCGTGCTGTTTTTTCTGAATATCTACTGCTCCGGCGTCAGCCACAAGCTGTTCTACCAGAGCAAGGAAGCCTCCATGATTGAAAAATGTCTGCTTGCTTCCGACGAAATTTCCACCCTTGAGGTGCTGAACAGTTCCACTGTTACCGGCATCGTCAATCAGCTGGAAAGTCTGAAGGTCACCCGGCTCGTGGTCACCGACCACAGCGGTGCGGCGCTGTATGACAGCAGCGGCGCTTCCGTGGGCACCTACGTTCTGCTTCCGGAGATCTTACAGGCGCTTACCGTCAGCAAGCAGGCCCCGGAGGGGAACAACGTCTTTACATGGACGTACCACGACGGCATCACCGACTCCCGCGCGGCGACCCCCATTGTCTACTATGGCACCGTGGTGGGCTGCGTATACATGACGGAGTACGATACCACGCAGGGCACACTGATCAAATCTCTCCAGCAGACCCTGCTTCGCATCACGCTGATGCTGGAGATTATCGTTGCAGCCTTCTCCGTGGCCTTTTCCAACGCTTTCTCCCGGCGTCTGAACCGGATCATGGCCTCCATGCGCATCATCCGGGAGGGGGATTACTCCCACAAGGTGGACATGGGCGGCAGCGATGAGCTGACCGTTCTGGGCGAGGAATTCAACGACCTGACGGAGCGGCTGCAAACCTCCGAGCGCAAGCGCAGTCAGTTCGTTTCCGACGCCTCCCACGAGCTGAAAACCCCTCTGGCCTCCATCAAGCTGCTGACCGATTCCATTTTGCAGAACAACATGGATATGGACACGGTGAAGGAGTTCGTGGAGGACATCGGCAACGAGGCCGACCGACTGAACCGCATGACCGCCAAGCTGCTTTCCCTCACCAGAGCCGAAAATCCCCAGCCACAGGAAAGCGAGATCATCTATATGGCGCCCACGGTGCAGCGGGTGGCGAAAATGCTCCGGACGAACGCCAGCTGGTCGGGCGTGACCTTCTGCTTAGAGCTGGACGAGGACACCCCCGTCCTGATTCTGGAGGACGACCTGTACCAGATCGTTTTCAACCTGATGGAAAACGGCATCAAGTACAACCTGCCCGGCGGAACACTGACGGTGCATCTCGGCCGTCAGGAGGACAATGCGGTGCTCACCGTCAGCGACACGGGCATGGGCATCCCGGAGGATGCGCTGGCGCATATTTTCGAGCGGTTTTACCGGGTGGACAAAGCCCGTTCCCGGAAAAGCGGCGGCAGCGGACTGGGGCTTGCCATCGTCCGCACCATTGTCCAGCGCAACCGGGGCGAAATTTCCGTTTCCAGCACGGTGGGCAAGGGTACTGTCTTTACCGTCACCTTCCCCGCCTTTGACACGGAGGTGGACAAGTCATGAAGCGGTTTTTCTGTCTTTTTCTCTGCCTGTGCCTGTTTCTGCCCGGCTGTTCCGGCGAGCTGATGAAGAACCCCGTCACCTTTTACTATCCCCGGCGGGAATACCAGTACGGCGCGGAGGACGGGGTGATCTCCAGCGAGCAGCGGGAAGCCTCCGGCCACGCGGACGATCTGCACTACCTTCTTTCCCTGTACCTGATCGGCCCGTCCAGCGACGAGCTGGTCTCTCCCCTGCCATGGGGAACACGGCTTCTTGGGGTAAACCGGCAGGACGGCACCATCACGCTGGAGCTGACAGACACCTCTTTTACCATGACGGACACGGAATTCACCCTTGCCTGCGCCTGTCTGACCATGACCACCCTGTCCATCACCGGCGGGGACGAGGTCACCATCACCAGCGGAAGCCGAAGCGTCACCATGAGCCGGGACAGTCTGACCCTCATTGACGACAGCACCGCTTCCACAACGGAGGAAACCAAATGAAATTCATTTCATGGAATACAAACGGCCTGCGCGCCTGTGTGGGCAAGGGCTTTCTGGACGCCTTCAACGCGCTGGATGCTGACTTTTTCTGCTTACAGGAGACGAAGCTCCAAGCGGGACAGATCGACCTTCCGCTGGAAGGCTACAGTCAATACTGGAACTACGCCGAGAAAAAGGGCTATTCCGGCACGGCCATCTTCGCAAAGCAAGCCCCCGTCTCCGTGCGCTACGGTCTTGGACAGCTGGAGCTGGACACCGAGGGGCGGCTCATTACGCTGGAATATCCCGGCTTCTTCCTCGTCACCTGCTACACCCCCAACGCCCAGCGGGGGCTTGCCCGCATCGACCACAGGCTAAAATGGGACGAAGCCTTTCGGGCATACCTCAGCGAGCTGGACAGAGAAAAGCCTGTCATCGCCTGCGGCGACCTGAACGTCGCCCATCAGGAGATCGATCTGAAAAATCCCGCCTCCAACCGGGGCAACGCGGGCTTCTCCGACGAGGAACGGGAAAGCTTCGGGCGGCTTCTGGACGCCGGGTTCACCGACTCTTTCCGCCGCCTCCACCCGGACGCCACCGGCGCGTACACATGGTGGAGCTATATGTTCAACGCCCGGGCGAACAACGCAGGCTGGCGCATTGACTATTTCCTCGTCTCCGACCGCATTGCGGACAAGATCACCGCCACGCCCATCTATTCGGACATCCAAGGCTCTGACCACTGCCCGGTGGGGCTGGAAATCGAACTGTAACGTCAAAATGGCAGGAACAAGAACATTCCTGCCATTTTGTTATTCCGGAATTTCAATCCCCACCTGTTCCCCTTTCCGAACCAGATAGCTTTTTTTCAGGCGCTCTATGTAGGCAAAGGGTTCCTCCGGGGAAATGGGGATAAATTTCCCGGCGGGCTTGTCATGCTTGGGCAGGAGTGAAAATGTCAGTTCTCCTTCCCCCAGCCGTTTGACCGGCAGCGAGGTGTTCAGCCCGAAGCCGCCGTCCACCGGCACCACCAGCCCCAGACTTTCCCGCTTGTCAGCACAAGTTACCCAGAGTCTGCACATCACGTCCCCGGTCAGCTCGCAGCGGCACAGGAAATGATAGTAAAGCCCCTGCCTTGTCACCTGCACCTTTCCCACCGGACGGTTTCCGAAATATACGCCGTAATTTTCTTCCAAATGCAACGCCCCCTGCCGCATTCTATGCCGCAGGGGGCTTCATTATGAATCATGTTGCCCGTCCGCCGCCGGGAAGGCCGAAGCTGACGGCAATGGCGTCGTCCACCTGCGCCATCTGGTTTTCGTCCAGATGCCCCATGTGCTCCCGCAGGCGGCGCTTGTCGATGGTGCGAATCTGCTCCAGAAGGATGATGGAATCCTTGCTTAACCCCACACTTCCCCCCGCAATGTTGATATGGGTAGGAAGCCGGGCTTTCCCCGTCTGGCTGGTGATGGCCGCCGCAATGACCGTGGGGGAATGGCGGTTTCCGGTGTCGTTCTGCACGATCAGAACAGGCCGGGTCCCTCCCTGCTCGCTGCCCACGACCGGCGACAGGTCGGCATAGAATATGTCGCCCCGTTTGACTGATGGTTCCGTCATAGTGTTCACTCTCCGTGCATCAATACCCACGCTACCGGATGAATCCATATGTAACGCGGTAATCCTATTCTCCCACGCCATGACCGGATTTATACGAGTTTTTAATAAAACGCTTAAAAGCGTTTTATTAGGCCGCAGGATTGCGGCCAGCGGCCACTGCCGCTAAAAAACGAAATCAATACATTTCTTACCGCCGCCCAAGCGGTCTGCCGTGGAACGGCTTTCATAAAATGATGAAATCATTTTATGAAGAAATAGTATTATACGGCTGCGCTGGTAAAATATCCTATGCACGGTTTTTCCAAAAAGCTACACCGTTTCAAAATTTGTGACCTTCAATGACAGAATGCGCCGTTCTTTGTAGAGAATCTCGGCGTCTTCCGGGCAATCGTCCTCCCCCAGCCAGATGTCCAGATGAAGCGCGTCGTCCTCGTAGCTGTCGTCAATGGTCAGCCGCAGACGCCCGCCGTCCATCCCGGCGGAGGTGATATAGCCGCTTCGCAAGGTTTTCATGAGTATCCACGGGGCGCTGACGGGGGTCAGCTGTTCCTCCGCCATCAGATCGAATTGCAGCGCCGTGTCGTCAAAGGTCAGCTTCCCCCCGGCGTCGGATACCTTGCCGGTGATGCCCGCGATGGTCTCAGGCGCGGTGACGGCGAAAGTCAAATTGCCCTGAGAATCACACTGGCAGTCCATGGAAAAGGTGTACACTTTGTCTGAGTAGTCCGCCGTAATTTCGCAGGAAAAACGGCATTCGGAAGCCTTCAGCAGCTCCGATCGGAGGTCAAGCCCCCGCTGCATCTCCTTTGACCCGCCGGAACACCCGGTGAGAAATACAAGCACCACCATGGCCGCCGCGAATTTTTTCAAAGAAACCCCGCCTTATTTCATAAGTCGCGGAAGGGCGCTGAGCATGTCCGTGGGCAGCATTCCGTACTGCCCCAGCTCCGCCGCGCACCGGTCCCCCGCCGCGCCGTGGAGCCACGCCCCGCAGGCGGCGGCTTCCAGCGGCGGCAATCCCACCCCCAGCAGCGCCGTAATGACACCCGCCAGCACGTCCCCGCTGCCCCCGACGGCCATACCGGGATTCCCGGTGGGGTTAAGATAGCCGTTCGTGCCGTCGGTGATGCAGGTCTCGTGACCCTTCAGCAGGACAACGCATCCCAGTTCTTCGGCAAGGGCAGCAGCCGCAGCCATGCGGTCTTCCCCGATGACGCCGCCCAGCCGGGCAAATTCCCCGTCGTGGGGTGTGAGAATGGTGGGCAATTTCCTTCCGCGCAGTAAATCTCTATGCGCGGACAAAACATTTATGCCGTCTGCATCCACGACCACCGGGCATTCCGCTTTTTCCAGCACCGCCCTGACCACCGCCAGCGTTCCCTCGGACTGCCCCAGACCGGGGCCGACCAGCACGGCGTCCATCTGGGGAAGTCGTGTAAGAATTTCCGGCACGGCATCGGCGCTGAGCCTGCCGCCCGCGTCGGGCAGGGGAAAAATCACCGGCTCATTGAGTTTCACCGCTTCAATGCCGTAGATGCTCTCAGGCACCCCCAGAAACACCAGTCCCGCGCCTGAGCGCAACGCTCCCATGGCGGCAAAAAACGCCGCCCCCGTATAGCCCCGGCTGCCGCACAGCAGCAGGAGCTTGCCGAAATTCCCCTTGTGTCCCCATGGATTCCGGTCAGGCAGGAGGGACAAAACCAACTCGTGATTCAGCCGTCTTATCATGGTCTTACAGGCCGTACAGCTTCGTGTACTTTTCCGTCAGGTAGTCGGTATAATACTTTGCGTTGAACTTGCCGCACACGGATTCAAACAGCTCGCCGGGCTTCTTGAAGCTGGCATAGCGGTGGATATGGCTTCTCAGCCAGTCCGTGACCTTGCTCAGGTCACCCTTTGCCACGTCCGGCCAGATGTCGCCGATTTCCTCCTGCATTTTGTGCAGCATCTGTGCGCCGTAGGCGCTGCCAAGGGCATAGGAGGGGAAGTAGCCGATGCTGCCGCCGCTCCAATGGCTGTCCTGAAGGCAGCCCTCTCGGTCGCTGGGAACGTCCACGCCCAGATACTTTTTATACAGCCGCTTCCACTCCGCCGGAACGTCTTTGACCGCCAGCGTCCCACCGATCAGCTGCTTTTCGATCTCGTAGCGCACCATGATGTGCAGGCAGTAGGTCAGTTCGTCGGCTTCCGTCCGGATGAGGGACGGCTCCGCCTTGTTGATGGCGCGGTAGAACATATTCTCGTCCACATCGGCCAGCTGCTCCGGGAACAGCTCCTTCAGCTTTGGGAAAACGGCGTGGACATAGGCGGGACTTCTGCCGATGATGTTCTCATAGAACCGGCTCTGGCTCTCGTGAATGCCCATGGACACGCCGCCGGCCAGGGCGGTGTAATTGTAGCAGTCGTCCGCCCCCAGCTCATACAGGGCGTGGCCGCCTTCGTGAATGACGGAGAACATGGAGGAAACCAGATTGTCCTCAAAATAATGGGTGGTAATGCGCACATCCTTGTTGTTGAAATTGGTGGTGAAGGGATGCTCCGTCTCGGCGATGCCGCAGTGGGTGCGGTCAATGCCCATGACCTCCATGAGATAATCGGAGAGCTTTCTCTGAATCTCCACAGGATAATGGCGGTACAGGAAAGCGTCGTCGATCTGCTTCGTCGCCCGGATCTTCTCGATCAGGGGTACGATGGTCTGCCGGAGCTGAGCGAAGAAGGCGTCCAGCGTCTCGACGTTCATCCCCTCCTCGTATTCGTTCAGCAGCGCGTCGTAGGGTGCCATTTCCGGATGGTAATACCCGGCAAACTTCCGGTTATAGTCCACGATCTTCTCCAGATACGGGGCAAATGCGGCAAAATCGTCCTCCGGCTTTGCCTTGTGCCATACGCTCTCGGCGTCGTTAATCAGCACGGAATAGGCGACGTATTCCTCCGCCGGGATACGGTGAATCTGGTCGTAGCTTTTGCGCAGAACCTCTACCTCCCGCTTTGTCTGGACATCCAGCTCATCGGCGTGGGCTTCCAGATAGGAAAGAAGCTCGTCATTCTCATCGTTCACCAGCAGATCATAGGTAATCTGAGACATGACCTCCATGGTCTTGCCCCGCCCCTCCCAAGTGTCGCTGGGGGCAGCGGTGGCAGCGTCCAGGTACAGAACACCCATGGCGTGGCTGTACGCCGCCTGGGTCTGTTCCAGCTTCTTGAGGGCTTCTCGCGCCTGCTGTACGGATTCATATTTCATGGCAATGCACTCCTTTGTTTTTTCGATACTCCAACCATATCACTCCCCCGCGCCTTCGTCAAGAGATTTCCCGTTTTGGGCGGGTTCCGTGAAAAAAATGCTTGCATATTTTAGCCGTATATGCTAATATGAGGGCGATACGGAAAAAGCGTTGAATGGGCTGCCTTGTGTTGGTTTGCGCTGTCAGAGAGAGCGGGATGGTGAGATCCGCTTGCGTGCAATGCCGGGCTTTCTCCCGGGAGCTGCCGCTTGAACGAAAAGTAGAGTTGGCCGCGTGACTGCGTTAACGGTCTTGGATGTGTCTGCATCCGAAAAGCGCGCCGTTTCGGCGAATTGCGGGTGGTACCGCGGAAGGAATGCCTTTCGTCCCGGTTTCGGGATGAAGGGTCTATTTTTTTGTAGTAAACCTTTTCAGGAGGAATCAGTATGAAAGAACAGTTAGAGCAAATCAAAGCCAATGCCCTGACAGCGCTGGAAGCTGCCGCCACCCCGGCGGCTCTGGAAGAGCTTCGCGTCAAACTGCTGGGCAAGAAGGGCGAGCTGACCGCTGTGTTGAAGCAGATGGGCAAGCTCTCCGCTGAGGAGCGCCCCGTCATGGGTCAGCTGGCGAATTCCGTCCGGGCAAGCATCGAGCAGGAGCTGGAAAAGCGGAAGGCCGACATCCACGCCGCCGCGCTGGAAGCCAAGCTGGCTTCCGAAGCCATCGACGTGACCATCCCCGGCAAGGCCGTGTCCATCGGCCATCAGCATCCCATGAATCAGGTGCTGCAGACCATCAAGGACATCTTTGTAGGTCTGGGCTATCAGGTGGTGGACGGCCCCGAGGTGGAGCTGGCGGACTACAACTTCACCCGGCTGAACATTGAGGAAGGCCACCCCTCCCGTGACCGCTCCGATACCTTCTACTTCACCGATGACGACAGCGTTCTGCTCCGCACCCAGACCAGCCCCATGCAGATCCGCTACATGGAAAAGCACAAGCCCCCGCTGTGTATGCTGGCTCCCGGCCGCGTGTTCCGCAAGGACGAGGCAGACGCTACCCACTCCCCCATGTTCCATCAGATCGAGGGTCTGGTGGTGGCGGAGAACATCACCATGGGCGACCTGAAGGGCGCACTGACCACCATCATGCGGAACATCTACGGCAAGGATGCCGTGATGCGGTTCCGTCCCCATCACTTCCCCTTCACCGAGCCCAGCTGTGAAATGGACATGCAGTGCCACAAGTGCCATGGCACCGGCGAAATTGACGGTCAGGTCTGCTCCACCTGCCACGGCGAGGGCTGGATTGAGCTGCTGGGCGCCGGTATGGTACACCCCAAGGTTCTGGAGAACTGCGGCATTGACCCTGAAAAGTATTCCGGTTTTGCCTTTGGCATGGGTCTGGAGCGTATGGCCATGGGCCGCATGAAGATCAACGACCTGAGACTGATTTTCGACAACGACATCCGGTTCCTGAACCAGTTCTAAGGAGGGAAAAACAATGAAACTCAACAGAAAATGGCTGAACGAGGAATTCGTAGACCTGTCTAACGTCTCCGATAAGGAATTCGTGGAAACCCTGACCGTTTTTGGTCAGAAGGTGGAAACCTGGGAGCGGCTGGACGCGGAGATCAAAAACGTGGTCGTGGGCAAGGTTCTGTCCATGGTGCGCCATCCCAACTCCGATCATATGTGGATCTGTCAGGTGGACGTGGGCGGCGACGCCCCCGTGCAGATCGTCACCGGCGCACAGAACGTCCACGAGGGCGATCTGGTTCCCGCGGCACTGCACAACTCCTGGCTCCCCGGCGGCGTTCACATCACCAAGGGCAAGCTCCGGGGCGAAGTGTCGGGCGGTATGCTCTGCTCCTTCGCTGAGCTGGGACTGACTCAGAACGACCTGCCCGGCGTGTTCGCCGACGGCATCTGGATCCTCAATGACGAGGACTGCACCGTTGGTGAGGACATCAACCTCGTCATCGGCAACGACGACACCGTTGTGGATTTTGAGATCACCAACAACCGCCCCGACTGCTACAGCATCATCGGCCTTGCCCGGGAAGCTGCCGCCGCCTTCGGCAAGCCCATGCGTCACCACGAGCCTGTGGTTCACGGCTCAGACGCCGGGGATATTTACGACCATCTGGACGTGGACGTCCCCGCAACGAAGCTGTGCAACCGCTACACCTCCCGGATGGTTGCCAACGTAAAGATTGCCCCCTCCCCCAAGTGGCTGCGCCGCCGCCTGCGCGCCAACGGCGTGCGTCCCATCAACAACATCGTGGACATCACCAACTACGTCATGCTGGAATACGGTCAGCCCATGCACGCCTTTGATTACCGCTATGTTTCCTCCGGCAAGATCGTGGTGCGGGAAGCCGAGGACGGCGAGACCCTGACCACGCTGGACGGCAATGTGCGCAACCTGAAAGCCGGTATGCTGGTCATCGCCGACGAAAATAAGCCCATCGGACTTGCCGGTATCATGGGCGGCGAAAACTCCGAGATCAAGGACGACACCGCCATGGTAGTCTTCGAGTCCGCCAACTTCGACGGCACCTCCATCCGCCAGACCGCTCTGGCGCTGGGTATGCGCACCGAAGCCTCCGGCAAATTTGAGAAGCGCCTTGACCCCATGATGACCGTCCCTGCCGTGCAGCGTGCCTGCGAGCTTGTGGAAATGCTGGGCTGCGGCGACGTGCTGAACGGCACCATCGATGTCATCAACTATGTCCCTGAGGAAAAGACGCTGCCTCTGGAGCCGGAGAAAATCAACCGGCTGCTGGGCACCGACATTTCCAAGGAGGACATGGTCAAGTACCTGAACCGGCTGGAAATTCCCGTGGAGGGCGACACCATTCTCGTTCCCTCCTTCCGTCCCGACCTGAACCTGATGGCGGATATCGCCGAAGAAGTAGGCCGTTCCTACGGCTACAACGAGATTCCCACCACCGCTTTCAAGACCTCCACGCAGGGCGGCTATTCCCCCGTGATGAAGCTGGAAGCCAAGGCCGGGACCCTGTGCCGCGCCATGGGGTACAGTGAGATCATCACCTATTCCTTCGTCTCCCCCACCGTTTTCGACCAGATCCGGCTGCCCGCCGATTCTCCCCTGCGCAACGCTCTGCGCATCCAGAACCCCCTGGGCGAGGACACCTCCATCATGCGCACCATCGCCCTGCCCTCCATGCTGGAAATCCTCTCCCGGAACAACGCCTACCACAACAAGGCCGTGAAGCTCTACGAGCTGGCAAAGATCTACCTGCCCGTAGCCGGTCAGCCTCTGCCCCAGGAGCCGAAGATGCTGGTTCTCGGCACCTATGGCGCCGGCGAGACCTTCTTCACCCTGAAGGGCGAGCTGGAAGCCATCTTCACCGGTCTGCGGCTGAAGAAAGCGGAGTACACCGCCGTGAAGGACAACCCCAGCTACCATCCCGGCCGCTGCGCCAAGGTGAGCATCGACGGCGTGGACGTGGGCGTGATGGGTCAGGTGCATCCCCTGGTGGCCGCGAACTACGGCATCGACGCCGACGTCTACTGCGCCGAGATCGACTTCACCAAGCTGTTTGAGATGCAGCTGCCCGACGCCACCTACACCCCCCTGCCCAAGTATCCCACCGTGTCCCGTGACCTGAGCCTTGTCTGCTCCGAGGACGTCACCGTCGCCCAGGCGGAAGCCGTCATCACCGCCGCTGCCGGAAAGCTGCTGCGGGATGTGAAGCTCTTCGACATCTACCGCGGCCCCGGCGTTCCCGAGGGCAAGAAGAGCATGGCCTTCTCCCTGGAGCTGCGGGCGGACGACCGTACCCTCACCGATACGGACTCCGAAGCCGTGGTGTCCAAGGTTCTGGCTGCGCTGAAGGAAAAGCTGGACGCTGCGCTGCGATAATTTGGATTTTCGGCAAATATTCTGCTAAGATTCACAAAAAATTCCAATTTCAGGGCTTTACAGCCCGAAAGAATTCGGTTATAATGACGACAGTACAAATGTAAAAGGAGGCTGAAACCATGACGGATAAGGACACCGTAAAATTCACCGTTCCCAGCGATGACAAAGAGAATATGCGCCGTATTCTCCGGAATGTGTATGAAGCCCTCACCGAAAAAGGCTACAACCCCGTCAACCAGATCGTCGGCTACCTGCTCACCGAGGACCCCACCTATATCACCAACTACAACAACGCCCGGAGCATGATCTGCAAAATCGACCGGGACGAGCTGATGCAGGTGCTGGTGCGCGAGTACCTCTTCGAGAAGGAAGCCCAATAACCTGACCCAGCCAAGGGGCTTTTGCCAAGGCAAAAGCCCCTTGCTTTTTGGCCGCGAGCTTGGGGAACCTCTGAATAAATCGCCTTCGGCTGGCGGCGAATCTTTTGCCCCATCCGCGCAGTTCTGAAAGCGGGAAATACACAAAGTATTTCGCCGCTTTCAGAACTTTCGGCTGAGCCAAAATCTTCTGCCGCCAGCTCTCGTCGATTTAATCAGAGCTTCCCCTGAAATATGCAAACAGATGCGGCCGACATGCACCTTGACAATCTCATACTTTCTTCCTCCGTCTTTCCGTTTTTCAACCTTTTTTCAGGAAAAGTTATGTTAACAAGGGTCGTTTCCCGACCGTTTCCAACAAAAAACTTGACATTCTCATTACAGTGTGTTACAATCTGATTACATTTTGCATAGGAGGTACCTTTGATGGCTGATGAAAATGCAGTTCTGATGTATAAAGGACATCCGCTGATGCGGAAGGACAACTTGATTTACTACGGCTCCATGGCCGACAGTCACATCGTTATGCTTCAGGTTCTCGAGACCAAGAAGGTGAACGATCTGGACGTCGCCACCCGGGTTTCCGTGCAGCTCCAGCTGACTGACCCCACCGCCAGAAGCCGCGACCGGATCGTGAAAAAGAGCGAAAAAGACGGCCTGTACACCGCCCTTGACTTTGGCTGTGTCTGGCTGGAACGCGCGCTGGCCGGTAAATAATTCTCTAGAATTCCCCGCAGTCCGAGGGAATCTCTGAATCAATCGTCTTCGGCTGAGCAGCAGATCTTTTTCCCCAGCTGTGCGGTATTAAAAGCGGGAAATACACAAAGTATTCCTCCACTTTTAATACCTTCATCTGGTGAAAAATCTCTCGCTGTCAGCTCTCGCCGACTGAATCAGAGCTTCCCTAGCTTAGGCTGCCTACCAAAGACGGAGGCAAAAGTATGAAGATCAAAAGAATCCTCAGCATGGTGCTGGCGCTGGTGCTGTCTATCGGCGCCATGTCCATCACCGCGTTCGCCGCAGAAGAAACCATGTACGGCATCGGCTTTGTTAACGCAAGCTCCCTGCGGCTCCGCAGCGAACCCGACGCAAATTCCGCAACCCTTGTCTACGCCCCCCGCAATGACTGCGTAGTGGTCATCAGCAAAACCGGCGAGTGGTACAAGGTCAATTACAATCTGCAAGTTGGCTACATGCATCAGGACTACCTGAAGGTACTTACCCGTGAAAACGCCGAGCTTGGCTACGGCGAGGTTTCCGGAAGCGGCGTCAACCTGCGTTCCGGCCCCTCCACTACCTACGGGAAAGTGGCCGTCGCTTCCAGCGGCGAGAAATGCTACATTCTCGGCCTGAACAACGGCTGGTACAAGGTCATCTACAATGGCAGCATCTGCTACATCCGCAGCGACTACCTGAGCCTGACGGAAATCCCCTACGAAAATCAGGCTTCTCCCAACAGCCCCAAATTCTATCGTCTCGGCAAGTCCACCGGCGTTGCCCCCAGCGCCGCTGCGCTGAACGGCACCGTGTCCGTGGGAAGCTCCGCCTCTGCGGATTCTTCTTCGGACTCTTCTTCCGTCGGTTCCACACCTGCCGCTGACACGGCTCCTTCTGCCGCCGGTTCCGACATCGTGGCGGAAGCCCAGAAGTATCTGGGCACCCCCTACGTTTACGGCGGCGCTTCTCCCAGCGGCTTTGACTGCTCCGGTTTCGTGTACTACGTCCTCAAGCAGCTGGGCTTCTCCCCCTACCGCACCCCCGCCGATCAGTACAATCAGGGTACTTACGTTGAAAAAGGCAGCCTGCAGCCCGGCGACATCGTTTTCTTTGCCGGTACATATGCCAGCGGCATTTCCCATGTAGGCATTTACGTTGGCGGCGGTCAGTTCATCCATTCCCCCAATTCCCGCTCCACGGTCTCCTATTCCGACCTCACCAGCGGTTACTGGGCGCAGCACTATTACGGTGCCCGGCGAATGGTGTGACATCTGCTGCAATAATTTCCCAGACGTCAGATTTTTGACGTCTGGGTTTTTTATCGAATTGAATCACAAAAGCGACCTTGGCACATACTAGAAGCACCTCGAATTCACAGAAAACGAAAAGCAGGTGTTTTTATGGCAAATCAAAAGCGGGGACGGCAGAGCTTCATTCTGTCTGATCCACCGGTCATTACCCACTGGGCAAGCGTGGCCGGGAAAAAGGAGTCCGAAGGCCCTCTTGCCCATACCTTCGACATCAAATCTCAGGATACCTATTTCGGGCAGAAAACATGGGAACAGGGCGAAAAACAGATGCAGAAGCTGGCTCTCGGGAAGCTGGCCGAAAAGGCAAACATGAAGCTGGAGGACTTCGACCTTGTTTTCTCCGGCGACCTTCTGAACCAGTGTATCGGCTCGTCCTTCACCCTGCGCAATCTGGGAATTCCCCACCTTGGGCTGTACGGCGCCTGTTCCACCATGGCGGAAAGTCTGCTGCTGTCCTCCATGGCTGTGGGCGGCGGCTTCGCGGATAACGCGGTGGCCATGACCTCATCCCATTTTGCGTCCTCCGAGCGGCAGTACCGCTTTCCTTTGGGCTACGGCGGGCAGCGGACTCCCACCGCCCAATGGACGGTTACCGGTTCCGGGGCTGCACTGGTGCGCCGTGACGGCCATGGCCCCCGAATCACCGGCTGTACCGTCGGCACCGTTACCGACCTTGGCATCAAGGATGCAAACAACATGGGCGCGGCCATGGCTCCTGTTAATGTTAAACTAAGACCATACCCGATAAAGTGGTTGGCATGGTTCTATCTTTACACACAAAATACAAATAAATATGGAGGAAATACCAGCAATTACATCTATAACCATACCATTATCTTTATTTTCCGTTGTATACTCAAAAGCGAATGAGAAAGCACCCGGTTGGGTGCTTTTTTCATATACACTCTTATGAAAGGAGCCACGCATTATCCCTCGCAAATCCCCCAAATCAATAGGCAGCATCTACAGCATTCCCATTGACCAACTCCATCCGCACCCAGACAATCCCTTCGGCATCCGGGACGACCCTTCCATGCTGGAACTCATTGAAAGCGTGAAAAAACACGGTGTAATGGTTCCCGCTATCGCCAGACCGAAGCCGGATGGCGGCTATGAGCTTGTTGCCGGTCATCGCCGTCAGAGAGCCAGTCAGCTTGCCGGTTTGGATTCCATGCCGGTGATCGTGATGAATCTCGATGACAACGACACCATCATCCAGCTCGTTGACAGCAACATCCAGCGCGAAAACATTCTTCCCTCAGAACGTGCAAAAGCCTATAAACTCCGCATGGAAGCCATCAAAAAGAAGGCCGGGAGACCCCAAAAGGAGGAAAATCAAAATTCGCCGAAAATTTCGGCGAATTTCCGAAGTGATGATTCCATCGGAGGATTGGCTGGTGTCAGCGGCGATACGATTCGCAATTATATCTCCCTGACAAATCTGATCCCCGAACTCATGGAAATGGTGGATGAAAAGAAAATCGCACTCAGCCCTGCCTATCAGATCGCCGCACTCCCCCAGGAAAGTCAGGATCTGCTCCTTGATACCATCGAAAGTGAGCAGGCAACGCCCTCTTTATCCCAAGCACAGCGTATTCGTAAGCTGAGCCAATGCGGGAAGCTCGACGAGGATTCCATGCTCCAGATTATGATGGAGCAGAAAAAGCCGGAACGGAATGACATTACCCTGTCCGGCGAGAAGCTTCGCAAGTATTTCCCACGATCCTACTCCCCCCAAAAAATCGAAGAAACCATCTTCAAGCTGTTGGAGGCCTGGATGCGCAAGCGCCAGCGGGATAACAGCAGATGACAATTCCATATTCCCCCAGCCTGACAAGCCCCCTTGTCAGGCTTTTTTCATTTCCAAGCAAAGGAGACAACACCCTGCATTGTATATCCGAAACTACACCTATTCTGCCGAGGATGTGGATTGCAAGTTCTGCACAGAAGTTGTCGGACGAAAGGAGTGCCGTCAGAAAGTCTGCCCCTATTATGCGGAGCGGATTGAAGCCGGTGTCATTTCCTACGCAGAAGCAGTCCTTTCGCTGATTCCATCCACAAGCAGTATCCGAAACCGTCTGCCCGGATTGATTCACGGCTTTCCCGGCTTCCTCTGGGCAGATGAAAAGCACAAAACCAGAATGAAGGTCTTTAACAACCGTCTGGGCTACATCAAAAGCAGAAACACCCCCAACTATTACGCAGCCCTGTACCTTCTGACCTCCAACGACGCCCTGTATCGGCGGACAGCCAACTGCTTTTACCACGGCGGCATTGACTTTTCCTATGCCGTTCTTCGCGGTATTTCTCCGCACAACTACGCCCTGTTCTGTGCCGCTAAGGGGCTGCGCCATGCCGGAGGCGTGACAGAATCAGAGCTTGCCGATCCTATGACAATCGATGAGGAAGCGTTCCGCTTGATTATGAACGCCCTGCTGATTGCCAAGTACGGCACCGCCGCATTCCATTTGAAAGGAGACATTTCCCATGAGCCGTGATTTTGGGGTTACTGATGGCCACTCCCTCTATTCCCTCCATCGCTACCGCAGCGATGTTCGCCACATGGTCATTTTCGATGATCTGGTGGAAAAAGAGCATCACCGGGTTCGGCTCTATGTTTCGGCCTCGGTTTACGAAATGATCCGTCAAGCTGAAACCAACGGGCTGCTTCGGATCGTTCACCACGAAGAAATCGTGGAGGGGTGTTCCGAGCCGGATTCTCCCCGGCGCAGAAAGCACAAGCACAAATAATCATTGATTCCAAATCTATCAGGAGGTTTATTACCATGAACAAAATCGAAAAGCTGCACGAAAGCATCCGTGCCCTCTTTCGCAAGGAGGGCGAAAAATTCTGCTACACCCCCGGTGAAATTGAACGGTTGGTATGCAGCCTGAATTATAATCAGCTGTACAGTGTCCTGTGCGACACAGCGGAACCCGTCTATGTCTGCTGTGCCGGGGGCGGTATCTGTGATTCCCACCAGTATCACAGCACCAAGCTGTTCCCGGCGAATGCAACGCTGATTTGGAGTGACGAGGGGGAACCGCTGGGTGACGATAATATCTCCACCTCCTACTCCAACGAACTTTGGTTGCTGGAGGATATGACCATCGCCGCTGCTTCCTGCTTCCGTGTTCTCAACTCCGCCGCCAGCTATATCACCGAGTACCGGGAATACAAAGGTGACGAATGGCCTGCCCACCTCGTTCCTGTGAACATTCTGGAGCTGTGGCAGTCGCTGATCGACAAATACCAGGACTGCGGCGATGAAGAACTTGACGCTGCGCTGAAGGCGATCATCTACGAGCCTTAATACATCAGCACCGACCCATCATCAAAATTTAATAAGATTGGAGCGCAGAACGCTTAGAAAAAAGCTTTGCATGGGAGGGCATGGACACGAGTTCCTGCCCTCCGTGCATTTTGGAGGTAAATCAAATGGCTGTATTTCGCATTGAAAAGAACAAAAATTATACGGTGATGGCAAACTATCACCTTCGGGATATATCTCTTTCGCTCAAAGCCAAGGGGCTGCTGTCGCTGATGCTCTCCCTGCCGGAGGGCTGGGACTATACCACCAAGGGGCTTGCCTGCATCTGCAAGGACGGTGTGGACAGCATCTGTTCCACGGTGAAAGAGCTGGAAAAAGCCGGATATGTCCAACGCAGACGGCTCAGAAATGAGCTGGGACATCTCACAGAGATCGAGTATACGATTCTGGAAAAGCCTGTCCGCACAGCATCTTCGGAGGAATCCGCGCTGCCCGACAGTTCTGCAAAAGCCGGGACCCCACCTAAACGGGAAAAGCCAGTTTTGGATTATCCTGTTTTGGACAATCCTGAACTGGCTTTTCCAGAACAGGAGGAACCTGAACAGGAAAATCCCGCCCAATTAAATATACAAGAATCAATTACAGAAAAATTAAATACTGATCTATCAAGTAAAGATTCATTCTTTCCTTCTACAGAAGCCGTTCCGGTAAATAGACAGGTTCCGCTGACAGACGGAAGGACAGAAAGAGAAAGGATCAGAGAGCAGATTGAGTATAAAATTATGCGGGATCGGTATGGTCAGGAGCAGATTGATGAGCTTGTGGAAATCATGCTGGAGGTTGCCATGAATCGCAGTCCTACGATTCGCATTGGCAGAGAAGCGGAATACGACACTGCCTATGTTCAGGATCGGTTCTCCAGAATTACATCCATGCACATTGAGCGTGTCTGCGATGGCATCCGGGATAATCACACTCAGGTGCGAAATACCAAAGCCTACCTTCTAGCGGCACTGTTCAATGCCGTTTCCACCCTGGACAGCTACTACACCATGCAGGCAAACAGCGATTTTGGCAGCTCTTTTTGAGCTGCTTTTTTCATATCTGGATACCAGCGCAAGGAGCAAACACAATGTCAAAAAGTAAAACCATTGCCAAGCGGATGGAGGAAGCACGGATTCAGGCCGGTGCCCAGAATTACAAGGGGCATGACTACATGGACTTGGCCCGGTTTGATACAAACACCCGGCACATGATCATCTTCCATGTCCTGACCCATGATTCCCCTGTGGGTGACAAAGGCGACAGGATGCGCCTGTTCCTCTCCGACAAGGGCTATCAGAAAGCATTGGAGAATGAAAAGCACGGGAACATCCAGATTATTTCCCATGCAAAGGTCGTTCGAGGAAATCTGATTTACGACCACAAAGACCAGCTTCGGTAAAGGAGGTTCTATGAATCTGAAAATTCTGCTGCACCGGCTGGTGGTTCCGCCCTAGCAGGGATTGTCTTCTCCCTGCAAATCCACAGAAAGGAGCGTGATTTTCCATGCAGGAAGAAGTGGAACAGAGGGTCGTCACCCTCATCGTCAACTGCACCAAGCTGACAGAGCAGGAGCTGAGAAAAGCACTGGGGAAACTGCTTACGCACCTGAAAACCCAGCACCAAACCAAGCAGCCCCACGGCAAGATGACCGTCAAAAAGCTCGCCGCCCAGAATCGGGGCTTGCAGAGCGTGGAGGTCACAGACCAAAATATCGGCTCTTTCAACCGTATTGCCAGAAAGTACGGCATTGATTTTGCCCCTTTCAAGGCAAAGGGACAGGATCGCTACCTGATTTTCTTCAAAAGTCAGGATGCCGATGCCATGACCGCCGCTTTCAAGGAGTACACAGAACAAATTGTGAATAAGAAATCCCGCCCCTCTATCCTTGCCAAGCTGGAACAGTTCAAGGCGCTGATTCAGTCCGCCGTGGTGGATCGGACAAAGAAAAAGGAGCTGGAACGGTGAAACAGGTAAACTGGAAGAAAGCACTTCTGCCAAATCTGCCCTATGTATTCATTGCGTTGCTCTGCACAAAGCTGGGGCAGGCCGCACGGCTGGCAACTGGTGCTGATTTTGCTGGAAAATTCCTGCATTTTCTGGAAGGGCTGTCAGATGCCTTTTCGGTTCCGCTGCCCAGCTTCCACCCAGTAGATCTTTGCGTCGGCATTGCCATCGCTGCAGCCATGCGGCTGGGTGTCTATGTGAAGGGCAAAAATGCCAAGAAGTTCCGGCACAACCAGGAGTACGGTTCTGCCCGCTGGGGAACCGCCGCCGACATTGCCCCCTATGTTGACCCAGCCTTCGAGAACAACATCATTCTCACCCAGACGGAAAGCCTGACCATGAACAGCCGCCCTGCTGACCCCCGCACAGCGCGAAATAAAAACGTGCTGATTATCGGCGGTTCCGGCTCCGGTAAGACGAGGTTTTGGTTGAAGCCCAATTTGATGCAATGTACGTCCAAGAAGTACCCCGTCAGCTTTGTTGTTACCGATCCCAAGGGCAGCATCGTTACCGAGTGCGGAAAGATGCTGCTGCATTACGGCTACCGTCTGAAAATTCTGAACACCATCAACTTCAAAAAGTCCATGCACTATAACCCCTTCGCCTACATCCACAGTGAAAAGGATATTTTGAAAGTGGTGACTGCCCTAATCGCCAACACCAAGGGCGAGGGCAAAGCCGGGGACGACTTCTGGGTGAAGGCTGAAACGCTGCTTTATACGGCACTCATCGGCTACATCCACTACGAGGCCCCGGAGGAGGAGCAGAACCTGTCCACTCTGGTGGAAATGGTAAACGCCATGGAGGTTCGGGAGGAGGATGAGGAGTTTCAGAACCAGGTAGATCTGCTGTTTACGGAGCTGGAAAAGGAAAAGCCGGAGCATTTTGCAGTCCGGCAGTACAAGAAGTACAAGCTGGCAGCAGGTGATATATGCTCTAAGTGACTTCTTAATCATGATTTTGTCATGGTTAGTGAAG
>ERZ772855.144-NODE-144-length-89444-cov-15.676079_pt1 | contig 89444 bp, 81 predicted proteins | sample MGYA00511900_ERZ772855 | MGnify/ENA primary metagenome ERZ772855 (study PRJEB29015, sample SAMEA2737701) | human gut metagenome | biome: human gut; feature: human-associated habitat; material: faeces | place: China | collected 2012 ... | reverse complement strand
CTTGGATGAACCCTTTTAGTGTGGCTATCGCTCAAGGAGTTGCTGGAGTTCCTGTGCTTTCTGGAGCTATGTTTAGAATAGTTATGTGGATATTCTTCACATCTTTCGGAATTATATATACTATGAGATATGCTAAAAAAGTTAAAGCTAATCCTGAGTTATCAATATCTTATGAAACTGATAAATTCTTTAGAGATGATTTTAAAGCTGATGAGTCAGAGGATTTAGAGTTTAAATTTGGACATAAGCTTGTATTTTTAACAATATTTTTAGGAATGTCTTGGATTATTTGGGGAGTTGTTTTCCACGGATACTACTTACCTGAAATAGCTGCACAGTTTACTATTATGGGAGTTATCTCTGGAATTATTGGAGTTATCTTTAAATTAAATGATATGACTGTTAATGATATTGCTATCTCTTTTAGAAAAGGTGCAGAGGACCTTATTGGAGCTGCAATGGTTGTTGGAATGGCTAAAGGTATCGTATTAGTTTTAGGTGGAGTAGATGCTGGAACTCCTACAGTTTTAAACACAGTTTTAAACTCTGTAGCTGGTGTTTTAAGTCACTTACACGCTTCTATCTCAGCAGTTGCTATGTACTTCTTCCAATCTATATTCAACTTCTTTGTTGTATCAGGTTCTGGACAGGCAGCTTTAACAATGCCAATTATGGCACCACTTTCAGACTTAGTTGGTGTTCCTAGACAAGTTGCAGTACTAGCTTTCCAACTTGGAGATGGATTTACAAATATGTTTGTACCTACATCTGGTATCTTAATGGCTATCTTAGGAATAGCCAAAATTGAGTGGGGAGTTTGGGCTAAACTTCAAATAAAGTTCCAAGGAATTCTTTTCCTTTTAGGTTCAATTTTCATGATTGTTGGAGTTTTAATAAAGCTTCAATAAAATATTTTTTCAAAATAGTTTGACATTTTTTATTAAAATGTTGTATACTCACTCTTAACAAAAACAAATAGAGGTTAGTTCACTTCCATATACGGAGCCTAAGGCCGACGGCGATGATGTTATGACCCTGTGAATTAAGTATTGTGACGCTGCCATAACAATACGCTTATTGCTTAATTAAGTTCTCTAGGGCATACCATTCTTTGGTATGCCTTTTCTTTTGGGGTAGTAATTTTTTTACTAATTTAGGGAGGATTTAAAATGGTTTCATATGGGGTATTATCTATAATTCCAATTTTAATTGCAGTTTTTTTATCTATCAAAACTAAAAATGTAGTTTTGTCACTTTTTTCCAGTGTATTTTGCGGTATTTTCATTTTAAATGGTTACAATCCTCTAGAGACTACAAAAGTTCTAGTGGGAAAATATTTTATCAATCAACTTACAGATAGTTATAACGCTGGAGTTATTGTACTTATGATCTTTATTGGTGGATTTATTGAGCTTATGATGATGTCTGGTGGAGCTTATGCTTTTGCTGAGAGCTTTAAAAACTCTATAAACTCTAAAACTAAGGCTCAACTTTTAGCTTATTTTACAGGGATTATGATATTTTTCTCTGACCTTGGTACACCATTAATTGTTGGACCAATTTTTAGTCCATTTTTTAAAAGATTGAAGCTTTCTAAGGAGAAACTAGCTTTTATACTAGATTCAACATCATCTCCTGTAGCTGTTTTAGTTCCTTTTATTGGATGGGGAGTTTTTATCATAGGACTTTTACAAAAGGAGTTTGAGCTTTTAAATCTGTCTCTTTCAGACTATGAAAGTTTCATAAAGTCCATTCCTTTTAACGTTTATCCAATACTAGCACTGACAATTATTCCAGCTTTAACTCTGCTTAAGCTAGATTTTGGACCTATGAGAACTTTTGAAAATAATCCTATAGATGAGAGTGCCTTTGAAATAGATAACTCTAAGTATCAAGTTGAAAATGCTAAAGGATCTTTTGTTTGGGTTCCAATACTAGTTCTTTTAGGAACTCTATTTTCAATGCTTGGTATCTCTTTTATAACTTCTAGAGTTTCAGGAAGTGCTTTTAGAGCAGCACTAACAAGTGGATATCTATATGCAGCCCTTGTTTTAATGGGACTTATGCTTTTTTATAAAAGTAAAACATTTAAAGAGATATTTTCTATCTACTTAAATGGTATGAAAAAAATGAGTGAGATTGTTATAATTCTAATTTTAGCTTGGTCATTAGGCGTTATTAATAAAGATTTAGGAGCTGACCAATTTCTAATTGGATTTTTAAAAACTTTAGATATAAACTCTGGATTTATTCCAGCTATAGCTTTTATATTTGGTGCTGTTATCTCCTTTTCAACTGGTAGTTCTTGGGGAACATACAGTATTATGGTACCACTAGTTATACCTATGGCTGTAACTTTTAATGCTCCACTTTATGTAACAATAGGAGCGATTCTTTCAGGTGGACTTTTCGGAGACCATGTTTCACCAATTTCAGATACAACAATACTTTCATCAGCAGGAGCTGGATGTGATCATATAAATCACGTAAAAACTCAAACTCCATATGCTATAGTAAACGCTATTTTAGCTATATCTGTATTTTTAATCGGTGGATTTACACAAAACAGTTCGTTAATCCTTTTTGCAATAGCTTCACAAATTGCAATTTTAATAGGAATAAAAATCTTTACTAAAAACAGATTCTATAAAGGAGATTACAAATGCAGTACTTTTCAGGAAGATTTAAAGAAGCAGCAAGTGAACTAATCTTAGATTTTCACTCCTCTATTCACTTTGATCAAAGACTATACAGATACGACATTATGGGTAGTATCGCTCATGTGAGAGGGCTTTCTAAAATGGAGATTATTTCAAAAGAGGATGGGTGTCTTATTGAAAAAACTCTTTTAGAGATTCTAGAGGATATTGAAAATGGAAAGATTACCTTCTCTACAACTTATGAGGATATTCATATGAATATTGAAAAAATTCTTATTGATAGAATTGGGGATGTAGGGAAAAAACTTCACACTGGACGTAGTAGAAACGACCAAGTAGCTGTGGATATGAGACTTTTTACAAAGGATGAAGTAAAAAAAATCCAATCCTATTTAATTGAACTAATTGAAGTTACTACTAACTTAGGAAAAGAGCATTTAGAAACATATATGCCTGGGTTTACTCACCTTCAAAAGGCTCAACCAATATCATTTGGACACTATATGTTTGCATATTCTGAGATGTTTAAAAGAGACTTTATCCGTTTAAATAACGCTTTTGAATTACTTGATTACTCACCCCTTGGATGTGCAGCTTTAGCTGGTACAACTTATCCAATAGATAGAGAGTTCACTGCTCACACTTTAGGATTTAAAGGCCCTACTTTAAACTCTTTAGATGGAGTTAGTGATAGAGACTACTTAATTGAGATTATGTCTGCACTTTCAATTGTTATGATGCATCTTTCAAGGTTTTCTGAAGAGATTATTATCTATACTTCAAATGACTTTGGATACATTGAGTTAAGTGATGCATTTTCAACTGGAAGTAGCATAATGCCACAAAAGAAAAATCCTGATGCAGCTGAATTAGTTAGGGGGAAAACTGGTAGAGTTTACGGGGATTTAATGGCACTTTTAACAACTATGAAGGGGATTCCTTTAGCTTACAATAAGGATATGCAAGAGGATAAAGAGGTTTTCTTTGATGCTGTAGACACTGTGAAGGGATGTTTACAAGTATTTGTTGGGATGGTTAAAACGTTAAAAGTAAAGGATGAGGTTTTACTTTTAGCTTGTAACGATGGGTTTATCAATGCCACTGATGTTGCAGACTACCTAACTGTTAGGGGAATGAGCTTTAGAGAAGCTTACAAAATAACTGGGGAGATTGTTAGTTACTGTATTGACAATGGATTGAATTTAGAGACTCTACCACTTGAAAAATACAGAGAGTTTTCATATATTTTTAACGGGGATATATATGAGACGATAGCTATAAAAAATTGTGTTGAAAAAAGAAAGTCCTTAGGTGGACCAAGTAAAGAGAGCTTACTCTCTCACTTAGAAAGATTAAATGAATTTTTGGATGGGGCCAAGATAGATCTTATTAACTATAGATTAAACAATATTATATAATGAAAAAAAGGTATACTGGGGAGTATACCTTTTTATTTATAATAAAAATATTTTTATTGTTGATTCCTCATTTTGTTTCCAATTTATAAATAAAGATATCTCAGAGTTTCTAAAACTTAAAACTTTATCCTCTTTTAATAAAATAAAATCTTGTAAAAACTTCTCACAAAAAAATGATGTGTCTAATATTACGCCTGGTTTTACTTTTTCTAATTCATTCATAAACATTTTTCTTAACTCTTTTGGCGAAGCAAAATGTTTTTTTATAATAACTATCGGCTCCACATCTTTTAAGTCTAATTTCTTAAAACTAATTTTTAAAACTTCATCAAAACTCATATTTATACTTTTATATCTTTGCTTCACTTTAAAACAAGTACGATAAGTGGTTTCGTAACCATGATCTTTTATTCCATTTTTTAGTATTGTGTAAACTTCAGATATATCCTCAATATCTCCTTTTATCATAAATAAGATACTCTTTAACTTCATATCGTCATCATCTTCCCAAACTGGATCTCTAAATTTAAAATCTATAGCTATTACCTTATTATTTAAATTTGTTCCTACTTTTACCTTATCAAACTCTATTTTATATGGTATCTCCAAATCTTTTATTAAAGGTTTTAATATATTCTTTTCAAAATCAAAGAATCTCTCATACCTATTATCTATTTTTAATATATCTTTAAACTCTTCAATTTTAACCTGAAAATTTTTCTTTAATATAAAATTTTTAATAAAATGTCCGTAAAATTTATATGTTATTCTATTTGAAAAACTATAAATTATTTTTATATACTTTGAGTACTTAATATCTTTAGGCATATTTACTATAAAACTTTTCTGAGTTATCATATATGAATTTATAAAGTTAAAAGATCCTCTTATATCATCTATTGAGTCCATAAAAAAATATCCTATATTTTTTCTAGATAGTTTTTCTAAAAAAGAGTTTAATTCTCCTGAATCCATTTTAAAATTTTCAAAAAACTCATCTTTTGATATTTCAATTTTTAAATCTTCCATTTCTATATATTTTTTTAAAAGATAATTTAAAAAATATCTCTCGTTTTTATTTAAACTTGAATAGATATCTAAGTAAAAAGTAGAATTTCCTATTCTTTTTTTAAAATTTTCTATGTCGTAAAACACTTAACTCCCCCTATTTTCTAAAAAAATATCTTTTTTTAAAATTATTTCAACTTTTTTTTCTAATATTTTTATCAAATCAAACGAAAATAATAGATTTTTTTTGAAATCTTATAATTATTATAAATTAAAACAGACGAAAATAACAGACTTTTTTTATAAAATTGACTTATTTTGTTAAAAAATGGTATCTTAAAACTAAGAACAGAACAAAACTCAAAATAAATATATAGTTGGAGGTTATTATTATGATTAAAATTTTATTAGCATGTAATGCAGGTATGTCTACAAGTTTATTAGTTAACAAAATGAAAAAAGTTGCAGCAGAACATAAATTAGAAGCAGATATAAAAGCAGTTCCTGAAATTCAAGCTCCAAGTCATTTTAATGATATAAACATATTATTATTAGGACCACAAATTAAATTTTTAGAAAGCAAAATGATCGAACTTGCAGATGGAAGATTTCCTGTAGTTACTATAAATACACAAAAATACGGAATGATGGATGGACTAGGAGTTTTAAAAGATGCAATCATTGCAATAAAAGAGTTTAAAAAAGCAAATGCTCAATAATTTAGGAGGTCATATATGAAAATATTTAATAGTTTTAATATATTTTTAAATAAACATTTTATACCCACAGCAAATAAAATAGCTGCACAACGACATGTTGTTGCTATTAAAGATGGAGTAGTTGCCACTATGCCTCTTACTATAGTAGGATCACTTTTTCTGATTTTAAGTTTTCTTCCTATTCCTGGGTACTCAGAATTTATAGCTAGTAGCGGAATTGGAAGATATTTCTCATTTATATCTGATGCTTGTTTTGGAATAGTGGGTATGGTTGCATGTTTAGCTGTTGCTTATAGATTAACTGTTGGTTATGGAATACACGAACTAGCACTATCAAATGCAATTATTGCTGTTTCAAGTTTCTTTGTTACTATGATTCCTTCAGCTGTAAATGGAACTATTAGTATGGGTTACCTAGGAGCTAAAAGTTTATTCACAGGAGTTATTATAGCTCTTATTACTGTAGAGTTTGTTAATAAAGTTCTAAAAAGAGGGTTAGTTATAACTCTTCCTGAAAGTGTACCACCTGCTATATCGAAAACTTTTATGTCATTAATTCCTGGAGTTATTGTAATTAGTTTCTGGGGACTAGTTACAGCAATTTTAGCAAATACAAGCTTTGCTAATTTCCATGATGCGGTAAATGTTATTGTAGGTACTCCATTAAGATTTGCAAGTACATCCTTAGTTGGACAACTTACAGCAGTACTTTTAACAACTATTCTTTGGTGTGCTGGAATACATGGAGCTACAATTGTCGGTGGAATTATGGATCCAATCTGGCTTGAAAACACTCTTCATAACGCAGCTTTAGCAGCTCAAGGAATTGAAAATATCTACTCTAATGGTTATATTATTTCAAGTGCTGCCTTTACAGATATGACAATTAAAATTGGTGGAAGTGGATCTACAATTGGATTTGTTTTACTTATGCTTTTTAGAGCTCGTTCTAAGCAATTAAAAGAGGTTGGAAAGCTATCTATAACACCTTCACTATTTAATATTAATGAGCCTGTTATCTTTGGAACTCCTATTGTTATGAATCCGCTGCTTATAGTTCCATTTATATTAAACCCAGTTATTATAACAATTATTAGTTGGTTTTTAATGAAGTGGGATTTAGTTAAAATACCATTTGTTATGGTTCCTTGGACTACACCACCTATTATAGCTGGTTTCTTAGCATCTGGTTTCTCAATCTCTGTAGTTTTACTTAATATTTTTAGTATTATTTTATCAATAGTTATTTTCTATCCATTCTTTAAAATTTATGATGCACAGTTATCTGCAGACGAAAGTGATGTAAAAAAAGAGGATAGTTTAGAGTCATTATTAGAAGAGATTTAATTTTAAGGGAGGATAAATTATGAAAAAACCTGTTAAAATCGTTACAATTGGTGGAGGATCATCTTATACACCTGAGATAGTTGAAGGATTTATTAAAAGATATAATGAACTACCTATTAAAGAGTTATGGTTAGTTGATATTGAAGATGGTAAAGATAAACTAGAAATAGTTGGAAGCTTAGCTAAAAGAATGGTTAAAGAAGCTGGACTAGAGGATAAAATGAAAATTTATCTAACTTTAGATAGAAGAGAAGCTCTTAAAAATGCTGATTTTGTAACTACTCAATTTAGAGTTGGGCTACTTGCAGCTAGAATAAGAGATGAAAGAATTCCTTTAAGATATGGAATGATTGGACAAGAGACAAATGGTGCTGGTGGATTTGCAAAAGCCCTTAGAACTATCCCAGTTATTTTAGATATTTGTAAAGATATGACTGAGTTATGTCCTGATGCTTGGCTTGTAAACTTTACTAATCCAAGTGGTATGGTTACTGAATCTGTTTTAAAATACTATCCTAATATTAAAGTTGCTGGTCTTTGTAACGTTCCTATTGGTGTTAGAAAATCTGTTACAGATGCTTTACAAGTTCCTGATGAAGAGATTGAGCTTATTTGTGGTGGATTAAATCACTTTTTCTGGGGTAGACAAGTTCTTCATAATGGTGTTGATAGAACAGAGGAAGCTCTTTCTAAAATATTAACAGATATCGAAAATCTTCCAGCAAACTTAAGACATGGTAAACCTTGGATAAGAGAACAAATTATGGATTTAAATATGATCCCTTGCGCATACCACAAATATTACTACTTAACTGATGAAATGCTAGCTGACCAATTAGAGGAGATTAGAAGTGGAAAAGGAACTCGTGGAGAGCAAGTTAAGGTAGTAGAAAATGAACTATTTGAGCTTTACAAAGATCCAGATTTAAAAGTAAAACCTAAGCAACTTGAGCAAAGAGGTGGACAATATTACTCTGATGCTGCTTGTGAACTTATAAATTCAATATATAATGATAAAGGAACTACTATTGTTGTTTCAACAAAAAATGAAAATGGTCTTATTGATTGTTTACCTGAAGGTTGTGCTGTTGAAGTATCTGCTAAGGTGTATAAAGATGGAGTAAAACCATACCCTCAAAAGCCTATGCCTATTGAAGCTAGAGGTATCTTACAACTTATGAAAAACTTTGAGCAACTTACAATTGAAGCTGCTGTTACTGGAAATTATGGAAAAGCACTACAAGCTTTAACTGTAAACCCTTTAGTTACAAGTGGAGCTGTTGCTAAAACTATATTAGATGAGATTATTAGAGAAAACTGGGACTATTTACCACAATTTCATAACTCAATTGAAAGATATAAATACTAATTGGAGGTATCAAATGAAAAATACTTTACCTAAAGATTTTTTATGGGGAGGAGCTATTGCTGCTAACCAATGTGAAGGAGCATATCTAGCAGATGGAAAAGGATTATCTCCTGTAGATATTTTACCTGGAGGTCCTAAATTAAGAAATGAAGCTTTAGAAGATGTTAAAAAGGCTATGAATACAGACTACGGATACTATCCATCACATATCTCCATAGATTTTTTTCATAAATTTAAAGAGGATATAAAACTTTTTAAAGAGATGGGGTTTAAATGTTTAAGAACTTCTATTTGTTGGGCTAGAATTTTTCCAAATGGTGATGATTTAGAACCTAATGAAGAGGGTCTAAAATTCTATGATGCTTTAATTGATGAACTTATAAAAAATAATATAGAACCTGTTATAACTATAAATCACTTTGATACTCCTTTAGAGCTTACTAAAAAATATGGTGGTTGGAAAGATAAAAGATTAATTGATTTTTATACTAGATATTGTGAAGTTCTTTTTAAAAGATATAAAGGTAAAGTTAAATATTGGATGACTTTTAATGAGATTAATATTATTTTACATATTCCATCTTTTGGTGGTGGCCTTGTTTTTGAAGAGGGGGAAAATAAAAAACAAGTTATGTATCAAAGTGCTCATCATCAACTTGTTGCAAGTGCTTTAGCTACAAAAATTGGTCATGAGATTGACTCTGAAAATATGATTGGATGTATGTTAGCTGCAGGAACTGTTTATCCAAATACTTGTAATCCAAATGATGTTTTAGCTGCACAAGCTGCCAATAGAGAAAACTATTTCTTTATAGATGTACAATCTAAAGGTGAATATCCATCTTACTCAAAAAGAATGCTTGAGGAACTTGGAGTTACTCTTGAAATCAGTGAGGATGAGAAAAAAATATTAAAAGAACATACTATTGATTATATTGGATTTAGTTATTACTCTAGTAGACTTAGAAGTGCCGATTCTGAAGTTATGAAAAATATTAAAGATGGAAATGCTTTTGCCTCTTTAACAAACCCATATTTAAAGGAATCTGAGTGGGGATGGACTATTGATCCTACAGGTCTTAGAATAACTATGAATGAGCTATATGATAGATACAATAAGCCACTTTTTATAGTTGAAAATGGTCTTGGTGCTATTGATAAAATTGAAGCTGATGGAACTATAAATGATGATTATCGTATTGATTATTTAAGACAACACATTGAACAAATGAAAGAGGGAGTAAAAGATGGTGTTGATCTTTTAGGATATACCCCTTGGGGATGTATTGACTTAGTTAGTGCTGGAACTGGGCAGATGAGTAAAAGATATGGATTTATCTATGTTGATAAAGATGATAATGGAAATGGTACTTTAGAAAGATCTAAAAAGAAATCATTTAACTGGTATAAAAATGTTATCTCTTCAAATGGAGATGAACTATAGATGAGAATAATCGGTATAATAGCAGCTACATTGACTACTATCGCCTTTTTTCCTCAAGTTATACAGGTTATAAAAAGTAAAGACACAAAAAGCATATCATTAACTATGTATATTTTATTTGTAACTGGAGTTTTACTTTGGGTTTTATATGGTTTTTATCTAAATGATTTACCTATTATAATTGCTAACTCCATTGTTGCTGTGGCTTCAACTATAATTCTTTGTTATAAAATAAGAGAGATTCGAAGTAAAGAAAAAAAGAGCTAACTAGCTCTTTTTTTCTTATAGTTTTATTAACTTCTCTACAGTTGGAATATCTGTTGGAACCCAATCTAAAGTCATTAATGACTCTTTTTTTATCCATTTAAACTCTTGGTGCTCTACCAATTTAAACTCTGAGAAATCTAAAACTGTGCAGTTATAAGTAGATAATTTTATAATAAACTCTTCATACTCTTTTTGAACTTCATCAAAAAGTTTATCTGCTCTTATATCTATATTTAACTCCTCTTTGATTTCTCTTTCTAAAGCTCTTTTAGGTTCCTCTCCCTCTTCAATCTTACCACCTGGGAACTCCCACATCCCTGGGAAAGTTTTATCCTTTGGCCTCATAGCACAAAATATGTCACCATTTGGATTTTCTAAAATAGCTCCTACTACTTCAATAATTTTTTTCATTAATTTCTCCTACTTCTGCTACTTGTAGCACTTTTTCTACTCTTTCAGTAAGTTCAATATATATATCTTTAGAAAGTGGATTCTCTAACTTTAAAATTGTAGTTATAGGTTTTTCGTTCTTATAATCTACGCAATCCCCTTTTCCTATATAGATATATGGTTGAACTACACCATCAACCTCTTTATATTTTCTTACAAAAATATGTAAATTAATACCATGTTCTTTATTTTTAACTATATTTTGTCCTCTTTCACTTCCAACTCTTGTGGTATTTGGACTTTCCCACTGAAAATAATATCTATCCAATATTTTATCATTATATTTTATACTCTCTTTAATATCTGCCTCTTTATGTAAGTCTACAAATAAAAAATAATTATTTCCATTTGTAAATAAACCAGTTCCTCTAACAGAACTATGTTTCATTTGATAGTTACAAATTAATGCGACATCTTTCATAAAATAGTTTTCATACAACTTTAAAAATGGAAAACCATAATCCTCTGTTCCAAAACTTTCTTTATATTTTAAAAGTCCATAATCTAAAACCTCTAAAATATAATCCTTTATATCTTTATTTTTTAAAACTTCATTTAACAGCTCTGTTTTCTCTATAGTTTCATCAAAAACTTGAAAAAGCTTTCCACATCTTTTCAAATCTTGTGAATCATAATAATCTCCATTTAAATATCTCATAGCATGTTCTATATTATCAACAGTATGATTAACATCAGATATCTCAATATATTTTCCAACTACTCCTAAAATATTACTTTTTGATAATTTTTTATCCTTTGCTATTAACTCACGAATTATTGCAAACTCATACACTCTTTTTATAGGTAAAAATCTCTCTATCTCACGAATAACCGCTCTTTCTTTTTCATTTAATGAAAATAGATTATCCTTTACTTTATCTAGAAAATCTAAATATGATTTTTGAAGTCTTACATATTTATAAAAATTAGGAGCATCCTCATACTCAATAAAATCTAATGGTCTTGGAATTTTTCCCTTTAGATAATCTTTAAACTCATCATACTCAGCTTTTAAATACTTTAAACTATTAAAATTTTCATTATCTAGTTGTTTCAATATCTCTTTTTTACAAATCTCTTCCATCTTCACATGAATAGATTTAGAAAGATTATCAAAATCTCTTTTTACAGCTATTTTTATACTATCTTTATCATAACCTTTTCTTCCCATAAGTGCCAATGCAATTAAAAAAGCTCTAGAATGATTTCCTATAAAATCTATAACTGTTAAAAACTCCTTGTTTTCATAGTGTCTTAGTCCTCTTCCCAACTGTTGTGTAAATATAATTGGTGAAGCTGTTGGTCTTAACATTAAAATACTATTTATACATGGAATATCTATTCCTTCATTAAAAATATTAACTGTAAATATAACTTCTAAATCCTCTGTATCTTTGAATTTTTTTATTATATCTTCTCTTAGATCTTTTCCATGATTTCCTGTTATAGTTGCTGCTTTTATCCCTTTTTTTAAAAACTCTTTAGTCATGTATTCACAGTGCTCAATAGAGACGCAGAACCCTATAGTTTTTCTTCTCTCTCCACTATATCCATAAAAATTCATCTTTTCTATAATAAAATCCACTCTTTTTTCCAAATTTAAAGCTTTAGTCACTGCAGCAATATCATTTAAATCTATTCCTTCTAAATTTACATCTGATATATCCTTTACTCCATAATAATGAAATGGTGTTACAAGCTCTCTATCTAAAGCTTCTTGTAAACGAATTTCCACAGGGACATTCATATGGAAAATCTCATATATATTTCCACCATCACATCTTTCAGGTGTAGCTGTTAGTCCTAGTAAAAACTTTGGTTTAAAGTAATTTATAACCTTTTCATAACTTTTAGCAGTTATATGATGGGCTTCATCAACTATTATATAATCAAACTCATACTCATTAAACTCTTGGTATCTATTATTTAAGCTTTGTATTGTGGCAAAAATATAATCTCTATCCACATTTTTTATATTTCCTGTAAAAAACCCCATAGTTTTTTCAGGCAGAATATTTTTAAAAGTTTCCATAGCAGATTTTAAGATATCTTCATTGTGAACTATAAAAAGCATTTTCTTAGCTTTAAATGCCTTTACATCAAAAGCCCCTAAATATGTTTTTCCTGTTCCTGTTGCTGCAATACAAAGAGCTCTTTTCTCCCCATACATTCTAGTTGTTTCTAAATTTTTTAAAGCTATCTCTTGCATATAATTTGGTTTTATATCCGACTCTTTATAGATCCCAAACTCATGGTCCTCTGCTGCTAAAAAATATTCATCTCTAACTTTTTTTCTTACAACTATCTCCTCTTTTTTTACATATGAAACTATATATGGATTTACATTTTCAACCCCTTTTTCCCAAAGGTAATTAAACTCATTTAAAACCCCTTTTATAAAGTCACTATTCTTTTCTGTAGTAACTGCTGTATTCCATTCAATATTACTTTTAAGCCCACTTTTAGTAAGGTTAGAAGAACCTATTATAGCTTTATAGCATTCATCATACTCAAAGATATATCCTTTAGTATGAAATCCTTCCATCTTGTCACTATCAAAAAATTTAACCTCTATATTTTTAAATCTTTTTAAAAACTCTATAGATTTCAGTTCTGTAAAATGAAGATAGTTTGTTGTTAAAATTTTACCTTTTATATTATGTTTTTCACTTTTTTTCAAAATATCTAAAATTATTTGTACTCCTGCAAAGTTAATAAACGCCACAGAGAAATAGAAACTTTTAGCTTTTTTAAATCCATTTTCTATATATCTATATAAATTTCCATTATTTTCTAAGTTAGTATTACTTATAAATTCATATTTCATATATCCCCCATTAAAATAATCTGTATTTATTACAGTTTATCACTTTCTAAAAGGGCTGTAAACTCTCTTATATCATCCATTAGATTTACATCTGGGTTACACTTTAATACCATTCCATCTAAATACATTAAGCTTTTTATTATATGAAACATTCCCTCTTCAAACTCCATCCCAGAATTTATAGCTAACTTTATTGTTTCCATCATACGTTTTGTTAAACTAACTTGAGAAACTGTGGAGTTTTTTAAATCTCTATAAAGAACTTTAAACTTTTTTGTAAATTTTAAATAGTTTTCCTCTTTCAATTTTTTTTCTGACATCTCATTTAAATAAAAAGCCGATTTATCATAATCATATCTACTTAAATAGTAAAAAAACCAAAATAATCCCACTCTTAACTTTGTTTTTACTCTTCCAATAGTTGAGCAGTCTATAAGATTTATATCACCATTTTCTCCTAAAATTATGTTTCCTGGATGCAAATCTCCATGAAATACACCTAATTTAAACATGTAAAAAGTGTGGTATTTAAAAACTCGAAGAAGATCTGAATACTTTAACTCTTTTTCTTTTAGTAAACTGTTAAAACTTCTTCCCTCTATAAATTTTGATACAACTACCTTATCTGTACATAAATTATCTATAAAATTTGAAAAATACAGATTTTCCAAAAGAAATTTCTCTATATTCTCATCTTTTAACTTTTTTAAATATTCAGCACCCTCAACTTCATTTTTAAAATCCAACTCTCGTAGTGTTGATTCCTCAATATTGTTTAAAACTTCTAATGGGTTAAATATTTTTTTCAATTTAGGATAAAAAAATAACAATAGATTAACTACTTTTTTTGCACTTTCTACATCTTCTAAAAACTCTTTTTTAAAGTTTTCTCTTCGAATCTTTATAGCAACTTTTTCACTTTTATTTCCACTATTTCTTAGAAACCCAAGATGAACTTGTCCAATAGATGCTGATGCAAATGGAAGTTTTTCATAGGATTTCATAGCTGTTAAAATCCACATATCACCTCCTATTATCTCATCTATATCCTGCTTTTGAGCTTCATAGCTATACTCATAAAGTTTTGCTAAATATACGCATGTTGATTCATCTATAAAATCCGCTCTCAATGCATAATACTGTGCAATTTTTACTGCTAAAAGCCCCATTTTTTCTATCTCTTCCAATGGTGGTGGGGAGTTTGTATGAATTTTATATATCAGTTTTATTAATTTGAAATTTTTCATATTTTCCTCCTAATTCTTTATATATTTATACTAAAAAAGAGAGGTTAAACCTCTCTCTTCATTAAAATTTATCTAACTAACCATCCACCATCAATAGCTAAAATATGTCCATTTATATAATCTGCTGCCTTTGATGATAAGAATATTGCTCCTCCTACAAGATCTGATGTTTGTCCCCATCTTTCTGCTGGTATTCTTCCTAATATCTCAGCGTTTCTCTTTTCATCAGCTCTAATTGGTGCTGTATTTGCTGTTTCTATATATCCTGGTGCTATTGCGTTTACTTGGATATTATCCACTGCTAACTCATTTGCAAAAGCTTTTGTAAGTCCAGCTACTCCATGCTTACTTGCTGTATATGATGGAACAAATTTTCCACCTTGGAATGATAACATTGAAGCTATGTTTATTATCTTTCCCCCACCTTGCTTTTTCATCTCTACCGCTGCAGTTTTACTTAGATAATAGATTGATGATAAATTTAAATCAATAACTTGTTGCCAGTCACTGTTACTTCCCTCTAAAATTGGTGATCTTTTTATTGTTCCAGCATTATTTACTAAAATATCAATTCTTCCAAAAGCTTCCATACATTTTCCTACAGCTTGCATAGCTATATGCTCTTTTGATAAATCTCCAGTTGCATAAGCAACCTTTCTTCCTAGTCCTTCAACCTCTTTTATGACATTTTCCATGTTATCATCATTATATGTAAAGATAAATAGATCAGCTCCTGCTTTTGCAAGCCCCATTGCAAGAGCATTTCCTATTCCTATGTTTCCACCAGTTACCATTGCAACTTTTCCCTCTAAATTAAACATATTTAACATAGTTTCCTCCTAATTATTTTAACTGATCCATTGGAACGTGATCCATATCAGTAAATGTTTGATTTTCTCCAGCCATTCCCCAAATAAATGTATAGTTTTTAGTTCCTACACCTGAATGAATTGACCAAGATGGTGATATTACTGCTTGCTCATTAGCCATTACAATATGACGTGTCTCTTGAGGTTGTCCCATTAAATGGAATACTCTTGAATTTTCATCCATATCAAAATAGAAATAAACTTCCATTCTTCTCTCATGTGTATGTGTTGGCATCGTATTCCACATGTTATTTGGATCTAACTCTGTCATTCCCATTACAAGTTGACATGATTTACAAACTGCAGGATGAACATATTGAAATATAGTTCTTTTATTTGAGTTTTCTAAATCTCCCAATTGAACTTTATTAGCTGTTGTTCTATCAATTTTTACAGTTGGATATCCAACGTGTGCTGGTGATGAGTTTATATAAAATTTAGCTGGCTTATCCCCAGAGTTTGATATAAATGTTAATTCTTTATTTCCCATTCCAACATATAATCCATCTTTAGCTTCCATATTGTACTCTGTTCCATCAATAATTACTTTTCCAGCTCCACCAACGTTTATAATTCCAAGCTCTCTTCTCTCTAAGAAAAACTCAGATCCTAACTCTTTACACCCCTCTAATTTTACCTCAGTTTCAATTGGCATGATTCCTCCAGCTATAACTCTATCCACATGAGAGTAAATTAAGTTAACTTCATCAGCAACGAAAACTGTTTCCATTAAATAGTGTTTTCTTAACTCCTCTGTTGTATAGTGTTTTGAATCCTCTGGATGATTTGCATATCTTATATCTAATCTCATTTTTACACTCCCTATCTAAATTTTTATTTATTTTATAAGACCAAATAAATCTGGTAACCACATTGATAATTGTGGAATAAATATTACCAATACCAATATTATCATAGTAACTAGATAATATGGTAGTAACGTTTTAAATACCTCTTCTATTGTTACATTCCCAACTTTACATCCTGTAAATAAAATTGGTCCTACTGGTGGTGTTATTGTTCCTATACATAGGTTAAACACTATCATTATTCCAAAGTGTATAGTACTCATTCCAAAACTTTGAGCTATTGGCAAAAATATTGGTGTAAAGATTAAAACTGCTGGCGTTGGGTCCATAAAGGTTCCAATTATAAGCATTAAAACATTCATTATTATCAAAATAATAGCGTAATTATCTGTTATCCCTAAAATTGATTTAGCTATAATTTGAGGAATATTTGTAAAAGCCATCACCCATGACATTATTGAAGAAACTCCAATCATAAATATAACTATCGATGTCATTTGAGCTGAAGAAAATAAAATTTTAGGTAACTCCTTAATACTCATTTCTCTATATATTAGTGACAAACCTAATGAATAAACTACGGCTATTGCCGATCCCTCAGTTGCTGTAAAAATCCCTTTTAAAATTCCACCAATTACAATTATAACTAGTAATAAACTTGGTATTGCATCAAGTACAACTTTTACCTTTTCATTTAAAGTTGTTTTTTCTTTTGAAATGTATCCATTTTTTTTAGCCATTATTGCTGATAAAATCATAACTCCAATTCCCCATAAAATTCCAGGGATATAACCTGCTATAAAAAGTGCTGATATTGAAACACTTCCAGCTACTGTTGAGTAAACAATCAAAGTATTACTTGGAGGAATTAACATTCCTGTTGGGGCTGATGCTATATTTACTGCTGCACTAAACTCAGGGCTATACCCCTCTTTTTTTTCTATTGGACCTATTGTTCCACCCACTGCAGCTGCAGCTGCAACTCCTGATCCACTAATAGCTCCAAAAAGCATATTTGCAACAACATTTGATTGAGCTAAAGATCCAGGTAATCGTCCACCTATTAACTTTGCACAATTTATTAAACGAATTGCTATTCCACCATTATTCATTATATTTCCAGCTAAAATAAAAAATGGAATTGCAACTAATGAAAAGGAATTCGTTCCTATAAATAATCTTTGAGCTGATGTTACCATAGATCCCTCAAAAGGCAATATTGTTAACATAGATAATGTTGATGCAAAACCAATACTTACACTTATTGGCACTCCTATTACCAATAAAATAGGAAGTGACATAAACATTATTAAACCTGTTTGTAATGCTAAGTTCATTTTTATTCACCCTTTTTATAGTATTTTATTTTTCTAAAACTATTTTTTTTATGTTATAAATTGAATAAAATAGAATAAATACTCCACTTAAAGGAATAGCTGCATATACTACTCCTATAGGTATTTGAAGAGCTGCATCAAACTGTACCATCTGCTTTACCACAGATAAATATCCTCCAATTACTAACACTCCTAAAGTAAATATAAATATAATAGTCTCTTGTAAAAGATCACATATTTTTCCTAGTTTATTAGGAAGTTTTTCCTTTATAAAAGTTATTTGCATGTGCTCACGTTTTCCAAATATATAGGCTGATCCAAATAAAACTAACCAAATAAATAGATATTGACATAGTTGCTCTGTCACTGCACTTGGATTATTAAAAACATACCTTGTTATTACTTGCCATGTTACTAAAATAGTCATAAAAGCCATAAGAACTATACAAAATATTTCAATTATTTTATTTAAACCATTTCTTAAAGTTTCCATCTTTTTTCTCCTATAACCTTTTATTGAGCTAAAGATCTAATATCATCATATATTTTCTTAGTTACTTCAGATGAATTTCTTACACTTTCTTGTAATGGCTTTACATTTTCTTGGAAAGGTTTTATTGATAAATCAATGAATTGAGCTCCATTTTCCACTGCTAACTTCTTAGCTGCATCCACATTTTCTGACCAAGCTTTAAACTCTAAATCTACTGATTCTTTAACTAACTTATCAAAAATTTCCTTATTTTCTTTTGTCATACCACTATAAACTTTTTCATTTACAATTATTAAGTCAGGTACCATTAAATGATTTGTATAAGAGAAATATTTTGCCACTTCATAATGCTTCAGATCTGCATAAGTTACTTCATTATTTTCTCCACCTTCTAACACTCCTTGCTGTATAGCTGTATAAACCTCTCCTTGTGCCATTGGAGTTCCAACTCCACCCATTAAATCAACCATTTTTTTCATTGTATCAGATTGCATTACTCTAACTTTATATCCCTTTAAATCTTCAGGTTTTTCAATTGGTTTATTTGTATAAACTGATCTTGCTCCTGCTGTATAAGCACCAACTACTTCAAATCCATTTTTACTAACTGATTTAAATAAATCATCTAATTTTCCTGATAAAAATACATTTTTTTGATGATCAATACTATCATAAATATAAGGTAATCCAATTACCGCAAAATCTTTATTAAAATTTTCTACAACAGGATTTCCTACAACTGCCATTTGAATAACTCCATTTTGAACAAGTTCTGTAGCTGCTCTTTGATCCCCTAAAAGAGCATTTGGTGATATTTCTAGTTTGTATTGCCCATTAGTTTCCTTCTCTAACTTGTCCCCAAACTCTTTTAAAGCCTTATACTGTGGATGAGCTTCCGATTGATTAAATGCCACTTTTAATGTATTTGATTTTGTAGTCTCTTGATTTTTATCCCCTGAGCACCCCACTAAAACTCCTGCAAATACAACTCCCAAACCTAAATTTACTATCTTTTTCATAACCATACACCCCTTCTACTTTTTATTTTTTATTAAAATAACTTTCAAACTCCCCTTGAATTAAATTTTGCAATCTCTTTATTCCACTATAAAGATGCTCTGTAATTATTTTTTCGACCTTAACTATATTTTTTTCTTTTATAGCATCTACTAACTCTTTATGATCTTCATATATAGCTTTAAAGTTTTTTACTTCAAGTATATCTAACATTTTAAATCTTTTATAATGAATTTGGGCTTTCTCTAATTGCTCCCAAATAAACATATTTTTTGTAAGCTCATACCACAGTTTATGAAGTTGACAATCTAACTCATAAAACTCTTTTGTTTCAAACTCTCTTTTTAAAATAAGTTCTTGTAATTTTAAGTTATACTCCATCTCAGCTATAAACTTATCATTCATCATCTCTATTGCATCTTTTATAATTTGTTTTTCTAAAACAACCCTCATATATATACTTTGTTTTATAACGTCCATATCTAGTAAACTTACATAGCTTGATTTAAATGGTTCACTTTCAACTAACCCCATAGAGTTCAACTTTCCTAATATATCTCTACTTGGTGTTCTTGAAACTCCATATGTTTTTCCTATTTCCTGCTCTGTAATTATCTGACCTGGTTTATACTCTAAATTCATTATTTTTTCTTTTAGTTCTTCAAATATATTTTCTGTAGTGTTTTTTACTGACATTTTTTCTCCCTTTAACCGCTCTTAATAGTATACCTTTTTAAATATTGTATACGATTTTAATTTGAGTATACAATCTACTTTTGATTTTGTCAAATTTTTATAAAAAAAACCTCCAAGTTAAACTTGAAGGTTTTTAATTTTACCATTTAGTTGCTGTATAATCTCCAGTTTTAGAGTTCTTCACAACATTTACATATACAACTTTTCCAGAACTTTGATCTATATAATCAGATACTCCAGATATTAAATATTGATAATCTTGATTTAAATCAGGTGTCTCAGCTTGTACATGCCCTTTTACTCTCCAAAGAGGTATATTATTTGCATAAGCTGATAAACTTAATGCTTTTACAAAATAATTTACATATTGAGTGTTATCACTATACCAAGCTTCTTCAAACATACCGTTGTGAACTCCACCATATGTTTGCTCAACTCCCCACCATTCGTTTACAGGTGCTGGGAAACTCTCCTCTGTTGTAAATGGCCCTGCTACAGTATAATCATAAACTATATTGTAGTTTGCTCCTTTATTTACAAAGGTTCTTGTATATCCTTTTGATGCTAACATATTTTGAAGTGAATTTTCAAAAGTTTGTTTTTGTAATCCTGCCTCTGGTCCCTTAGATGAAAGGTAATATGTTCCTGCTGGTATTGGTTTTGGTGCATATGAATCCACAGCTACTAAATGTCCATCCATTAAAGATGTACACCCCTGAAACATTAGTAAAGCTAATGGAGATAGATAGGCTAACTTTTTCAACATAATAAAATCCTCCTTGAACTTATCTTCTTTAAAATAACTTTACTATAATAATTTTATTCTTCCTTTATTTCTTTTTATAAATTAAAATACATATCCAATATGAACTTGGAATAGTGCCTCATTGTTTAAAACATTATTTGAAATTGAGAAGTCCATTGGTCCTAAGAATGTATCCCAACCAATTCCTATTCCATACCCTTGTTTTTCCATATCCCAAATACCTTTTTCACTTCCAAATCCTGAATAATAATTATATGTTCCTGCATTATAATTTAGACTTAAATAAAGGTTTTGTGCCACCGTGTATTGTAGTCCCAAACTTCCTATAAAGAAGTTATCTGTATAAACAGAAGATATTGGTAATCCTACAAATGAGTAGTTTCTACGCATAGGATTACTTCTTAATCCTCCTAAATTAAATAACTCAGATAGTGGTGTATTTTCAGCATTATACATCTGCCCTCCACTTAATCCAGCATTTAATGACCAATTACTACTCAATGGGAAATATTTCGTTGCCATTACTGAATACCCTTCAAAAGAGTTTCCTTCTTTTGCATTTGTTTCAGAGAATACTTGCAATAATCCTTGACCACCTTTTGTTGCATACTCTGACTGATTCATTGTATCATAGTAGAAACTAAACGTATTTGTGAAATATGAACCATCTTTTTTAAAGTAAGAGAAGTTCTTAATTTTCTCTCCAGAAGAGTAGTTCGTTTCCATATTTTTATAACTTAACGTATATCCTGCAATTATATCATTAAATATTGTTGTTCCTATAGATAAGCTTGTTTCAAAAGTATTATTTTCATAAGTTGAAACATTATCTCCACCCTTATATAAGAATATAGGATTTAGTCCATAACCTACTTCTGCTGAAACCAGTAATTTATGATCCCAAACATTATATTGAGTCATATCTGTTAATGATATCTTTGGATATTTTGAAAACTCAGCTTTTAATGTGTAGTTCTTCTGAGAAAGATTAAACTTATTAAATACAGGTATTTCAGCTACAGCTTCTAATCCAGCTCCATAATTTGAAACATAGAATAACCCCGCCTTTAATTTTGTTTCTAATTTCTCTCTTACAGTAAAGTTAACTGTATCTCCATCTACAGTATAGAAAACTCTATCTACAAAGTTTTTAGCAAATATCTTCTCTGTCCATAGATTTAGCTCACTTACAGTTAAATCACCTTTTTCTGGTCTTAACTTTTCCACTTCTTTTGTAGTTAACAGATCATTTCCACTTAATTTAACATTTTTTATATCAAATTTTCTATTTCTCATCTGCTCTTTCTTTAAATTTATCTCATTATATCTCTCTTTATCTGTTAATTTAGATAGTGCGTAGTCAACTTTTTCAGATGCAATCTGTCCCTCTTCAACTAACTTTGGTAAATTATCAAAATCTAAAGTACTATGTTTTTTTACATCTGGTGTTATTAATATATCTGGATAGTTAGTCTGAATCTCAGTATTTCTGTCCCCAGTGTATGTTGATAACTTATCTAATATTTGAATTATATTTGAATTATCTGTAATTACAATAGGTTCTGCTGCTATATCTACTCCAATAACTATATCTGCTCCCATATTTATAGCTTGTAAAACTGGGAAGTTATCTGCTACTCCTCCATCTACATAATAGTTATCTCCCTCTCTTATTGGATCTAAGAAAGTTGGAATAGCCATACTTTTTAAAGTAGCTAAAGCCAAATCGCCACTATTTATCTCAACTGATTCTCCTGTTTGAAGATTCGTAGTCATAGCTCTAAAAGGTATTGGAAAATCTTTAAAATCAGTTACATTCTCTGCTCTTGCAAAAATTTTCTTTAACTCTAAATAGATATATTCTCCATTTAAAACTCCCATTGGTAAAGATAAATTATAATCTTTTGTCAAAGCTATATTCAGTGGATATTTATTAGATTGTGTCTTTTGTACAATTCCCTCTAAATCTCTACTTGAACTATTTTTAAATAGATCATAAAACTGTATATCTGTTACTACTTTTTCAATCTCATCTGGAGTGTATCCCACAGAGTACATAGCTGCTATTATACTTCCAGCACTTGTTCCAACTATATAATCTATTGGTATTTGATATTTTTCTAATGTTTTTAAAACTCCTATATGAGCAGCACCTTTAGCACCTCCACCACTCAATACTAGTCCAACTTTAGGTCTAGATACATTTTGATTTTTGATAAAAGTCTGCTTTAATGTTTCTAAATTTTTTCTCTTTAACTCTAACTCTTGTATCTGCTTATCAATCTCTTTTATTTTTTCAGCAGCAGAGTTAACTCTGTTTGGAGACTCCTCAGCTCCTAAAACAGACAAACAAAGCACAAAAAATAAGATTATTTTTTTTAGCTTTCCCATTTAATCCTCCCGTTTTTATTTAATCCTTTGATGATAATATTCCTGAACCAATTACAAGCCCTAATATTACATTTGTAAGAACAATTCCAGTTATTATCTCTACAACAACTAAAAACTGTGCCAACATAGTTAGTGGATATACATCTCCATATCCTACTGTTGTTATTGTTATAAAACTAAAATATATATGTTTAAAATAAAACTCAATTTGTGGTAAATCTTGAGTTATACCATTAAAAACTGGTGTTGAACTAAATAAACTAAGTACAGTATATAGTAGTCCAAAACTTATGGCAATAGTTATATAAGTTGTTATTACAACAACTACATCTTTTGGAACAACTTTTCTTCTACGCCTAAAAAAATCTGCAAAAACATATTTTAATATTATTACATGACAAGCTATTAGGAGAAGTATATTTATAAATGATAAAAAATAAAAAAAGTACTTTAAACTACTTTCATTCTCATTAATATTTAAAGAAAAATTTATAATAGGCACTAATATTAAGTAATAAAATACTAACGCTGTTGCCTTTAATGGTCCATCTTTAAATATAAAATTCTTCTGCTTTAAAAATACCATGGGTAATATACTAAAAAATATTTTCACTGCACTTAATCCAATTTCTAAAAAATCTATTCTTATTTTATCTTTATCTATTAATACATGGGCTACTATAGATATTAAAATTGCTACACCCATTGATAAAATTGTATTTTTAAGAAAGCTATATATCTGTTCTTTTTTATATAGTCTCATTTAACCTCCAAAATTTTTTTCGTTTATAGAAATATACTTTCTAAATACTATTTTCCCTTTTTAAATTTCTTCAAAAGAATTTTATATCACCTCTTACTTTTAAAGTCAATCTTTTATCTAATTTATATTTTTGAAATATAATACGTAATTTTATGTAATGTTTTTCTATATAAATCAAAAAAAAGTGCCTAGCCTTGGCTAGACACTATCTATTTTTTATTCTTTTCTCACAATCCACTCCACCAAGGAATTTACATAACTCTACAGTTTTTGGATTTTCAAATACTATTCCAGGAGGTCCCATCTCAACAATTTTTCCTCCACTTACAAAGATTACACAATCAGCTACCCCTTTAGCAAACTCCATTTCATGAGTTACTAAAACCATATCTTTTTTGTCTTTACGTAGCTCTTTTATGGCCTCTAGAATCTCTTTTGTTAAGGCTGGATCTAGAGCTGATGTTGGTTCATCTAAAAGTAAAAACTTTGGCTTTAGCGCCATTGCTCTCACTATCGCCACTCTTTGCTGTTGACCTCCTGACAATTGATGCGGATACTTTCCCTCATGCTCAAAAAGTCCAAATCTCTTAAGAAGTATTTCAGCTCTTTCCTTTGCATCTTTAGCAGGAATTTTATGAACTTTTTCCAAAGGTAAAGTTATATTCTCCAAGGCTGTCAAATGTGGAAAAAGATTAAAAGCTTGGAATACTACTCCAATACTTTTTCTATATTCATGAAGCTCCTCTTCCTCTTTGGGAATTCTCTCTCCATTCACTTCAATCTCACCACTATCTGAAACTTCTAGTCCAGCTAGAATTCTTAATAAAGTTGACTTTCCACCACCAGATGGTCCTATTATAACAATAGAGTGAATATCTTTTATATCTAAATTTAAACCATTTAATACAACTTGCTCTCCAAAACTTTTATATAAATTATCAATTTTAATTTCCATAGCTATACCTCCTCTCTAAATATTTAGAAAGGTGGGAAATAGGATATGTTAGTATTAAATATCCAACTGCTAATATACAATAGTTTTCTATTGGAGAAAATGTTAAAGAATCTACCTCTTGAACATTTTTAGTAAACTCATTTACTGCTATTATTGATAGTAGTGATGAATCTTTTATTAAACTTGCAAACTGACCTGCAAGAGGTGGCATCACTCTTTTTATAACTTGTGGAAGAATTATATATCTATACGTTTGGACCTTTGTAAAAGCCAAAGATCTTGTAGTTTCAATTTGAGTTTTATTTATACTTTCAATTCCTGCACGAATAATCTCTGAAACATAGGCTCCTGAGAATACTCCCATTATTAGAACTCCCATTATATAACGATTTTCAATTCCAAAAGCAGTTCCTATTACATAATAAAATAGATAAATTTGCACAATTAATGGTGTTCCACGAATAACCTCAGTAAATCCCTTAGCAAAATAATATGTTGGTAAAAAACTTCCTCTTTGTCCTAAAACTAAAAGTCCTCCTATTATAAAGCTTGCTATTAAAGAGAATATTGATATTACTAAGGTCATAGTAAATCCAATCATAAATTTATATTTATACTTTTCAATTATTCCTTCCCAATTATATGGGTAGTCTAATCTGCTAAAAGCAAAATGAAAAACTCCTAAAACTATTACAGTTACTAAAACTATATTTATCCACTTTACCGTTGTAGTCTCACTTTCAGTTTTTGGTCTAAAAAATAGAGTTTTTAGTATACTCATATCATCTCCTAATCAAAGAAGAAAGGTACATTTTTCTCTGTAAAGAAAGCTCTCTCCTCACCTAAATATTTGTCAGCTAACTTATTAAATCCACCATTAGCCTTATATTCAACTATAAACTCATCAATTTGAGCTCCTAAATCCTCTTCACCTTTTCTATATGCTACTGCCCAAGGTTGTGATTCTGTTTCAAACTGAGCTAATAGCGGTGTTGTCGTTTCTGAATTTCTTGTCCAGTTTCTATAAATTGTTAATGGATCATATATAAAAGCATCCACTTTACCTTGAGAAACCTCTAATACTGAAGCACTCTCTTTATCAAAAACTAATATTTCAGCATTTGGAAAATATTTCTGAGCTACAGTATGTCCACTTGTTCCTTTTTTTACTGCAACTTTCTTTCCTTTTTGATTTAAATCACTAGCATTTGTAATCCCAGATTTATTGTTAACTAACATTGCTAAATAACTTTTTGCATATGGTGTAGAAAAATTCACTGATTGTTTTCTTTCGTCAGTTACAGACATAGATGATATTATTATATCTATCTTTTTTGTTTTTAATGCTGGAATTAATCCACCATAAGCCATATCCTCTATAATAACATCTCTTCCTAAATATTCTCCAAGTGCATAAGCCATATCTACACTTATACCTGTTGGTTTTCCATTTTCATCAGACATTTCAAAAGGAGGGTACGCTAACTCCATTCCAACAATCAAAGGTTTTTCATTTGCAAAAACTAAACTTCCTAAAATCAATGTTAAAAAAAGTATTATTTTTTTCATAAATATCCTCCGTCTTTAAAAAAATATTTTTATAGCTCTATTCTATTTCCGAATAAATCCAAGTTTTCCTCTAAAATTTTTAATTTACTTCTACTTACAAATAGTTTTCTTTCACCTAAAAAGGTTATTTTTTCCCCTTTGTAGTCAACTTCTTTTAAAAGATTTTTATTTATTAAAGTTCCTCTATCAACTTTAACAAAACAATTAAAACTTCTCAATTTTTGCTCAACTTCTGAGAAACCTCTTTTAGAGTAATAGATTCTTCCATCTTTAGTTGTAATCTCTGTTTTTCTAGATAATCTGCAATAATTAAGATATATAATATCCTCTATTTTAATTATTGCTTTATAAAAATTATCATTTATAATAATCTCTTTTGTATCTTTAAAAACTATATTTTTACTAAAAAGTTCATCTAAAGATTTTTCTATTTCAAAATAATCGTCTCTATATATGCAATCATAGATTTCTCTTCTTTTAAAGTAACCTTTTATTTTTCTATAGTCATCATCTCTAGAACATAATAACACAACAGGAATATTTTTTCTACTAAAAAAGTATATTTTGCTATCGTCTGTTTCATACTTTAAATCAAGTATAACTGCATCTATTCCTTCTATCTCATAATCAAGTACACTTTCAACCGAGTAAAATTTAACTTCAAGAAGTTCTCTTAATATCTCTTGTAAATTTAAATCTATATTGATACCTATTTTCTTCAATTAAGTTCCTCCTGCAGCTTTTCAAATCTATACTTACTCGCAATTAAAGATATCTGCTTTGATATCTCTTCTAAATATCTTTTCTCTTCATAAACTAACTTTGTTCCTCTATTAGCTATTAAAATCAATCCTATAAATGGATTTTTATTATATTTTAATCTCACTGCGTAGTCGTATTTTTTATTTAAAATATCATTTTTCTCTAAAACTAACTCATCCTCGTCGTAACCTCTATCTAATATAAATTTCTTATAATCCTCTCTTCTAATAAGAACTTTAGTCTCGACTTCATTAAGTTCTAAATTCTTTTTTAACTCTTTTGAAAGTTGTTCTTTAAACTCTTCAGAATTTTTAGTTAAATACATTCTATTTATTAAATTATCTATATAGTGCTTATTTACTCTTAAAGCTCCTGTTATGAAATATGTCCATAAGTTAAGGATAAAAAAAGAAAATACAACTCCTAAAGCAATCCAAACATTCTCTGTTATGACAAAAAATAGATATATATGTAAAAACATTTGAAAAATTTTCAAATTTATTACTTTTACCTTTCCCATTGTATTTATATCTGTTAAAAATATATACCAAAATACATACACAAACTCAAACATATTCAGATAATAGAAATATTTATTATTATTTATAAAAAACTCTACAGCTAACGATAGTATTATAAAGCTCCCTATCATAGCTAAATTCTTTTTTTCAATCTCCTTTATAATTTGTTTCTTTTTTATTTTTATAGATTCTAAAAGAAACATTATAAGTATTATAATTAGTGCATCTACCCAAACATAAAAAAATATAGATAATTTTAAAAAACTAGAATAATTAATTGCTAAATAATTTAAAATTTTAGAATTTAAAACAGCACTACTCATAACTACTTCTCCAATGTAGTATATTATAAATAACATCCATAAAAATATATTTATTAACTTATCATTTTTTATTTGATAACTTTTATTTTTAACATAAAGTAGTAGATAAAGTCCCAATATACTTGTTATTAAAAGGTTTATTCGAGTTAAAACTACATTTGAAAAAAGCTCTGAATTTGTTAGTAATATTTTTAAACATAGAAGAATTATAGGAAAAATAATCCCCTTTTTTCTTATAACCTCTTTTTTAAAATTATACAAAAGTCTTAAGTTAAATAGCAAAAATGTACCTGTTAATACATTTAAAAATATATTATTTTTTCTTAAATCTAATTTGGGAATATAATCTAAAGCTACTTTTAAAGACTTTCCTTCACTTTTTATCACTGATATATTTTCCTCTAGATGATTATTTTCTTGAACCTCTATTAAATACTCACCAGGCTTACTATTTACATTCATATAATCATTTAAATATCTAAAAATAGGGACTTTTTTTAATCCCTCTTCATTTTTTTTATATAAAAATATTTCCTCGTTATTTTTATTAAATATATCCTTACTTTCCCTATTAGTTGTTATAGATATATAATTATTACTTTCTCTAGATACATATGTCAAAATTACAAAAACTGCTAGAAATATAGTTATATATGTACTCATTCTCCTTTTTATATTCATTCCCCCTCCTAATTTTTCCTAAATTAATTCTGTTTTATATTATATCATTTTATACTTAAATATTAAATATTTAAGTATAATAAAAAACCTCTCATTTCTGAGAGGTTTCTTATCTATTTCTAGACGTCGGGGCACTTCAAACTTTAACACAACGTTAATGTTTCAAGGGTAAGTTTCCTTACGTCCTAAATTATACATGTTTTTAGATTTTTTTAAAGCCCTTTAGAACATTAAGAGCGTTTTCACACACAATTATTCAATTTCTACGAACATTTCTCTAGGATTTAAATCTCCTCTCCACATCTTTTTAAAAGAGCTTCCCATCTTCTATCCACTTCATTTTGCATCTCTTCTATTAAATGCTCATTTCCAGGTTTAAATAGATGAGCAAATCTTCCTTGATCTTTTATAAACTCTGTAATTGGAAGTTTATTTTTAGGTTTATAAGATAATTTCCACTCTCCATTTATAACTTCAAATAGTGGCCAGTAGCAAGTTTCAACAGCTAACTTACACATCTCCATAAGTTTTTCTGTAGAATATCTCCATCCTCTTGGACATGGAGCTAACACATTTAAAAATGCTGCTCCCTCTGTATAAATAGCTTTTTCTGATTTTTCGTGTAAATCTTTCATATTTCCTAAGAACGTTGTTTGAGCAACATACGGAATATTATGATCAGCAATAATAGCTGTTAAATCCTTTCTGCTTTGAACCTTTCCATTGCTATCCTTACCAATAGGTGAAGTTGTTGTATCAGCATATCTCGGTGTAGCTGACGATCTTTGGATACCTGTATTCATATATGCTCCATTATCATAGCATACATAAACCATATCGTGTCCTCTTTCCATCGCTCCAGAAAGTGATTGGAATCCTATATCATAAGTTCCTCCATCTCCTCCAAAAGCTATGAATTTATATGTATCATCTATTTTTCCACGTCTTTTTAAAGCATTGTAAGCTCCCTCTACTCCACTTAAAGTTGCTCCTGCATTTTCAAAAGCACTGTGGATAAATGAATCCTTCCAAGCTGTATATGGATACATAAATGTTGAAACCTCTAAACATCCAGTGGCATTTGCAATTACTGCCTTATCCTCAACTTTTAAAGCTCTTAAAACTCCTCTTACTGCAACTCCTGCTCCACATCCAGCACAAAGTCTATGTCCTCCAGTTAATCTCTCTGGTTTATTCATTTCCTCTTTAAAATTGTATGCCATCTTACTACCCCCTTACTCCTAAGTGTCTGTAAACTCTACCAACTTCAAAATCAGCTGTATGTGCTAAAAGCAGTTCTGGGTTGTAAGCTATTTCCACTTGATCCTCTATAAGTTGTTTTGCGTGTGCTTCATAAAGAAGTTCGTTAAATACTCCTTTTATAGTATCTACAGTTACATCTCTTCCACCTAATCCATACACATAGTTAAACATCTCTGGTCTATCGTGTGAATCATAAAGTGCTGATCTAACTTCTGCGAAAAGTGGTCCTCCTGCTCCAGAGAATCCCTCACATTTATCCATTACACCAACAACTTTTATTCCTGTTAAGCTATATTTTAATTCATCAAATGGGAATGGTCTAAATACTCTAATTTTAATAAGTCCAACTTTTTTCCCCTCTGCTCTTAACTCATCAACAGCTTCTTTAGCTGTTCCAGCAGTTGAGTTTATAAGTACTATAGCTACATCTGCATCTTGCATCTTATACTCTTCAAAAAATGAGTACTTTCTTCCTGTTAATTTTTCATAATCTTTTGCAACCTCTTTTATAACATGTCTTGCGTTCATCATAGCATGAGCTTGCTGAACTTTATGCTCCATATAGAAGTTAGCTGTATCGTATGGTCCATGAGCTATTGGTCTAGCTGAGTTTAATAGATAATCCTCTGGATTATACTCTCCCACAAAAGCTTTTACTTTATCATCCTCTAAAAGCTCTATATTTTCAACAGCGTGAGATGTTATAAATCCATCTTGGCAAACCATTGCAGGAAGCATAACTCTTGGATCTTCAGCTATTTTTACTGCTTGAATATAGTTGTCATACGCCTCTTGATTTGTTTCACTATATATTTGAATCCAACCAGTGTCTCTAGCTCCCATTGAATCACTGTGGTCTGCATTTATATTAATTGGTCCAGTTAAAGCTCTGTTTATAAGTGCCATAGTTATAGGTAATCTCATTGAAGAAGCTACATATAACATCTCCCACATTAAAGCAAGTCCGCATGACGAAGTAGCTGTCATTGTTCTAGCTCCTGCTGCTTGAGCTCCTATAGCTGCTGACATTGCACTATGCTCTGATTCCACTGGAATAAACTCTGTATTTACATTTCCATCTGCTACATACTTAGAGAAGTATTGTGGTACCTCAGTTGATGGTGTAATTGGAAATGCTGGCATTACATCTGGATTTATCTGTCTCATGGCTGTGGCTACAGCTTCGTTTCCTGACATTCTCTCTCTTATACTCATTTTCCTCTCTCCTCCTAAGCCTTTGTAAACTCTATCGCTTTAAATGGGCATACTGCAAAACAAACTCCACACCCTTTGCAGTGATCCTGATCAAAATCTAGTCTTTTTCCATCTTTAACTGGAATAGCTGAATCTGGGCATACTGGGATACATAGTAAACATTGCTTACAATTCTCCTCAATAAAATCAACTTTCATTGTTCTCCAGTCACCAGTTTTAAAGTTTTCAGCACTTCCAGCTTCATATACTACTCCACCAGGAGTTATCTCTTGCCAAGTTATAGTTTCATCTATTATTCTACCGTTTTTATTTTTCATTATCCTTCCACCTCATCCATTGAACGCTTTAACGCACACATATTCCCCTCTAAAACTTGAGGTTTAGTACTAAATTTATGTTTAAATGACTCTTCCATATTTTTTATAAATTCAGCTTCTGGTATAAGTTCACTAACTTTTACAACTGCTCCAAGCATCGGTGTATTTGGGAAATATTTTCCTAAACACTCTTCAGATATCTTTCTAGCATTACATGTATAAAGTCTTCCTGTATAACCTCTTAATTCAGCTCTTAACTCCTCAGGACTTCTCTCACTATTTACAATTATAGCTCCGCCCTCTTTAAGACCTTTTTCAACTTCAATTGCTTTTATTAAAGTTTCATCTACTACAACTACAAAGTTTGGTTCATAAATATTTGAATGAACTCTAATTGGTTCATTTCCTATACGATTATAAGCTGTTATTGGTGCTCCCATTCTCTCTGGTCCATACTCAGGAAAACCTTGAACATACATCCCACTACTAAATGCTACATCTGCTAATAGAAGAGAAGCTGTTTTTGCACCTTGTCCACCTCTACCATGCCATCTGATTTCTACCATTTTACTCATGATCTACCATCCTTTTTTAAATTTTGCTTAAATAACGATATATTGTTGATTCAGAAACATTTAAAGCTTCTGAGACCTCTAAAACTCCACCTCTTAAATCAAATATCCCCTTTTGGTGAAGTTTTTTTATAACATTAAGTTTCTCCTCCCCCTCTATCTCTTTCCAAGATACTCTACCTTTTAAAATCTCTAGTAAAGCCTTGTTTATCATCTCTTTTATAGAGTTTGGAAAATCCACTTCTGTTACTAACTCTTTTTCATCTTTTAAATTTAGACCAAAATTTGCCATACTCTCCATTTGATAGGCTATGTTTAAATAACTACTCACATCTACATTTACACATATCATTCCAATAATATTCCCATCTATATTTTTTATAAAAAATGTTGAGGATCTAAGAATTTTTCCTCCCACAACACCTTTTGAGTTTGTTATAAACTCTCTATCATCATAGAGTCTCTCTTTCAAAATTTTTAATCCAAATTCACTCATAGGAGAACCTATCTCTCTTCCACTCACATGGTTGTTGAATATCTCGATACTAGAACTACTTATATCTGTTAAATCATGAAGAACTACCTCTACATTTTCTCCATAACATTTAGACATAAATCTTGCTACTTTTCTGTACTCTTCTAAGATCTCTAAGTCTCCTTTCAAATTAATCCCCCTCCTTTTTCCAATATAGGTATATACCCCACGCTCTTCAAAAAGTCAAAAAAAATTTTCTTACAATAAGAATTTTTTTCTCATTTTCCATATTCAATAAAAAAAGGGAGTTTCCTCCCTTAATTTGCTAATAATCCTATTTTTAACATGAACAATCCAACTCCATATATCATTGGAAAAGCCACTATACTTCTTAAGAAAAATATTTTCATTACATCAAAAAAATTAAACCCTATTTTTGAATTCATAAGAATAATTCCAGTCTCACTAAAATATATCAATTGAGAAAAAGTTAGTCCTCCAATTACAAATCTAGCCAATTCACTTGGACAATCTTTAATAAATACAGCTGGTAACCACATATCTGTAATTCCTATTATCATAGATGGAGCCATATACTGAGCTATCTCTCTTTCAAACCCTATAAATTCTAAAAATGGTACCATAGGTGCTGTTATTACTTGAAAAACTGTTGTTTTCTCTGCAAGAACTAACCCTATTGTTCCTATTAACATTATAACAGGAGTAAACGTTACGTATATTGTTAAAACCTTTAAAAATGAATCCTTTAAAACCTTTGTAGCCTTTGTTCTTCCAGCTACATCTGAAGCCAATCTTAAAGCGTAACTCATACTCGTATCTCTTTCATTTGGAGCTTCACCCTCTTTATAGTAATCATCTTTAAACTTTTTTAAAGGAAGTCTTGAAATCACAACTCCTGTTAAAATTGTACAAACTACAATAGAGCCATAAAAATATCCAAATATATGTGATAACCTTAATAAATCTGCCATCATTATAGCAAATGATATCCCAACTAAAGAGAAAGATGTAGCTATTATCGCCGCTTCTTTTTGAGTATAATACCCTTTTTCATATTGTTGATCTGTAACTACAATTCCAATAGTTCCATCTCCTACAAAAGATGCTAGAGCATCTATTGCTGCATACCCAGGCACTCTAAATAACTTTCTCATATATGGAGCGATTAAAGTTCCAATAAACTCAACTAATCCAAAAGATGTAAGAAGTGGAATTAGCATAACTTCAAGTAAAAAAGTTACTAAAATAGTTGGAAGTAGTTCATTTATCATCATTAAACCAGTTCCTTCATCTGCTACTACATCACCTATTACATTGGGTAAAAAATTATATGCTATTAAAATTAAAGACAGTGCTCCAATTATTCTAACTATTGATACAAATTTACTACTTATAAAAAATTCGTCCAAAACTCTATCATTAAAAGTTTTCTTTTTTATTCCAAAAATAGTTCCGAATATGGTGACCATAGCAAATCCTATCATAAAGGACTTAACTACTCCCACATATCCATTAACTATGTAACTTTTTATGTGTCCTAAAAGCATTGCTGATTCTCCTCCAATTACAATTGGAACTAGAAACAACCAGATTCCCATAAAAGAATAAAATCCGAATTTAAAAGTATTGATTACCACTATCGCCTCCCTATTTTTTAGTCAAAAAAAGAGCGCACAAAGTACGCTCTCAAAGATAACAAATAACAAAATTCTCGAATATTGTTATGGCAGCGTCACAATATTTATGTTCACAGGGTTATAACGTCTTTGCCATCGGCCTTAGGCTCAGTTTATAAAGGTGAACTAATATTAAAATTTTATAATGCATTATGATGCATTTTCGTTATTTTGTCAATATATTATTTTTTATTTTTATACTGCTTTTAAACTAACTCTAAACCATTTCTTAAATCTGTAATTATATCCTCTACATCCTCAAGTCCTACAGAGATTCTAACTAATCCATCAGTGATTCCTGCAGTTAATCTCTCCTCTCTTGTATATGGTGAGTGAGTCATTGAAGCTGGGTGTTGAATAAGTGTTTCTGTATCTCCTAAAGAAACTGCTAGAGAACAAAGTTTTAGATTATTTAATAAAGTTTTTCCTGCATCCATTCCACCTTTTAGTTCAAAGGCAAAAATTCCTCCAAAGTCTTTCATCTGTTTACATGCAACCTCATGTCCTGGATGTGTTTTTAATCCTGGATAAAACACTGTTTCAACTTTAGGATGAGTATTTAAAAACTCCGCTACTTTTCTAGCATTAGAACAGTGTCTTTCCATTCTAATCTCTAAAGTTTTCATTCCTCTAATTATGTAGTAAGCGTCCATTGGACTTAAAACTGCTCCAGTCATATCTTTTACTCCAACAAGTCTAACTTGAGTTACTAAATCCATTTTACCTACAACAAAACCTGCTATTACATCTCCATGTCCATTTAAATATTTTGTAGCTGAGTGAACAACAACGTCTGCTCCTAGTGTTAAAGGTTTTTGACAATACGGTGTTGCAAATGTATTGTCCACTACAACTAATATATCATCATTGTGTGTGTGAGCTATTTTTGAAACTGCTTCTATATCTACAATCTTCAGATTTGGATTTGCTGGTGTTTCTAAATAAACAACTTTTGTATTAGCTTTTAAAGATCTCTTTACAGCTTCTAAATCTGAAGTATCTATAAATTCTACATCTATTCCAAATTTTGTTAATCCATGACTAAGCAGTGCAAATGTACATCCATAAAGTGTTTTATCTGCTAAAACGTGGTCTCCAGCTTTTAAAACTGTCCACATAACTGAAGCGATTGCTCCCATTCCTGAAGCTGTAGCTAATGCTGCTTCTCCCTCTTCTAAAAGAGCTAATTTTTTCTCTACAACTGTTACTGTAGGGTTCCCCAATCTTGAATAAATATATCCCTCTTCCTCTAAAGCAAATCTTTTTCCCCCTTGCTCAGCTGAATCAAATATAAATGTTGATGTTTGATAGATTGGTGTAGCTAAAGTTCCAAAAGGATTTTTCTCACTTCCACCATGAATCGCTATTGTTCCAAAACCATTTTTCATATTTTTATCCATAATAACTCCTCCCTATGAAACCTATTTTTAACACAATTATACCTCTTTTAACTCTTAAAGCAAGGTTTCAAAGGAAAAACTGTTATATAACAGTTTTTTATAAAAATATTTAGAAAAATAAAAGTCAGATCTTTCGATCTGACTCTTTATCTCAATACATCACTATATAAAAACATTGCTAAGTAAAAGTAAATTACTAAGGCTAGTGCATCAACAATAGTTGTAACTAATGGCCCTGCCATTATAGCTGGGTCTAACTTTAATTTTTTAGCTCCAATTGGAAGTAATCCTCCAACTAATTTTGCTATTACTACTGTTATACCTAAAGTAAACGATACTAGCATTGACATTTTAAAATCTTGCTTTAATATATAATTCATACGTAAAAAGTTTACAGCTCCTAATCCCAATCCTACGATTAAACTTACTCTTAACTCTTTCCATACAACTTTTAAATAATCACTCATTTTAATCTCTCCCAAAGCCATTCCTCTTATTATAAGAGTTGACGATTGAGAACCAGCATTTCCTCCTGTATCCATAAGCATTGGAATTGCTGCAGCTAAAACTACCATCTGTTCTATTATCTCTTCATATTTACTAATAATTGATCCTGTAAAAGTAGCTGAAACCATTAGTACTAAAAGCCATGTTAAACGATTTTTAGCTAAGTGTAAAACTGAAGTTTCTAAATACTCCTCCTTACTTGGTGCCATAGCAGCCATCTTCTGGAAGTCCTCTGTATTTTCCTCTTCAATAACATCTACCATATCATCTATAGTAATAATTCCCACTAAAATATTTTCTTTATCAATTACTGGTAAAACTGTTAAATCATACTTTTTAAATAACTTTACAGCTTCCTCTTGGTTTGTTGATGTTTTTACAGAAAGTATATTCTTATCCATAATATTTTCTATAACCTCATCATCAGAAGATGCTAAAAGTTTCTTTAATGTTATCTCTCCCTCAAGCTTTTTATTCTTGTCTATAACATAAGCAACATCTATAGTTTCAAGTTCCTCTGCATATTTTCTTACATGCTCAAGACTCTCTTTTACAGTTTGGTTACTTCTTAGAGAAAGATACTCTATTGTCATTAAACTTCCTGCTGAATCCTCTTCATAAGATAAAAATTGATTTATTAGAGATCTGTTTTCATGCTTGTAATTTTCAAGCACTCTTTTCACAACATTTGAAGGCATCTCTTCTAAAAAGTCAATCATATCATCAAAATATAGCTCCTCTAATAGAGATTGAAGTTTATCATCATTTATTGAACCTACAATTTTTATTTGCTCATCAGCATCTAAATTTGCAAAAACTTCCGCCGCTAACTCTTTGTGTAAAAGTCTAAAAAGAATAATTATATCCTTTTCATTATCACTGTTAGCTTCAATAAATTCAGCTATATTTACTGGAGTTTCTAAGTTTAGAACCTCCTTTAGACTTTTTAAATCCTTTTTTAATAGAAGCTCTTTTACTTTTGTTTCAAACATTTTTCCTCCTTGAGTTTTGCAGAGGAAAACTGAAGAAAAATTTCTAGACCTTTCCCCTACAAACTATATATTAAATTGTTTTTATTTCTAGTCCGTTTGGGGTAACTATCCATCTTTTCTCTCCTTTAATTTATTTTTGTTTTTCAACCTTTAAATTATACCTTTTTTATAAAAAAAAGTAAATATTTTATATTTTTACATAAAAAAAAGCCTTAGAAAATCTTCTAAGGCTTTAAAATATCATTACTTTACAGTTACGATGTTAGATGCTTGAGGTCCTCTTTCACCTTGAACTACGTCAAAAGTTACTTCTTCTCCTTCTACTAACTTCTTGAATCCATCTTTCTTGATTTGAGAGAAGTGTGCGAATACATCTTTCCCGTCCTCACCAGTGATAAATCCAAATCCTTTTTCTTCGTTAAACCATTTAACAGTACCTTTCATTTGATACCTCCATAAAATTATTTTTTATAACTCTACAAATCTTAATCTTTAAATCAGAGGTTAAACAAACTCAAGTTACCTATAGGTTTCTCTTCTAAAAATTTTAAAACTCATATTATTAATCTAGAATTATTATACATGTTTTTTATTAAAAAGTAAAGCTTTTTTATTAATTTTTTTTATTTCTTATTTAGCTCTTCAACTGTTACAAACTCAAAACCTTTAGCTTTTAATTGAGGAATAGCTACTTTTAGAGCCTGAGCAGTTTTCCCATAGTCATGTAGTAATACTATCCCATTATCCTTTGCATTTTCTACTAAAAACTTAGCTATATAATCTGCGTCAGATGGTTTTTCCCAATCTTTAGGACAGATGTTCCACATAACTGACTCCATACCTAAACTCTTTTTTAACTCCTCTTTTTGAGTTTTTCCTAAAGCACCATATGGAGGTCTAAAGTATACAACTTTTTTATTTGTTACACTTGTAATAATTTTATTTGTACTTTCAAGTTCTTTTTTTACATCATTCATTGGTAATTTTTTTAAATTTGGATGATTATATGAGTGGTTTGCAATTTGATGTCCACCATCATATATTTTTTCTAAAATTTTTGGATATCTTTTTCCATTTGTTCCTAAAATAAAAAATGTTGCCTTTGCATTGTTTTCATTTAAAACTTCTAAAATTTCCTCTGTTATTTTAGCTTTTGGACCATCATCAAAAGTCAGAGCTATTCTCTTTGTTTCCTGAGCAAAAATAGACATAGTCATCATACATGCTACTAATAAATACTTTAATATTTTCATCTTTTCCCCTCTCCTTATTTTTTCAATTAAAATATAACACAATATCATACCTTTGGTATAGATATTTTCTTTTTATTTTATACTAAATAAATTTAATACAAAATATTCCTTCACTTTCTTTTTTTAATTTGGAAATTATTTTTTATTTTTATAAAGGAAAGATGTATCTTTTTTCAAAATAATATATTATAATAATTAAAATTTTGGGAAAAAGGGGGGATTTCTATGAATTATACTCTTTATAAAACTTTCGGTTCTCATCTGAAAAAAAATGATGGTGTTGATGGAGTTCTATTTACTCTTTGGGCACCTAATGCTATGAAAGTTTCAGTCGTTGGGGATTTCAATGACTGGGATGGAAAAAGAAACTATATGAATAAAGATATTCAAACTGGAGTTTGGACTCTTTTTATTCCTAATTTAAAAGAGGGAACAATTTATAAATATATGATTGCTGATAAAAATCAAAAAATATTTATGAAAAGTGATCCCTTTGCCTTTTATTCTGAAGTTCGACCTAATACTGCTTCTATTGTTTATAACCCTTTTAAATCTTTTCCGTGGGAAGATAAAAAATGGTTAGAAAAAAGAGCTTCAGAAAATCTTTACAGTAAACCTATCAGTATTTATGAACTACATTTAGGTTCTTGGAAAAGAAACTATAACCGTGGAGATGGCCCTGAAGATGAAAGAGAGTTTCTCAACTACCGAGAAATTGCTAAAAAGCTTGTTCCATATATTTTAGAAACAGGTTTTACTCATATTGAAATCCTTCCTCTCACTGAACATCCTTTAGATACATCTTGGGGATATCAAGGAGTTGGATATTTCTCTATCACAAGTCGTTATGGCTCACCTGAAGATTTTAAATATCTTGTTAATGAATGCCATAAAGCTGGAATTGGAGTCATTTTAGACTGGGTCCCTGGACATTTTTGTAAAGATGCCCATGGTCTATATAGATTTGATGGAACACCTCTTTTTGAATACGAAAACGAAATTTTAGGGGAAAACCCAACTTGGGGAACTGCTAACTTTGATTTTACTAAACCCTTTGTCAAAAACTTTTTATTATCAAGTGCAACATTTTTATTTGAACATTTTCATATTGATGGAATTCGTGCTGATGCAGTCTCAAACCTTTTATACCTTGAGTATGGACGTGAAAAAACAGGTCTTAAAAACTCACTTGGTGGAGATGCTAAGTTAGAAGCTATCGATTTTCTAAGAACACTCAACGAAACAATTTTTAAACTTTACAAAAACCCACTTATGATTGCTGAAGAAGCCACATCTTGGCCTTTAGTAACAGCTCCTACATATAAAGGAGGCCTTGGATTTAACTACAAATGGAATATGGGATGGATGAATGATATGTTGAAATACATGTCCTATACCCCTTGTGAAAGAGATAAAAATCATAATCTTTTAACATTCTCTATTATGTATGCTTTTAGCGAAAACTTTATACTAGCCCTATCTCACGATGAAGTGGTACATGGAAAAAAATCACTTCTTGATAAAATGAGTGGAGATTATATTCAAAAATTTGATTCCCTTAGAATGTTTTATGGATTCATGTTTGGACATCCTGGAAAAAAACTTATTTTTATGGGAGGGGAATTTGGTCAATTTATTGAATGGAGATATTATGAAGAGTTAGAATGGAAACTTTTAAAATATCCACAACATGACTCTTTAAAAACTTATATTAGCAAACTTAATGAATTTTATAAATCAGAACCAGCTCTTTGGGGAAAAGATTCAACTTCTGATGGATTCCAGTGGGTTAATCATAAAAATCATACTCAAAAACTTATAACATTTATAAGAAAAGGAGATAATTTAGAGGATTTTATTTTAGTTGTTTGTAACTTTACTAAAAATGAGTATATAAATCACTCTATTGGTGTTCCAAGGATGTTTGAGTATATAGAAGTTTTTAATAGTGATAAAGATATTTTTGGTGGTAGTAACCAAGTTAATAGTGAAATTATCAAACCTATGAATAGAGAGCTAGATGATCAACCTTTCTCTATCTCAATAAATATAGCTCCACTTTGCACACTATTTTTAAAGCCAATATTAAAAAAAGGGGGAATTTAACTATGAAAAAGAAAATGATAGCTATGATTTTAGCTGGCGGTCAAGGAAGTAGACTTAAAAAACTCACAAAAGATGTTGCAAAACCTGCTGTTCCTTTTGGAGGTAAGTACAGAATTATAGACTTCCCATTAAGCAACTGTGTTAACTCTGGAATTGACACTGTTGGAGTTTTAGTTCAATACAAGCCATTTCTGTTAAATAAACATATTGGAGTTGGAAGTCCATGGGATTTAGATGTTGAAGGAGCTGGAGTTAGTATTTTACCTCCATACTCTACAGAAAGTGAAAATCGTTGGTATAAGGGGACTGCCGATGCTATATTTCAAAATGAAAACTATATTGATATGTATAATCCTGAATATGTTCTTATTCTTTCTGGAGACCATATCTATAAAATGGATTACGATAAAATGTTAGATTTTCATATTGAAACAGGAGCTGCAGCAACTGTAGCTGTTATTGATGTTCCTCTTGAGGAAGCTTCTCGTTTTGGAATTATGAATACAAATACAAATGGAGAAATCTATGAGTTTGAAGAAAAACCTAAAGAACCTAAGAGTACTTTAGCTAGTATGGGTATATACATTTTCAATTGGTCTGCTCTAAAAAAAGCACTAAAAGAGGATCAACAAGATAAGTACTCAGACAAAGATTTTGGAAAAAATATTATTCCAAAGTTTTTAAGAGAGAATCAAAAATTAATGGCTTATCCTTTTGCTGGTTACTGGAAAGATGTAGGAACTATAGAGAGTCTTTGGGCTGCTAATATGGATTTGTTAGATAGCTCAAATCCCATTGACCTCTTTGATAAAAATTGGAGAATCTACTCTCAAGCTACAAATAAACCTGGTCACCTTCTTGAAGAAACTGCAGTTATTAAAAACTCTATTATTTCAGAGGGATGTATTATTAAAGGTGAAGTTATTAACTCTATTATCTCTTCTGAGGTTTTTGTTGAAGAGGGAGCTAAAGTACATAACAGTGTCATTTTAGCTGGAGCAGTTTTAAAAGAGGGTAGTTTTGTTAATCGAATAATTTTAGGTGAAAATGTTGTTGTTGAAAAAAATGAGCATTTTGGAAGAAAAGATGAAATTCTATTTATCAGTGGGGGGGATGAATAATGTTAGCAAAATATACTGGAGTTATCACATCTTTTGAAAGTAGAGATCTTTTAAAAACTTTAACAGCCCATAGAGGAATCGCTACAGTTCCTATTGCAGGAAAATATAGAGCTATTGATTTCCCTTTATCATATATGAAAAATTCTGGAATTAGAAATATTCATGTTCTTACTAGTAAAAATTGTCGTTCTCTTAGAAATCACTTAGATGTAGCTAAATCTTGGGGGTTAAATAGAAAAAATGGAGGTCTTACAATTCACAGTGGTGATGTTGAAAGTGACACTGAACTTTTAGTTGAAAACTTTGATGATCTTCTAAAATCTAAAGATGAGATGATTGTCATCGCTCCAACTTACATGGTTGCAAATATAGACTTAGATAAGGCTATTGAATTTCATGAGCTTTCAGAAGCTGATGTTACAGTTATATATAAAAATATTCCTGAACCATCAGAAAATTTTCTTGGTTGTGATATTTTAGAATTTAATGAAAAAAATCATTTAACAAGAGCTTGTGCTAATTTTTTACCAAAGAAAAATCAAAATATATCTTTAGAAATATTTTTGATAAAAAGATCTCTTTTAATGGCCTTAGTTATGTCTAGACCCCATAATCAAATCTCTTTAAAAGATATTATCTATAGAAGTAAAAACAATCTAAAAATCATGGGATTTGAGCATAAAGAGTACCTTTCTTGTTTAAATTCACTAGCTAACTATTTTAGAACTAATATGGATTTAATAAACTCTAAAACTTTAAAAGAGATTTTCTTTAATGAAAATAGACCTATTTTTAGCAAGGTTAAAGATTCAATTCCTACTCACTATTTAAGTGAAGAGGTTGTAAAAAACTCTATTATTTCTAATGAGTGTTTTATTGAAGGAACTGTTATTAATAGCGTGCTTTCAAGATATGTCAATGTAGAAAAAGGTGCTCGAGTCGAAAATTGTATTATTCTTCAAAATTGTACTATAAAAGCTGGTACACATTTAAAGAATATTATTGTTGATAAAAATGTTGTTTTAGAAGAAACAGAGTTAGAAGGAAACCCTTCATATCCTCTTGTTATTCAGAAAAAATATAAATTTTAACTTTTACAAGGAGGAAAGAAGATGAAAAATATCAATCTGCTTTTTGCCACTTCAGAAGCTGATCCATTTTTAAAAGTTGGAGGTCTTGGGGATGTATCTCACGCTCTTCCAAAGGCATTAAAAAAAGTTGGTGTTAATGCTAAAGTTATACTTCCAAAAAACGGAAATATTCCTAAAAAGTTTGTAGAAAAAATGAATTTTTTAGGTTCTTTTACTGTACCTGTTGGATGGAGAAATCAATATGCTGGATTATTTCATTTAGAGTATGATGGTGTGGATTTCTATTTCATAGATAATGAATACTATTTTAAAAGACATATACCTTACGGTCATTATGATGATGGAGAGATTTTTTCTTTCTTTTGTAGAGGAGTTTTAGAAGCTGTTAAGCATATACCTGATTTTTCTCCTGATATCATTCACTGTAATGATTGGCACACAGGTATGATTCCTGTACTTTTAAAAGCTTTTTACAAAGAGGATTCACTTTTAAAAAATACTAAAACAGTTTTTACAATACATAATCTAAAATATCAAGGTGTATTTTCTAAAGATATTTTGGGAGAACTTCTATGTCTTGATTCATCATATTATTCAGAAGATAAACTTAAATTTTATGATGGTGTATCTTTTATGAAAGGTGGTCTTATATACTCTGATTTAGTTACAACTGTTAGTGAAACTTATGCTAAAGAGATTACATATCCTTTCTATGGGGAAAAATTAAATGGATTAATTATTGAACTTGGAGATAAAGTTCATGGAATTGTAAATGGAATCGATTACACTTTATACGATCCTAGAAAAGATGATAAACTTTACGCTAATTTTGGATTAACTAACTTAAAGAAAAAAGCTATAAATAAAGTGGAATTACAAAAAAGACTGGGACTTCCTGTAGACGAAAATATTTTAATGGTAGGATTAGTTTCTCGTTTAGTTAGTCAAAAGGGCCTTGATCTTATAAAATGGGTTATGGATGATATCTTGAATATTAACCTTCAATTTGTTGTTTTAGGAACTGGAGATGTGCAGTACCAAGATCTGTTTAACTATTATTCATATATTAATCCTGGGAAACTCTCAGCTAACATAACATTTAGTGATGAATTAGCTAGAAAAATATATGGAGCATGTGATCTGTTTTTAATGCCATCTCTATTCGAACCATGTGGTATAGGTCAACTTATTGCTATGAGATACGGTACTATTCCTTTAGTTAGAGAGACTGGAGGTTTAAAAGATACTGTTTCTAACTTTAATCCCGATACCTTGGGAGGAACTGGTTTTGTTTTCCAAAACTATAATGCTCATGATATGCTTTTCAAACTTGAATATGCTGCTAAAGTTTTCTATGAAGATAAAAAAGCTTGGACCGCTCTTATGAGATCTTGTATGAAATATAACTCTGATTGGAAAGAGTCAGCTAAAAAATATAAATCGTTATATGGAGGTCTTTTATGAATCTAACTAAAAATCAATTTAAAGAAGATTATGTTAAAAGACTTACTCTAACTTTTGCACAAACTACTACAGAAGCTTCCCTAGAGCATAAATATTTAGCTCTTGGAAAACTTATAAGAGATTATATATCTGAATCTTGGGCAGAAACTAACAACTACTACACTAAGAAAAAATGTAAACAGATATATTATTTCTCTATGGAATTTCTACTTGGGAGATTATTAAACTCATATCTTTTAAATCTTAATATTCGAGATGTTGTTAAAGATGGGCTTAGAGATTTAGGAATTGATTTAGATACTCTTTTAGAATTAGAACCTGATCCTGCTCTTGGAAATGGTGGTCTTGGAAGACTTGCAGCATGTTTTATGGATTCACTTGCATCCCTTGGTTTTCCTGGTCATGGATGTGGTATAAGATTTAAACATGGCCTTTTTAATCAAAAAATTATAAACGGATATCAAAAAGAACTTTTAAATAACTGGTTAAAAGAGGATTTTCTATGGGAGATTAAAAAACCTGAAAAAACTGTAACTGTTAGATTTGGTGGAGTTGTAAATTTAGTTAATACTCCAAATGGAATTGAGCCCGTATACTCTGGTTGTGAAGAGATTGACGCTGTTCCTTATGATATCCCTGTCTTAGGTTCTAATATGGAAACTGTTAATACTCTTAGACTTTTTAGTGCTGAACTCCCTGAAGAGGAGATTGATTTAAATGGTCTTCAAAAAGGTGATTACCAAAAATTTATTGATAAAAAGTTTGCTGTTGAAGCTATTTCACAGATTTTATATCCTGATGATTCTAGTTTTCAAGGAAAGCTTTTACGTCTAAAACAGGAGTATTTTTTTGTTAGTGCTGGACTTCAAACTATTTTAAAAAGATATAAAAAACTCAAAGAATCTATCCATAAATTCTCTGATTTTGTAGGAATTCACATTAACGATACTCACCCTGCTATAGCTGTTGGTGAACTTATGAGGTTACTTTTAGATGAAGAGGGACTAGATTGGGATAGCGCTTGGGATATAACAGTTAAAACTTTAGCTTATACTAATCATACTATATTAGCTGAAGCTATGGAAAAATGGCCTTATGATATGTTTAAAAAAACTGTTCCTCGAATTCTTATGATTATCGAAGAGATTGATAGAAGATTCTGTGAAGAGGTTAGTAAAAAATATGAAGAGGATTATAGTAAAATTGATTCAATGAGAATAATCTATAATGGTGAGGTTAGAATGGCTAATCTAGCTATAATAGGTTCTCATTCAATTAATGGAGTTGCTAAAATTCACACTGAAATTCTAAAAAACAGAGAGCTCCATGACTTCTATCTTCTTTATCCTGAAAGATTTAACAATAAAACTAATGGTATTACCCATAGAAGATGGTTAAAAAATGCAAACCCTGAACTTTACAAATTAGTTATAGAGAAAAGTGGTCCTGAGTGTTTAAATGATACAAATAAATTTATTAACTTTTTAAAATATATAAATGATGATAATGTTTTACAGACACTAGATAAAATCAAATTTAAAAACAAAGAGAAAGTTGTTGCCTTTGTTAAAAATAAATATAACATAGATATAAATCCATTTTCAATTTTTGATGTACAAGTTAAAAGGCTTCATGGATACAAAAGACAACTGCTTAATGTTTTTAACATAATTTATCTATACAATCAGCTAAAACACAATCCAGAGCTTGATATAGTTCCACGAACATTCTTTTTTGGTGCTAAAGCTGCACCATCTTATTATTTAGCTAAAAATATTATAAAGCTTATAAACTCTGTAGCTAATGTTATAAATAATGATCCTGATATTAGAAATAAAATTAAGGTCGTATTTCTTGAAAATTACGGTGTTTCTATAGCTGAGCTTATAATTCCAGCAGGAGATGTAAGTGAGCAGATTTCAACAGCTTCTAAAGAGGCCTCTGGAACTGGAAATATGAAGTTTATGATGAACGGAGCTGTTACCCTTGCTACTCTTGATGGAGCTAACGTTGAGATTTATGACGAAGTTGGAGATAATAATATCGTTATCTTTGGACTTACTTCTCAAGAAGTTATGGATTTAGAAAAGAATAGAACATATAACTTTAGAGATATTTTAAATTCTAACCCTGATTTACAAAAGATTCTTACTCAACTTAGTGATGGAACTTTTTCTGAAAATAAGGAGGAATTTAAAGATATCCTAAATCATATATATGGAGAAGGAGACCCTTACTTTGTCTTAAAGGATTTCTCTGCTTATGTTGAAGCTCAAAATAAAATTAATACTCTATACGAAAATAGAAGAGGCTGGTTACAAATGTGTTTAGTTAATATTGCACACTCTGGAAAATTCTCTTCTGATAATAGTATTCGAAAATATGCTGAAGATATTTGGCATATTAAGGAGGTGAAAAGAGGTGAATAGTCTTTCTTACTCGTTGCCTAAAGATTCTATTTTATTTGATTCTCAAAATGAACAATTTAAAACACCTTTTGGAGCTACTCCTTGTGGAGAAAATATAAAATTTAATATATTAACTCAAAAAAATATTAACTGTTTAGGTATTAACTTAATAATTAAAAATGGAAAAATATTGGAGTTTAAAATGCTTCCTGAAGCTGAAAAAAAAATTGGAGACCATGACTATATTGTCTGGTCTCTTAATTTTACAACTCCATCTTTAGCTAAAACTATTTTTTATCACTTTAAAATATCCATTGGAAATGAAAATACTATTTTTTACTATGGAAATAACTCTCTAGCTCTTGGTGGGAGAGGAGATATCTATGAAAATTTTCCAATTGACTATCAAATTACCCTATACTACAAAAATAATCCTACTCCTAACTGGTTTAAAGAGAGTATTGCCTATCAAGTCTTTCCAGATAGATTTAAAAATGGAAATAAAGATGGTAAGGTTAATGAACCTAAAGCTAATAGTTTTTTATATGGAAGATGGTCTGATATTCCAATGTATATAAAAAATAATAAAAATGAAATAGCTCGTTGGGATTTTTTTGGAGGTAACTTAAAAGGGATTACTGAAAAAATCAACTATCTTAAAGGTTTAAATGTTGGAACCCTATATTTAAATCCTATTTTTGAAGCGACTAGTAACCATCGTTATGATACTAATAACTATCATAATATTGATCCTGTTTTAGGAACATATAAAGATTTTAAAGATATGGTTAAAGAGTGTAAAAAAAGAGGAATATATACAATTTTAGATGGTGTTTTTAATCATACAGGAAAAGACAGTATATATTTTAAAGAAGCATCTACATCTACATCCTCACCATTTTATCCATGGTATAGATTCCAAAACTATCCCTATGACTACGATTGTTGGTGGGGAATTAAAGATTTACCTTGTGTAAATGAACTAGAACCTAGCTTTTTTAAATATATTGTTGAAGGGGAAAATAGTGTTATTAATCATTGGATGAAAACTGGTATTAAAGGTTGGAGACTTGATGTAGCTGATGAACTTCCAAGCTTCTTTATTGAGAGCTTAAAATATAAATGTAAAAATATTGACTCTGAATCAGTTATTATTGGAGAAGTTTGGGAAGATGCTAGCAATAAGATAAGCTATGGTCAAAGAAGAGAGTATTTTAATGGTAAGCAACTAGATTCGGCTATGAACTACCCTCTTAGAACATATCTTTTAAACTTCTACAATGGTTCTATCGATAGTGAAACTCTTTGTAAATATATGAACTCTTTAAAAGAAAACTATCCTAAAGAAAATTATTTTGCATCCTTTAATCTTTTAGGAAGTCATGATGTAAAGAGAATAAAAACCTCTGTTAAAGATATCGTAAAAGATTATAATCTTGAACCTCAATATTTAGAGCCTGCTACAACTAGAATTCTAAAATCTTTGAGTTTAATTCAATTTACTCTTCCTGGAGTTCCTGTTATCTATTATGGAGATGAAGTAGGAGTAGAGGGAGGCAAAGATCCAGATAACCGAAGAACATATCCTTGGGGAAAAGAGGACCAAGATCTTTTAAGTTGGTATAAAAAAATTTCTTTTTTAAGATCTAGTTCTAAAGTGTTAAAAAAAGGTGAAATTAAATTTTTTTCACCACATCCTGACGTGTTTGCTTACATTAGATTCTTCCCCAACGAGAGAGACTTTATAGGAGTTCTTACAAATAGAAATCCAAATAAATCAAAAATTTTTAAAATTAATTTGAAGGAATTTCTAGGGCAATTTAGTAATAATATAGCGACTGACATATATCGTTGGAATGACCCCCTAATCATTCCAATAGATTCATCTACTAATTTCCCAATAAAAATCCCCCCACTAAAGACCCTTTTATTTAGTAGTAAAAGTGTCTAAGAAAAGCTGAGCACTCCCCCCTGCTCAGCTTTTTTCCTAAGGGTACTTGTGAGTGTTTTCTCATAAGCACTTTTAGGAAAAATATTTTTATAAAAAAGTATTTGACAATTTTATTTTCATAGTTTATAATCAATCAAACTTTAGTAGTTTAAGAATTTTTTAAAGGAGGTCAGGTCATGTTATTTAGAAATGATAGGAATAGGGTACAAAATAATAAAAACTCTATATTCTATTATATTCTTAGTAATTTTTGATGCTGGCCATCCATTTTTATTTTTATAACTATGGATTACTTTCGCAAAATTATTTACCCTTTTAATTTTGGAAGGTCTAAGAGTATAAGTCTATACTCTTAGACCTTCTTTTTTTATACCAAATACTAATATAAAGGAGATTTTTATGGGAGATTACTTAAGTACACTAAAAACAATTTTTATTGATGGTTACAGATATCAATACGTTCTTCAAGGTTTAGCTTTTTCAGTTGGTGTTACAGCTTTTTCAGCTATCTTTGGTGTTATTTTTGGTATTTTTATCGCACTTTTAAGACTTTCACCTAGATTCAAATGGATAGCTATTTGCTATATCGATCTTATTAGAGGAACTCCAGCAGTTGTTCAACTTCTAGTTCTAGCTAATATTATTTTTGCTGGATTCCGTGACATGCCTATATTTTTAGTTGCTGGTATTGCCTTTGGAATAAACTCTAGTGCTTATGTTGCTGAGATTATCAGAGCTGGTATTGAAGGGTTAGATAAAGGACAAATGGAAGCTTCTAGAGCTCTTGGAATGAGTTATCCAATGGCTATGAAAGAGGTTATAATTCCACAAGCTATTAGAAAAATACTTCCAGCATTAGTTAGTGAATTCATTACTCTTTTAAAAGAGACATCTATAGTTGGATTTATCGGTGGAGTGGATCTTTTAAGATCTGCAAACATAATTACATCCCAAACTTATAGAGGAGTTGAGCCACTACTTTTAGTTGGTTTAATATACCTAGTTTTAGTTGGAATCTTTACAAAAATCATGAGAGGCGTTGAAAAGGGGTTGAGTAATAAATGATAAAAGTTGATAATCTATTTAAAAATTATGGAGAACTTGAAGTTTTAAAAGGAGTTTCTACTCACATAATGAAAGGAGAAGTTGTTGCAGTAATTGGCCCTTCTGGAAGTGGGAAATCCACATTTTTAAGATGTATAAACCGTTTAGAAGAACCTACTCTTGGGCATATCTATATCAGTGGAGAAGATATTATGAGTCCCAAAACAGATATAAATCATATGAGAGCTAAAGTTGGAATGGTCTTTCAACACTTCAACCTTTTTCCCCATAAAACAGTTCTTGAAAATCTTACTTTAGCTCCTATGAAAGTTAAAAGTATGAAAAAGGAGGATGTTGAAGAAAAAGCTCTTATTTTATTAAAAAAAGTTGGTTTAAAAGATAAAGCTTTAGCATATCCAGATCAACTATCTGGAGGTCAAAAACAAAGAATAGCTATTGCTAGAGCTCTTTGTATGGACCCTGAAGTTATACTCTTTGATGAACCCACATCTGCTCTAGACCCTGAAATGATACGTGAAGTTTTAGACGTTATGAGAGATCTTGCTAAAGAGGGAATGACTATGGTTGTAGTTACACATGAAATGGGATTTGCTAGAAAAGTTGCAGATAGAGTTTTATTTATGGATCAAGGATCTATTTTAGAAGATACAACACCTGACGAACTTTTTGACGGATCTAACCACTCTAGAGCAAAGGATTTCATTGAAAAGGTTTTAAATCATTAATATAAAATATTTTAAAAACATTGAGGAGGATATTATGAAAAAGATTTTTAAAAATTTGGTTTTATTTTTAATGTTAATTATGAGTACTTTAACTTTTGCAAAAGGAAAACTTTATGTTGGTACTAATGCTGAATTTCCACCTTTTGAATACCTTGATAAAGGGGAGGTTACTGGATTTGATATTGATTTAGTTAAAGCTATTGGTAAAAAATTAGATATGGAAGTAGTTATTAAAGATATGGCTTTTGATGGGCTAATTCCAGCTCTTGAAACTAATAAAATAGATATTGTTATTGCTGGAATGACAGCTAGTGATGAAAGAAAAATGGCCGTTAATTTTTCAAATCCATATTATACAGCTAACCAAGTTATAATTTTAAACGATAGTAATAGTGATATTAAAACATTCGATGATTTAAAAGGAAAACTTGTTGGAGTTATGCTAGGATTTACTGGGGATGTTGTAGTTAGTGAGATGAAGGATGTTAAGTCAAAAAAATATAATGCTTCTTACGCTGCTATCATGGAACTGCAAAACAATAAAATCGATGCTGTTGTTTTAGATTCTGAAACTGCTTTAAACTATGTGAAAAATAACAAAGGTTTAAAATTAGCAGAAACATCTGGAGAACCTGAAGAATATGCTATTGCTATCTCTAAAAAAAATAGTGAGCTTTTAAATAAAATCAACACAGCTTTAGATGAATTGAAAAAAGATGGAACTTATGAAGCTCTTTTGAAAAAATATATGTAAATATATATAAAAATCCCCCTAGCTAGGGGGATTTTATTTTTTATACTTACTTATTGTTTCTAAGTTTGGATTTAATAGAATTTTTTCTACTCCCTCTTTATTTATAAAAGGTTCTATCTCATTTATAAACCTAACTATACTTAAAGAATCTGCACCTAGTTCATAAAAATTCCAATTTACTTTGTTTTTATCTATTTTTATCTCTAGTATCTCTTCCCAGATTTTAATAACCTTTTTTTCAAAAGTCGATAGTGAAATCTCATCTATACTATTTTCAAAATCTTTTTGTCCTAACTCTTTCAGTTTTTTCAAATCTAATTTTCCATTAGAATTTAATGGAAACTCATCAATTTCGAAAAAAGCGTAGGGAATCATATATTCGGGTAACTTTTCTTTAAGATTTTTTAAAAGTGCTTTTTGGTCTATTTTTCCAATATAGTATGCTAATAAGGCATTTTTAGATGAGTTCGGAATAACTCTACACCCTTTTATTGATGGATACTCCTCTATTTTTTTCTCTATCTCCTCTAACTCTATACGATAACCTCTAATTTTAACTTGGAAATCTTTTCTTTCTAAAAACTCCAAATCATTATCTTTATTTATTCTACATAGATCTCCTGATTTATAAAATCTTTTATTTTCTAAGTATATAAATTTATCTGTAGTCTCTTTTAAGTTATTATAATATCCTTTTGCTAAACAGTCTCCACCTATAAATAGTTCTCCCATATTTTCATTGGTATCAATCTCTAAATACAGATCAATATTATCTAAAGGTTTTCCTATTGGCAATCCCTCTCCTATATAAGTTTTATTTTTATCAAAAATATGGTATATACACCCCACTGTAGCTTCTGTTGGTCCATATTCATTAACTATTTTACAGCTATCACCTAAAATATCTTGAGCTTTTTTAGCTGTACTTACCTTTAACTGTTCTCCACCTACAATTACTAACTTAAACCTATCTTTTTTTATATTATATTTTGAAATAATTTCCAAGTGAGTTGGTGTCATTTTTACACTATTCATTTTACTATTTTCAAAAATATTTTTTAAAGTTATTGGTGTAATTTTCTCATTGAAAAACTCTATTTTCCCACCTGCTAGTAATGTTGTAAAAATAGCTGTTATAGATAGATCAAAAGATATTGATGTGAAAAATCCAAATATACTCTCTTCTGTTATCTCATATTTTTCAATACAGTTAGATATATAATTACAAAGAGTTCCATATGTTATCTCTACACCTTTAGGTTTTCCAGTACTTCCTGAAGTATAAATAGTATAAATCACATCTTCATCTTTATACTCTACATATTCTTTAAAACTTTGATTACTTAAAACATCCTCTTTTAAAATAAAATCTAAGGATTCTAATAACACCTTACTTTCTGAGCTCTCTTTTATATAATCTATCCTTTCCCTTGGGTAATCTGGATCTATTGGTATAAAAATAGCGCCTACTTTTATACAGGCTAATATAGAGATTAAATAACTTGAATCTCGTTTTGTGGATATAGAAACTCTATCTCCTTTATTAACTCCTATTTTTTTTAAATAGTTAGCTACTTTTGAAGCCTTAAAAAATATCTCTCTATAACTTATCTCTTCATTACTCTCTAAAACTAAGGTATTCTCTTGATCAATTTTTTTAAAAATCTCTTTAAATATATTAATTTTTTTTATCTCTTTATCACTCTTAATCTCAACTTTCACTCTATTTAAAAGAGTAGCTTTTAATTTTTCTAAATACTCCTCTAATTTCTCCTCTTCATAGTTATCTTCATAATAACCAACAGTTATTATGGTTTTATTCTCTAACTCAGTTATTACAAAAGATAATGGAACTAGAGGTGTTATAACTGGTAATGCATAAACTTTATCTGGTATAAAGTATTTTGTTTTATAATTTTCTAAATCAACTCTACCTAAATTTGATATTACAGAGGTTGTTGCAGCTTTTTCTTGTCTATTATAATTAAAAATCGTATATTTTAATCCTAAACTCAAAATATTTATTGGAATATTTTCAAATATAAAATACTCCTTTGGTGAGTATTCTATATCTTCATTTTTTAATATTGTATTTATTAGATCTTTATTTATCTCTTGCCAATTGTCACTTGTAGTTTCTAAGTACATAGGAAGTGATAGATTTCCAGTATTTAATTTTTCTTTTGGAAACTTTTCTCTTATATCTCTAGTTATTATAAATCTGCTTTTAGAATCTTCACTTAGTTTATGAATTCCTCCTATTAATTTAGCTGTTATACTATTTATTTTCTCACCAATTTCAATTTTTTTAGAGATTGGATCTGTAATTTTATAAGATGCTCTATCTTTAAGTGGTTTATATTTTCCAACTGTTACTATATCACTACTTTTCTTAACTCCACTCTCTTTTAATAAATCTATATCTCTCACTTTAGAAGAGAACTTTTCAACTTCTAAACTATTAAGCTCTTTAAAAATTGCTTCAATCCAAATTCCTTGTCCCTTTCCATCCATTACCCCATGATGAGTTCTAAATATAATTGTTATTTTATCAAATTCATTAAGATAGTATATTTCACAAGCTATCTCTTTAGTTAAATCTATCTTTCTTTTCATTAACTCTTTAAAATCTTTTCCCACATCTCTTCTTTGAATTTTTATAACCTTTGGATTAATTTTCGAATCTATCCAAAATCCATTTTTTAATTTAAATCTACTTTCAGGATATATTTCACTAACTTTATTAACAGCTTTTTGAAAAGTATCTAGCTTAATATCTCCCTTTCCCTCTACAATCCTATTTATTACAAAAGAGTTATAGTTTTTTTCAAATGCTAGATACATCCTTTCATTAGGAGATAGCTTTCTACTATTCATCATAATTTTTCATCACCATATTTTTTTATATACTCTTTATTTACTTTTTTCCAAACTCTCTTAGCTCCCAATATTCCATGAGAATCAAGTGAACCTCTTAATATAAATTTATTACCTTCAAGTTTTACAGAGGCATAATATTCTCTTGAACTTTTTGGATCTATTATTCGCCCCTTTTTGTATGTTACATCATCAACTTTTTGAAAATCTTTTACTAACTCAAAATCTATTATCTCATCTTTATTTGTATAACTTATTATATTAAAATTTTTATCAACTGTCGCTATATACTTTATTTTTCCTATATATGTATTTTTTTCCTTTTCTATTAAAACAATAGCTTCCTTTCCATTTTTTCCCTCTTGAGTCATCCAATATCCTAAAATTGAATTAGCAAATAACATATTTCCTACAATCATAAAAAGTATTATAATTCTCATTTTCACAAACTCCTTTTATTTTTAATAATTTAATATTATAACTTATAGTTACATATAGTAATATTAGAAATACTTTACGCTTTTCTTTTCTATTATTTTTCTAATAGCTTTATCCATCTTTTTATGATATAATTTTCCGTTAAAATATATTTTAGGAGGTTCTTTTGAAAAAAACTTTAGTATTGCTAATCACTTTTATTTTTAATAGTATTTTACTTATCTCTTCTGATAATTCTTTACATAATAAATCTATGTTTCCTTTACTTGGAGACGAAGCTCGTAAAATGGGGTATGAACTTCCAAATCCTTATGGAATAAATGTTATATATGTAGATATGAAACAAGATGTTGATATTAAAGAGATTAACTTAACAGGAACCATTGGAAAATTAGATATTGGAAAAAGTTTAAATCTTAATGCAGATAAAGCTAAAACAGTTAATACAAATAAACTGGTTAAAGCTGACATTTGGGTTTTCCCTTTTTTAAATGTTTATGGAATTTTAGGAAAAACAAAAGGACATTCTACAGCTAATGTTAATGGAACTTTCTTTTTACCATCTATCTTTCCAACTGGAAAACCTATTCCTATACCTATTAAAGATGTTGATTTTACTTTAAGATATGAAGGAACTACTTATGGAGTTGGAACTGTTTTAGCTGGAGGATATAAAAATTTCTTCTCTCTTGTTGATTTCAACTATACTAACACTACTTTAAATATTATTGAGGGAGATATCTCGGCTTTTGTTGTTTCTCCAAAAGTTGGTTATAACTTTGACTTTTATAACACTAAAAACTCTATTTGGATTGGAACTATGTATCAAAATATTACCCAAACTTTAAAAGGAGATATCAATACACTTGGAATTCTTCCACCTGGAATCAATGTTAAAAATGGAAAATTTGAAGTAAAAGAGAGTACTTCATCTCCTTGGAACAATGTTATTGGTTTTAGAAGTGAAATAAATAAATCAGTTGAATTTACAACTGAAGTTGGTTTTGGAAAGAGAAAGAGTGTAACTCTCTCTTTAGGATATAGATTTTAAAAAAAAGCTGAATCTCTTCAGCTTTTTTTATTTATCAACATTATTTAAATGAACATCCATTTGTGGAAATGGTATACTTATATTCTCTCTATCTAAAGCACCTTTAATTCCGTTTAATGTTTCCTTATAAACTGTCCAGTAGTGCTCATTTGTCGTCCAACCTTTTAAAGCTATATTTATAGAACTGTCTGCATAGGCATCTACATGGCTATATACAGGAGGATCTGTTAAAACTAAAGGATTACTTCTTAAAAGTTTTTCTAAAGCCTCTCTAGCTACATCTAAATCTGCATCGTAAGATACTCCTATTATAAATTTTAATCTTCTAATTGGTGTTTTTGTATAGTTTATTACTTTATTTGAGACAATAGAACCATTTGGAACTATTACTAAATCATTATTATGAGTTCTAACTGTAGTAGAGAAAATATCAATATCGTATACATATCCCATCTCTCCAGCTATATTTACTTCATCTCCAACTTTATATGTTTTAAATATCAAAACAATTATTCCACCTGCAAAGTTTGATAGGTTATCCTTTAATGCTAAACCAACACCTATTCCCAATGTTCCAAAGAATGCAAGTAAACTACTCTCTTTTACTCCCATAATCAAAAGGCAAATCGTTATTAACGTAGCGTGTAATCCCACATATAAAATTGATCTAATAAAACTTCTAAGAGATTGATCTATTGCATTCTCTTTTTTACTATTCTTAAAAATTGGAACTATTTTTTTTACCAATTTTAAAGCAAAAGAATACAGTGTCACACAAATAATCAACTTTATTATAAAAAATAAAAACTCCACTGTAAAATTGACAAAAATATTTTTGTCAACTAAGTGATTTAAAACTTCTTCCACAAAACTTTGTGACTTAACTTCCACTTTTTTCCTCCTAAATATTATATCTTTTAAATTTTTTAAACTAAATAAATTCTACAGATGAAACAAATTTTATTTATTACTACATAATAAAATCCTCTATCTTTTAAATTTTTAAAAGACAAAGGATTATTTATTAAACTTGATACTCTTTAGGTATTATTCCTTTTGATTTCCAATCTTCTATTGGAATCTCTATTTCAACTATCTTTCCACTTCTAATATCTAAAACCCATCCATGAACTCTTGGATATTTTCCATTTTCAATTCTATTTCTTATAACTGATAATTCAAATATATGTTTAAGTTGCTCTAATACGTTTAACTCTGTTAATCTATCTAACCTCTCCTGTTCAGTTGCTAGATTTTCTAACTCCTCTTTATGCTCTACCTCTATCTTTTTTATTGGCATTAACCAACTTGATATTATTGAAGAGTGTCTGCACTTATCATGAGCTGTTTTAATTCCTCCGCACTCGTAGTGACCAGAAACTATTATATGCTCCACTTCTAACTGTTCAACTGCATACTCCAAAGTTGCTAAAAAATTCATATCATTAGAAAATACTTGATTAGCTATATTTCTATGAATAAAAAAACTTCCAGGTTCACTTTGAGTAAATGTGTCAATAGGCATTCTACTATCTGAGCATCCTATATATAGAAATGGTGGATTTTGTCCCTTCGAAAGATTTTTAAAATAATCTTTGTCTAAATCCAATCTTTTTTCAACCCATTCTAAATTTGCTTCTAATAATTCATTATAATTTTGCATTTCTCCTCCTTAAAACCTATATAGAGTATTACCTACATTTTACTATATTTCACAAAATATTTCTACCTTTTTAGTGGCTTATTTCCTTTAGTTTCATATATGGAATTTTTTTATGAAATTGACATTGTTTATAAACCACTATTTTTATAAAATTAAGTCAACTAATAAAAGAAATATAGGGGGTTTACAAATGTTAAAAAAACATGAAATTATAGATAGAATTATAAATACTGGTGTTGTTGCAGTTGTTAGAGCTGAGAATTTAGAGGAAGCTAAGCGTGTTTCTAATGCTTGTATCGCTGGTGGAGTTAATGCAATTGAAGTAACTTATACTGTACCTGGAGCAACTGAGGTTATTAGAGAACTTTCTAAGGAGTTCCCTGGAGATGATTTTATAATTGGTGCAGGAACTGTTTTAGATACAGAAACTGCTAGACTTGCTATTTTAGCTGGAGCAAAATATATCGTTTCTCCTGGATTTGATGCTGAAACTGCTAAACTTTGTAACAGATATGCTATTCCATATATGCCAGGATGTATGACTATTACTGAAATGATTAAAGCTATGGAATTAGGTTGTGACATCATTAAACTTTTCCCAGGAAGCGCTTTTGGACCTGACTTTATTAAAGCTGTTAAAGCACCTTTACCTCAAGCTAACATCATGCCTACAGGTGGAGTTTCTTTAGAAAATGTTGATCAATGGATTAAAAACGGAGTTGTAGCTGTCGGTGTTGGTGGAAAGTTAGCTACTGGACCTAGCGAAGAGATTACTGCTACTGCAAAAGCTTTCATAGCTAAAGTTAAAAAGGTTAGAGAGGAGATCTAATTATGAGTAAAATCGTAACTCTTGGAGAGATTATGTTACGTCTTTCCACTGAAAATAATAATAGATTTATTCAAAGTAATACATTTAGAGCTGACTATGGTGGTGGAGAAGCTAACGTAGCTGTTTCTCTTGCAAACTTTGGAATAGAATCTGAATATGTTACTAAACTACCTAACAATCCACTTTCCGATTCTATCTTTAGATACTTAAAAGCTAACGGAGTTGAAACAAAAAATATAGTTCTTGGTGGAGAAAGACTTGGAACTTACTACCTAGAAGTTGGAACAAGTGTTAGAGCATCATCAGTTATTTATGATAGAAAATACTCATCATTTTCTACTTTAAACTATAACGAATTACAAATAGAATCTATTCTAAAAGATTGTAAAATACTACACCTTTCTGGAATTACACCTGCTCTTTCTGAAAATTGTAAAGAGCTTACTATTAAAATTATGGAAAAAGCCAAAGAGATGGGAGTTTTAATTAGTTTTGATTTTAACTACAGAGGAAAACTTTGGACTTTAGATGAAGCTTCTCCTGTTTTAACAAGTTATCTTCCATATATAGATATCTGTTTTGCTGGTATTCTAGATGCTAAAAACATTATGAAGTTAGGAGATCATTCTGATTTAAATGAATATTATAAAGAGATTACAAAAAAATATCCAAATATAAAATATCTACTTTCTACAAAACGTGAAACTCACTCAGTTAATGAAAACTCTTTAACTGGTTTCATCTTTAAAGAGGGGGAACTTATAGCTTCACCTAGATATACTTTCCAAATTGTTGATAGAGTTGGTGGAGGAGATGCTTTCGCTGCTGGAGCTCTTTTTGGAATCTATAATAACCATTCACCTAAAGATATTGTAGATTTTGCAACTGCAGCATCTGTTTATAAGCACACTGTAAGAGGTGATGCAAACTTAGTTTCAAAAGATGAAATTTATAACATCATCCATAATGGTATTTCAACTGTTTCAAGATAATATATAAAAAAATGGTAAGAAACTCATCTCTTACCATTTTTATTTTCATTTTTTAGAAATTCTTTAAATCCTCTTCTACTGTTGAAATAGTTCCAATATTAAAGTTATCTATTAAAACTTTTAAAACATTTCCTGATAAAAATGCTGGAATTGTTGGTCCTAAATGGATATTTTTAACTCCTAAGTGTAATAATGCTAGTAAAACTATTACAGCTTTTTGCTCATACCAAGCTATATTATAAGCAATTGGTAACTCATTTATATCATTTAACTGGAATACCTCTTTCAATTTTAAAGCTATTAATGCTAATGAGTATGAATCATTACATTGTCCTGCATCTAAAACTCTTGGAATTCCACCAATATCCCCTAAATTTAATTTATTATATTTATATTTTGCACAACCTGCTGTTAAAATAACTGTATCTTTTGGTAAATTAGCTGCAAACTCTGTATAATAATCTCTTGATTTCATTCTTCCGTCGCATCCTGCCATTACATAGAATCTTCTAATAGCTCCTGATTTTACTGCATCTACAACTTTATCAGCTAGTGCAAATACTTGATTATGTGCAAAACCACCTATAATTTTTCCTGTTTCAATCTCTGTTGGTGCTTTACATGTTTTAGCTAATGCTATAACTTCTGAGAAATCTTTTTTTCCATCTTTTTCTTCAACTCTTTTCCATCCTGGGAATCCAGTTGCATTTGTTGTAAATACTTTTCCTTCATATGAAGCCCCAGCTTTTGGAGGTACTATACAGTTTGTTGTAAATACAACAGGACCATTAAATGTTTCAAACTCCTCTTTTTGTTTCCACCATGCATTTCCATAGTTTCCAGCTAAATGTTTATATTTTTTTAACTCTGGATAATAGTGAGCTGGTAACATCTCTGAGTGAGTATATACATCTACTCCTGTTCCTTCTGTTTGCTCTAAAAGTTGAACTATATCATTCAAGTCATGACCTGATATTAAAATTCCAGGATTATTTCTAACTCCAATATTTACCTCTGTTATCTCTGGATTTCCAAATTTTCCTGTATTAGCAGAATCTAGCAACGCCATTACATCTACTCCAAATTTTCCTGTTTCTAAAGTTAATCCTACTAAATCTCCTAACTCGATTGAATCATCTAAAGTTGAAACTAAAGCTTTTTCTATAAACATAACTATTTCTGATTTCTCATATCCTAAATTTACAGAGTGCTCATAATATGCTGCCATACCTTTTAAACCATAAGTTATAACCTCTCTTAAAGATCTTACATCTTCATTTTCAGTTGAAAGTACCCCAATAGTTAAAGCTTTTTTATTCATATCCTCTATTGTTTTTACTGTAAATGTTGTTGCATCATGATTTTTTAATCTTTTTATATCTAATCCAAAATTATCCAATTGAGTTTTTACTTTATCTCTAATTTCTAATCCTTTTAAAATCTCCTTAGATATCATTTCATCATCAAAATTTGCATTTGTTATCGTTATAAATAAAGAGTTTGTTATATAATAGTCAATCTCTGAATTCAACTCTTTATTTTCTAATCTACTTTCTAAAGATAAATTCTCTCTCAAAATAGATATACCTTTTGCTGTATAAATAAGTAAATCTTGAAGATTTGATGTAGTTGGTTTCTTTCCACAAACTCCCACTACTGAGCAGCCTTTATTTCCTGCTGTTTCTTGACATTGAAAACAAAACATCGGTATTTTTTCCATTAATATCTCTCCCTCTTTTTTAATTCATAAGTGGATTATATCAGTATAGTTATTTTTTTTCTGTAACATATGTTACAAACTCAACTTTTTTTCTAGTAGATTTTTTATATTTAAGGTATAATCAGTTTATACTAATGAAAATATTCTTTTTATAGGAGGAGATTTTATGAAAAAATATCTATTTGTTTTTGGTTTTTTACTTTTTTTAATGGGATGTAGCAACACAGAAGAATATGTTGTCTCTGATTTTTTTGTAGCAGGAGATTTTACTTATAAAGGTGGATTTGAAAATGCTGGTTCGAAAACTACTAGTAAAACAGTTCGAAAAAATGGCTTAAGATTTATTATTGAGGAAACTACTGATACAGCTACAAGAGTTGAAAGAGTATACCTAGTTAATAGAGATTCAATCTCTCTAATCTATGTTGGTGAGGATACTCATGTAAATATAGATGATCTAAATTTAACTAAAGGTGAAGTTGTTTTAAAGGCACCATTTACAGTTGGAAAAACTTGGAAATCTGGTGAAAATATATATGAAATAGTTGAATTTATAGATGCTGAATCTGGACCTGAAGTTACTGTAGAAAAAAGATATCCTAGTGGAACAACAGAAAGAACTACTTATCAAAAAGGATTTGGAAAAGTACAAAAAACTACAACAATGGTGAATTAGAATATGAAAAAATTAGTTCCAGCTATGGAAAAAATTGATAAAATTTTCAACTATCTTTATTTAAAAGAGAAAGCTTCTCAAGCTGAAATCTCTAAAGATTTAAATATACCTAAAGCTACTACAAATAGATTAATCTATACTTTAGTCACAATGGGATATATCTATCAAAATGGAAAAGATTATACTTTAGGAAATAAGTTTGATTACTTTTCAAATAAAAATAAAAATTATAACTTAATAAAAAATGTTTCATATCCATATTTAGAAGAACTATCTTTAAAATTTAAGGAAACATTTAAAGTTAGTGTTTTTGATAAAAACAAAATTAGAGTCATTGCTTCTGTTGAAAGTAATGATTATTATAAAATTACAGTTCCAGAAAATGCAATCTTTCCTCTACATGCAGGTGCAGCAAGTAAAATTTTAATCTGTCAACTAACAGAAAAAAAATTGAACTCTTTACTTCCTGAAACTTTGCCAAAATATACTGAAAATACAATAACTAGTAGAGATATTCTAAAAAAAGAACTTTTTAAAGTTAATATAAAAAAAATTGCATTTGACAACATGGAGCATTCAAATACAATTAGTGCCGTAGCCATTCCTATTTATGATAAAAATAATAAAATTATAGCTGCTTTAAGTTGTCCTTTTTTTAGCAACAATACTAATGAATCTCATATAAATGAAATCATAATCGCTATGAAAGATATCTCTGAAAAGATAAGTACAACTCTTATTAATATGTCTTTTTAATTTTTTTTTATTTTCTTAAAAGGAAATTTATAAAATCCTCGAATAATGAAAGTGAAGTCAGAAAATAAAAACTAAAGGTTTTTTAAACAAGAGGAGGATTTTTTATGGAAAATAAAGATCTAGTATTTCAAATGAACAAATTTGTAGGAGACTTACATGTATTTAAAACTAAAGTACATAACTTCCACTGGAATTTAACTGGAGAGCACTTCTTCGTTATACATCCTATGCTTGATGGTATAATGGGTGAAATTGATGCACAAATCGATTCTGTTGCTGAGAGAATTTTAATGATCGGACACAGACCTTTTGGATCTTTAGAAATCTATTTAAAACATACTGTTTTAGCTGAAGCTGAAACTAAAGCATATCCAGCTAAAGAAGCTGTTAAATTAATGTTAGAAGATTTCAAACTTCTTTTAGCTGAAGCTAACATTATTATGGGAATCGCTGAAAAAGAGGATGATCAAGAAACTCTTACTCTAGTTACTGATATAGCTGCTTTATATCAAAAACATATCTGGATGTTTGGTGCTTGGTTAGCATAAGTATAAAATTAAAACCCCTTGAAATTTCAAGGGGTTTTTTGTTTCACTTTTTATTACTTACTTTCTAAAGCAAATAATCTTTTGTTTAATTTAATCATTTTCTTAATTAACTCTCTCTCTGATAAAGCTGTCATTAAGTGATCTTGAGCGTGAACGAAAACTATTGATAAAGGTATTTTTTGTCCTCCCGCTTCTTTTTGAATCATATCTGTTTGTACGTGGTGAGCTTTTAAAACTGCTGCGTCACACTCTTTCATACACTCTTCAGCTTCTTCAAATTTCCCCTCTTCAGCAAATGCTAGTGCTTGATGTGCACATCCTTTAGCTTCTCCTGCATATGCTACTATTGAAAATATTATCTCTTCTAATTCCTCTTCTGTAAAATCTACCATTTTATATCCTCCTAAACCGATTTTTATTACTTTTTTATTTTAATCTTGAATTTTTGCCAAGGTTTAATACTATCTAATAATCCCATGTAGTTTGGATCTATTTTCCCAACCACACTTGTTTTTCCTGAATTTTTCATATCTTTTCTTGCAATATGTAACTCTCCAGCATATTGACCATAAAGTGATGATTCGATTAATACATCTCCTTTTTTAATATCAACTGGGTTAAATAACTCAAAATGAGTTCCTTTATATTTTACTCTTGACTGTGTCGATCTAACAACATACTCTCCTACATCCCCTCTTTGGTAATGTAGTTCTTTTTCAATTATATCTTTTTCAACTGACCCTACACCATCATAAACTTCACACTCAAGCTCTAGCATCTCTTTATTTACATCTGCTAGTCTCTTAAGTTCCTCTTCTGTTGGAAAACAGTTTGATATAATTACAACATCTATTCCTTCATTAAATAACTCTCTACCTTGAACTTCAATTGGTAAATCTCTATGCTCTTCTAATGTACAAAGTCCATCATTTACTGGCCATGGTCCAAAAGTTCCTGTTTGTGATGTTACAAATGCTGCTGTTGTTAAAGCAAAACCTTTAAATCTCTTATTACAACTTCTAAAATGCTCTCTTGAAAGCCCTGTATATCTATGTGGATAGAAATTATGACATCCAACTAATTTCTCTTTATTTGGCATAAAATCCATTATTGTATTTACATAGTTTGTATCTTGACTCATATTTATCTCAACTAATAATCCATACTCATTAAATGTCATGATACTCTCTTCGTTTCCAGAAAAACCTAGGTCTAATCTTACTCCTGTAGCTCCAATCTCTTTAAAAAATGAAAGATCTTCATAACTTATATTTAATTTACTGAATATAGATGGAGCCACGTCTACCATAACTTCCATTCCAAAGTTATTTGCATGCTCAATTGTATCTTTAAACTCTTTTAATATAACTTCTTTATCCCCATCAACTGATAATAAGCAAGTAAAAACTCTCTTATATCCATATTTTGCTGCTAGCTCAATATAGTTTTTATTTTCTTCCAATGTAGCATGAAATGGATATATAGATATTCCTAATTGTTTCATTCTCTACTCCCTCCTGAAAACCTTTATTTTACTTAGTTTTTACTAGATTTTTCAGCATAAGTCAAGAGTTAAAACTTCAAGAAAAATATATTCTTTTTTTTCGTCTAATATCTACAATAATTTCAATTACTTTTTACTTTTTTTCACATATTAACGGGTAAATTTATTTTTTTTCTCCTGTAGCATCTTCTGATGTTTTATATATCTCTATAGTACTCTCTCTACCTTTATCTAAATAAAGAATATTGATTTTATGTCTTTCATCTTTATATTCTAGAGTCTCTCCAACTTTCATATTTCTTAAAGCTTTTAAGAAATTGTAATTATAATAAAACTTACATTTTAAAAGTTCTTTATAAAGTCTTGACTCAAAGATAAATCTATTTGAAAATATATCTACTGTTTTACTAACTAAAATATATTTCTCTTGATGATCTATATTCTGATTTTCTTTTAAAGCCAAACATATAGCATCATCTAAAGAACCAAAGATACCTTTATCTAAATGATAAAGATTATTTCTTACAAACTCTACTCCCTCTTTTAATAATGCTTCCTCTATTACTTTACTTACTTTTGATATAGAATCTACTCTATCTCTAAGAGGAAGTAGTAATCTATCAATCTCTTCAGCTAATATTGGAGATAATTTATGATTAAATATAAATTCTATCTCCATTATTTTACTTGTAAAACCATCGCTATTTTTTATTTTTTTATAATCTATATTATATTTTGTTAATTGATTTATATCTTCTAAGGCTGGTTTTAAAATTGTTTTTTCAAAATCATAAAATCTTTCATAGTTTTCTTGTCCTACACCTAAAAGTTCCTTTAGTTGATCTCTACTTATCAAAAATCCACCTTGATTTCTATTTTTTATCATAGCCAAATATAGTTGAAAACTTTTTTTATCTTTAAATAAAAGTATTAAAAGTAAATCTATATCATCAAATATTCCACTCTCTTTTAATGATTTTAAAGATTTTGATATATAAAGCCTATACTCCTCTCTATTTCTCATATAAAAATCAAATATGGGAAATGACGAGAAAAATATCTCTTCATCTTTTTCAACTAATTTCAAATGAATTCTTCTTTTAGAAAATTTATCTAAAAAATCTTCTATTAATCCTCTTTCTTTTACAATTGATTTCAACTCTTTTTCTGTAAAAACTATATACTTTTCATTTTTTCCTTTATATCTTTCTCTGATTACCTCTAAAAAATCTCTTTCTTTTTTGTTTAACTTTTTATCTGTATCTATAAAAATATCATTTTTAGAAAAATCAAAAGCCATTTTTCTCATACTTCCACCACCTTTTTTGTATAATTATTAATTTTTTTTAAATTTTTTTGTTTTTTTTTAACAGTTTTCCATGAAAATTAGACGATTTTTTTTGTTTTTTTTTTCGTTCCTATTAAAGAATACAATATTTCTCTCTTATTTTCAAGTTTTTTTTTATTATATATATTGTTATTTGACGAAAAAAGTCTGATTTTTGTGAAATTTGACTTTTTTTAAAACATATTTTATAATTCTAGTGTCAGGTGAAAGGTTCACTCAACACTAATTAAAAATTTTAAATTAAAAATTCAAATATGTAAATCAAAAGGAGAAACAATTATGAAAAAAATATTATTACTTTGTTCTGCGGGAATGTCAACAAGTATGGTTGTTAAGAAAATGGAAGCTGCTGCTGCTGCTGAAAATATAGAAGTTAAAATTGATGCTGTAGGTTTAGAGCAATTCCACGAATTATTACCTAAATATGATGTATTCCTTTTAGGTCCACAAGTTAGATTTAAGAAAGCTGAATTAGCTGCTATCGCTGCTGAAGCTGGAAAGCCTTTAGATGTAATTGATACTATGGCATATGGAACTTTAAACGGTAAGAAAATTTTAGACTTTGCTTTAAGCTTAGCTAAGTAATTAAAATTAAAATAATAATAACACTTTTATTTAAAAAACGGGAGGGTAACAAATGAAAAAATCACTTTATTTATTAGCTGCTTTATCATTATTAGGTACAAACGTTTTTGCTAAAGAGGTTGTATCAGCACCTACAACTATCACTGAAGCACCTGTTGCTGGGGAAATTAGAGAAGAGAATGTAAACGAAGAAACTCAAGTTATGACTATGGTTGAAGTTCCAGAGAACAAATGGACTTTTGCTGGAAGAATGTATTTAGAAACAGAAAATTTTGACAACTCATCTAAAATAGTTAGAGGAGATGGAAAAATGAATCCTATGGGCGGAGGAGATGATGCTCTTTTCTGGGGAACTGGAATCTCTGCTGCTAAAGATAAATTAACATTAGATTTAAATGTTGAAAGAAGATATATTGGAGGAGCTTATTCATTCAAAGATGGTACAAATGATAGAACAAGAGTTGATTGGAAAGTTAGATACCAATTACTTGAAAACCAAGGATTCCATGTTAAATATAGAAATGAAAAGGGAGACTCATTTAGAAGAGACAGATTTGAGTTAGGAACTGACTGGAACTACTTCAACAACATGTTCGCTGGATGGTTTGTTGTTGGTCATGACATCGATAAAGGAACTAGTTACGAAGTTGATATCTTAGATCCTACAGCTGTTGTAAAAGCAAGTAAGCGTACAAAAGGAACTTACTGGGAAGGAGATTTTGGACCAACATTTAAGTTAACTGAAAAATTATCGTTAAACCCTACTTTATATACTACTGGTGAATTCTATGATTCTTATGAAATGGTTGAAACTCAAATTAGAGTTATGATGCCATACCAAGCTACTGAAAAATTAACTATCATGCCTAGAATTAGAGTTACTTTAGATAAAACTTTTGATGAGAAAGTGGCAGCAACTGGAGATTATACAAGAAACTGGGATGCTGGATTTGGTGAAAGAATTAGATATGAATTAATGGGTAACTACACATTTACTGAGCAACTTTCTACATTCGTTGGAGTAGCTTTTGAAAACGGAAAAAGAGATTTCAAAAATTCTGATATCTTCGGTGGAACAAATGGAAAAGAAACTCTTAATATGTGGTGGGGATATGTTGGTTTAAACTACAAGTTTAACTAATATCTTAACTTAATTATCAAGAATATTATAAAAATTATGGGGAGGGGAAGTTTTTTCCTCCACCCCTTTCTATAAAATTTGATATAATAAAACTAAAAAACGGAGGAAAAATTTATGAGTAACTTTATGAATCTTATTGAAGAAAAACTTATGCCTGTTGCTGCCAAAGTTGGACAAAACAGATATTTAAATGCAATCAAAGACGGTTTCGTTTACACAATGCCGTTCTTAATTATTGGTTCATTTATCCTTTTAATGGTAAACCTACCATTTACTGATCCTAATAACGTACTTTACATGGAATGGTACGCTAATTTAATGGGATCTTTTAAAGGAGATTTAGTACAACCTTTCTATGTAAGTATGGGAATTATGTCTCTATTCGTTTCTTATGGAATTGGAATGTCTTTATCTAATAGCTATGGTCTTAATGGTACAACTGGTGGATTCTTATCAATGTATGCATTTTTACTAGTTTCAGCAAAACTAGATTGGTTACCTGTTGGTCAAGCTGAGGGAGCTGGAGCTCTATTCCTTATCCCTGATGGTGGATGGATGCCAATTATGGATGCTAGATACCTTGACGCTAAAGGATTATTTACAGCTATCCTAGGAGCAATAATAGCTATTGAAATATTCAGACTATTAGTACAAAAGAAGTTTGTTATAAAACTACCTGATTCTGTACCACCTGCAATTGCTAAATCTTTTGAGTTATTAATCCCAATCGTATTTGTTACAATCATCTTCCACGCAATGAATATATTTGCAATGAAGAGCTTAAACATTATGGTTCCTGAGATTATTTTAAAAGCTTTTGCACCATTATTAAATATGTCTGATTCATTAATTTCTGTAATCTTTATTATCATAATCACTCACCTTTTATGGTTTGCTGGATTACACGGAACAAATATCGTTATAGCTATTATTAACTCTATAACACTATCTAACCTTGCTGCTAACCAAGCTGCTCTTCAAGCTGGTGAAGCTTTACCTAAGATATTTGCAGGAGGATTCCTTGATGCTTATGTTTATATCGGAGGAGCTGGAGCTACTTTAGGACTTGCACTTGCTATGTCTGTAAGTAAGAATGCACATATTAAATCAATTGGAAAACTTTCAGTTATTCCAGCAGTATTCAATATCAATGAACCAATAATGTTTGGAGCACCTATTGTAATGAACCCATTACTATTCATTCCATTCGTTGGAATCCCAGTATTAAATGCTTGTATAGCATGGTTTGCTACAAAGTTTGATTTAGTAGGAAAAATTATAACTCTTGTTCCTTGGACAACTCCAGGACCAATCGGAGCATTACTTGCTACTAACTTCAGTATTACTGCGTTTATCCTAAGTTGTGGATTGGTTGCTGTTTCATTCTTCTTATACATTCCTTTCTTAAGAGTATATGAGAAGTCTTTAAATGAAACTGAAGCTGCTTAATAAATAATTTATAAATAAAGTGCTAATATATATAAAAACCTCCCTAGGCTTAAGCCTAGGGAGGTTTTTATTATTTTGTTAACTCTATAAATTCATCCTCTGTTAAAATATTTATTGTTCCAATCTCTTTTGCCTTTGTTAATTTACTACCTGCATCCTCTCCAACAATTAAGTAATCAAGCTTTTTGCTCACAGATGATAAATTTGTTCCACCTAAAGATTCTATTAAGTCTTTAATCTCTTCTCTTTTAAATCTTTGTAGTTTTCCTGTAAATAGGAATGTCTTTCCTGAAAACTTACCATTTTCAACAATTTTCTCTTCAACTTCTTCATCTGATTTTCCAAAGTTTACTCCATAATACTTTAACTTTTTCACTATTGCCATTGATTTTTCATCTCTAAAAAAGTTATAAACAGATTCTGCAACTTTATCACCAACACCATCAATCTCTAAAAGTTCCTCTTTGGACATTTGAGATAATCTATCTATATTTTTACTTTTCTTTGCTAAAACATTTCCTAAAAATTTTCCAACAAAAGGTATTCCTAAAGCATATAGTGTTTTAGAGTATGGTCTCTCTTTGCTTTTCTCTATTGAAGCTAAAAGTTTTTCTACACTTTTTTCTCCCATCTTATCCAATTGCATAAGTTCTTCTTTATGTTCTCCTAAATTATATATATCAGTAATATCTTTTATATAATTTAACTCTAGCATTCTTTCTACAATCTTACTTCCAAATCCACTTATATTCATCCCATCACGAGATACAAAATACTCTATACTTCCTTGAATAATTGCTGGGCAGTTAGGATTTACACACTTTAAATCAACTAACCCCTCCTCCTTTTCTAAAACTGATTCGCACACTGGGCAGTTTGTTGGAGGAGTAACTTCTTTTTCCTCTCCTGTTCTAACCTCTTTTATAGAACTTACAACTTGTGGAATAATTTCAGCTGCTTTTTCTATAAATACTCTATCTCCAACTCTAATGTCTTTTCTTAAAATCTCATCCATATTATGTAAACTAGCTCTTTTAACTCTGCTTCCAGATAGTTCAACCTCTTCTAACTCTGCTACAGGAGTAACTTTTCCAGTTCTTCCAACTTGCCAAGTTATACCCAAAAGTTTAGTTGTTACCTGTTTTGCTGGAAATTTGTAAGCTATTGCCCATCTTGGACTTTTTGTTGTATATCCTACCTCTTCCCATAAATCTATATTATCTAATTTTATTACTAATCCATCTGTTTCAAAGTCTAACTTCTCTCTTTCAATCTCCCAGTAAGCTATTCTTTTTTCCATAATAGTTAAGTCATCAATAACCTCAGCTACTCCAGTTGTTTTTATTCCTACTTTATCTAAATAATCTAAACTTTCTTTATGAGTTTTAAAACCATATTTTAAAGGTTCCACTACATAATAGAAATAAGCATCCAATCCTCTTTCTTTAACTATTTCTGAATCTAACTGTCTTAAAGTTCCACTAGCTGCGTTTCTTGGGTTAGCAAATATCTCTTCACCATTTTTTAATCTTTCTTCATTTAATTTTTCAAATTGACTTAAAGGAAGTACAATCTCTCCTCTAACCTCTAAATCAACATCCTCTTTTAAATAATTAGGAATTGTATTAATAGCTAAGATATTTTCTGTAACATCCTCTCCCTCTATTCCATCCCCTCTTGTTACTGCTCTTACAAGTTGACCTTTTTCGTAAGTTATACTTATACTAGCTCCATCTAACTTTAACTCAAGAACATACTCTAATCTTTCATGCTTATACTCAAGATTTTTTTCTATTCTCTCTGTAAAAGCAATTACATCCTCAATATTGTATGAGTTACTTAAGCTTAACATAGGCTTTTTATGAATAACTTTTTTAAACTTAGATTCTTTTAAATCAATTGCTCCCACATGTTTTGTTGGAGATATCTCCTCTTTAAATTCAGGATAATCTTTTTCTAATTTTTCTAACTCTTTTAAAAGTTTATCAAATTCAAAGTCAGAGATTATAGATTCATTTTTAGTATAATAATAATAGTTATAACGCTCTATCTCTTTTCTCAATTCATCTATTCTTTTTTTCGGTTCGCTCTCTTCAACTAAATCAAAAAGTTTTAGCATTCTCCACCATCCTTTTTTATTAAATTATACCACTTTTCTATTTACAAATTAAGAGTTTAGTGGTAATAAATAGATATGAAAGTTCTTTTTTATTAAAGGTTATGGAGGTATTAAATGGAAAACATCATTTTATCACCAAGTAAATATATTCAGGGAGCTAACTCTTTAAGCAATATTGCTAAATATGCTAAAAAAAATGCTTTTATTATTGCTGATAACTTTGTTATGAGTATAACTGAAGATATTATAAAAGAAAGTTTTAAAAAAGAAAATTTAATAGCAACTTTTGAAATTTTTAACGGCGAGTGCTCAAAAAATGAGGTTAATAGATTAAAAGAGATTTTAAAAGAAAAAAAATCTGAAATTATTATTGGAGTTGGAGGTGGTAAAACTTTAGATACTGCTAAAGCTCTTGCACACTACTCAAATCTTCCCGTTATAATTGTTCCTACTATTGCATCAACTGATGCTCCATGTAGTGCTTTATCAGTTCTTTATACTGATGACGGTGTTTTTGATGAATATCTTATTTTACCAAGTAATCCAAATATAGTTTTAATGGATACAGAGATTATTGCTAAAGCTCCTGCTAGACTTTTAGCTAGCGGAATGGGCGATGCCTTAGCTACATACTTTGAAGCTAGAGCATGTGAGCAATCAGGAGCTCTAAATATGGGTGGTGGACTTCCTACTAAAGCTGCTATGGCTCTTGCTAAACTATGCTTTGATACACTTATAGCAGATGGAGAAAAAGCTATGTTTGCTGCACAAAAATGTGTTTGTACTAAAGCTGTTGAAAATATTATTGAAGCTAATACATATTTGAGCGGTATTGGTTTTGAAAGTGGTGGATTAGCTGCTGCTCATGCTATTCACAATGGATTAACAGCTCTTGAAGAGTGCCATGACTTATATCATGGTGAAAAAGTAGCTTTCGGAACTTTAGTTCAACTATTCCTTGAAAATGCACCAATGGAAGAGATTGACGAGGTTTTATTTTTCTGTAAAAATATTGGACTCCCAACCTCTTTAGAAGATTTAGGAGTTAATTCTATTGAACGAGAAAAACTTTTAGAAGTAGCTAAACTAGCTTGTGCACCAGGAGAAACAATTCATAATATGCCTTTTAAAGTTACTCCTGAAAAAGTTTTAGCTGCTATTTTAGCTGCTGATAACTATGGTGGATATTAAAAAAATTGATTATAAAAAAGAAAACCCTTGGATTAATCCAAGGGTTTTTAATTGCATATCTATTAGAATGTAGCTTTCATTCCTACATATGCAAGTGGTTGCCATCTCCAGTGAGAAGCAGCATCTTGAGCTGTTATATCCCAGTTTCTGTACTCTGCTCCAACTCCAGCATTTACTGCAAAGTTTTCAGTTACTTTATACTCTGCATCTAATGTTAATAATGTGTATAAGCTATAAGTTGTTTTAGCTGACTTAGAAACTTTTCCTGTAGTTTCATTTTTAGTATACTTATCATATTGTCCAAATTTATATGGATCATATCCACCTTCAAAGTTGAAATCAATTGCATAGTTATCTGTTGAATATAATGCAAATGTTCTGTATAAGTAGATTTCCCACTCTGCTACGAAATCTTTATCTTTATTATCTGTTAAATCAGCATTTGTATGGAAGTCTTGTCCATAGAAATTTTGATTTAAATAGATTGTACCATCCCAAGTAAATCCTAATGGTAAGTTACCTGCGTACTCGATATCCATACCGATAGTGTTCATATAGTTAGATCCACCATCTTCTGGGAATGAGTGATATACTTTTGGAGCAAGTAATAATTTGCTTAATAATGCTCCTTCATTTTTATATACTGTAAATCTTGCTTGGTACTCTAAGTTTTGAGAGTCATCCTCTTCATCTCTATATTGTACTCTTGAAGTAAACCAATCGTTATGTTGATAGTAAGCTCTTAATCTTGTTTCAGTCCCGTTTTTAGAGTTTTTATTTCTATCTCCGTTGCTCTCTAAGTTGTTATAATCTCTGATTCTTCCTTCTAATTTGAAGTTCTCAGTTGCTTGAACACCAAAAGTTGTTTCAAGTCTAGAGTATTTATTAGCTCCTCTATTCCATGTATCTTGGTTATCATCTGCAGCATTTGTAGCTGTATTCCATCTAATGTCATCTCCATGACCTTCTGTTTCACCGTAAGCTCTATACTGTACTCCTACATATCCTGTTGGTTTAAATACAGGTGCTACAACCTCTTCAACTACAGGCTCAGCTACAACTATAATCTCTTTCGATACTTCAACTGGAGCTACAACAACCTCTTTAGCTTGAACTGCAGTTCCTACAACAAGTAAAGATCCTAAAAAAAGTGCTAATTTTTTCATAAAATCCCCTCCGATTTTTAATTGTGTTATTTTGAGAAATAATTTTTTATAGTAAAAAAATATTTCTTTTCCACTGTATTCTTTATACAATATTTTTTTAAATTTGTAAATATAATTTTTCTTAGTAAATTATTTTTTTGTTTACTTTTTATCTATAAACCCTTATTTTTAAAAGAAAAGTTCACTTTTATATTTTTATTTTTATTTTACTATATGAAATTTATCCATTAAAAAAAGAGATAGATTTCTATCTCTTAAAATTTACTCTTCTAAATTATCTTGAAAATGATAATTATAAAAAATATAATTTATTGGTAAAAATGAAGCTACTAGCTCTTCTCTAAATACATGTTTATCTAAAACTATAAGTTTTTCATGAACTTCTCCTAGTTGAAACTCTTGTAAATACATCTTTAAATAACTTAAGAAAAGTGAACTTTTAAATACTCTTCCAGAAAGCAAAAAAGTATCTAAAGGTAGTAAATTATTATGATTAATCATAAGAATTGCAATATATCTTGCTACTTTTCTCAGTGCTTTACACTCAGTTATCTCTCCACTTTCTGCCCTTTTTATGAACTCTTCAAAACTCATATTTTTATACATATCTACTATACGAGTTGAGTAATTATTTTCCTTTAAAATTTCTTCAAATATATTTTTAGGTGAAACCATTGTATCAAAACATCCTTTTTTCTTACAAATTTCACAATATACATCTGAGTTAGGTTCCACTATAAAATGTCTAGTTCCCATTGATCTATAATGAGAAATAGCTGGATTTACAAGCTTATTATCTATAATAATAGCACTTCCTCTTTTTTCTCCATATTTAACTAAGAAAAAATCTTTATATTCTGGAGCTAAGAAAGCTTCGTATAAAGCTTCTGCTCTAATTTCAGTTTCTACAAATACATATCCTGAAAATTTATCCATGATTGATTTTTTTAAAGTTAAAAATCTATCCTCTTTAAATAAATCTAATGATTTTTTTACAATAAACTCATTGGTTACTACAACACCAACGCCTAGTATTTTCTCAGGTAAAACTTTATTTTCTTTTGCAAGTTTTTCAATAAATTCAAGCAAAGCTTTTAAGTATTCGTCAAAATCACCATTATAGTTATTTTTAAATTTCAGCTCCCCTAAAATATCATTTTTTAAATTTGTTAATATAACCTTTGTAAAATTCTCCTCTATTAATACACCCATAGAATAGAATCTTTCATAATTTATAACCAATAGATTTTTTTTTCTATTATTTTCATCTATATATTTTTTTTCAACAAGTATATTATCCCCAAGTAATTTTTTAGAAATTTTTGTTAAAGCCGCTGGTGAAACCATTATATTTTCAGCAATCTCTAACTTATTAGACCCACCACATTGATTAATAAATTTTAATAAATTTGTAATGTTTTTATTTTGACTTTTAAAATCCATCCCCGACTCCTTTATTTTTTTTATTGACAAACCCTTTTTTTTAATGTATATTTTACCTTGTAAAACACACGTCGTTTTTTCGAGATATTTTTTTTACTAAATTAAATAAAAATAGTATATCTTTATTTAATTATATCATAAATCAATAATAAGGTGCTAAACTTATTATATAAATAGCCAGCAACCCTCCAGTTGATTGGTTAGAAACCCGTTTTAAGAAGAGATGTTCCCGTCATCTCTTCTTTTATTTTTATTGCTTTTTTATTTTTTTTTGTTACAATTTTATTATCTTAAAATATTTTAGGAGGTAAAAATGAAAATTAAACCTATTGGTAAAAGAGTTCTTGTTAAAACTATAAATTTAGAAGAAAAAACATCAACAGGGATTATATTAATTCAAAATAATGAGGAAAAAAATTATAGAATTGGGGAAATAATCTCTTTAAGCACTGATTCTGAGGTAAACTCTTTATTTAGTATTAATGATAAAGTTATTTTTTCTAAAAAATCTGGAGTTAAAATTAATGATTCTTCTAAGGAACAAATTTTATTAAATTTAGAAGAAATCTTTGGTATTATTGAAGAGTAAAAGAAAAGCCCATCTTTATGACGGGCTTTTTTTATTAAAACTCTTTACCACCTGAAACTTTAACATCTACTTTATATTTATTTAATGCTTGAACTGCACACTCTAAAGCTTTTGTTATAGTTGTAACTTCCATATAAGGCATATTTTTCTTATCAACAACTTGCTCTGTTATGTAAGGAACATGAATAAATCCACCTTTTATATTTAAATTATTCTTTGATATATAATAAAGTAATGAGTACATTATATGATTACATACATATGTTCCAGCTGTATTTGAAACTGAAGCTGGTATTTTTGCTAACTTAATCTCTTCAACAATCCCTTTAATAGGAAGCGTTGCAAAATAAGCATTCTCTCCATCTTCGTAAACTGGAGTATCTATTGGTTGATATCCTTCATTATCTGGAATTCTACCATCATCCATATTAATAGCTACTCTTTCAACTGACATATCATATCTTCCCCCAGCTTGTCCAATACATATAACAGCATCTGGTTTATGCTCTTCTATTCCTGCAAATAGTTTTTCAGCTGATTTTTTGAAAACTGTTGGTATTTGTAATTTTATTACCTCTATACCGTCAATATTATCTTTCATTGCCTTCACTGCTTCCCATGCTGGATTTATACTTTCTCCTCCAAATGGATCAAAACCTGTAATTAAAACTTTCATTACACTACCTCCTAAAAATTAAAATGCTAAGAAATACATTAATACAACATGTATTGCAAGAAGAGGTACTGCTACACCCACTTGCTTTAATATTACACCATTTTTATTTTTCATCTCTAGTATCGATGCTGGAACTATATTGAAATTAGCTCCCATTGGTGTTAATAAAGTTCCGCAGAATCCTGCTGTTAATCCAAGAGCTCCAACTACTGCCGGATTACCACCTTGAGCTATAACAAATGGATAACCTATTCCTGCTGTTATAACTGCAAAAGCCGCAAATCCATTTCCCATAATCATTGTGAATATAGCCATTGCTAAGCAATAAACAGTTACTCCAGCTAAAATATTTCCTTCTGGAACTACACTTCCCATTATTCCGGCAATTACAGTTCCAACTCCAGCTTTAGCAAATACAGAACCTAAAGATCCTAAAAGTTGTGGTAAAATAACTGTTGGACCCATTTGTTGTAAAATTCTACTTGAATCATAAGGAATTTTATCAAACTTTTCTTTTGTTACTATCATAGTAACAACTAGTGCAACTATTGCCCCAATTCCTAGTCCTATTAATCCACCTAATTTTGTAAATTGAGCTATTGAAAATGCTACAACTCCTATTAATCCAGCTGGAACAAATAACATATTTCCAATTTTATGAGCTTGTTTCTCTCTAAACTCCTCTGTACTTGTTGTAAATGAAGCAAGTGAAACAGATTTTGTAGCACTTAAAACTCCCATTACTAAAAGTAATCCTCCTACTATTGATGGATTTACATGAGGTCCACCTATAAATAGGAATCCAAATATAATCCAAAATGCTGCTGATCCTATTCTCTTAGGATTCTTCTTATCTAAAAATGAATATACACCGCTTATCAATAAAATAATTCCGCAAAGTATATACATAAATTCTAATAACATCTTTACATCCATTAATTTTGCCTCCTACTTTGCTCTTAACTTTTTAATTTTTCTATCTAAACGATAGTATTGGAAATATGCTAATACTAAAGTTATTAATGCCACTGGTATAGAAGCTTTAGCTACATCATATGCTTCTACCTTTACACCTAACTCTTGTAAAGTTCCAACAATTAAAAGAACTCCAGAAGATGCTACGAAAACATTTTGTCCAAAGAAGTTAGCGTAGTTTTCTGAAGCATTAGTTATTCCTTTTAAATCTTCATCTAACTCTTCTGATACTACTCCATCCTTCTCAATAGCACCTTTTGCCATAGGATAAATTAATGGTCTAATAAACTGAACATGTCCACCCAATCTCATAGATAAAACTGCTGCTAACATTCTTACTGTTACATATATTGATAAAACTTTTCCAGCTGTTGCACCTTTCAACTTTGATATACAAATTGATGCTCTTTCTCTCAAACCATTTCTTTCTAGTATTCCAACTACAGAAAGCGTTAATAATAAAAGTGTCATATATCTAGTTTGAACAAAAGCTGTTCCTAAAATATTTAAAACCTCAACAAAGTCAATTCCTGCAACAAGTCCTGTTGCTATTCCAGCTATTAAAACAACAGCTATAGTATCTAATTTGATTATAAATCCAATTAGAATAATTAATACCCCTATTAATTTAATCACAGTATCTCACCTAAATCCTCTCTTTTAAACGAGTATCTTTTTCCACAGAAATGACACTCAGCTTCTACCTCTCCTCTTTCAGCTAATATCTCTTCTAACTGCTCTTTTCCTAAAGTTATAATTCCTTTATAGAATTTCTCTTTATCACAATTACAATTATATTTTATCTCTTTTGAGTCTAAAATTTCATATGGCTCTACTAATTTTTCATGAGTTTCATCATTCATATCTTCATATAAAAGGTGTAAAATTCTTTCAATATCCATTCCACCTTTAAATAGCTCTGTTACGCTTCTAATAGCTCCTATTTTTTTCTCTAGCTCTACTATAAAACCTTCTTCTGCATCTGGTAAAAGCTGAATCATGTATCCACCAGCTGATCTAACTGTTGTTTCATTTTCTAAATCTACACCTAAAGCAATTACTGTAGGCGTTTGTTCTGAAGTTACATAATAATATGCAATATCATATGCAATCTCTCCACTTTCTATTGTTGATACTCCAACATAAGGATCCTTTAATCCTAAATCTTTAATAACATTTAAAGTTCCTCTTCCTACCAAAGCTTGTACATCTGGTTGTCCATTTTCTTTTGCTGGGAGATCTGCTTCTGGATTTGAAACATAACCTTTTACACCATCCTTATCAACTGTTACTACCATACTTGATAAAGGTCCATCTGTCATTGTTCTAAGTGTTAGTATATCATTTCCTTTTAAAGTTGCTCCCATCATTACTCCTGCTGAAAGAAGTCTTCCAAAAGCTGATATAGCAGTTGGACTACACTTATGAATATCTAAAGCTTCCTGTACAATATCTTTTGTATCTACAAGAACAAATCTTGCATTTTTACTTACACCTCTAATTAATCTACTCATTTTTTTCACCTCTAATAATCAATATAATCTTTTAAATCTTCATATTTTTTACTGGAAATAATTTTTTTTAATTCTAAATTATTCCTAATAATACTATTTTCATGGTATTTTCTAATACTTTGTATCTCTTTTTTACTAAATCCATAATATATTAAAGTTTTATCATCTGCCTTATTGATATTAAATCTATTTAGTTTAATATTTTGTGGCTCTTTAAACTTTACTTTTAGCTTTTCATAAGTCTTTTTTCCAATTCCAGATATTCTAGTCATTTCGTTTAATTTTTTATATCCACCAGTTATATCTCTATACTCTATTATCTTATCAACATAACTTTGAGATATTCCATTTTTTAACATATCACTTTTGCTTGCTTTATTAATATCTAAAAGTAAATTTTGAGCATCTAGTGTATTTTTACTCTCAATAACTTTAAACTCACTTTCTATTATTCCATAAGAGAAAGTTGATATTAATAAAATTAAAATTGAAAAAATTAACTTTTTCATACTATATCTCCTTAGAAAAAAGTTCTATTTTCTTATTGTGTCTCATCCTCATCTCTGCAATATATAATGCTGGATCTTTAGGATTAACTAATCTTTCTATTTGATCAATATATTCTGTTTCTTTATGAATGGCTTTACTTATAGCTCCACCACCAAGACCCATAGTTTGTTGATTTTCTTCTATCATCTCTATATTAAATCTAGATTCAGCTCCAGGAATAGAGTATCCTACATTTTCTCCCCAATCTAAACTATTTTTTTGACGATACATATAGTAAGGTTCCATTCCTTTTCTTTTTACAAGTTCACCTATTGCATTTTCAACTAACATTCTTTCAACTTCAGACTCCTCAAAATCTTCATGATATAGAGGTGAACCTTTCTTTTTAGCTAGAGCGTGAACTGTTAAGTTTTCTATGTCATATTTCTCAAGCTCATTTAAAGTACTCAATATATCTTCAACGCTTTCACCAGGTAACCCCAATATTAAATCCATATTCAAGATAAATCCAATCTCTTTTATATCTCTATAGACTTCATCAAAATGTTGTCTATTAAAAGTTCTATTTAAATCTTTTAAAGTTTGCTCTTTAAATGTTTGAGGATTTAAACTTACTCTATCTACTCCGTATTCTTTAAGAATCTCTAATTTTCTTTTTGTTATAGCATCCTCTCTTCCAGCTTCAAAAGTAAACTCTTTTAAGTTTGAAAGATCTATATTTTTATGAACTGCTTTTAAAACTTTTTCAGTATCCTCTTCTGTTAAAATACTTGGTGTTCCACCACCTATATACAATGATTCATATTTATAACCTTTATTTTTTGAAAGTTCTCCTACAAGCTCAATCTCTTCTAAAAGTGTTTCTACAAATTTTGGATAAAAACGCCCTAAACTGCTATTTATTTCGTAAGATGCAAAAGAGCAGTATCTACATTTTGATGGACAAAAAGGAATTCCTATATACATATTCATTGCATCTTTATTTAATAATCTTTCCTCTGTTTCAATTACTCTCATTAAAAGATCTATTTTATCAAAATTAGCAAGGTACATATTATTTAAAAGATTCTTAACTCTTTCTTTTGAAAATCCCATTTGCATAAGCCTTCTAGTCATTTTAGTAGGTCTTACACCAATTAAACTTCCCCATGGATAATTTTTATTAAGAGCTTTTAATAAACCACCTTTTAACATTATTAAATTTTGATCTTCAATTATATGCTCTAAATTCTCCTCTTCCATTATAGCTTCTTTTCCATCTATTTCAGCTTTTACAATTATCTTATTCCCTTTATAACTTACTTCACCTTTTATATCTTTACCTACTTCTTTAGGTAACATAATTCTTACAAACTCCTCTAAACTTTTTTCACTTAGAGGAAAGTTAGTAACTATTGACACTTAAATACACCACTTCCTATTTCATTAATAATAAAACTAAAATTCCAATTATGATTCTATATACTCCAAAAGCCACAAAAGTTCTCTTTTTTATATATCCCATAAACCAATTAATAACAACATATGCTACAACAAAAGAAACTACAGATCCTACTATTAAAAGCTGCCATTCTAACATTGTAAAATTAAGTCCATTTTTTAGGAGCTTCAGTAGAGTTGCCCCTGCCATTGTTGGAATAGCTAAGAAAAATGAATACTCTGCTGCTGCTGCTCTAGACACACCTAAAAGTAAAGATCCTACTATTGTTGCTCCTGAACGCGATGTTCCTGGAATCATAGCTAAACATTGGAAAAATCCAATTGTAAAAGCCAATTTATATGACATCTGCTTTATTGAAGTTACTTTACCCTTTAAGTTTTTTCTTTCAACTAAAATAAAAATAATACCATAAAGTATAAGCATACTTGCAACTACTGTTGTGTTATCCATAAAGAATTCAGATATATAATCATCTGCTAATAACCCAATAACTCCTGCAGGTAAAACTCCTACAATTATCTTTGTCCACAAAGAAAACTTCTCTTTAAACTCCTCTTTTGTTTTTACAAAAGGAGTTAAATCTTTCCAAAAGTAAGCTACAACTGATAAAATAGCTCCAAACTGAATGATTACTAAAAAGTTATCCATAAAACTTTTAGACACAAGAGGAGAGTTTATAAATCTCTCCACTAATATCATATGACCCGTACTACTTACAGGAACAAACTCTGTCATCCCTTCTACAATTCCCAGTATAATAACTAGTAAAAATGGATTCATTTCATCTCCTCCTATAGGTAGCTATCCTCTTTTTTAAGATATTTTACATAGTCAGCTACTCCATCCTCTAAAGAACAAAACTCTTTAGTATAACCTGCTTCTCTTAACTTTCTCATAGAAGCTTGTGTAAAGTATTGATATCTTCCTCTTAAATCCTCTGGCATTGGAACAAACTCTATTACTTCTTCTGTTTTTAATTCAAAGTTTTCGCTAGCATTTTTCATAGTTTCCATTGATAAATCATGGAAGCTTCTTGCTTCTCCTGTTCCTATATTATAAACCCCTGATGGAACTTCATTAAACATACAGAAATATAACATATCAACAACATCTTTAATATAGATAAAATCTCTTAATTGCTCTCCATCTCTGTATCCCTCTTTATGAGATTTAAATAGTTTTACTCCACCATTTTCGTTAAATTGGTTAAATGTGTGGAATACCATTGAAGCCATTCTTCCTTTATGATACTCTTGTGGTCCATAAACATTAAAGAATTTAGCTCCTATCCATTGTTTTGGAGCTTTTTCCTGCTTAAATGCCCAATCATCAAAGAATTTTTTAGAATATCCATATTTGTTTAATGGCATTAATTTTTTTAATTCTTCTGGAGTCCCCTCATCACTATATCCTTGCTCTCCTCCTCCATAAGTTGCTGCTGAAGAGGCATATACATACACAATATTTCTATCAGCACAGAAATCCCATAATTTTTTTGAATACTCATAGTTATTCTTCATTAAAAGATCTCCATCTTTCTCAGTTGTTGCTGATATAGCTCCCATGTGTAAAACTGCTGTTACTTTACTTGCATTTTCTTCATTTTCAAGCCATGCAAAAAGCTCATCTCTATCACACCAGTCAGCATAATCTCTCTTTCTTAAATTTAACCATTTTTCCTCAGTTCTTAATTTATCAACAGCTAATATATCATTTATTCCCATCTCATTTAATTTCCAAATATAAGCACTTCCTATAAATCCAGCTGCTCCTGTTACTATAATCATTTTACTTCCTCCTTGCTTTCTCTTTCTAATAAATCTTTTATATCCTCTTCAATAATAGAAGCATGAGCAATATCTACTCCCACTCTATTTCCACCATGAAAATCTGATCCTCCAACTTTCAACAAACCTTTTTCTGTGGCCAACTTTCTATAATATTTAATCTCTTTAGGTGTATATGAACTATACTCTACCTCTAATCCATCTAATCCAGCCTCTAAAAGAATATCTATTATCTTTTCTGTTCTTTCTCTTGAATCACAAATTAAACTAGGATGAGCTAGAGCTGAGATTCCCTTGCATTCCTTTATAAGTTTTATAATCTCAATAGGATCTGAGCTACCTTTCTCTACATAAGCTACACCATTTCTTCCTAAGTACTGCTTGAAAGCTTCACCTTTTGAATAAACAAATCCTTTGTTCATCATAACATTACATATATGAGCTCTGCTCACGATAGTTCCTGTAGCTTCTTTTTCTATCTCTTCCATTGTTATTTTAAGGCCTAAATTATTTAGTTTTTTAATAATTTTTTCATTTCTTTCTTTTCTGGCTTTTTTTAGTTCTATTAGTTTTGACGCTAATTTTTCTGATTTGTCGTTTAAAAAATATCCTAAAATATGAATTTCATATCCTTGATAAGAGCATGAAAACTCTATTCCAGGTATAAATTTTAAATCTAGTTCATGGGCTATCTCTTTCCCCTCAGAAATACCTTCCATTGTATCATGGTCTGTTATTGCTATTCCTTTTAAACCAATATATTTAGCTCTTTTTAAAAGCTCTTCCACAGTAAATGTTCCATCTGAATATGTTGTATGAGTATGTAAATCATACCTTTCACTTAAATCCTTCATAAGACTCCTCCCTTAAGTAAAAATGGCACCTTTATCTCTAAAGGCGCCACAGTTTTTTAGTCATCCCACTTTTCTAATTTTGAAAAATACTCTGAATAAGCAAGGTATAAAGCCTTTGCATTTATATTATTCTTCTCTAACTTTGTCTTCTCTTTTTTCTTGTAAATATCATTTACTTGTACAACTCTAGGAGATACTTCTACAAAATACCATGATTTTGAATCAAAGAATTCTCCTCTTTTTATAAATTTATTTAGAAGTTTTCTAAATCTTTTGATCTCTTTTTCTGATAAGTCGCTCTTTTTAGAGAATTCAACTATTTCAGCCCATTCCTCTTTTGTAGCAACTTCATTAGCTATATGATTAGATGGGTTTGCCATTCTAACATATGATTGAGTTACCATATATTTAGCTAATCCTGCAGGGTCTTTAAAGTTTTCATCTTTTAAATAGTATTCTCTTGGAAGTTTTTTTACAGTTTTTTCTAATATAGAGTTAAACTGCTCTTGATCTGCTTCTGTTATCTCTCCCTTTGTCTTTAAAGAATCTAAAAACTTTACTTGTTTTTGATCTAGTTTTTGATTTCTTGCTAAATAACTTATTGGTTGATCTGCTCCATACCAATCTTCTAATTCAGATTCTCCTATTATTACTGTACTGAATGTTTCTTCCCAGTTTTTCATAGCCACTGTATCAACCTTATACTTTTCTTGTAAATTAACATTGTTTTTATTTAGTGAGCTACATGCTGTTAATGCAGCTAACATTGCAACTAGAACTATAGTTTTTTTCATTTTTCCTCCCTACACTCTTCCACAACATTTTCCGTATATTTTTCCACTTCCACACTTACAAGCTGAATCAAAATCTAATTCCTCTTCTACCCCAGGCTCTACAACTTCCTCTTCAGGATTTTTAACAACAACTTTAAACATATATGATGTTGCCTCTGTTTTTATTGTTGATAACATTCTAGAGTACATATCTCCAGATATAATTTTATATTCTACTAATGGATCTTTTTGTCCATAAGATCTTAAATAGATTCCCTCTCTTAAAGCATCTAAAGCTTTTAAGTGTTCTCTCCATCTAGCATCCACAACTTCAAATAAAACATATTTCTCTACTTTTCTCATGATTTCAGGAGTTATTTCTTCCTCTTTTTTCTCATAATCTTTCTCTATATCTCTATATATTTTATCAGCATACTCTTCAACTGTTAAAGCTTTATATTCTTCCATATCTGTTATTTCATATCCGTACTTCTCAAGAAGAGCATCTTTAACTCCAACAATATCCCACTCATCTTTAAATTCTCCTACAAATCTTTCTACAACTATATCGGAAATACTTGATTTTAACATTCCTAAAATTGTTTCTTTTAAGTCTTCTTTCTCTAAAGCTTCATTTCTACTTGCATAGATAGCTTCTCTTTGCTTATTCATTACATCATCAAATTCAAGAAGATTTTTTCTAATTCCGAAGTTTCTTGATTCAACTTTCTTCTGAGCATTTTCGATAGCTTTATTTATCATTCTATGTTGAATTGATTCTCCTTCAGGTAGTCCAAGCTTTTCCATAACTCCTTGAATTCTTTCAGATCCAAACAATCTCATAAGGTCGTCCTCTAAACATAGATAGAATTCAGATGCTCCTGGGTCTCCCTGTCTTCCTGCTCTACCTCTTAGCTGATTATCTATTCTTCTAGACTCATGTCTCTCTGTACCTAAAATAAATAATCCACCAGCTGAAATTACTTTTTGCTTCTCCTCTTCACATTCAACTTTATATTTATCTAAAATTACTGGATAATTTCCAGCGTCTCTACTTCCAATCTCTGCAATAGCTCTGAACTCTGGATTTCCTCCTAGCATGATGTCAGTTCCTCTACCTGCCATATTAGTAGCTATTGTTACAGCCTGATATCTTCCAGCTTGAGCTACAATCTCAGCCTCTTTAGCATGTAATTTAGCATTAAGAACATTGTGAGGTATACCTTTTTCTTTTAATAACTCTGAAAGTTCTTCTGAACTTTTTATTGATACAGTACCAACTAAAACTGGTTGTCCCTTTGCATAAAGTTCTTCTATTCTTCTTATAATAGCATCTGTTTTCTCTTTTTTTGTTTTATAAACTAAATCAGGAAAATCAACTCTTTGTACAGGTTTATTTGTTGGTATTACAATTACCTCTAAACCATAAGTATGCATAAATTCTGCTGCTTCTGTTTCAGCTGTTCCTGTCATACCAGCTAATTTATCATACATTCTAAAATAGTTTTGAAGTGTTATTGATGCAAGTGTTTGATTTTCTCCAGCAACATTTACTCCTTCTTTTGCTTCAATAGCTTGATGAAGACCATCAGAGTATCTTCTACCTTCCATAGCTCTTCCAGTAAATTCATCAATTATAACTACTTCTCCCTCTCTAATTAAATAGTCTCTATCTTTTATAAATAGTTCCTTTGCTTTTAAGGCTTGATTTAAATAGTGAGTTAACTCAACATGCTCTGGTGAGTATAAGTTGTCTATATTTAATAATTGTTCAACTTTTTTAATTCCCTTATCTGTTAAAACTATGTTTCTAGCTTTTTCATCTACTTCATAGTCTCCCCATTGCTCGTCAGGAATATTCATCTCTTTTTTTGTTTTAGCATCTTTTATTTTTTCTGTTTCAAAACTTCTATCTAATCTGAAAGCTACCTGACAGAATATAGAGTACCACTTTGTTGTTTCTGAAGCTGCTCCTGATATGATTAACGGCGTTCTAGCCTCATCGATTAGTATCGAGTCAACCTCATCCACTATACAGAAATTTAAAGGTCTTTGAACCTTATCTTCAACTTTGTTAACCATATTATCTCTTAAATAGTCAAATCCAAATTCAGAGTTTGTACCATATGTAATATCAGCTTCATAAGCAGCTTTTCTTGCTGCATTTTCCATTCCATTTACAATTACCCCTGAAGTTAATCCTAAAAATTCATAAACTCTTCCCATTAACTCTCTATCTCTTTGAGCTAGATAGTCATTAACAGTTATAACGTGAACTCCTTTTCCACTTAAAGCATTTAAATAAACCGGAGCTGTTGCAACTAATGTTTTTCCTTCTCCTGTTTTCATCTCTGTTATTTTTCCTTCGTGAAGTACAATTCCACCAATTAATTGTACATCATAGTGTCTCATTCCATGAACTCTTTTTGATGCTTCTCTTACAACTGCAAAAGCTTCAACTAAAACATCATCTAATGTTTCACCTTTCTCTAATCTTTGTCTAAATTCGTAAGTTTTCCCCTTTAACTCATCATCTGAAAGTTTCTCTATTTCAGGTTCTAACGAGTTTATCATTGTTACTAATTTCTTGATTCTTTTAATCTCTCTGTCATTTCTTGTACCGAAAATCTTCTTTAATAAATCTCCAAACATCCTTACGTCCTTCCTAGCTTTATTGTGCTTATTTGTTACTCAATATATTACCATAATTAGATTTATTAGTCAATTTATAGCCCACATCTAGAAAATTTGACCCGCGATTCAAAAAAAGCTATTAATTTATACAAATTTATGTTATATTGTAATTAAAGTAACAATATATTTTAGGAGGTTTTTTATTTTGAGTATATTCAATTCTGCTAAGAAGATAATTCCTGGCCTACTACTTTGTATTTTGATTGCACAGCTTGGAGTTTTTCTTGGGAAATTTGTCCCAAGTATCGGTGGAGCTCCCCTTGCTATTTTCTTAGGACTTATAGCTGGAAACACTTTTGCTAAATCAACTATTTTTGCTCCTGGTTCTAAATTTTCGGAAAGTGATTTACTTTCATATTCAATTGTTTTATTAGGAGGTACTTTAAGTATTAACACTATTTTACAACTTGGTGTTTCTGGTATCGCTTTTATTCTTTTACAAATGACTTTAACAATTGCTTTAACTATGTTCATCGGTAAAAAACTTGGATTTTCAAAACATTTCAGAGCTCTTATGGCAAGTGGAAATGCCGTTTGTGGGTCTTCAGCAATTGGAGCTAGTTCACCAGTAATTAATGCTGAAGACAATGATAAAGGGATATCTATTACAATTGTTAATTTAACAGGAACTATGCTTATGTTTGCTTTAATTCCTATAGCTGGTTATTTTTATAATTTTGAAACTTTACAAACTTCAGCTCTTCTTGGTGGTATTTTGCAATCAGTTGGACAAGTTATCGCAGCAGGAAGTATGGTTAATCATAATGTTCTTGAAATGGCGACTATTTTTAAAATTGTAAGAATTGTATTTTTAGTTATTGTTGTTCTATGGTTATCAAGAGAATTTAATAATAAAGAGTTAGAAATGGATACTGAGTTTGCTTTAGAAGAGGAAGCATATAGTAAAAAGAAAAATAAAATATCTGTACCTTGGTACATTATAGGATTTTTTATTCTTTGTATATTATTTAGTTTTGGATTAATTCCTGGTGAAGTATCTAAAACCTTTAAAATGATTTCATCTAAATTCGAAATAGTTGCTCTTGCTGGTATTGGTATGAGAGTAAATATTAGTGAACTAATAAAGCAAGGTCCTAAAGCATCTCTTTATGGACTATTAGTTGGATTAAGTCAAATTATTATAGCAATTATTTTAATAAAGATTTTTATATAAATAAAAACTGGATATAATCCAGTTTTTATTTTTTTAATATAGCTGCAACATCTAATAAATCTTTTGCAATTAAATATTGATTTTTTACATCTTCTTCTATTTTTTTTCCATAACCAGTTAAAACTAAAACTGATTTTAAACCTGCTTTTTTTCCAGCCTCTAAATCTCCTTTTTTATCTCCAATCATAAAAGAATTTTCTATATCTACATTATATTTATTTATTCCTTCTAATAACATTCCTGGATTGGGTTTTCTACAATTACAATCAACTTTGTATTTTCCAATACCTTTTTCTGGATGGTGAGGACAATAAAAACACTCTAAAATCTCTATTCCAAACTCTTTTAGTTTTTCAGTCATTTGATTATTTAGTATTACTAAATCCTCTTCAGTATAATAACCTCTCCCGATACCTGATTGGTTTGTGACAACTATAAATTCATAACCTAAATTTTTTAATTCTTTTAATCCCTCTATTGCATTTTTTTCAAATTCAAAATCTTCCCATTTATGAAGATATGATTTTTCTACATTTATTGTTCCATCTCTATCTAAAAATATAACTTTTTTCATAGTCTCTCCTTTTCTTTTTTATATATTATATCACTCTTATAAAGGATTTTTTAGTTTATTCAGAATATAATTTATATTAAAGAGTTGGGAGGGATTTTTATGGATTTAAAAGATATTATTCAGTTTATAGGTTCTTTAGCTTTTACTTCAGCAATTTTAACAGTAACTGTATTCATTCTTAATTATAAATATAAAGAATTTTTAAATAAAATTCTTAAAGGAAAATTAAGCCATCTTCAGTTACATAAAATTTTGGGTATAACAACAATAATCTTAGGAACTATACATGGTTTAGGTATGGCTTTTGCATATCCTTCAGTTTTAAAAAAATATACTGGTATTAGTGGTATTTTTCTTTTAAGCTTATTTTGGATTTTAGGAACACTTCCTTTTATTGTAAAAAAAGTTCCAATAAAATATAAAAAAAATGTACTTAAAAGTCATAAAATTTTAGGTGGCATCATATTTATATTTATTATTATTCATATATCACTTTAGGAGGCAACATGGATATTTCAGAAATTTTATTTATGCTTATTGTTGGAGTTGGAATGGGTTTTAGTTTAATGGGAATGTCAACTGCTATTCTTTTTTCACCAATATTAGTTTCAATATATGGTTCAAAATTAGGGAATGGAATAATGTTTGTTCCATTTTTAATAGCAGATTTATATGTTTCCTATTTATATCGAAATAATTATGATAAAAAAATTGTTTTAAAACTTATACCTTTCTCAGTTATTGGAATGGTTATCGCATCTATTTTTGCAAACTCTATTTCAGAAGATATTTTTAGAAAAATTATTGCAACTATCATTATTTTTTCTAGCATTTTATTCTTCTTAAAAAAATATGAACATAAATTAACAAAACTTTCCTGGTTATTTGGAGTCTTTGGTGGTGCTTCATCATATTTAGCAAATGTTTCAGGACCTATTTTTAACGTATATCTACTTAGTTATAAACAAAAAGAAGAAGATTTTATAGGTACAAGAGCTGTATTTTTTACTGTTATTAACATAATAAAGCTTTTTATGTATATATTTATTTTTAAAAATATTAATATCTTTACTATAACTAGAGGATCAGTAGCTATTCCTACTATATTTTTAGGTGTATTTCTAGCAAAAAAGCTATTGAAAATAATGAATCAAAAAATATTCAATACTGTTGTTGTTTTATTAGGGCTTATAGTTGCAATAAAAATGCTGCTATAAGCATTTTTTTTTAGCAAATTTTACAAAAAATAAAAAAGATTGGCAACTTCCTATCCTCCCAGGGGGCTGCCCCCCAAGTACTTTCA
>ERZ772855.138-NODE-138-length-90279-cov-10.849508_pt1 | contig 90279 bp, 94 predicted proteins | sample MGYA00511900_ERZ772855 | MGnify/ENA primary metagenome ERZ772855 (study PRJEB29015, sample SAMEA2737701) | human gut metagenome | biome: human gut; feature: human-associated habitat; material: faeces | place: China | collected 2012 ... | reverse complement strand
ATTTTGCAAGAGCAGCAGTAAATTCATTAATAAAAGTTGTTAAAGTTTGTTCCATTAATAAAAGTCCTCCTAAAATTTAAATTCCAAAATAAATTATAGAGGATTTTGAAGTATAAGTCAAAGGAAATATAGGAATATAGATAGAAATTTAGTGTTGTTTTTATGTAATTAAATTTCAATTAATATTTAATTTAATTACTTATTTGATGAAATTTATAAAAAGTAGTTTAAAAGAATAGGTAAAGTGTGGTATAATAACAACTTGAAAAAAGTTTTTCATACAATACTGTAAGACTCAAAGTTTACTATCTAGATTTTGAGTTTTTTTATTGTTATATAAGTTATAAGAGGAGAAGTATGAATTTAACATCACTACATTTTAAAATTTTGAGTTGTCTTGAAGCGAACAATTACTCATTAAATGAACTTTCTGAAATATTAAATATATCTGTTTTTAAGGTGAAAAGGTATATAAACGATATAGGAAATCTTTTAAAAGAAGAGGATACTTTAGGTATTCATGAAAAGTTAAAAAAAGATAGAGAGTTATTGGAAAAATTAAAGGAGTTTCAGACTTTTACTCCCAAAGAGAGAGAAAGCTATATTGTAATGAGCTTTTTTAAAAATAATACAATAAATTTAACATCTATAAGTGAAAGATTTTCTGTTACAAGACGAACTTTATCCAATGATATACAGAATTTAAAAAAAGAGTTGGAGTTTTTCTCTTTAAAAATTGTAGGTTATAACTCTTGTGGAATCTCTTTAGAGGGGAATGAAAAAAATAAAAGAGAGTTTTTTGAGTTATATTTTCTAAAGTTATTTGTAGAGGAAAAATATCTTCCAAAAGAGTTTGAAAGCTTTTTTTTAGAACTGAATGAGATAAAAAAAGAGTATAAAGTTTCAAAAATTGTGGATATGATCTATAAAGTGTGTGAAAAATGGGAGATGCCTCGGAATACATATACAATTTTACATATAGAGATCTTAATCTATCTTGCTATAATACGAAAAGATTTTGAAGATGAAAGTGTAAAAACTGTGGATAGATCTATTGATTTAAGCGAATATACAGAGTTAAATGAAGTTTTAGAAAAAATAGAATTCTTTTCAAATTATGAAAGAGATTTTGTAAAAAAAATTTTTTTAAAAAGAAAAAAAATGAACTTCTTTCAAAATAATAGAGAAGAGGTTTTGGAGTTAAGAAACTTTATAGAATACTTAAGTAAAGTTTTAAAGATGGAGATACCTTTAAATGATGATCTTTTAATGAGGTTAACAATTGTACTTACTATGATGAAAATAAAGAGGCTTTTTAATATCGTTGAAATATATATTTTTAACAATCAGGTAGCTGAGGATTATTTTAATAAATTAAAATTAGTTTCTAATTTAGTAAAAAAATATTATAAAAATATAGATAGTTTTGATAGAACAATTTTATCAATAACTATTTTAAATGAGATTAATAAAGATATTGAAAGAAAGATAGAAAACTTAAAAAATATTGTAGTTGTCTATAACTTCTTAAATATAGGGCTAGTGAAAGATATTTGTGAGGAGTTTAAAATTGAAAAACTTATGAAAAATATGAAGTTTGTATCTTATCGAGAGTTGGATTATTTTATAGAAACAAATAGTGTTAAGGGGATTGTGTTGTTTGAAGATATAAAATTAAATAAAAAGTACGATAATATAAAGCAGATTAGATTTAATCTACCTGTAACAAAGTTAGATAAATTTAAGTTAAGTGTGTTTTTAAAAAAGGAAGATGTTTGATAAATTAGTATACATATAATAGAAAATAACTATACTAAGGGGGACACATGGAGAGAACACTTCTGATTATAAAGCCTGATGCTGTGGAAAGAAAACTAATTGGAGAGATAATCCAAAGGGTAGAGAGAAAAGGATTGGAGATCAAGGCTTTAAAAATGGAAAATATAACTGTAGAAAAGGCAGAGAAACACTATGAAATTCATAAGGGGAAAGATTTTTATAATGGTCTCATAGAGTTTATCACATCTGGGCCAGTTGTGCTTATGGTTTTAGAAGGAAAGGATTGTATAAGTATAGTGAGACATATGGCTGGAAGTACGTCTCCAGTGGATGCAGTTCCTGGGACAATAAGAGGGGACTTTTCAATGGATACTTTAAGAAATATTGTTCATACTTCTGATAGCGTAGAAACAAGCACAAGAGAGATTAAGAACTTCTTTAAAAATATAGACTAAGATATTTTGAAATATTTATCTATTTTAAAAAACTAGGAAAGAGATTAAACCTATCGTATAACTTGATAACTTAATTTAAATAGGAGGTAGCTTTATGAAAAAATTTTTATTGAGCATGTTTTTACTTCTTGGAATGACGTCTTTTGCACTAGAGCTGACAAGTAGTGGAATAAAGGATGGAGTTATTGAGAAAAAATATGGAACTTATGGAAAAGATCAATACCGTGGAATGCCAACTCTTTCAATTCCTTTTGAATGGAAAAATGCACCTGCAGGAACAAAGCAGTTTGCTTTAGTAATAGAGGACTTTGATGCTGTAGAGGCAGTTGGAGTTATCTGGTTACACTGGTTAACTCTAATACCAGGAGATGCCAAGGCTTTACCTGAAAATGCCAGTGCAACAGATTCAAAATTAATTCAAGGTGAAAATAGCTGGTGGTCTTTAATTGGTGGTAGTTTACCAAAAGAGGAAGTAGCTAGATATGGAGGACCTGTTCCACCTAATAAAACACATACTTATACAATAACACTATATGCTTTAGACAAAGAGATGGATTTAAAAAAAGGATTCTATTTAAATGAGTTATATGACGCTATAGATGGTCATGTTTTAGAAAAAACAGTTTTAAAAGCTAAGTATATAAAAGAATAGTAAAACTAAAAAAGCTGAGTTCAATGAACTCAGCTTATATTTTTACTTGTCTAATAATGGCTTTGGTAAAGGCTTAGTTGGAGCTTCAACTGGCTCAGGAGTAGCTACTACAACCTCCTCAACAACTGCCTCTTGAACTACTACTTCTTCTTGAGGTTGAGTGCTTGAACATCCAACTAAGAATAAGCTAAAGAAAATGCTTCCTAATACTAATTTTTTCATATTAAAATCCCTCCTTGTATGTATTTGAAATTGCTTTCATTCCTTAATTATAGCACATTTTCATTAAGTTGTCTTCAAAATTCATAACCAACTATTGAATTTTTTGATAAAATATTTTTTTGCAAAAATTATAGTAAAAAAGTATCCAGTAAGTATTAAAACAACCCAAATAAAGTAAGAAATAGGCATTGGTACGAATCCTAAAGTTCCGTTAATTTTAGAATATGGAACAAATAAAGCAAAAATCATAATAGCAGAAGTTAAAAGAATAACTTTTATATTGGCATTAGATTCAATAAAAGGTATTTTTCTAGTTCTAATAAGGTGAATTATAAGAGTTTGAGATAAAATACTCTCTATAAACCAACCAGTGTGAAAAAGAGCTTGTGTGGCAGGTGAATTAGCCTTGAATATATAAAACATAACTAAAAATGTAATAATATCAAAGATAGAACTTAAAGGTCCTATATAAACCATAAATTTTCCAACACTTTCAGCACTCCAATTTTTAGGTTTTAAAATATCCTCTGTATCAACATTATCCCAAGGGATAGAGATCTGAGAGATATCATAAAGTAGGTTTTGAAAAAGTATCTGTATAGGAAGCATTGGTAAAAATGGTAAAAAAGCACTGGCTAAAACAACACTAAATACATTTCCAAAATTTGAAGATGCTGTCATCTTTAGATATTTAATCATATTAGTAAATATTTTTCGACCAATTATAACACCCTCTAAAAGAACTGAAAGTTCCTTTTCTAAAAGTATTATCTGAGCTGACTCTTTAGCGATATCCATACCATTTTCAACTGAAATTCCAACATCACATTGTCGAAGAGCAGGGGCGTCATTTATTCCATCACCCATATAACCAACGGTATTTCCCATCTCTTTTAAAAGTCTAACAACTCTAGCTTTATCAAGTGGTGAAAGCTTACAAAATATAGTTGTATCTTTTAAAAGTTTTTTTAACTCTAAATCATCAATAGCTTCCATGTAACTTCCATCAATAGCTCCTGTAACTTCAATTCCAATATCTTTACATATTTTTTGAGTAACTAGTTCATTATCTCCAGTTAAAATTTTAACATCTACTCCGTACTGATATAAAGATTTTAAAGTATCTCCTACACCCTCTTTAGGTGGATCTAAAAATCCTAGCATTCCAACAAAAGTTAAAGACTCCTCATCTTTATTGCTAAAGTTAAGATCCCTATCTTTGGGAAGTGTTTTTTTACCAATACCAATAACTCTCATTCCATCCTCATTTAAATTAGAAACAAGATTTTTGATTTTTTCTTCAATCTCATCTTTTATTTCAAACACCTGACCATCAATCTCTACAAAATTTGAGATATATAGCATCTCTTCAATGGCACCTTTAGTAATCATAGTTCTATTCCCATCACTATCTTCTACAATAACAGACATTCTTCTACGTTCAAAATCAAATGGTAGCTCATCAATTTTTTTATACTCGTTTTTTATAGAGTAATGTTCCTCTTCAAACTCTAAGATTGCTCTATCCATAAGATTTTTAAGCCCTGTTTGAAAATAACTATTTAAATATGCTAAATATAAAACATTATCATCATCAATACCTTTGAAATTTAAATACTTTACAACAGTCACTTTATCTTGAGTTAAAGTTCCTGTTTTATCTGTACATAGAATATTCATAGCCCCAAAGTTATGAATAGAATCAAGTTTTTTAACTATAGTTTTTTTCTTTGAAAGCTCAATAGCACCTTTAGTTAAGTTACCAGTTACAATCATAGGAAGCATCTCAGGGGTTAAACCAATGGCAACAGACAAGCTAAATAATAAAGATTCAAACCAAGCATCTTTTAAATAACCATTTATTAGAAAAACAATTGGTACCATAAAAATCATAAACTTAATTAAAAGTCTTGAAACATCATCAATTCCCTTTTCAAAACTAGTCTCTACTTTTGTGCTTTTTAAACTTTCACTAATAGTATTTAAAAATGTGTGTTTTCCAGTTCCAAGAACTATTCCAGTAGCAGCTCCACTTAAAACATTAGTTCCCATTAAAACTATGTTAGATAGATCAGAGATAGCTCCTGCTTTAACAAGTAGATTAGAGTATTTTTCCACAGGATTAGACTCTCCAGTTAATACAGATTGACTAATGAAAAGATCTTTACTAGATACAATTCTAATATCTCCAGGAACAATATCTCCAGCAGTAAGTTTAACAATATCCCCAGGAACTAAGGTTTTTATATCAATTTCCATAGGAAGATTATCTCTAACTACTGTAACTTTAGTAACAATTAGATTTTTTAGTTTTTCAGCAGTTTTACTAGAACGATATTCTTGAATAAATTTAATAAGACTGCTAATTAAAATCATAGTTATAATTAAAATTATAGATATCCAGGAACGCTCAGTCTCTTTAGCAAAAATAACATCAGTAAAAAGAGAAACAAAGGCTAAAGTTCCCAAAATAAAATTAAAAGGATTTAAAAAAGCGAGTAAAAGTTGGATATACCAAGGTTTTACTTTCTCTTTTGAAATCTCATTTAATCCAAATTTCTCTAAACGACTTATGGCTTCTTCATTTTTAATACCTCCTAAAGAGGTTTCTAAAGTCATAAAGACAGTTTTTATATCAGCTTCAGAAAATAGTTTTAACGTTCCATTTATACTATTTTCACTGTTATCAAAATTTTCATACAAAGTAATCATTCCTCCCAATAATAAAGATACCTTAAATAGTATTTACCAAAAAAAATACAGACTCCTTTAAAAATAAAAAACAGGGAAGTTTTAACTAAATTATAAAAGGTTTTTTGAAAAAAAATTGTATATATAGGTATAATTGGGAAAAAGGAGAGTGTTTCACTATGGAAAATAAGAAAAAACTAGATGAACTAAAAGATGAGGCAAAGGAGAGTTTAAAAAAAGATGAGCCTGCTAAAAAAGAGGAAGTGGAGGACTTTTGGGATAGATTTAAAAAATTAGAGAAAATTTATAAAGATAACTTTGATAGACTAATTGCAGCAGAACTTTTAGATATAAAGATGCTACTATTTGAAATTGAAGAAAAGCATAAAGAAAAAGAGGAACACGAAAAAGAAGAGAAAGACAAAAAATAGTAAAAATTAAAAAAGGAGCTCTAAGCAAGCTCCTTCTTTTTATTACAAAAATCTTTATAGTCTTTTAAAACTTCAGCATAACCTCTAGCAACGTATCCAATTAAAGTGGCATCGTCAATCCAGCCAACTCCAGGAATTAAATCTGAAACAGCATCAATAGGAACGATAACATATATAATTGCAGCAGTTAAAATAACTAAATACTTTTTATCTAGTTTATATTTTCTGTTTTTTGTATCTTTTACTAAATTAATAATAAGAAGGAAATCTTCAGCACTAGCGCCTAAATTCATAGCTTTTTTCAAAGCTAGTTTTAAATCTTGAGAACTAATTTTTCTTCCTTGAAACTTTTTAAAAAATTTAATAATCAATTTATCCATAATATCTCTCCATTATAAAATTACACAATATTGTATAGTATAAATCTTTTTCTGAATTAATTCAAGGAAAGATTTTTTATTAAAAGATTATTTTTGTAAAACTTTTAAAATCTCTCTAGCAACAGCAGCTCCAGATGCAGGGTTTTGCCCTGTAACTAATCTTCCATCAGCAACAGCGTACTCTCCCCAATTATCAGTTTTACTATATTTAGCTCCTCTTTTAACAAGCTCATCCTCTGTTAAATATGGAACAAGCTTATCAAGTTGAACCTCTTTTTCCTCACTATCAGAGAATCCTGTAACTTTTTTATCCTTTATTAAATACTCTCCAGAACTATCTTTTATATTTAATAGTCCAGCTAATCCGTGACAAACAGCTGAAACAATTCCACCATTGTTCCAAATACCAATAGCAATCTCTTGTAGTTTTTTATCATTAGGGAAGTCCCAAATAACGCCATGTCCTCCAGTATAATAGATAATAGAATAATCATTATAGTTAATATCTTTAGCAGGAACGGTAGTTCCAAGAGCGTTCATGAATTTTCGATCAGTATAAAATTTCCAATCTAAATCAGACATCATTTCAGGCTCAATACTATGTGGATCAATAGGTGTATATCCACCTAAAGGGCTAACATAAGTTACTTCAAAGCCATTGTTTTCCATAACTTCAACAAAGTGAACAGCTTCACCTAACCATAAACCTGTGGCTCTGTTAACATTTGAGTATTTTGAAACATTTGTAACAACAACTAAAACTTTTTTGTTCATAAGAAAACCTCCTGAGAATATAGATGCGATAAAATGAAATCCATTTGAAATACTTTTACGAATTTTATATCTATATTCCTGTAAAAAATTCAAAGAGGATATCCGTATTTTTTTTGAATAAGAAAGAAAAAAGAGTCTAAGGAGGAAAAATGAAAAAAAGTGGAAATTTTATATTGAAAAGTGATAGTATTAAAGATGGTTATATTAAAGATGAGTTTGGAAAACATGGAGATCTATGGATAGATAATATGCCCTCAAAATCTTTAAGTTTAAAATGGGAAAATGCTCCAGAAGAAACAGAAAGTTTTTTGGTTGTTATGCAAGACTATGATGCAATTCCTGTAGCTGGGTTCTCTTGGATACACTGGATAGCACTAGTTCCAAAAAATTATACTGAATTAAAAGAGGATGCAAGTAGAATGGATAAAAATATAATTCAAGGAATAAATAGTTGGGCATCAAAGTTAGTTGGATTACCAAAAGAAAGAGCAACATTTTATGGTGGGCCAACTCCACCAGATAAAGACCATATATATGAAGTAAAAATATATGCCTTAGATAATATTCCAAATTTAAAAACTGGATTTTATTTAAATGAAGCTTATAAAGAGATAAAAGGTCATATATTAGAGGAAGCAGAAACAGAGGGGATATATAGAGTATAGGGAGGAGAAAAAATGTATAGTTGTGCAAATTGTAAAGTTCATGGGTGTAGAGAACAGAATTATGAAAAAATGCCTAAAAATTGTCCAAGTCGAGATAGAGAGTTTCAAGAGGAAAATAAACTCTTATATTTAGATGAGGAAAATTATAAATTAGCTCATAATTCAGCTTTAGTTGAAAGTGAAGGCTATTGTAGGTTAACTAGGGTAGAAGAGATAATGGAGTTCGCTAAAAAAAATAACTTTACAAAAATAGGATTAGCATTTTGTGTTGGACTTAGAAATGAAGCTGAGATTTTTACAAAAATACTTAAAAATAGAGATTTTGAGGTATGTTCAATAATTTGCAAAAATGGTTCTGTGCCAAAGGAGTTTATAGGTATATCTGACTGTGAAAAGGTTAGACCTGGAACTAATGAGGTAATTTGTAATCCTATTGGTCAAGCAAGGCTTCTTAATAAAATGGGAACACAGTTAAATGTTATGTTAGGACTTTGTGTAGGTCACGACTCTCTTTTTATGAAGTATTCAGAGGCTCCAGCAACAGTTTTAGCTGTAAAAGATAGAGTTACAGGACACAATCCTTTAGCACCATTATATATATCAGATACATATTATCATAAAAAACTTTTTAAATAAAATTCGTTTTAAAGTGAATCAAAATGATAATTATATAAAAATTATATTTTGAAATGATACTTAAGTAGGGTATAATTGATATCATGAATAATAATATCCTAGGGAGGTACACACTATGAAAAAAGCGTTTTTATTTTTACTAGCACTTTCTACATTGAGTTATTCAGCACCAAAGACATCATATAGAACTGGAGTAGCCTTCGCATTAGGAGACTATTTTAACTCCCCAGCTACAAAGGTCTTAGAGGCTGGTAAAGTTGTACAACTAGAGGAGAATATATATGCTCAAAAAGTAAAGTATCAAGCATATAGTGATTTTGGTGGACAAATAGTTAAAGAAAAAATATTTATATTAAAAAAGATAGATTCTACATTTAAATTTGTAGAAAAGTTAGATGTAGGAGAGATAGAGTTATAAGAGAAATGGAGCTAATTATTAGCTCCATTTTATTTTTACATATATCTTTAGTCCTATAATCAATTAATAATAAAAAATAAATATCAACTCTTTTCAGATTTCCCAATATATGATAACATGTATAGTAGGGGGTGGTATAATGAATACAACAGCTGCCAATATTCTTAAAATTTTATCTCAGAGCGAAATGTCTGTAGATGATATGCAGTTGTATTTAGAAGTAGAAAAGAGTTCTATAATAAAATCTATATTACAATTTAATGAATTTTTAAAATCAATTAATTTACCAACAATAGAAAAGAGTGAAAACTTATACTCTTTAAATCTTTCAAATCAACAAATGAAAACACTATTTAACAATTTCAACACATTAACATTAACAGAAAAAATAGATTACCTATATATTAAATTTATAGCTACAGGATTTCTGAATTTAGAAAAAGAGAAAGAAAATTTAGATATATCTAGAAGCACAATTTTAAGAGCTTTTAAAACTGTGAAAGAAACCTTTGCAAAAAATGGAACAACTTATGAATATGTTCATGGAAAAGGTTTGGTTTTAAAGAATTTAAGTCAAATTGATAAAGGAACTTTTTGTAAAAAATTAATGATATTTTTTATAGAGGAGGATATTCTAGTTCCAAGTAGAAAAAAACTATTAGATAGTATAAAAAAATTTGATACAAAAGAACGTATGGAAAAACTGTATCCTATTTTAAGTAGTTCAGATATATCTATAAACTATGTTATGCTTTCTTTTGTTCATACTTTAGAAATTTGTGTTGATCTATTTGGAGGATTTAATTTTAAAATAGATAAAGACTCAAATCTAGAGAAATTTATAAAATTAAAAAATTCGGTGTACAAACACGGCGCAGGTTTTAATGATGAATATAAAAAACAACTAGTGGAATTTTTATTTTCATTCTCCTATGAAGAGGGGCAAATGGATGGAACATTAATTACTAAAAGTTCAAAATTTATAGAGGATTTAAAAAAATATTTTAAGTTACAAATGTCAAATAAAGATTTATACAGATTACTTTTCAATAAAGTTTATCTTTCATTTTTTAAATTTGAGAATAATATTTTAAAAATTTCAAATTTAAAGAGAGATAAAGCTCAATTAAAAATTTTAGAAAAATTAGATAAATTTTTAGAGGAGTACTCATATAAAATATATCTTGCTGATAAACATATAATAGCTTTTGTATTGAAAACTATTATAATAGAGGAAAATCTTAGTGATATAAAAAATGTATTACTTCTATTTCAAGATGCAGTAATTAATAAAAAAAGTGCATTTAATGTATATTTAAAAAGATATATTCCAACTGTTAATTTTGATGTTGAACCAATACTATTTTATCAAAGAGATGTGGCTACTCTGAAAAAAAACTATGATATTATTATAAGTGATAGTAAAATATCTTATGATTCAATTTTAATTGATTCATATAGTAATATTAAAATTTATGAAATCTTAGAAAATCATGCTTTAAAAAGAGGATTAAATAAGGAGTAGTGTATGAGCACAGATAATGAAAAAATTCAGAGATTAATATCTATTGCAAAGTTGTATTACTTAGAAAATATGACTCAAAGTGAAATTGCAAAAATAGTTGGAGTTTCTCGTCCTTTAATTAGTAAATTTTTAACAGAGGCTAGAGAGTTAGGATTAGTAAAAATAGAAATAAATGATATTTTAAAAGATAATGTTCAAGAGAGTAGATCAGAGGAGTTATGTAAAAAGTATAATTTAAAAGATGTATATATAGTTCCATCAAGTAGCAATAAAAATTTAAATGATCAGATATTTATGGATTACTCTTTAGAATATATTTTTAATCAGTATAAAAATAGTCAAATACTAGGTATTGGATGGGGAAATACAATAGGTGGAATTTTAGAAAGGATAGATAGTAAAGATCGACATATTTTTTCTGGAACTGTTGTGCCACTAATAGGAAATGCACCAGTTTCTCATAGAAATTATCATACAAATGAACTTATAAGAATGCTTTCAGAAAAAACTAATTTAATTTCAAAATATTTATATTTACCATTTTTATGTTCATCGAATATTGAAAAAGAGATGTTTTTAAAAACGGAAAATTTAAGAGAGGTTTCATATTATTGGAATAAAATAGATTGCTCAATAGTACAGATAAGAAATTTTCCATCAGCACCAGATTTAGCCACAGAAGCAAGATTTGGAAAAGTTTTACAAGAGGAGAAGGCTGTTGGAATATTTTTAAGTTATTACTTTGATATTAATGGAAATATTTTAAAAGGAGAAAATGATTTTTCCATTCAAATTCCATTAGAAAGTTTAAAAAGTAATAAAAAAGTAATTGGTATAATAAATAAAAGAGTTCACCCATCAGCAGTTATAGGAGCTTTAAAAACAGGTTTTTTTACTCATATAATTATTGATAGTGATGTAGCTAATCTAATTTAAAAATAAATATATAATAAAATTTAAGAAGCTTGGGTAAGCTTCTTTTTTTATTAAAATTATTGAAATAAAAAAATTTGACATTTGTCAGAACAAAGGTTATATACATATTAAAAGAAAAAAATCTATTTTTAAGAGGTGAAGATATGATTATAACAAAAGAGAGATGGATAGCTATTTTTCAAAATATTTCAGAACTTATGATAGAGAATAAAGATATTTTATCACAGATTGATTCTAAATTTGGAGATGGAGACCACGGTATTACAATTGAAAGAATTGGAGTTGTTTTAGGTGATAAAGCCAAAGAGTGGAAAGATAAAGATCAATCTTTAAAAATGTTTTTTCAAGAGATTGGAGATACTGTTACAAATATAAATGGAGGATCTGCTGGACCACTTTATGGAACATATTTAAGTGGATTAGGTGAAGATTTAGATGAGGATATTGTTGAAGCTGATGGAAAAACATTAAAAAAAATACTAGACTCAGGATTAACAGAGTTACAATATTTAACAACAGCTAAAGTTGGAGACAAAACTATGATGGATACACTTATACCAGCTACAGAAGCAGCATTAAATGCAAGTGATGATATACTTGATATAGTAACAAAAGCTAAAGACGCTGCTCTTGAAGGAGCTGAGAAAAGTAAAGATTTTGTGAGTAAGTTTGGAAGAGCTAAAAGTTACAAAGAGCAAACAATAGGAACACCTGATGCAGGAGCAACAAGTTGTACATATATATTTTTAGGTTTATATGAAGGTTGCAAATAGATATTAACTTTAATTATATAAAATAGGAGGAGTTTTAATGAAAATGAAAAAGTTTATTAATGATCCATCAAAGTTAACATCAGAGTTATTAGAAGGACTAGCTTTAGCAAATAAAGATATACTAGAGTTAAAATCAAATAATCTAGTTGTATCAAAATTTTTAAAAGATGCCAATAGAGTTACTGTTGTAACTTTAGGGGGAGCAGGACATGAACCGGCTTTATCTGGGTTTGTTGGAGATGGAATGATTGATATTTCAGTAGTTGGAGATATATTTGCAGCTCCAGGTCCTCATGCCTGTATAGAAGCGATTAAAATGGCTGAAAAAGGACATGGTGTTTTATTTGTTGTTTTAAACCATGCAGGTGATATGCTAACAGCAAATTTAACAATGAAAGAGGCCAGAAAACAGGGATTAAATGTTATAAAAGTTGTAACTCAAGAGGATGTATCTAATGCTCCAAGAGAAAACAGTGATGATAGAAGAGGACTAGTTGGTTGTGTTCCAACATATAAAATTGCTGCAGCTGCAGCTAGAGCAGGAAAAACTTTAGAAGAGGTTGCAGAAATAGCTCAAAGATTTGCAGATAATATGGCGACAATTGCAGTTGCAGCTAGAGAAGCAACACATCCACAAACAGGGGCACCATTTGCTGACCTTGGGGATATAGATATGGAGATTGGAATGGGACAACATGGAGAGGGAGGAGGAGGGCGTCAACCTATGAAATCAGCAGATGAAACTGTTGAAATTATGATGGGAGCACTTCTTAAAGACTTGAATATAAAAACAGGGGAAAAACTTATGGTTATCATAAACGGATCTGGAGGAACTACTTTAATGGAGCAACTTATACTTTTCCGTGGATGTGTTAAATATTTAGAAAAGTTAGGAATTGAAGTTGTTGCCAATATGGTAGGAGAAATTTTAACAGTTCAAGAGCAAGCAGGGTTCCAGATGTTTATAGCTAGAATGGATGAGGAGTTATTAGATTACTGGAATGTTTCTGCAAAAACACCATATTTTTCTAAATAATTAGGGGAGTGAACGAGGATGGCTGATTTAGATGGAAATAAAGTAGCAAAAGATTATGGAATAGATAAACCATTTCACAATCAATCTTTTTATATAAAAGGTATGGACAATATCGATTGGGGAATGAAAGATCGTCTATCAAAAATATTTAATCCGAAAACAGGGAAAACAGTTATGTTAGCTTTTGATCACGGATATATAATGGGGTCTACTTCTGGACTGGAAAGATTGGATTTGGTTTTACCAGATCTCTTAGAAGAGGTTGATTGTATAATGGGAACTAGGGGCGCTATAAGAACATGTGTTCCACCAATTTATAATAAAGGTGTTGCACTTAGATGTTCTGCTGGATCTAGTGTTTTAGATGATGATATGTCTTTTGAAGTTATAGGTGTAGATATAGATGATGCCATTAGAATGAATGCAAGTTGCATGGCTATCCAAACCTTTATTGGAGCACCTGGACAAAAGGATTCTATTGAGAATTTAGTGAAAACAATAGACGCAGGAAATAGATATGGAATTCCAACATTAGGAGTAGTTGCAGTGGGAAAAGATATGGAGAGAACAACAAAGTTTTTTCTATTAGCCACTAGAATGTTAGCTGAGTTTGGGTGTCAAATTATAAAAACTTACTATTGTGAAGATTTTGAAAAAGTGGTCGCAGCATGTCCAGTACCTCTTGTTGTAGCAGGTGGAAAAAAGCTTCCTGAAAAAGAGGCTCTAACATTAGTTTATAACGCTATAAGTAAAGGTGCTGCTGGTGTAGATATGGGACGGAATATATTTCAAGCAGAAAATCCTAAGGCTATGGCAAGATGTGTAGGAAAAATTGTTCATGAAAACTATAGTGATGCTGAAGCTTATAATCTTTATTTAGAATTAAAAGATAAAATTTAAGAAGTAGGAGGTATAAGATGTTTAAAAAATTTGTTCATATAGGAGCACCTACTGATAAAAAAATGCCAAATGAAGAGTATTGTGAAGATATGAAAGTATGGATTTCAGACCCAGAAAAGGATGAGTTTAAGTTTGAATATCTAAGATTTGAAAAAGACTCTTGGATGGCTAAAGAGATTCAGACTCAAACACATATTGCAGTTGAGGTAGAAAGTATTGAAAAAGTTTTACCAACATGTGATAAGGTTTTATTAGAACCAACTGTGGTAAATGAAAACTGCAAAATAGCTTTTGTTTTAAGAGATGGAGTTGTGTTAGAGTTGATGGAGATAAAAAATTAAAAAATTTTAAACTTTTTAAAAAAATATGCCGTCAAAACAATACAAACAAAATAAAAGTGCAAAAAGTAATGTAATCCCCCCGTAGTAAGGAGCCTCTATCCCCCCCAGAGGCTCTTTTACTTTTTTGTGTAATTTTATTTTTCAAAAGTCATATCTAAATGAGGGATACCATCTTCATCATAAACCTCAGAAATTGGTTTAAATCCAATTTCACTATAGAAGTTTTTTAAATACTCTTGAGCACCAATAGTAATTTTTGTAGTATTGAAATTATTTAAAATATACTCAACACCTTTTGTGACAATGGTTTTAGCATATCCTTTACCTCTGGCATCTGGAGAAACTAAAACTCTTCCTAGAGAAGCATTTTCATATGAAACTCCAGGTTGTAAGGCTCTTAAGTAAGCCTTTATTTTTCCATTCTCTTTTATCATTATATGACTTGATGTTAAATCTTTTCCATCAATATCATTATAGATACAATTTTGTTCTACAACAAAAACTTCAGATCTTAACTTTAAAATTTCATAAAGTTCCTCTAGTGTTAATTCATTAAATTTTTTACATATTATCATATTAATACCTCCTAATAATGCCTTTTTTCATATTTTCCCACTCTTTTTCAATATTAATTCTCATTTTATAAAGAGTTTTAAGTGTAGTTTCAATTTCATCTTGAGTAATATTTTCAGTTATAACCTCAGTAGAATATTCCTCTTCTCTTTGGAGAAAAGGATAAAGTTCTGCTCCTTTTTCAGTACAATAAAGTTTTAACTCTTTTTTGTTATGCTCATCTTTTTCTTTTTTTACTAATCCATGTTCAACTAATTTTTTAATAGATTTAGCTGCAGTAGATCTATCAACCTTTAAGAGTGATGCAACTTTATCCTGAATTATTCCGGGATTTTCATAAATTCTTACAAGATATAGATATTGACCTTTTGAAAGATTAATCTCTTTAAATTCAATATCACTAATAGTTGCACAACATCGACTAATCATTCCTATTTCTCTTAGGATTTCTTTCATATAACTCACCTTTAAAAATATATTTAGATAAGTATATAATAAAATTGTGGAAAATTCAACAAAAATAAAAAAATCATGTACTTTTTTGAAGGATTCATGTATAAAAAAATAAATATCAATATTTTTATAGTAGTATATAATGTAAAAAATTAATTTAATTATTAAAAAAGGAGATAGAGTATGAAAAAGATAAATGGAATTTTACTAATATTTTTTATTTTAACAGGATGTGCTGCAACATCATATGAGGGACAACAAACAAGAGGAAATGGATTAGATATGAATTTAGTGGCTAATACAATATTAGCTACGGCATTATATAACGGATCAAACAACAACTCTTTTAACCATGATTTCGAACGTAATTTTAATAATAATTTTGGAAGTTCAAGCAGTAGCAGTTTTGGACATACGGGCAGTGGATTTAGTAATGAAATATATGGAAAAAATAAAACAGTTACAGAAACTCATAAAACAGGAACGTCAACATCAAATACTGTTGGAACTAGTAAAACTGAGACATATACACAACCATATGGTTCTAATGGAACTATGACAACTACAACAAGAAATTCAAATACAACTACTCACTCAAACTCAGTTGAAAGAACAACGACAAAAAGTAAATCTGTAGGATCAAGTGTTAGATATAATCCCTTTGGATTTTAAAAAAATAAAAAAATGTTGACATTTAAAAAAAATTAATATAGAATCTATAAAAATTAGAAAAAGGAGGAAGCACTCATGAACAAATTCAAAAACCTATTTACTATAATTATAATAATATGCTTTTGGGTTTGGATTTGACGAGTTGTTTCTCTGAAAATATTCAAGCCTTATTTTGTTTAAAAAATAAAGGCTTGAGCAATAGTTAGAAATTTTAAGAGCTTAAGTCTACGGATTTAAGCTCTTTTTTTATATATTTTTTACTTGGAGGAGGTTAGTAATGAGAAGCGATGCTGTAACAAAGGGGTTAACAAGAGCACCACATAGGTCACTGTTTTATTCAATGGGGTTAACTGATAAGGAGATAGCTCTTCCTAAAATAGGTGTTGTCAACTCATATAATGAGTTAGTTCCAGGACATATTCATTTAAAAGAGCTTGTAGAAGAGGTGAAGGCTGGAATCTATATGTCTGGAGGAGTTCCTATGGAATTTAATACTATAGCTATTTGTGATGGGATAGCCATGGGACATGAGGGAATGAATAACTCTCTTCCAACAAGGGAGATTATAGCTGACTCTATTGAAGCAACAGCTTATGCCATGCCTTTTGATGCATTAGTTTTTATGCCTAGTTGTGATAAGGTTGTTCCAGGGATGCTAATGGCAGCTATGAGATTAAATCTTCCATCTATTTTTGTAAGTGGAGGTCCAATGCTAGCTGGGAAATTTCAAGGTAAAAAAATAGGGATATCAGATCTTTTTGAGTATGTTGGAAAAGTTCAAAATAAAGAGATGACACTAGAAGAGTTAAATGAAGCTGAGCATGAAGTTTGCAAAACATGTGGGTCATGTTCTGGAATGTATACTGCAAATACAATGAACTGTTTAACTGAAGCTTTAGGAATAGCACTTCCTGGAAATGGAACAATACCTAGTGTTTATTCAGAGAGAAAGAGATTAGCAAAAGAAACAGGAATGCAAATAATGGAGTTATTAAAAAGGGATATAAAAGCAAGAGATATTTTAAATAGAGATAGTCTATATAACTCTGTTGTGGTAGATATGGCTTTAGGTGGCTCAACAAATACTACGTTACATATTCCAGCAATAGCTTATGAAGGAGGAATAAGTTTAGATTTAAATGTCTTTGATGAAATATCTAAAAAGACAAAACAGATTGTAAAACTGTCTCCTGCTAGTTCAATTTTTATAGAGGATTTTAATGAGGCTGGTGGAGTAAGTGCTGTATTAAATGTTTTAAAAAAATATAACATTTTAAAATCAAATAATACAGTTTCATTAAGAAATATTTTAGAAGTTGCAGAAGATGGAAGAGTTTTAGATAAAGATGTCATTAGAGATTTTTCCAATCCATATTTTACTAGTGGAGGTATATCTATATTAAAAGGAAATTTAGCATTAAAAGGAGCTGTTGTAAAATCAGGTGCAGTACATCCAAGTATGTTAGTTCATAAGGGAACTGCTAAAGTATTTAATTGTGAAGAAAGTGCTACAGAGGCTATCTTAGGTGGGAATATTGAAAAGGGAGATGTAATTGTTATTAAGTATGAAGGACCTAAAGGAGGACCAGGAATGAGAGAGATGTTATCTCCAACAGGAGCTCTTTCTGGAATGGGACTAGATATGTATTGTGCTTTAATAACAGATGGAAGATTTTCAGGTGGTTCTAGAGGAGCAGCTATAGGTCATATATCACCAGAAGCTTTAGATGGTGGACTTATAGCTTACGTAAAGGATGGAGATTATATTGAAATAGATATACCCAATAAAAAACTAGAGTTATTAGTTTCTAATGAAGAGATAGAGGAAAGGAAAAAAAATATGTCTATTTTAGAAAAAAATGTAAAAAATAGAATGCTACAAAAATATATGAAGTTAGTTTCAGATGCATCAGAGGGAGCAGTTATGAAATAGGAGGAAAGTATGAAAAAAATAACAGGAGCTAAAATAGTTTTAGAAACATTAAAGTATTTAGGAGTTAAAGATATTTTTGGATATCCAGGTGGAGCTGTAATTCCTATTTATGATGCACTATATGATTTTAAAGGGATAAATCACTATATGACAAGACATGAACAAGGGGCGGTTCATAGTGCAGATGGTTATGCAAGAACTAAAAAGGTTCCTGGAGTTTGTTTAGCAACATCTGGTCCTGGAGCGACAAATTTAGTTACAGGAATAATGACTGCTCATATGGACTCTATACCCTTACTTGTTATAACAGGACAAGTGAGTACGTCATTTTTAGGAAAGGATTCTTTTCAAGAGAGTGATATTATTGGAATAACATCTCCGATTACTAAAAATAACTATTTAGTGAGAGATATATGTGATCTTCCAGAGATATTGAAAGAGGCTTATACACTATCAAAACATGGAAGACCAGGACCAGTTTTAGTAGATATTCCTAAAAATATTCAAGAACAAGTAGTTGATTACTCTTTATTTGAGATACTTTTAAAAAAGGATATTCAAGAGATGAAAAAATTTAAACCAACTTATACAGATAAAGAGATTAAGGAGTTTGAAAATTATTTTAATAGTTCAAAAAATCCAGTATTAGTAATAGGAGGAGGAGTTTTAAATGCTCGGTGTGTAGAAGAGGTAAGAGAGTTTATAAATAGAACTAAGATTCCTGTTGTTTCAACACTTATGGGTTTAGGAATATTTAATAAAAATGATAAAGGGTACTTAGGAATGATAGGTATGCATGGATTAATAGAAGCTAATAGAGCTGTTGATGAATGTGATCTATTGATATGTGTTGGAATGAGATTTGATGATAGGATAGTAGGGGATAAAAAAAGATTTTCACCAAACTCTAAAAAGATACATATAGAGTTAGATAGAGCGGAAATAAACAAAAATATAGTTGTAGATCTTCCAATTATAGGCAATGCTAAAGATATTTTTAATAGACTTTTAAAATTGGATTTAAAAGTTCATTATGAGAGTTGGAGAGAGAGTTTGGAAAAAGTTGATGTGTTTAAAGAAAGAGAACTAAACCAAATCACTACATTGAAAATGTTAAATGAAATTTTAGATGAAAATTACATTGTAGTAACTGATGTTGGTCAACATCAGATGTTTACAGCACAGCATTTAGATATAAAAAAACCATTTCAATTTTGCACATCTGGTGGAGCAGGAACAATGGGGTATGGATTACCTGCAGCAATTGGAGCTCAAATAGCTAACAGAGATAAAAAAGTATTAGCTATATTAGGTGATGGAGGGTTTCAAATGAATCAACAGGAGTTGATTTTATTAGCTCAATATAATCTACCTGTAAAAATACTTATTTTTAATAATGGAGCTTTGGGAATGGTAAAACAATGGCAAGAGTTATTTAATGAAAAAAGGTACTCTAGTGTAATTTTAGATGTTAATCCAGACTTTGTAAAATTAGGAAATGCTCATTTTATAGAGGGTGAAAAAATAGATAATGTAGATAATCTTAAAAGATTAAAGGAGATATTAGAAAATGATAAACCTTATTTAGTTGATATTCAAATGTCTTATAAACACAATGTATATCCAATAATACCAGCTGGAAAATCTTATGAACATACAATTGGAGGTGAATAATCTATGGATGCCAAAAGAATTTTATTGGTTATGAAAAATAAACCTGGAGTTTTAAATAAAATATCTGGTTTATTTCAAAAAAGAGGTATTAATATAGAAAATATAACGGCTGGAGAGGGATATCCAGAGGATACTGTAAGAATGACAATAACTGGATTTTGGGATGAATACACATTAAATCAAGTTATTGTACAAGCTGAAAAATTATTTGATGTTGAGTTTATTAAAGCTTTTTCAAGAGAGAGTGTTTTTAGAGAGTTAGTTTTAATAAAAATAAAAGTTAATTCTAAAAATAGACAGGAGTTACTTCAAATATTAGATATATATAGAGGGTCAGTTGTAGATGTAGCACTTGAAAGTTTAATTGTTGAGATAACAGGAGATATTGGAAAAATAGATGGTTTTTTAAAGCTTATTAAAAATTTTAATGTTTTAGAGATAGCAAGAACAGGTGTATCAGCAATGAGTAGAGGATTAGAGGTTTAAAATAAAAATAGATATGAGGAGGAGTTGTTATGAGTTTATCAGGAAAAAAGGTTGTTGTATTTGGGTATGGGTCACAAGGGCATGCACATGCTTTAAATTTAAAAGATTGCGGTTATGATGTAAGTGTAGCATTAAGAGAGGATAGTCAAAGTTGGGATAGAGCTAAAGAGGATGGATTTGAAGTTTTAAATTTGAAGGATGGAGCAAGAGTTGCAGATGTAGCTATGCTTTTAGTACCTGATGAAAACCAACCAGAATTATATAAAAATTACTTAAAGAGTGAGCTGAAAAATGGAGCGTTTTTAGGATTTGCTCATGGTTTTAATATTCATTATTCACAAATTACTCCAAGAGAGGATTTAAATGTGTTTATGGTTGCACCAAAGTCTCCAGGTCATAAAGTGAGAGAAAAATTTTTAGAAAAAGAGGGAGTACCTGCCTTAATCTCTGTTTATCAAGATCCGTCTAAAGAAACACTTCAATTGGCTAAAGATTGGGCTAAGGGAGTTTGTTTGAATTTAGGGGTTTTAGAAACTACCTTTAAAGATGAAACAGAAACAGATTTATTTGGAGAACAAGCTGTTTTATGTGGGGGATTAGTAGAATTAATGAAAGCAGGTTATGAAACACTATTAGATGCAGGCTATGATGAAAAATTAGCATATTTTGAATGTGTTCATGAGATGAAATTAATAGTAGATTTAATCTATTCAAAAGGGTTTGCAGCAATGAGAGAATCGATTTCAAATACTGCGGAATATGGAGACTATACAACTGGAAAAAAAATTGTTACAAAAGAGAGTAGAGAGAATATGAAAGAAGTTTTAGAGGATATTAGAAATGGAAGATTCGCTAAAGATTTTATTTTAGAAGGGCAAGCGGGATATCCAATTTTAAAAACTATGAGAAATAGATGTAAAGATGAAAAAATTGAAGTTGTTGGAAATGAATTAAGAGAGATGATGTTTAAAAAATAAAAAAAAAGACAGATCACAGACATAGTTCTGTGATTTTTATTTGTTATAACATAAAAAACCTATAATCATAAATTAAGAAAAATAAATTCAAATAAAGATAAAAAGGATTATAAAATAAATTTTTGAATATATTTACAACATAGTTAGTATAAAAAGGAGGTAGATAGTTATGAAATTTTTAAATACTGTAAATTTAAACTATATAAACAAAAGTAATAACAGTCGAAGAAAAATTTATTTTAATAGAAGCAAATTAACTAATTCTTTAGAAAATTATATTATCTATCTTATATTTTTATTATCAACTATATTTTGTCTTTTTTATGGATAAAACTAATGGTTTAAAGGAGGAATAATATGGGAAGCTATAGTTATGACAACGGCAAAAACTCTGGTGAAATTGATAAAAAAACAAAAATTTTAGAAAAAGCTATACCTAAAGAAAACACCATATTTTATACAACATTTTTAATTATTTTTGTCATTTTATCAATAATTGGTTTGGACAAAATTACTTTTGAAAAAGCTACGACAAATCTTCTTGATTCTATAATTACAAACTTTGGATTTTTATATTTAATCATTGTACTTGTAATAGCATTAGTTTGTTTATTTCTATGTTGTAGTAGTTATGGAAATATAAAACTTGGAAAAGATAATTCTAAACCTGAGTACTCTAACCTTTCTTGGTTTTCTATGCTTTTTTCTGCAGGAATGGGAGTAGGATTAGTGTTCTTTGGAGTAGCTGAACCAATGACTCATTATGCTTATCCAATAGGAGGGATAGATGGCGGAACCAAAGAGGCAATAGATTTTGCTTTTAAAACATCATTTTTTCATTGGGGTATTCATCCTTGGGCAATTTATAGTTTTTTAGCATTGGCAATGGCATATTTTCAATTTAGAAAGGGAGAAAAAGGACTTATAAGTTCTCTCTTTTCACCTATTTTAAAAGGGAAATCCTATGAAAAAAAAGTGAAAACTATAATAGATATAATCGCAATTTTAGCTACAATAACTGGTGTTGCAACAACTTTAGGGTTAGGAGCCTTACAAATAAATAGTGGATTAAACTATCTTTTTAATATACCAAATAGCATATTAAGCCAAATAGTTATAATAACTATTGTAACAGTTATATTTATAGCTTCAGCTTTGGGATCTTTAGATAAAGGCATAAAAATACTTTCAAATATAAATGTATTAATATCTGTTGTATTACTATTAATGGTTATTATATTAGGACCTACTATATCGATATTTAATGTTTTTTCTGAAAATTTAGGAAACTATTTAAATAACTTTTTAAAAATTAGTTTAAAAACAAATAGTTTCGGTGATAATAAATGGATGTCAGCATGGACAATATTTTATTGGTCTAACTGGGTTGCATGGACACCTTTTGTTGGAACTTTTATTGCTAGAATATCAAAGGGAAGAACTATAAGAGAGTTTGTAATTGGAGTAGTTATAATACCATCTATTGTTTCTTTTATTTGGTTTTCAGCCTTTGGAACTTTAGGTATAACTCTTGGAAAAGAGTTTGCAACAGTGGCAGTGGAAAATACAGAAACAGCATTATTCTTAGTTTTTGGTCAATATAGATTTGGAGCCTTAATGAGTGGAATAGCAATACTGTTATTAGGATCATTTTTTATAACTTCAGCTGATTCTGCTACATATGTTTTAGGAATGATGAGTTCAGATGGAGATTTAAATCCTCCAAGTTATAAAAAGTTAATATGGGGTATTACGCAATCTCTTCTGGCCATAGCTCTAATATTTGCTGGAGGATTAAATATGCTTAAAACCGCTTCAATTATAATAGCTTTTCCATTATTGATTTTATTTCCAATAATGATATTTACAATGTTTTACTCTTTAAAAAGAGACATGTATATAAAAAAACAAATTGCTTTAAGAAATGAACTTCGAAAGATGTCTTTAGAAGAGATTAATGATCTTTCAGATGCAATTAAGAGTATAAAAAAATAAAATATATCGTAAAAAAAGAGGTCTAAGTTTATTAAGACCTCTTTTTTATATAATTACTTTTTAATCTCTTTTGGAAAATTAGTGATTATTCTTGTAACACCCATATCTTTTAATATTTTAGCATCTTTAGAAGAATTAACAGTCCAAACATTAATATCTATATTTTTAGAGTTTAGGTAATTAACATCTTTTTGATTAAGAAAACTTTTGCTAGGATGATATCCATCTATGTTAAAACCTAAATTTTCAATATATTTATCTAAATTAACAAGAGCACTTTCTAAAAGAATACCCACCTTAATAGAGCTATCTAACTCTTTTAAATTTTTTAAAAGATTATGGCTAAAAGATGAAACGATAATATTTTTATTCGGATATCTTTTAATTATTTCTAGAACTTTATTTTCAGTACCTCTTTCAACAGAGTGCTCCTCTTTTAATTCAATATTAATAAGTTTATCATCTGGAATAATATCTAAAGTTTCCTCTAAAGTTGGAATTTGTTCTCCTTTAAATTTATCACTAAACCAACTTCCTACATCTAATTTTTTTAGCTCTTCCAATGTATAATCTCTTAAATGTCCTTGACCGTTACTAGTTCTTTCTAAAGTCCAATCATGAAATACAACAATTTTCCCATCTTTTGTTTGTTGAACGTCAAACTCAAAACCATCACATCCATCAATTAAGGCTTTTTTAAATGCTGCAATTGTATTTTCAGGCGCAGTTCCAGATGCACCTCTATGTGCTAATATTTCCATATTTCCTCCTAGAATAAGTTTGTATAAATTCAAGGTCATTATATTTTTTTTATATTAACTTGTCAAATTACTTTACAAGTTTTAAACAATACTTTTTCTTATATTTATAAAAGTATCGTAATATGCAACTTGACCACCAATATCAGAGGAAAGACTATTTGTTAAAAAATTTGGATTGCCCTGTTTTTTACTCCATTGCATAAAAATATAAGCTTCATCTTTTTTTAAATTTGAATCAATTTTTACTTGGGATAAAATACTTCCATTTTGAGATGAAACAATAACTATCTCCCCCTCCTGAAAGTTTTCAATATTTTTTGTTGATAGATATATACTTGATATACCATCAATATCTCCAACATGTTGGTTAAATAAAGAATCTTTACAATGAGGTGTCACAAGTCTAATTGGATACTCATCACTTCCTTTTGTTGCTTTCATAAAAATAGGCATTGGTTCAAATCCATCTGCTAAAGCTGTTTCACTATAAATTTCAATTTTTTCTGATGGTGTTTTAAACTTTTTATCTTCCCAAGCAATATATCCTTTTTCTATATTTAAATCTTGTTTTTTTAAATCTTCAACATTTATATTTAAAGGTGCTAAAACTTTATTTAAATACTCTGTTTTAGAAACTTGTGGATAACTTTTTAAATCTAAAATTTTTGCTAACTCCTTAAAAAACTCAAACTCCTCCATTCTATAATCTAAGGGTTCAACAACCTTTTCATTATACATTAAAGATGGCATAAGCATAGATGAGTATATAATATCTTCACTTTCAAGTGTGTTTGTAACAGGAATTATAAGATCACTGTTTTTTGCAGTATCAGTTAAAAACATATCAAAACACACTTTTAAAGGTATAGACTTGTAAGCCTCTAAAGTTTTATTTAAATTTGGAAGTTGATTTAAAGGATTAGCTTTACTTATAAAAATAGCTTTAATTTCATTTTCTGCAACAAACTCACTAAATTTTGTAATTGGAAACTCGCGAGAGTTTTTAGCAAAGTTTGAACTTTTATAAGGATCTCTATCTAACACTTGAGGATAAATCTTACTAGAATAGAAAACACCAGTTCCACTTTTTCCAACATTTCCTGTTATGCTCATTAAAGCGTCAATAGCTCTTACACTATTTCCACCATTAACATATCTTTGTAATCCATATCCAATAAAAGTCATAATATTTCCAAGAGATATATAATCTAAAAGTTTTGTTATTGTATCTTTAGTGATGCCACAATCTAACAGAAGTTCATCTAAAGTTATAGTATCAAGATACTCTTTAAAGGTTTCAAAACCAACTATATTATTTTTAGAAAAATTATAATCAACTAGGTTGTGTTCAAAAGCCATTTTACAAAGTGCTAGAGCTAAAGCGCCATCACTTCCACCTTTAACATTAATATGTAAATCACTTATTACGGAAGTTTCATTTGTTCTAAAATCAATTGTTATAATTTTAACTCCTAATTTTTTCATTTCAATTAATTTTTTATACAGATGAACTGATGTTATCGCTGGATTTCTAGACCAAAGAATTATAACTTTAGCATTTTTCATATCATCTAAATCACTTGTCTTTCTTCCTCCAAAATCGTAATCATGAGCAGCACATCCTGCAGACCAACAAGTTCCTCCGCTAGCTGTTGAAATTCCTCCTAAAAAATTAAAAAATATATCATGTATTCCTTTTAAAAGTCCTCCAGCTCCAGATTCACTATAGTGGATAATAGAGTTTGTAGAGTTACTATTTTTTATTTCACTCAATCTATTTTTTAAAATATCTAAAGCTTCTTCAAAAGAGATCTCTTTAAATCCCTCTCCTACTTTTAAAAGTGGTTTTAAAATTCTATTTTCATCATAAAGACGGTTTAAATGTTTAAGACCCTTAGAACATAAAAAACCATCTGTTAAATTATGCTCCTTATTTCCCTGAAGTTTAACCACTTTTCCATCTTCTTTATATACATCAATTTTACATACATCAAAACAATCAAGAGAACAACTATTTTTAAATATTTCCATTAAAAATCCTCCTAAAAAATAAATAAATTATATCATATTTTTAAAAAAAATGTTATGATGAAAGGATGAGAAAAAATTAAGGAGGAACACGTGAAACAACAGGAATTAACTCTACATAATGGAGACATTAAAAAATTACTTATAAAATATTCTATTCCTGCAATAATTAGTATGCTTGTAAGTGCCCTATATAATGTGGTTGATAGAATTTTTATAGGAAATATGGATGAGATTGGAGCTTTGGCTATTACTGGAGTTGGAATAACAATGCCAATAGTAACAATTGTATTAGCTTTTTCAATGTTAATAGGAATAGGAGCTACTGCAAACATTTCTATAAAACTGGGAGAACAAAAAAGAGATAGTGCTGAAAAAATAATGGGAAACATTATTACACTTTCAATAATTTTAGGAGTAATAATTACAGTTCTAGGAACAATATATAGAGATCCTATTTTAAAAGCTTTTGGAGCAAGTGAAAGTACTTTAAAATATGCAAGAGAGTATATAACTATTATTTTATACGGTACAGTTTTTAATATTATGGGATATGCATTGAACAGTACGATTAGAGCTGATGGTAATCCAAAGATATGTTCAGCAATAATGGTATTTAGCTGTTTTGTTAATATAGTTCTAGATCCAATATTTATATTTACTTTAGGTTTAGGTATAAAAGGAGCTGCGTATGCAACTGTACTTTCTCAAGTTATGACAGCACTACTTTCTTACGTATATTATATGAGTAAAAAATCTGATTTAAAAATAAAAAAAGAGAATCTAATGCTAAACCTTGAAATTGTTAAACTTATATTTGCTATAGGAATATCACCATTCACAATGCAATTAGCAACAAGTATGGTACAGGTTGTAAATAATAATGCTTTGAAAACTCATGGTGGAGATTTAGCAATTGGAGCAATGGCCACAGTAAATGCAGTAGCGCTACTTTGTTTCATGCCAGTGTTTGGAATATCTCAAGGAGCTCAACCTATAATTGGATATAATTTTGGAGCTAAACAATATGGAAGAATGGAAGAGGCTTATAAAATAGCGACATGGACTGGAGTAGTAATATTTTCTATCGCATTATTCTTAGTTGAGGTTTTCCCTGCAACAATAGTTGGATTGTTTAATAAAAATCCAGATATAATGGCAATATCTATTCATGGAATGAGAATCTATTTAATGGCTATGCCCGCAATTGCTTTAGGAATGGCAGGAAGTAATTACTTCTTAGCAATAGGTGAGGGAAAAGCAGCAATGTTTTTAAGTTTATTAAGACAAGTAATCTTATTGATACCACTAATTATGATTTTCTCAAAAGCTTATGGATTAACAGGTATCTGGTTAGCTCAGCCAATATGTGATATAATTGCAGCAATAGTAACAGTTCTAATGGTAGGAAAAAATCTTAATAAATATAATGGTGGTTCACAATTCTCACTATTTAAAATTAGAGTTTATGAATAAAAAATATTAATAAAAATTTGAAGGGACCTATTTTTCTGTAAAAAGAAAAATAGGTCCTTTTTTCAAGAACCTATTTTTCACACACACACTTTATTATACATTATAAGGAAACAATGTACTGGTTGTAGTATATATCAGATTAATAATTTACACAAATATAATAATTATATGACATGGATATATAAAAAATAATATAGCTATTTAAAAAAGGAAAAATATTTAAATATAAGTATAATAGAGTAAATTCATTACAAAAGAGGGGATATATGAAAAGCGAAAATAGTGTTGTAAAAAAAATAATTATGGGAGTTATTTTAATTTTAATTTTAGCCATAGGATTTATAATGTTTCCTTGGAACATTTGAGGGGTGTGAAAAATTTAAAATAAACTTGTTGACAAAAACTAGAAAATATAATAAATATTAGTATGAGGTTAATTCCTCTTTATAAACTTAAAGGAGATTGAAATGGCTAACGGAAGAATGAACTTTGATCAATTTGAAGATGATGAAATGAACTACATTCCAAGAGAATTCACAAAATGTGGAACTAAGGAGGACAAAAAGAAAATTCCAAAAATGAAAAAAGAGGTAAAGGAAAAAATAAAAACTAAAGTGGTGAATGATAAGAAAAAGCTATATGAGTTTATAAATGATGAAGATTAAAAATATAGATTTTAACAGCTGGCTAAGCCAGCTTTTTATATTTAATTTTAAAATAATTGAGGAGGTTAATTATGTATAATTCAATTGAGATTTCTACAAAAAATAGTTTTCTAAGAAAAGTTTTTATGCAAATGTTCTTAGGGCTTTTAATTACAGGAGGTGTTTCTTGGTATGTTGTCCAAAGTCAACCGTTAATATCTTTTGTAGCTAACTATATGACTTTCATAATAGTAGCAGAGTTATTATTAGTTCTTGGTATAAACTTTGGTATAAATAAGATAAGTAGCGGAACTGCAAAACTTTTATTTATAGCATATTCAGCTATGAACGGTTTAGTTCTTTCTGTAGTTATGTTAATCTACAATCCATATTCTATTCTTTATGTTTTAGGAGTTACATCTCTTATATTTGTTGGAATGACAATTTATGGATTAAAAACAAAAGAGGATCTTTCATCATATGATGGTTTCTTTAAAGGAGGATTAATTGCTTTAGTAATTGTCTCTCTCCTAAATCTATTCTTAAAAATATCAATTCTTGGATGGTTTATATCTGTATGTGCAGTAGTACTATTTACAGCTCTAATTGCGTATGATATAAATAGAATTGTAAAAATATTCCAATCTAATGATTTAACAGAGGAAGATTACAATAAGTTTTCAACTATTGGAGCTTTAATGCTTTACTTAGACTTTGTAAACCTATTCCTAAATCTTTTAAGATTATTTGGTAAAAGAAATAACTAATAAAAAAATGGACTAAATTTAGTCCATTTTTTTAATTTTCATTCCAATTTGTTTTTGCTATTATTTCTTGAATTAACTCATGCCCCATGTTTGGGTGAATAGTCTCTTCATGAGATATTGTAACAATTGACATCGCCATAGCGAACTTAACAGTCTCTTTTATAGGAAGGTCATGCATATAACCAAATCCTAATCCTGCAACAAAAGAATCTCCTGCTCCTGTAACATTTTTAACTGTAACTCCAGTAGCTTTTAATGTTCCACTCTCTACTCCGTTAGTATAGTAAATTCCATCGGCATCTAAACTTATAAATACATTTTTAATTCCTAAAGATAAAAAGTGAGTTCCTACTTTTTCTAAGTCCTCTCTAGTATTAATTTTAATACCAGATAAAACTTCAGCTTCAACTCTATTAGGCTTTATTGTATGGAAATATTTTATAAGATGTTTAACCTTTTCAGCTTTTGTTGAAGAGATTGGGTCTAAGATGAAATTTGTTTTTCCTTGAAACTTAGTTAATAGGTACTCTAAGTTCTCTGGATCATCAGCATCTAAGAATGTAAATGCAGCATTTTCTATCATAGGTGCTTTCGAGTCTATAAAATCAGTTGTCATAGCACTTATACTATCTAAGTCTGCTACTGCTGAAACCATCTCTCCGCTCTCATCTAAAATAGCCATGTACGTTGGTGTGCTTTTTCCTTCTAAAACTAAAGAATTTCTCATATCATATCCAATTTTTAAAGAGTGAGTTAACATTGAACGTCCTATCTCATCATCTCCTATGATAGATATGAACTTAGTTTTAACTCCAACTCTAGCCATATTTTCAGCTATATTTCTTGAAACTCCTCCGAAAGATATTTTTATCTTTCCTGGAATAGAATCGCAGGCTTTATATGATGAGTTGCAAAAACCAAACATATCAACAACAGAAGCTCCAAAAACTAGTATATATTTTTGTCCGCTTAGACAATCTTGCATTACAAATTCCTCCTAAATATAAAAAAAATAAATAAATATATTTTAACAGATTTTTTACAAAAGTCAAAGATTAAAATTGTACAATAAAACTTAATTTTATACTTGTTCCCTTTTTAGCGAATAAATGCTATAATAAACAATTGAATAAAGTTAAAATCGAAGGAGAATATGTGAATAATTTTAATAATTTAAATGTTAATAAAAATATAATAGAACTTTTAAGTAAGATGGGAATTAAAGAGCCAACTGATATACAAAAAGAGGGAATTCCACCAATATTAAATGGTAAAGATGTCATAGCTCAAGCAGCTACAGGAAGTGGAAAAACTTTAGCTTTTATAATACCTATTATACAAAACTTAGGTGGAAATGGAAAATTACCACAAAGTTTAATAATAACTCCAACAAGAGAGTTAGCAATCCAGATTGCAGAAGAGTGTGAAAAAATAAATTACGATAATAAAAAAATTATGCTAGCTTATGGTGGTAGAGAGATAGCTGGTCAAATAGAAACTTTAAAATCTGGAGTTGATATTGTTATTGGAACTCCTGGAAGGTTAGTTGATTTAATAGAAAGAAAAGCAATTGATCTATCTAAAATAAAAACATTAGTTTTAGATGAGGTTGATCAAATTCTTATGATGGGATTCAGAAATGAGATTGATAAAGTTATTGAAGTTTGTAGTAGAAAAAGACAAACTCTTTGTTTCTCTGCAACAATAGATTCTACAGTTAAGAAGATAGCTTATAGAATAACAAAAGAGCCACTAAATATTGTTATTGAAAGTAAAGAGAATAAACTAGCAAATATAAATCAGCATATTATAAAAACATCAGATAGAAGAAAATTAGATACTCTTTGTTCTCTATTAAATGATACAAATCCATTTATGGGAATTATTTTCTGTAGAACTAAAGTTAGAGTTGATAGTTTAGAAGAGGAGTTATCATCTAGAGGATACTCTTGTCAAAAATTACATAGTGATATACCTCAAGCTAAAAGAGAGAAAATAATGAAAGCATTTAAAGATGTAGAGTTTCAATTTTTAGTTGCAACAGATGTTGCAGCAAGAGGGGTAGACATCACTGGAGTAACTCATATATTTAACTATGATATTACAGAGGATGTTGAAAGTTATATCCATAGAATTGGAAGAACTGGTAGAGCTGGAGAAAAAGGAGAATCATACCTTTTTGTTACAGATAGAAATGAAAGTATGTTAAAAGATATTGAAAATACAATTGGATTCTCTATTCCTGAAATGGAGATAGAGTTTGCTCAAGGAGTTATGTCTACATTAGAGCTACCTAAAAAGAAGTACAATAAGAAAATAAACGCAAGAACAAAAAATATAGAAGAGCAAAAAAAGCGTTACAGAAGATAAAAATGAAACTAAAAGAAGGGGGATACATAAAAAATGGAAAGAATTCAAAAACAGATGGCATTTTTATTTGAAATTGATAAAGTGAAGGATATTTTTAGACAATCACTTGTTGTAAATGGAAAAAGAGAGGAAAATGATGCAGAGCACAGTTGGCATATGGCTTTAGTTGCTTTGACAATAAAAGAGTACTTTCAAGGAGAGGTCAATTTAGAAAGATCTCTGAAAATGATTTTAATCCATGATTTAGTTGAGATATACGCTGGGGATACTCCCGCTTTTGGTGAAGTAAGACCTGATAAAGCTGACGATGAGTTAAAAGCTGCAGTTAAACTTTTCTCTCTCCTACCAGATGATCAAAAAGATGAGTTTTTAAACCTTTGGTTAGAGTTTGAAGAGTGTGAAAGTAATGAAGCTAAATTTGCAAATGTTTGTGATAGATATCAAGGATTTATGCAAAACTTAACTTCTGATGGACATACTTGGAAGAAATTTAACGCTCCTATGGAGAGAGTTTTAAAAAGAGCTGAAGTTATAAAAATCTATGTTCCTGAACTATATGAAAAAGTTATGTTACCTGAGTTTTTAAAGTATCAGGAGAGGGGAATTATAAAGTAAAAAATACATGAAGTTTATTGATTTTTCTCTTTTCATGTGATATTATTAAAAAGTATTAATTAATGAGCAAGGTAGAGTGACCGAGTGGCTAAGGAGCACGCCTGGAACGCGTGTAGAGCGTAAGCTTCGTGGGTTCGAGTCCCACCTCTATCGCCATATTTTTACATTTTTTTAAAATAAATACAAAAAAATATACATAAAGTATTGACATTTAAGGGTTTACTGAGTATAATCGGTTTAAAGATACCATAAATAAAGGGTTTTCAACTTTTTGGTTTCTTGCATACTATATTCTATAATAGTTCAAGGAGGGTAACAATGACTAAAAAAGAGTTTATCGATTTATTTGCAAAAACAGGTGAATACACTAAAAAAGATGCAGAGAAGGCAGTTAAGTTATTTTTAGATTTAGTTGAACAAAAGTTAGTTGAAGGTGAACCAGTATCATTTATAGGATGGGGAAAATTTGAAGTAGTTACTAGAGCAGCAAGACACGTAAGAAACCCACAAACAGGTAAGAAAATGAAATTAAAAGAGAAAAAAGTTGTTAAATTTAGAGTTGGAAAAACTTTAGAGGAAAAAATAGTATAATTACAAAATGCTTCGAATACAATTCTTTTGAAGAATATCATTCGGAGCTTTTTTATTTAAAAAGAGGTGTAAAGTGAAAGTCGTTATAAACAATATTAATGTTTCTATTGAAAAGGATCAAACCCTTGAACTTAAAAAAGAGATCATTAAAAGAGGAATAAAAGAAGAGAATATAGAAAAAATAGAGTATTCAAAAAGATCAATAGATAGTAGAAAAAAAACTGATATAAAATTTGTTTACAATATAGAGGTTACATTAAAAAATGATGTAGATATCTCATCTCTAACAAATGTAAATTCATTTAAAGAGAATGAGGAAGTAAACTATAAAGCAAAAGATGGAATAGAAAGAGTTGCTGTTATAGGAGCTGGACCAGCTGGACTTTTTGCTGCTCTTAGACTTTGTGAACTTGGAATAAAGCCTATAGTTTATGAACGTGGAGAAAAAGTTGACGATAGAGATAAAACTATTGATGAATTTATAAAATTTAGTATGCTTAATCCTAATTCAAATATTCAATTTGGAGAGGGTGGAGCAGGAACATATTCAGATGGAAAGTTAAACACTAGAGTAAAAAGTGGATATATGAATAAAATATTTTTAGAGTTAGTTGCTAATGGTGCCCAAGAACAAATACTTTGGGATTATAAACCACATGTAGGAACTGATGTATTAAAGGTAGTAGTAAAAAATTTAAGAGAAAAAATTATAAATTTAGGTGGAGAGTTTCATTTTAACACTTTAATAAAGGATGTTATAATTTTAGATGGAAAAGTAAAAGGTATAAAGATTCAAAATCTGAAATCACCAATCTTAGTAGAAGAGAATGTTTTATTTGATCATGTAATATTAGCTATAGGACACTCATCGAGAGATACTTATAGAATGCTTCATAAACATGGTGTTTTTATGGAAAATAAACCTTTTGCCATAGGAGCAAGAATCGAACACCCAAGAGTGGATATAGATACAATGCAGTATGGTAAGATGTGTTCTCACCCAAATTTAGAAGCTGCAACATATAGCTTAACTTATAACAATAGAGATGAAGAAAGAGGAGTATTTTCATTTTGTATGTGTCCAGGTGGTGTAATTGTAAACGCTGCTTCTCAAGAGGGAGGGACACTTGTTAATGGAATGAGTTACTCTCAAAGAGATGGTAGATTTTCTAACTCAGCACTTGTTGTAGGAGTTAAAGCTAATGAGTTTGGAGATGAACTTTTCTCAGGAATGGAATATCAAGATCAACTTGAAAAGAAAACTTATGATATAATTGGAAATTACGGAGCACTATATCAAAATACTCTTGATTTCTTGAAAGGGAAAACTACAAATAGAAAGATTGAGTCTAGTTATGAGATGGAATTGAAAAGCTATGACTTAAATAATCTTTTCTCAGAGGTAATATCTAAGAATATGAAAATGGCTATGGGGTATTGGGAAAAAACACAAAGAAACTTTATAAGTGAGCATGCAAATTTAATAGGGCCAGAAACTAGAACATCTGCTCCTGTAAAAGTTACAAGAAATGAGTTTGGAGAATCAGTAAATACAAAAGGTCTTTATCCAATAGGAGAGGGAGCTGGATATGCAGGTGGAATTATAAGTGCTGCCATTGATGGTTTTAAAGTAGTGGACTTAGCCTTTGCAACACTTTAACATATTATTTAGTTGTAATCTTTACTCAAAAGGTATATAATTAAAGACAGATTATATTTTAATTTTAGAATTGGAGAATAAATAATGAAAATATCAAAAAAAGATGCATTAGAGTGGTTTAGTCATTTATCATCACTTTCTGGAGATAAAACAGAAGTATTTAAAAGATTTAGCCCAATTATAGATTCAACTGTTAGACAGATTGAGTTAGCAGTTAATAAAAGACACCAAGAGATGAAAGATGAGATTGCTGATCTGAAAAATCTTAAAGGAAGAACATTCTTCGTTGGAGATCAACAAAAATTCCCTAAAGGATGTGTTTCTTGCTTATTTGGTGACGGTCTTGGTGGAATAAGAAAAACTCACCAATGTAACTTACTATGTAAGTTCTGTTACTACCATGATAATATTGATAATCAAGAGCCAATTCCAGATGGAATGTGGGAAATTGGAGAGACACTTTATTATGAAGAGGATATAGACCTATTATTATCTATACAGAAAAAACCTAGTGGAATTGCATATGTATACTTAGAGCCGTTCTTAGATATTGAAAAATATTATGGAATTATAAAAAAGCTAAGTGAAGCTGGAATTTATCAACATATGTATACGAATGGTTCTCTATGTACAAGAGAGAACTTACAAAAACTTGGTGAAGCTGGATTAAATGAGTTAAGATTTAATTTAGGTGCTGTTAAATGTAGTGATAAAGTTATTGAAAATATGGCAATAGCTAAAGAGTATATTCCAATGGTTGGAATAGAGACTCCAATGACTCCAGAATTTTATGAAGAGTTCCAAGAAAAGAAGGAAAAGATTCTAGCAACAGGTATAGACTTTATAAACTGTGCTGAACTTCACTTTGGGGAAGACAATATAAATAACTATGTTGGAGAGAGAATGTATATGGCTAGAAGAGGATATATATCTCCACTTTGGTCAAGAGAGATTACATTTAAACTTATGAAACAAGCTTGTGATGAGAATTGGCTAGTAGTTGTTCACGATTGTTCAAACCATACAAAATACTCAAGAGAGTTAAATAAAAACTCTAAACAAGGACAACCTTTTGGAAGCACAACTTATGTTAGTGAGTTTGATAGATTCTTACCACATCTATTCTTAGCAACTTTAGAGGATGAAAACTTTGCTTTTATTGAAGAAGCTGAGTTACCAGAAAATTTAAAATTAGAAAACTGTTTAGATGAAATAGATTTTCTTATAGTTGATGATGAAGATGAGATGTATGAGGATTTCTTTGTTGAAGAGGACGAGGAAGAAGAAGAGTAGTATATTACAGTTTCAAAATAATTTTTCAATTAGGAGGGTTATATGAGAAATAGGTTAAATACAAGTTATGGAATTTTAGGAGTATGTATTTTTCTTGGCCTTTGGATTTTAGGTTACACTTTAGGAGAGAGCTTTATAAAAGCAAAAACAATGGACAGAGTTGTAACTGTAAAAGGATTAGCTGAAAAAGAGGTTATGGCTGATGTGGTTCTATGGCCAATTGATTTCAAAGTTGCTGGAAATGAACTTTCAGAAATCTACTCTAATTTAGAAAGAGATAATGGTAGAATTATTGAATTCTTAAAAGAGAACGGAATAGAGAGCAATGAGATAACTATTTCAGCACCTACTATTGAAGACAAGATGTTATATCAATATGATAATAATGTTGCTGCTTTTAGATATGTAGCAACTCAAACAGTCACTGTTTATTCAACTAAAGTGGATAAGGTATATACTTTAACGAATAAAATTGGTGAACTTGTTAAAGAAAATATAGCTCTAGGAAATTCAAATCAATATGGAACTACAACTGACTATATTTATACAAAACTTAATGATTTAAAACCTGAGATGATTGAGATGGCTACTAAAAATGCTAGAGAGGTTGCTGAAAAATTTGCAAAGGATTCAAATAGTTCTTTAGGAAAGATTAAATCTGCAAATCAAGGACAGTTTACTATAACTAACAGAGATCAACACAATCCACAGATTAAAAATGTGAGAGTTGTTAGTACAATCGAATATTACCTAGTTGATTAAAAAATATACTATATTATATAAAAAAGGAGACTTTAATAGAGTCTCCTTTTTACTTACTAATTTTATTATATAAGTTCCATTCCTTTTTTAACTTTAGTTATAGTAGCTTCATCTACAAAAACACTAGCTAAAGCAAGACCAAACTCAACAGATTTTCCAGCTCCTGGAGAAGTAATTAAGTTTCTATCAACTACAACATCTTTATGCTCATACTTTTCACTAGCCATCTCCTCTTTAACAGATGTGTGACAAGTAAATTTATAATCTCCAATTAATCCATTTATTCCTAAAGTTGTTGGTCCTCCACAAATAGCTCCAACAAATTTATCACTGCTATTTAAATATTCCTTAACAATCTCAACAACTCTTGAATCGCTTCTTAAGTTAACATATCCAGGGAATCCACCAGGTATAACAACCATTACTCCCTCTCCTACATTAATATCAGAAATATTTATGTCAGCAACAACTTTTACTTTTTGAGCTGACTCAACTTCTAAAGTGTTTTCCATAGTAGATACAGTAACCACATTAAGTCCTGCTCTTCTTAAAACGTCTACTGGTGACATCGCTTCAATTAGTTCAAATCCATTAGCTAACATAACAAAAATTTTCTTGTTCATAAAACACCTCCGAAAAATAATTAACTTAATTATATCAGAAACATTAAAAAAACTCTAGGTTATATGATATAATCATAATATAAATGAAAAAAGGAATGATAACATGAAGGTAAATTATGAATTAGAAATGCAAAAAGAGCTGGATAAGATAGGTCTTAACAGTGAAAAAAAACTTTTAATACACTCATGTTGTGCACCATGTAGTTGTGCTATACTTGAGTACCTAAAAACATATTTAAATATTGATATATATTTTTATAATCCAAATATAACAGAGAAAGAGGAATACATCACTAGATTAAATGAACAATTTACATTTAATGATGCTATGGAATTTGGGATGACTATAATCGAAGGTGAATATAGTCCAGGTAAAGATTTTATAGAAAAAATTAAGGGATTTGAAAAAGAAAAAGAGGGCGGAGCTAGATGCTACAGATGTTATAAACTTAGAATGGACGCTACTGCAAAAAAAGCTAAAGAGTTGGGATACGAATATTTTTCAACTGTTTTAAGTATAAGTCCTATGAAAAATGCTCAGTGGATAAATGAGATTGGAATTGAACTTGAAGAAAAGTATGGAGTTAAGTTTTTAAGAGGAGATTTTAAAAAGAAAAGCAGATACTTAAGAAGTGTAAATCTATCTAAAGAACATGAGTTATATAGACAGGACTACTGTGGATGTATATATTCTAAACTTGAGAGAATGGAAAAAGAGAAAGAGAAGGAAAAAGAAAATGGAGAAACACAATAATAGAAGATTTTATTCTTTAAATGATTTTTTTAAAGATGAGTTTAAAGACAAGATATTTAAAGTATCTTTAGATGGTGGATTCACTTGTCCAAATAGAGATGGAAAAGTTGCTCACGGTGGATGTATATTTTGTAGTGACGCTGGAAGTGGAGAGTTTGCTGGAAATAGAAGAAAAAGTATAACAGAACAAATTGATGAACAATTAGAGTTTCTAAAAGATAAAGTTAAAGATAAGAAAGTAATCGCTTATTTTCAAAACTTTACAAATACATATGGTGATGTAGATTATTTAAGAGAGATTTATTATGAAGCTTTAAATCATCCGAAAGTTTTAGGATTAGCAATAGGAACTAGACCTGATTGTATAGAGGATGATACTTTAGAACTTTTAAAAGAGATAAATGAAAAACATTTCTTTTGGATAGAACTAGGTCTTCAAACAATTGATGATAAAGTTGCAAAAATAATAAATAGAGGTTATCCTCTTTCTACATATCTTGAAACATCTAAAAAACTAAAAGAAAGTGGGATAAAATTTGTTACACATATGATTGTGGGATTACCTACAGAGGAGAGGGAAGATATTTTAAATACAGCAAAATGTATTGTTCAGTCTGGTGCTTGGGGAATAAAAATCCACTCTCTTCATATTATAAAAGGAACTCCTTTAGAAAGATTATATAATGATACAAATTTTAAAGTATTCACTTTAGATGAGTATGTGGATATTGTAGTTACTATATTAAAACTTCTACCTGATAAAATGGTTGTTCATAGAGTAACAGGTGATGGAAAAAAAGATGAGGTTGTTGAACCTAAATGGAGTTTGAATAAAAGGAAAGTTTTAAACGAAATTGAAAAAGAACTTAAAAAGAGAGAGAATATATAACGGAGGTTTTAAATTATGGGTGGAACGCTTATAAAGTTAAAAGAGTTTCAAGAAAGCTTTACTAAAAATGAGAAAAAGATATCTCACTATCTATTAGAGAATATGGATGAGATAAAAACATTAAATACATATGACTTAGCTGTTAAGTGTGATGTGAGTCAAGCTTCAGTAGTTAGATTTGCTAAAAAACTTGGATTTAAAGGATTTCCAGAGTTTAAAATAGCATTAGCTGGAGATTTGGCTATGAAGAATAATGAAAAAGAGATTCAAATAATCTATGATGAGATTAGTGTTGATGACAGTACAGAAATATTAGCTAAAAAAGTTGTTTATGAAAACATTAAAAGTGTAGAGGATACATATAAAGTTTTAAACTTCCAAGAGATAGAAAAAGCTGTTGAAGCTATAGAAAATGCAAATAGAATATTTCTTTTAGGAGCTGGATTTTCTGGAATAATTGCAAGAGACTTTCAATATAAACTATGGGAGCTAGGTAAAAATGTTATATTTGAAACTGATCAACATATACAGTTAACAAATGCTTCTACAGCTCAAGAGGGAGACTTAGTATTTGTAATATCTTATAGTGGTCAAACTTTAGATATATATCAAAGTATTTTAGAATTTAAAGAAAAAGGTGTAAAAGTAATTACATTAACTAAAGTAGCAACAAATCCTATAAAGGATATTGGGGATATATCTTTAAGTACTATAGTTGAAAAAAGTAATTTAAGATCGACTTCTCTTTCATCTAGAATGGCACAATTAACTGTTATTGATATTCTTTATGTTAAGTTAATTCAAAGGGATAGAGAAAAAGCAAACAGATTAATTGGAGATGCTGTAGAAAGTGTAAAAAAATTTAAAATGTAAATATAATTCATTTTTATAAAACATTTTAGAAAAAAAGTTTCTAAAAAGGTTGACTTTTCCAAAAATAAATGGTAACTTTAATGTAGAATATGTAAACAATTCAAGGGAGTGATTTAGAATGAGAGTAATTATAACTGAGAAAAATATTGGGGACTGGGCAGCAGTTTATGTTGCAAAGAAAATATTAGATGCAAAGCCAACTGCAGAGAAGCCATTTGTATTAGGTTTACCAACTGGGGGAACCCCTTTAGCTATGTACAAAAGATTAATTCAATTTTACCAAGATGGAATTATATCTTTTGAAAATGTAGTAACATTTAATATGGATGAATATGTTGGGTTATCTCCAGCTAATGATCAAAGTTACCACTACTATATGTATGAAAACTTCTTTAAACATATAGATGCAAAAGAGGAAAACATCAACATATTAAATGGATTAGCAACTGATTACAAAAAAGAGTGTGAAGATTACGAAGCAAAAATAAAAGCTATTGGAGGAATCGATTTATTCTTAGGAGGAATTGGACCTGATGGACATATTGCTTTCAACGAGCCAGGATCATCTTTAAGTTCAAGAACTAGAGATAAAGAGTTAACTATGGATACAATAATTGCAAATGCTAGATTCTTCGGTGGAGATATAGATAGAGTACCTAAGTTATCTTTAACTGTTGGAGTTGGAACTATTCTTGATGCAAAAGAAGTTTTAATAATGGTTAATGGACATAACAAAGCAAGAGCATTACACCATGCAGTTGAGCAAGGTGTAAATCATATGTGGACTATCAGTGCACTTCAATTACATCCAAAAGGAATTATTGTTTCTGATGAAGCTGCTTGTACAGAGTTAAAAGTTGGAACTTATAGATACTTTAAAGATATTGAAAAAAGTAATTTAGATACAGATTTATTAATAGAAGAGTTATACAAAAGTTGTGGAAAATAGGGAGATGAACTAATAATGAAGGCTATTGTAAATGGAGAGTTATTTATAGGAAATAAATTTTATACTGGTAAAGTTTTAATTATAGATGGAGAGAGAATAGTTGATATTATACCTCAAGAGGAGTTAACAACTACTTATGGAAATATTGAAACTATAGATGCTGAAAATGCATATGTAACTCCTGGATTTATAGATTTACAATTAAATGGTTGTGGAGGAGTTTTATTTAATGATGATATATCATTAGAGACTTTAGATACAATGCATAAAACTAATTTAAAATATGGATGTACTTCTTTTACTCCAACACTTATTACAACTGGAGATGAAAATATTGAAAAAGCTCTTGAGTTAGTTAAAGGTATTGAGAATAAAGGTAAGTATGGAGTTGTTGGACTACATATAGAAGGACCATATATCTCTTTACAAAAAAAGGGAATTCATAATCCTAAATTTATAAGAAAAGCTGATGAAGCTATGATAGATAAAATGGTAGAAGCTGGAAAAGAAAATGTAAGAATAGTTACATTAGCTCCAGAAAATACAGATAAAAAAATAATTTCGAAACTAAACGCAGCTGGAATACATGTGGCAGTAGGTCATTCTAACGCTACTTATGAGCAAGTGAAAGAAAAAGAAGGTTTCGGAATAACTCTTGCAACTCACCTATACAATGGAATGTCATCTTTCAACCACAGAGAACCTGGAGTTGTTGGTGCTGTATTTGATAGTGATATTAAAGCTGGAGTAATTGCTGATGGATTCCACTGTCACTACTCTGCTATAAAATCAGCTATTAAAGTTATGGGAGAAAGATTATATTTAGTTACTGATGCTGTTTCTCCTGTTGGAACAGATATGGAATACTTCTACTTTGAAGGAAACAAAGTTTTCTATAAAGATGGAAAGTGTTTTGGAGAGGATGGAACTTTAGGTGGTTCTGCACTAACTATGGATGCTGGAGTTAGAAACTTAGTTAAATATTGTGATATAACTTTAGAAGAAGCTGTAAGAATGGCAACTTTATATCCTGCAAAAGCTGTAAACATTGATAATGAGTATGGAAAGCTACAACCTGGATGTTTTGCTGATATCGTATTTTTAGATAAACATTTAAGACTTAAAAAGGTTATTGCAAAGGGAGAGTTAGTATAGTTTGACAAGGGGTAGATTATTCTACCCCTGTTTTTATATAAATTATAAAAAAGAAAAAATAATTTTTTATCGAATAAACTTATACATATATAGAGTTATACTCAAATGACTCTTTTTAAGGAGGGTAAAAAATTATGAAAAGAAAATGGATCTTAAAAGGTGTTTTTTTAGGAAGTGTGTTTTTTATATCTATACTACTTATAAAACCAATTGGAATTTCAACACAATTTAGTGTCGCATCTGGAATGATTCAAACAGTTTTTCAAGATGATATAATTTTCAGAGAAGGAACTGAATTTTATAGTTTAATCGATTATTATAATCAAGATGGTATTGCTAAAAGTATAGTGACTCCGTATAACTATGGAATTATATTTGTTGTTGGTGTTTTTTTAGGAGGTATGTTAGGTAGAATATTTTTTAGAAAAAAAGAGGAGTTTATAGAAAAGGAAAGCTTGTTAGAAAAAGATAGAATCTCTAGAGTAAAACTTTTTCTAGGTGGAGTACTTTTACTTTTTGGAGCTAGAATGGCTGGTGGATGTACAAGTGGACATATGATGAGTGGAATAATGCAACTATCTGTAAGTAGCATTATTTTTACAATAGTTTTATTTCCAATAGCTGTAATCATTGCCAAAAGGATAGGTGAATAATATGAGAAATCTATTTTTTGATAATGTACCACTTTTAGGATTAATACTAGGTTTACTTTTTGGATTAGCACTATATTATGCTGGAGCAACAAATAGAGTTGTTATATCTAAAATGTTAAAACTTCAAGATTTAACTCTTATGAAAATAATTGTTTTTGCCATAGGATTTAGTATGTCTCTTCTATATCTAAGTGTAGCTTTAAATATAATTCCTTTAGATCATTTTAGTATTAAACCTATGAATTTTGGAGTTATACTAGGAAGTGCAATTTTAGCTTTAGGTTTTGGAATGATTGGACTTTGTCCTGGAACTGCAGTTGCAAGTTTTGGAGCTGGATATTTAAAAAGTATATATGTTATTTTAGGGGGATTGATTGGAGCTTTTCTTTTCACACTTGCTTATCCCGTATTAAATAGTATCGGACTTTTTAAAAATGTTATTGGTGGGAAAACTACTTTACTTTTTTTATCTGAAAAGTATAATTTTCTTTTTCATGGAACGCCTTGGATAGGGGTATTTATAGGAATTGTTTTAATTGCGATATCACTAGCTATTCCCTATTCTTTATCTAGAGATGAGAAAAAATAAAATAAAGGTATAGAGTTTAAAACTCTATACCTTTTATAATTTTAGGAAGTATATTGATTATATCAGTTGGAGTTGTGCAGTAGTAACTTTCTGAAAAATGTTCTCCACTTTTTCCATGTATATATGTTCCTAATAAAGTTGCATCTAAAGGTGAATATTTCTGACTTATAAAAGCTCCAATTATTCCACTTAAAACATCACCCATTCCTCCTGTTGCCATAACACTATTTCCTGTTGTATTTATAAAGATATTTTCTCCATTAGTAATTAAAGTTTTGTGGTCTTTTAAAAGTAGTATACAACTATACTTTTGGGCAAACTCTTTTGCAATAGCTACTCTATTTACTTTTATATATTCTATGTCTAAATTTGTAAGTCTTGAAAACTCCCCATAGTGAGGTGTTAAAATTGTAGGATAAGCTCTATTTTTTAAAAAATCTAGATTACTATTTTTGGCTAACATAGTTAATCCATCTGCATCAATAACTATAGGTTTTGGAAAATTTGAAAGCAACTCTTTTAAAAGGTGCTCATTTTTTTGATTTATTCCAAATCCACTTCCAAAAACTATACATGAGAATTTTTCTAAATTATCTAATATATTGATCTCATCTAAATTAAGTAACATAACTTCGTTTAGTTTTATAGAGAAAATATCAAAAGTTTCACGATAAGTTCCTAAAGTTGTAAGTCCTGAACCGGATTTTACAGCACCCATACTTGCAAAAAATCCAGCTCCGACCATTCCAGAACTTCCGCATAAAATTAAAGTGTGGCCAAAATCACCTTTATACGATTCTAACTCTCTAGGTTTATATATCTCTTTTACATAATCTAAATCTATAAAATTCATAGAAAAACCTCCTTAAATTATTCAAAATAATAATTATCTTTTATTTATTAAAAATAAACTACATATAATGTTAATTATATGTAGTTTTGTTTCGAAAATAACAGTTATTTTCATTAAAATTAGTTGTATAACCAAATAATATAGCTTTTAAATCGTATTTAAAAGTCTTCATCAATAGATTGCACAGGTATTTTATCAAGGACCTTCTTTTCGATTAATGATTTTGCATTTATATAAACTTCAGTAACTTTTGTATCTGAGTGACCTAAAAAGTCTCTAATCTCTATTAAATCTGCTCCATTTAATGAAAGTTCAGTCGCAATGGCGTGACGAATATTATGTGGACTAATATCTTTATTTATAACTTGCCCCATTTCTTGAACAACATTGTATAGAGCTCTATAAGATAAAGGTCTATTTTTTTCAAAGGAACTACAGAAAAGATATCTCTCTTCTAACTCCTCCTCGTCCATTCCGTACACATTAATTATATAATTTTTATAGTCTGCAATTTTGTTTATTAGAAAATTATGTAGTGGTTTATATTGTTCTCTTCCACTTTTCGTTTTTTCTAATTTTACAAAATACTCTCCATTTCTTTTTAGTATATGTTTAAACTGTAAAGAGAGAAGTTCTTGACTTCTCATTCCTGTATAAAAAAGTGTGTGTAAAATAAGAGTGTTTCTATACTCCTTTTCTCCACTAACTTTATAATTTTTCAAAATCTCTTTTATATCATCAAAGGATACTTTTAATATATTATCTAAATTTCTTGCTGTTTTAAAAAGTCCAATATATTTAAACGGATTATCATACCCGTTTTTTTCCAATTCTTTATAAAGAGATTTTAAAGATGATATAACTTTATTTACAGATGTTTTTTTCATCTCTCTCTCATTTAAAAGATGAGACAAATAATCTTCTATATCACTTTTTTCTATTCCAGTCATAAGTTCAATTATCTCGTCCCCTTCTATTGGAGAATCACCATCATAAACATAAGTTAAAAAATCCTTTAGATAGAAAAAATAATCTTTCATTGTTTTTGGAGATTTGTATATTTCAAATATACTCTTTTTCTCCTCTTTACTTTTTTTCTTTCTACGTTGGGTACTTATTTCATGTTTTTCTTTAATAACTATCTCGTTCAATGTTCCTCCTAAAAAAGTCCTATCATTTTTTTTATGGAAATTTATAGAAAACTATATAACATCATCTCTTTCAATCTCTCTAACTTCACATGGAACCATATCCTCTAAAGTTAATTTTCCAAAAGTCTCTCTTTTTAAATATGTAACTTCATTTCCAACAGCTTTTAACATTTTTTTCACCTGATGGAACTTACCCTCTTTTATATTCAAAAGTATTTCTTTAGAATTTACAATTTCAGCTTTTGCAGGTTGAGTTATATATCCACCAATATCTACTCCAGCTTCAAGTTTTTCAATCTCTCCCTCTCCAATATCATCTCTTAAAGAAACACGGTATATTTTATCCACATGTTTTTTAGGAGATGTTAATTCATGGGCTAACTTACCATCATTTGTAAAGAAAAGTAATCCTTCAGTATCTTTATCTAATCTTCCAACTGGAAATAGATCTTTTTTATTTACCCATTCAGGTAGTAGCTCCATTACAGTTTTTTCTTTTTTATCTTCAGTAGCAGTGATATATCCATCTATTTTATATAGCTTATAATATCTAAACTCTTTATATATAACTCTTCTACCCTTATACTCTACCACTGTATTTTTCTCATCTATGTTTTTGTTGTTATCTTTACAGATACATCCATCTATAGTTATTTCAGCAGAAGATATCAGTTTCTTTACCTCACTTCTACTTCCAATTCCACATTCTACTAAAAATTTATCTAATCTCAATTTTAATCCTCCTAAATAGTAATAATATAATTATAATTCTTATATTTTATAAAATCAAGCTTTATAATTTTTAATTTATTTTTATAGGTTATTTTTATATGTAGAGTTTCTAAAAACGAGTTTTAATATCAAATTACAAATTATAAAAAATAATAATTTTTTTAAATTTTTAGTTGTTCAACTAATTAAAGTTGTGATATAATAAGTAGCAAATATTTTAATTCTTATTTTTCAGGAGGGTATACAAAAATGGTTGATTTCAAAAAAATTGATTTAATGATAGATTACATCGAAGAGGGAACTATTCCAGAAGGTAAGAGTTTCAATGAATTTGCAATAGACTTTTATCTTGAAACAAAAACTTTAACTTTATCAAAATACTTAAGATTAAAGGATAGAAGTTCAAAGTTACCTAAAATTATGAATACTAAAAAAGCTGGGGAGGTTCTTTTTGAAACTGAAAAAAATGATGAAATGAAATCATTTCTATCTAGAAAAGGATTTAAGACTCTTCCAGAACTTAACTATACAGCAGTAATGCTTCTTAGAAAAGTAGACCTTTTTGCAAACTGGCAAAAACTTGTTTTCTTTTTCGAAGGAGGAAGAACAATACAAGAGATTAACAGTTCACTAAAAAAAGAGTTACTACCTATGGAAGTTGAGAAATTAGAAAGATTTATAAAAGAGGAGCTTCGTCTAAATGACCAAGAACTTAACTGGTTTTTAGGAAAGATGGAAAAAGTCGAAAAAGATAAAGCTTTATATAGAGCTATAAGAAAACTTACTAAATAGGGAGAACAAAATTATGAAAAAATTATTATGTGGATTTTTATTACTTTCATCTTTAGCTTTTGCATCAGATGTTTCTAAAAAAGAAGCAAACGCATTAAAAGATAGATTAAAGATGTATACTACTGGATATCAAAAAAGAGCTTTTTCTATGAAAAATCACTTAGGAAAAAGAGAGATTGTTATAGACTCTAAATTAAGAGACTTACCTCAAACTTCAAGAACTGCTTTTGGTGATAATCAATACAATAGATCTGGTGATTGGGAAATGAATAGAGAGAAGAGAGGAATTCAATACTTCTCAGTTCCTGGAACAACTAGAAGAAAAGCTGTACAAAAAATAGATGGAAAATATGTTGTGTTCTTCTACAATGCTATTGGTAAAAATGATAACATGGTTGAAGATACATTAGAAGATGTAAAAAAGGCATTAGAGAGAAACTAATCTCTATAAATCATATATATAAAAAGACACAGAATTTTCTGTGTCTTTATTTTTTAATCTATTAAACTTCTAAGTAGTTCAATCTCTTCTTTCCAAATAGTTTCATCTATTGTTTCCATAACTATTGGAATATTTCTAAATCTATCATCATTCATAAATCTTTTAAAGAAGTCCATACCAAGAGTTCCCTCTCCTATACTGTGATGTCTATCTTTTTTACTTCCTACTCCAAACATAGAGTCATTTAAGTGTATTCCTTTTAGATATTTAAATCCAACAATGTTTTCAAAGGCATCCATAGTTGCATTATATTCCTCCTCTGTTGAAAGAGCATATCCTGCTGCTACTGTATGACATGTATCTAAACAAACACCTATTCTAGTTTTATCTTTAATAAGATTTATTATATCTCTTATATGCTCAAACTTATAACCCATATTTGATCCTTGTCCTGCTGTATTTTCTAAAACAACTATAACATTTGGAACAGCTTTATGTGCTTTATTTATTGAATCAGCTATAAGTTTTACACACTCATCTTCACTTATCTCTTTTAAATGACTTCCTGGATGAGTATTTAGATATATAAGTCCCAATTGATTTACTCTTTGCATCTCATCTAAAAAAGCATTTAGTGATTTCTCTCTTTTCTCCTCATCAGGACTTCCTAAGTTTATAAGATATCCATCATGTGGTAAAATCTGCTCTGGAGTAAACTTATATCTTCTCATAGCATCTTTAAATTCTAAAATTTCATCCTCTGTATATGGTTTGGCATCCCATCTTCTCTGGTTTTTAACAAACATTCCAAATCCATTTGCATCTATAGCCATTGCATTTTTAAAAGCATTAGCTACTCCACCTTGTATAGATACATGGGCACCTAAATATGTATTTTTAATTTTTTCCTCTCTTGTCATATATACACCTCTATCTAAATTGATTGTTATTTTACTATTCGTATATAGTATAACATAATCTATACTTTTTGAATAGACAATGTAATTAAAATACTTTCTTGAAATAGATTGAAATACTTAGGATATCGTTATAAAATAAGGTATCAAAACATTTAGGAGGAGCTATGATTAAAATACTTTCTTGTATAAAAGAAAAAGATAATTGGATTATTGAAGTAGAGTCACATAATCTATATATAGATGGTAAAGGTGGACAAATAGGAGATCAAGGTTATATAGGGGATACAAAATTTTTAACTGTTATAGATGATAAAAAAATTATAGTTGAAAATGAAATTACTCCAGGTGAATATACATATACTGTAGATACTAATAGAGTTTTTGATATAGGAGTGCAACATACAGCTCAACATATTTTTTCTGCTATAGCATATAATGACTATGGATTAAATACTGTTGGGTTTAGAATGACTGAAACTTATACAACAGTGGATTTAGATTCTAAAGATTTAGATGAAAACTTCGTAGATGAATTAGAAAGAAAAATTAATAGTGCTATAGGAGAGGGAAGAGCTATTTTAGAAAAAATAGTTACTAGAGATGAAGCCAACTCTATTGATACATTTAGAAAAAAAATAAGTGATAAAGTTACTGGTGATGTTAGAATTATAACTATAGATAATATGGATACAAGTGCTTGTGCTGGATACCATGTATCTGACATATCAGAGATTAGAGTATTCAAAATTATAAGTTTTGAGAAAATCAAAGGAAATTACACTAGATTTTATTTTTTAAGTGGAGAGAGAGCTATCGAAGATTTTGTTAAGAAAAATAAAACTATTAAAGAACTAGATAGAATATTTAGTTGTAGAGATAACGAGATAATTTCTATGGTAGAAAAATTTAATAACGAAAAGAAAGAAGTTGAAAGTAGATTTAAAGAGTTAAATTTAAAATATTGTAATTTCTTATCTAAAGACCTATTAAGTTCAGCTATTGAAAAGGATGATAGAAAATATATAGTATATAAAGATGATAAGGATACAATAACAAACTTAAATAAAATTATACCAGGTGATTATATTTTTATAGGTATTTGGGAAGATGCAGGAGTGATATCTAGTAAAACTATTGATTGTGGTGAACTATTAAAGGAGTTCTCTAAAGTACTAAACATAAAAGGTGGAGGAAAAGGAGAGAGAGCTAACTTTAAAGGAGAGGTTTCAGTAGCGGAGATTACAAATATATTGTAAAAGTCTGAAATATCTGTTATAATGGAAATTAGGTATTTATTAGTAACAATGGAGGAAATATGTCAAATAAAATAAATTTACTTAATTTAAACGAACAAGAGCTTACAGACTTTATAGTTTCTTTAGGAATGAAGAAATTTTACGGAAAACAAATCTTTACATGGTTAAACCAAAAAATAGTAAGAGATATTAACGATATGACAAACATATCATTAAAGGATAGAGAATTACTTTCTGAGAAAGCTTACATCCCTTTCTTAAACCTATTAAAACACCAAGTTTCTAAAATAGATAAAACTGAAAAGTTTTTATTTAAATTAGAAGATGGAAATACAATTGAAAGTGTTATCTTAAGACACAAAGATAGAACAACTCTTTGCATCTCATCTCAAGTTGGATGTGCTGTTAAGTGTGGATTCTGTGCTACAGGTCTTGGTGGATTTACAAGAAACTTAGATGTACACGAAATTACAAACCAGTTCTATACAATTGAAAGAAGATTATTAAAGCAAGGATTACAAATTAATAACATTGTATTTATGGGTATGGGAGAACCTATGCTTAACATTGATAATGTTATAAAGGCTATTGATATCTTATCAAGTGAAAAAGGAGTAAACGTTTCTAAGAGAAGAATCACAATTTCAACTTCTGGAATTATTCCTGGAATTGAGAAGTTATTAGAAGAGAGAATCCCAGTAGAATTAGCTATATCTTTACACAGTGCTATTGATGAAAAGAGAAGCGAGTTAATGCCAATTAATACAAAATATCCATTAGAGGATTTATTCCCAATATTACAAGAGTATCAAAGACAAACTAAGAGAAGAATCACTTTTGAGTATATCTTAATCAACGACTTCAATGTTTCTGATAACGATATCGCTTACTTAGCTGATTTTGTTCACAACTTTGATCATATATTAAACCTTATTCCATGTAATCCAGTAGATGGAAAAGATTACCAAAGACCTTCTCAAAAGAAAATTGATAAAATCTTCAATTACTTAAAAGATTTTAGAAAAGTAAACGTAACTGTTAGAGGAGAAAAGGGAACTGATATAGACGGTGCTTGTGGACAATTAAGACAAAAAAATCTAAAATAATTAAAATGGAGATATTTTATGAAATGGAAAATTCTTAAGTATGTTGCCATATTTATTGTATCTTTAGGTATTGTTGGAGGGATTGGAGCAAGTCTTTTAGTAAATAAATACTATAAAGAACTACCAAATGTTTCAGAGCTAGTTGAGAATTATAGTCCTCCTATTCCTACTACAATTTATGATAGAAATGGACAAGTAATTGATGTTATTTCAAAAGAAACAAGAGAACCTGTGGATATAGAACATATACCACAAAATTTACAAAATGCTTTTATAGCCATAGAGGATAGACAGTTTTTAACACACTATGGAATCGATCCATTTAGAATTTTAGGTTCTGCTATAGTTAACTTAAAATCTGGAAGAGCAGCTCAGGGTGGAAGTACAATAACTCAGCAATTAGCTAGAAATGCTTTTCTGTCTCATGAAAAAAAGTTCTCTAGAAAAATAAAAGAGATTATAATCACATTTGAAATTGAAAGAAAATATACAAAAGATGAAATAATGGAGAAGTATCTAAATGAAATCTACTTTGGTTCAGGAGCTTACGGTGTAAAAACTGCAGCTTATAACTTCTTTAGAAAAGATGTTAATAATGTTAACTTAGCTGAGTCAGCTCTTTTAGCAGGAATTCCAAATAGACCAAATATGTATAATCCAAGAACTAATCTTGAAAGATCTTTAGTTAGACAAAGATTAATATTAAAACAGATGCTTAAATTTGGATTAATAACTGAAGCTGAATATAATGAAGCTTTAAATCATAAATTTGTCAATGAATCAAAAGCTTCGTCAAATGATTTTAAGGATAAGAACACTACAGTAGTTTACGGTGCTCTTGATAAAAAGATAGAGTTTAATGCTCCTGACTTTACAGATTTAGTTGAGAAGTTCCTATTTGAAAACTTTGAAGAAAAACAGATTTATAATGATGGACTTACAGTTCAAACTACTTTAGATTTAAATATTCAAAAAGTTGCTAAAGATAAATTTGAAAACTATCCACGTTTAAAAAATGATAAAAAACTTCAAGGCGCTATGGTAACAATTGATGCTAAAAATGGAGAGGTTATAAGTATTATAGGTGGTAAGAACTTTAAAACTGGTAACTTCAATAGAGCTGTTCAAGCTAAACGTCAAGTTGGTTCATCTTTTAAACCTTTTATCTACTATACAGCTTTAGAAAAAGGGTTTGAAGAAAACTTAGTTGTAGAAGATTCGAGAATTGTATTTGGTACTTGGGCTCCTAGAAACTTTGGAGAGAGATATTATAACGGTATGACATTAATGCAAGGTTTTGATAAATCTCAAAATATTGTTTCTATAAAACTTTTAAATAAAGTTGGAATTCCAGCTCTTATGGATACTATGAAGAAAATTGATGCTGGATTTATTGTTCCAAACAATTTAACAGCAGCTTTAGGAACAACTGAAGGAACTCCATTACAAGTAGCTCAATCATATGCAGTTTTTGCTAATGGTGGATACTCAATAAAACCATTCTTTGTTATGAAGGTAAATGATAAGTTTGGAAATACACTATACGAAGCAAAACCTCAAATAGAACAAAAATTTGAAAGTGCTGATATTGCTCTTATGACTAATATGATGAAAAACTCTGTTAAGCAGGGAACAAGTAAAAGTGCTCAAGTTAAAATAAATAATGTTCCTATTGAGCAGGGAGGAAAAACTGGTACTACTAATAACTCTAGAACAGTTTGGTATTCAGGTATGACTCCAGATTATGTTACAACAATATATGTTGGATATGACAATAACGATCCTTTATATAAAGCAACAGGAGGGGGAGTAGCAGCACCTCTTTGGAAAAATTTCTACCAAGAGATTATAGAAAAAGGTTACTACACTCCAACTACATTTACATTCTTAGATAACCATGTTAAAAATGGAGATTTAACTTATCAAGAGTTAGATCCTATATCTGGATTATTAAATGGTAGTCCTTCTGATAAAACTTTCTTATTAAGAAGAGGAAGAATTGCAGTGGAAAAAGATAGTAAGTATACAAATGGTATTGCAGGTGTTCTTGGATACTATGTTCCTACTCAAGAGACAACTTCAAAAAATGAAGCTATGTCTTCTGAAGAAGTAACTGGTCCAGCTGCACAACAAGTTACTCAACCAGTGCAACAGCAAAATCAACAAAAACCTCAGCAACAAAAGAAAGAGGAGAAAAAAGGATTCTTCCAAAGATTATTCAATTTCTAAATATACAAAAGGAGAGAGAAGTTAATTCTTCTCTCTCCTTTCTATTTTATATAATCTTTTTATAAGAATATCTCTTGAAGTTTCTTTGCCACTCCATTTTCTGCATTTGTCTTTATTACTTCATTTTCAGGTAATAAAGCCTTTAGTCTTGGACTTCCATTTCCCATGATAAATCCTTTTCCTACAGATGATAACATTTCAAGGTCATTTAATCCATCTCCAAAAGCGATTGTTTCTTTAAGATCAATCCCTTCAGCTTTTAAAACTTCCTCTATTGCACTAGCTTTAGAAACTCCCTCTCTCATAACCTCTAAACAAGATCCAAGTGAAAGAGTGATGTTTAATCCCTCGTGGAATTGTTTTCTTAATTTTTTCTCTAACTCAGAGATATGCTCTTCATCATCACATATAAAGAAAAATTTTGTAATTTCTTTTCCTACTAAAGATTGGAAAGGAGCTATTACATGATGAAATCCAGACTCTTTGTGGAAAACTAATGCTTCCTCTAAAGGCTTTTCAGCATACCACTCTTCATCTAAATAAACATTTTTATGTAAGTTCTCATTATAGTTATAGTTTAATAACTCCTTAGATAAGTGAGCTGGAATATTGTGAGATATAATCTCTTTGTTATTATAGTCATGCACCTTAGCACCGTTTGAAGTGATTAAGAAACTATCTAGCTCTAACATATCTTTAAATGTTATTGCATCATTGTGATGTCTTCCAGTAGCTATTATAAACTTCACTCCAGAATTTACAACTTTTCTTATAGTCTCTTTTGTTTCTTCAGATATAGTGTGATGCTCATTTAATAGTGTTCCATCTAAGTCACATATAATTGCTTTGTATTTCATTTGTTCTCCTTAAAATTTTTAGAAGTAGTACTTTGCTCCTACTCCTACTAAATATAAAACTCCATCGTCTACAATAGGTGAGTCTGAAATTTCACTACTGAATTTCTCAACACCTAAAAATGCCATAAGAGCTACGTTGTCAGTTAATCTATAGTCAGCTGTTAAGTTAAGCCCCATTGAATAAGCTGCATCCGCTTTATAAGCTCTATCAATTTTGCTATTTCTTCTAGCTTCATCTGAAGTTACACCAAAGTAGTAATCAGTATAATCTCCTGAGTATCCTTTAACGTGAATAGAAGGAACTATTGTAAGTTTGTCATCTACTTTATAAGCTTTAAACGCACTTATCTTTCCCTCTCCTCCATGTTCTCCAACTTGAGCAGAAAGCCCAGTTCTAACTCCATAGAATCCAGTATCAGCATCTAATCTAATTCCAAACATCGCTTGGAACTTTCTGTCATCAATATTGTCGTATCCTCTTGCTAAGTCAGCACCATCTACAGCAAATCCAGCTAATGGATCAACAAATAGTGACGCAGCAAAAGCATCATCTTTATAAAATTGGAATCCTACAGTTGCACCCTTAACATATAAATCATAGTAGTTAATATCTAATAGTGGCATTGGATATGCTTTATCTTCTGCACCTTTATAGATACTGTCAGAAACTCCTACTCCAGCTCCAATTCCAAATTTGTTTTCAGCTAATGCTGTAGCAGAAAGTGTTAATGCTAATAACCCCATTAATATTTTCTTCATATTAATCCTCCCTAAGTTACTTTTTCCCATAACTTTTTTCTTCTCTTTTTACTTTTATAAAGTTGTATTTCCCAGATACTTTTCTTTTAAAATTAAAAAGATTATTTGTTGGAAATATTCCAATTCTTCTAATTTCAAATAAATCATCAGAAAAAACTATACTACCTGAATCAGTAGCTACTGCAAATTTATAACCAGCTTCTTGAGGTATTCTTTTTACCTCTTCATTTAAACTACCGTAAGGATATGCAAAAGACAACAGCTCTTTTCCTATTATTTTTTCAATATTAGATTTCGAGTTAATTATCTCAGATTTTACCTGTTCAGTTGATAGTTCAGCTAGTCTTGGGTGAGTAGATGTATGTCCACCAAACTCTATTCCATAGTTTTGCATCTCTAGAAGTTCATCTTGATTCATTAAAGTAAATCTTTTTTCAGGATTTCCAGGATTATCTACATCCCATTTATTATACTCTATCCCATCGAGTACATATATAATACCTTTAAACTGATATTTTTTCAAGATAGGAAAAGCATTTTCATAGTTATCTTTATATCCATCATCAAACGTAAGCATAATCCATTTCTTATCTTTATCAAATCTTTGTTTATACCTATTATTTAGCAAGTCTTTAAAAGTTACAGTTTCGTATCCTTTCTTTTTAAGATATTTCATCTGCTCTTCAAACTGCTCAACAGTTACATAAGTACCATGAACGCCTTTTTCACTTTCATCTTTTATAACTCTATGATACATGATAACAGGCATCTCATATTTTTTCTTTTTTACAATCTCTCTTTGATAAACTTTCTCAATATTTTCAACTATAGACTCTATTGAAAACTCCTCTATAACTCTTTCTCTTAAAGTTTTCAAATCATCTTTATTTATATTGAAACCTTTATCGATTTCTGGAATCACATCTGTCCATCTAAATGTTGGAGCATGATTTAAAGAGATATCGCCAAAATTAGATTTTAAAGCTGTGTTTAATCTATCTAAAGTTACTATTCCTACAGACTCAGCTTCTCCTATTGCTAAAACTGGAACTTCACAAAGAATCGCTTCAACTGCAACTCTTCCAGCTCCTATAACAATAGAAGACTCTCTTATTTTTTCAGAAACATTATTTACATATCCTAAAAATTCAACATTTCCTGTAAACTTTTTAAATCTTGCTGGAACCTCTTTTCCTCCAATAACTTGAATCTTAAAATCTTTTCTTCTATGTAAAATATCAAGTAAGTTATAAGTTACATCTCCTTTAGGACCAGATAATCTTCCGATTATTGATATAACCTTCTGGTTCTTTTCAATATCAGTAAAAGTGCTCTTTTGATACTCTTTTGTATTAATCATATTTCTAAGAACAGTTATATTTTCAGGTTTAACTTTTAGATCATTAACAATATGATCTCTTATATTTTCACAAACACTTAAAGAGTAATCTCCAAATGCTTTAACTAATTTTCTGCTCAAGTGCACAGGTTGTCTCCCGTGTATTGTTGTAATCAGGGGAATCTTTGCTATTCTACAAGCTATTGCACAACTCCAAGAGGATGCTCTTGAATGAGCATGTACAACTTGGATATCTTTTTCTTTTATAATCTTAAGAAGTTTTCTAACTTGACTAACTCTATCTTTAAGTTTTCTTTTATTAAACTCTATTTTTTCATATTGTGCGTTTGTAGGTTTAGTTAAAGTATCTGAAACTATATAAACTTTATTCCCTCTCCTAATAAGTTCATCACTTAGAACCGTTCCGTACACCTCAGCACCAGTTACTTCTAACTGTGAAAGTGCCATAAGTATATTCATTATTAAATCCTCCTACTACTTTAAATTTTCTGGATTCAATACTTCTAACTCTTCAATTACAAAGATACCATCTTTTCTAATTAAAACATCATCAAACCAAATCTCTCCACCACCAAAGTCTGGTCTTTGAATTAGAACTAAATCCCAATGTATAGCTGATTTATTTCCATTGTCAGCTAATTTATATGCTTGTCCTGGAGTAAAGTGAATACTTCCAGCAATTTTTTCATCAAACAGTGTATCTTTCATAGGTTTTAAAATATATGGATTTACACCTATTGCAAATTCACCAATGTGTCTTGCTCCATCATCTGTATTTAAAATTTCATTTAATCTCTCTGTATTATTAGAAGTAGCTTCTACAATTTTTCCATTCTCAAATCTGAAACAAATATTTTCAAAAGTTGTTCCTTGATAAACAGATGGTGTATTGTATGATATAACTCCATTTATAGAGTCTCTCACTGGAGCTGAGTAAACCTCTCCATCTGGAATATTTCTAAGTCCACAACATTTTACTGATGGTATATCTTTTATAGAGAATGTTAAATCTGTTCCAGGTCCAACAATTCTAACTTTATCTGTTCTATCTAAAAGTGCTGTTAATGAATCCATAGCTCTACTCATCTTTGAATAGTCTAAGTTACAAACGTTATAATAGAAATCTTCAAAAGATTCTAAAGATGTATTTGCAAGTTGAGCCATTGAGTTATTTGGATATCTTAGTACAACCCATTTTGTGTTATTAACTCTTTCTGATAAATGAACTGGCTTCATAAAGTAATCTGTATATATTTTCATTTTAGCTGAATCTATATCAGATAGTTCTGATGCATTTTCAGAACCTCTAATAGCAATATAAGCATCCATGTCTTTCATTCTTTCTAATTCATATTTTGCCATTAACTCTGCTTGTGTTTGATCCATACCTTTTAAAAGTTCTCTTGTAACACTTTGATCTTTTATTGTTACAAAAGGGTGTCCTCCAACAGCATAAACCTCTTTTACTAAAGCCTTAACTAAATTCTTAGAATCCTCACCAATAGACTCAATTAAAACTTTTTCTCCTTTTTCTACTCTACACGAGTAAGTAACTAAATTTTTTGCTAGTATTTCAATTCTTTGATCCACGGTAACCTCCATTTAATCACATATTATATTCTATAATTATACAATGAAAAGCTATAAATATATAGTTAATTTTTTATAAATCCTCTTTTAAGTAAAAAAAAAGATGTTATAATAACTATTATATGGAGGTGATTTAATGAAATTGTTTTTTTCCCCAAGTAAAGGAATGCAATATAAAACTTTTAAATATTCTGAGGAAAGTGGTATTATAGATATTCCATTTAAAGAGAAGACAGATTTTTTAATATCAGTTTTAAAAAATTTTTCTCAAGAGGAGATTTCAACTAAATTAAAAATAAAAGGTAAAATATTAGATGATGTTTTAAACATATATAGTAATTTTTATAATCAAGAGGAGAGAGAGGCAATATCTCTTTATGATGGTGTTAGTTATAAGCAACTGGATTTGGAAAAATTTTCTAGAGAAAGCTATAGATATATGAGAGATAATGTTTTTATTTTTTCAGCTTTGTATGGAGTATTAAATGCTTGCACTCCAATAAGACCATATCGTTTAGATATGACAAATAAAATACTTGAAATATCTCCATATGATTTTTGGAGAGAGGATATAGAAAAGTATTTACTACAGTTTAAAGATGAAACTTTTATAAATATTGCATCAAATGAATTTTCTAAAATTTTAAATAGAAAAGTTTTTAATGTGATAGATATTGAGTTTAGACAATGTGATGGAGATAAAATAAAAAATATTAGTACAGAAGCTAAAAAAGCTAGAGGAGCTTTACTTAATTATCTTATTGAAAATAAAATAGCATGCGTAGAAGAGATTAAAAATTTTAATAACCTTGGTTATACATTCTCTTTAGAACTGTCTTCTGAAAAAACTATTTTCTTCATAAAAAAATAGGTTAGATTTTTCTAACCTATTTTTTATCTATTAAATCAGCTACTATTTTGGCTGAACCGTAAATAGTTGGAAGTCCACTTCCTGGGTGAGTACCACCACCTACTAAAAATAGATTTTTATATCCCTCCAATTCATTGTGCGGTCTAAACCATAACATCTGCATTATATTATGCGATAAATTAAAAACAGCACCTTTATACACATCATAATCTATTTCCCAATCATTAGGTGTTATTATCTTTAACTCCTCAATGTGATCTCTTATTCCTTTAAACTCTCCTATTTTCTCTAATTTATCTAATAGCAATTGAGTAAAATCATCCTTTTCTAATTCCCAATCTATTTTAGAACTATTATTAGCTACAGGAACTAAAACATAAACTGAAGATTTTCCGTTAGGTGCTAGTGTTGAATCTGTAACTGAGGGATTTTGAACATAGAAAGAAAAATCTCCACCAACAGATTTATTTTCAGATATTTTTTTAACATTTTTTTTATAATCTTTTGCAAAAATTATGTTGTGGTGAGGAATGTTTTTGTATATTTTATCTACTCCTATATATAGCATAAACGTTGAACATGAATATTTTTTCTTTTCTAAATTTTTATTAGAATATTTATTTCTTAGCTCTTCTGGAATTAACTTTTTCATTGCTGTTGAAAAATCAGCATTTATTATTACAGAATCACTCTCGATTATATTACTATTATCTAATTTAACACCAATAGCTTTTTTATCTTTAAATAAAATCTCTTTAACTGGAGTATCTAAAAATATTTCTCCTCCTTTTTTTATAATAAGTTCACTTATTACTTTAGAAACTCTATTTAATCCACCTTCAACATGAAAAACTCCATATTTATGTTCAAGATATGAGATCATAGAAAAAGTTCCAGGAGCAACCCACGGAGACATACCAATATATTTAGCTTGAAAAGTAAAAGATAATTTTAACTCCTCTTCTTTATAATAGTTCCCCAAAACATCATATATTGATTTATGAGCATCTAAATACGGAAGAGCTTTTAAAAAATTAGGTTTTAAATAATCAACTAAAGAAAGGTAGGGGACTTTTAAACAAGGCTCTAATTTTGAAAACTTTTTAGCTTCTCTATTCATATATTCATCATAAGCTTTTGAACTATAGGGAAATATTTTCTCCATCTCTCCATACATAAGAAATTTTTTATTGTATGAATATGGATTAAAATCATCTAGTCCATAGAATTTTAATCTATACATTGGATTTATTTCAATTAGATTCACCTGTTCATCTAATCTTTCTCCAGCCTCAATAAATATATCCTCTAAAACTTGTGGCATTAGAAAAAATGTTGGACCTAAATCAAATTTATAATCTCCTAAATTAAAGGATGAATTCCTTCCTCCTACATAAGGTTTTTTTTCATAAATTTTAACAGAGTATCCTTTACTAGATAAAAGTAATCCTGCTGCTAATCCTCCTGGACCAGCTCCTACTATTATAATTTTTTTCTTTTCCATTCCCTCACCTCCCATTACGCATTTTTCCTTATATAAATGTATACTCAAGAAATACAACTTTCTTTTTTAAAAAAGTTTTTTTTATGATATAATTTTTTTAACTATTTAGGTAATTAGAGGAGGTTTATAAACGTGTTTGTTGAAGAGAGAAAACAAAGCATTTTAAATATATTAAAACAAAAAGAAAAAGTTTCTGTTAATGAATTAAGCGATCTTTTTTCTGTGAGTAAAGTTATTATTAGAAAAGATCTTTGTCAAATGGAAGAGGAAAATCTTTTAACAAGAACTCATGGCGGAGCGATTTTAAAAAGAAAAATTGTGGATAAAATTATTTTAAAAGATATTGCCAAAGAGGATTTAGAAGAAAAAACAGCATTGGCAGAAAAAGTTGTTTCACTTATCCAAGATGGCGATATAATTTTTTTAGATGATTCAACTGTAACAATAATTGTTGCAGCGCTTTTGCAAAAAAGAAAAATAAAGATTTCTGTTATAAGTAACATGTTAGAGATACAAAAGATTTTATCCGAGAATAAAGGCATTGAGATTATATCTTTAGGTGGGATATACGATGCGAGAACAGATTCTTTCGTAGGTGAAATGGCTAGAGAGAATTTAGAACTCTTTAATCCAAACAAAGTTTTTATTGGAATTGGTGGAATTAATGTAGATAAAATGCAATTAAGTACTTGTACTATAGATGAGGGAAAGTTTAAAAGTACTGCACTTAAAGTTGCTCAAGAAAGTTTTATAATAACACAAAGTAAGAAGTTTTATCAAGACTCGATATTTAATTTCTCTAAAATTAAAGAAGGGATGACAATCATAACAGATCATAATATCTCTGAAGATTTTGAAAAAAAACTTATAGAAAACAATATTAAAATAATAAAATGAAAAAAAACGAAAGTTGTCTTTCGTTTTTTTTATTGATTTTTTATTGACAAACTGGGTTTTTCGTAATAAAATACAACCATAAAACAACTTATCGAAATAAAACGAAATGCGGTGGTGATTAAATTGAAAAGAAAAATAAGTTTAATGAATGGAAATGGAGAGAGAATAACATTTGAAATTGGTGGTCTTTTTAGTTTTTTTCAAATTTTAAAAATAAAAAAACTGCTTCAAAGTAATGAGTACTCTTTAGCAACAGAAGAGGATGCTAAAATAGCATTGGAATTAAAATTATACAACTAAAAAATCCCCTCTCTTAATTAGTTATTACTCTCTAATTAGGAGGGGGATTTTATATATTAATCTTCTTTTGGAGGTTCTACGTCATCCTTTTCTTCATTTTTTTTACAACAATTTAATTTTTGAAGTTTCTCTTTTGCTAAGTCCTTTCCACCGATTCCGAAAGCTATTGCAAAGGCTACTGCTAAAGCTCCAACAGTAAATCCAAATGCTAGATTTATAATCTCATTAGCAATTCCCATCTGTCTTAGTCCCATAGCTCCAACAAAAACTATTATCGCTATTTTTGCAATACTAGCTATTTGATCTTTATTTACTAAAGATGTATTTTTAATTATTTTAGCTGCATAGTTTGCTATTACAATTCCAATTGCTATAACTATAACACCTAATAAAATATCTCCTAATAAAACTGTCAGTCTTAAACTTAAATCTTGTAATGATCCAAAATTTAAAATCTCTATTGATTGAATTATTGCAAAATATATTATTAAAATTTTTGAGAATTTTCCAACTAATTTAGAATAATTATTTTCAATAGTTTTTAATCCAGCTTTTTCAAGATATGAATCAAACTTTAAACCAATTAGTAAATTTGTTATTATGTTTTCAATGATTCTTCCAAAATACATTGCAACAACTAAAACTAATGCTACACCTACTAAATTTGGAACATAGTTAAATAAAATATTTAACATACTTATTACTGGTGATATAATTATATCTAACCCTAAATAATTTAAAGATGCTGAGAATACAGGTATTAATACTAATACATAAACTATATTCGCTATAACACTTGAAAGTTTTCCTTCAAATAAAACTCTTCCATCTATACTTAATTTTTCATCAAGTTTAAAAGAATCTAAAACTCCTTTTAAAATATCTCTTAATTTAGATGCTATAAACCAACCTACAACTAGAACTAATGCAGCTGCAACTAAACTAGGAACATAATTTAAGAATTTAGTTAGCATGTCAGTAATTGGAATAAGTATTTTATCTAATTTCAATGCTGCTAAAACACCTGGTAAAATAAGAATAAATATTACCAGTGAAATAATTTCACTAAATATTTTTGATAAAGATATTCCATTTTCATTAGAATGTATCTTTTCATCAACTTTCATCTTTCTAAAGAATATTTCCGAGAACTTTTGAGAAAGTTTTGCTAAAATAATTGCAACTATTAGAAGTACTATTCCTCCTAATACATTAGGAATGTATGAGAAGATTGGATCTAAAAGATTTAAAATTGGATTTACTAATCTACTAAATCCTAATTTTTCCATTATTATACCTATTATAAAAATTACAAAGATATAGTAGATAAATTTAAGAAGTATCTTTATTGCAGATGTGCTTGTTCCACCCTCTTTTCCAGTAATTTCATGCTCTAAGTTAGAAAAAAGTTTAGTTTTAGTTAAAACATGTTCTAACTTACTCACTACAACTGATGCTAGAGCTAACCCCACTAATAGTATAATGATTGATGCAATGATGTTAAGTGTTACGTTGTTGAGAATTAAAAGCTTAATCTCTTCCATTTTTTACCATCCTCCTATTTCTTCTAATTTATTTATAATCAGGCAAATTATAAATATTGCTATAAAAATTGTTATTGATAAAACCATATTCATCACTCCCTAATTAATTTTTATTTATAGCTTTTTTTACTATTATTTTTCAACTTTTCTTTTTTTAATATTTACTTTTTTATGTTTTTTGTGGTATTACTAATAATGCAAGGAGGTGGATAGATTGAATTGTAAATTTATTAAAAAAATGTTTTTCTTTATTTTTTTATTACTTATGATTATCGGATGTTCTAATAACCCTTATAAATGGGAATCAACTCAAGTTGCTATTAATAATTCATATAAGTTGCAAACAGGAGATATTATTATTAAAGATAAACTAATCACTGACCCTATTTCTTGGTTAGGACATAGCTCTGTTATGATTAGTGATACTCACATTGGAGATTTCCCAATGCCTGGAAGTGATTATTATACAATTAGTGTTAGAGCTTGGCTTAATGAGCCTGATCGGAAAGTTATCGTTTTAAGATATCCTCAATTTAATCAACAGTTTAAAGAGGCGTTTTTAAAAAATGTAGAAAAATATGGTCACGGTAAGTATAGAACATCTTTCTTTAAAAATAATGACACAGATTTTTATTGTTCTAAATTTGTTTGGTTTTTATTTTCAAAAACTGCTCAAGACTTAGGTTATAATTTAGACTTAGATTCTAACAACGGCCCTATTGTTTTTCCATATGATTTCTTAAATTCAAAAAATTTAAAACAAGTTATTCTTTAATCATTTTAATTTGTTGACCTCTTATTTTAAAAGGTGTATAATTATAAGAAGTTTTAATTACTAAAAGGAGAAATTAATGGATAGGCAAGTTACAATTGAATCAGTTAAATTAGTTGAGCAACTGAAAAAAATATTCCCTAAGGATGGATATCATCTTATCAGTTTACAAGAAAAGTTTTACATTTGGGAAAAACATATGGATATTTCAAAAGATAAACCTGTTGAGGAATATGATACTGGAATAAAAACAAGAGATTTATTAAACTCAAATGAAAAAAAGTTTTATGAAAATCTATATGGTAATATAAAGCCTGAAAATCTTATAAATTTTAATTTAAAACCAAAATTAATTGAAAATAGTGATGAGGTTCTTAGTAAAACTTTAATTTTAGGAGAAGATTTTATAAATCCTAAAAATCAAAGAGTTTTAAAATTTACTTTTCTGAATTTTAGAGATTATGATGTTGAAGAGTTAAAAAAGAAAAAACTTTCTGAGCAAGACTTTATTGATTCTTTAGTAAATAGTTTCTATCCAAATAGTGTTGATGAAATAGAAATAGATGAACCAGGATATTATTTTTTTGAAACTGAAAAAATTGTTATTCCAGGTATTATTATTTTAACTGCTTCTATACTTTTTATGGTTTAAAGATTTTTAAAGGATTTAAAAGATATTTTATGTATATAATTATATAAATCTATTGCGGAGGTTTTATTATGTATTATAGAGAATATTTTTTCTATCTAAAAGAAAGATTACCAGAAAAGTGCTATGAGGTGCTAAAAGAGTGTTATAAAACACAAAAAAATGATATAGAAAATAATTTTAAATTATTACACAACTCTATAGTAAAAGTTGAAACTGTAGATATTTTATTACCGATTAAAGAAACTTATTACCATATGGATTATGAAATTCTTTTAAGAGAAGAACTCATAATGAAAGATCATTCAAGAGAGAATCGTTATAAACTTGATCGTTTTGGTATATATCTTTTACACTATTTAAATGATTAAATTTAAAAATAAATGGAGGCACTATGAAAGAAGCAAAGAGCTTTGCTGATACCTTATATCTTTTAATGGAGGATTTTGAATACACTATTCCAGAACTAGAAGATGATATTTTTTCACTTTTACGTGATGATTTTCAACTTACACTAACAGAAGAGAATAAACATCTTTATTTTCTTTTAGAGAGTTCTAATTTAGATCAAAATATTAAACTGAATGTTGAAAGAGTTGAGTATGATGGAGAGGAGTTCTTTATTGTGTCATCTGTAAAGGTAGCTTAGGGAGTAGTTAAACTACTCCCTTTTTTCATATCCTAGTTCTCTTAATTTATCTATAATCTCTTTATCAGTTAAAAATTCCAAATTTAAAAGTTCTTCATAAGGATTACCATTTAAGTTTAAAAGTTTAGCAAAAGCTGGCTCTGTTTTTACTCCATCTCTTTTTAAAGCTATTATCATCTTCTTAAATTTTAAACTAGCATAATTTAAAAATCTATCCTCTATAATCATATGTCTATATCCATTTGTTTCAATAGAAAGAAGTTTTGAAGCATATATTTCTATCTCTATATTATCTATAAAAAAATTAATTAAAATTATTCCATCACTTAAAAATTTATCTGTAATTTTAAATTTTTTTAATTGAGAAAAATATTTAACAATAATATCTTTAAAATTTTCTTTATTTTCTAAATTAATTTGGCATACTATGTCTAAGTCACTTTTTTCTATATCAATTCCAATTGGTATTGTTCCAACTAAAATCGGGTTAAACTCTTTTAAAATATTAAAAATATTTATACTTTTTAATATTTTATAACTTTGTACTTGCCTTGAATTTCCATTTTTTAAGTACTCTATACTTTCAAATTTTTTCATATATAACTCCATTTTCGTTTATTTTTTAATTAATAAGTTTTTTTTCAAAACACTATTTTTATTTAATTTTACTATTTAAAAACATATTTGACATTTATATACATTTATAGTACTATATTCATGAGACCGAATTTGATTGAATAGATCTATATACCCCCCAAAATCTATTTTAATCTTTTTTATTTTTTAACACTCCCCCGTGTTAATAAAAAACTCCTTTTCCCCAAAAGGAGTTTTTTTTATTCTCCAATAATTTCAAAATAAAAAAGGAAATAAGAATTTTATAAGAATAATATCTTAGAAGTTTAGAACTATGGGAGGTTTATATATGAAAAAATTACTTTTAAGTTTAAGTGTTTTATTATCACTTACAGCTTTTGCCAACTCTAAAGAGGATATGATTGAAATGGGATTGAGAAATAAGTTTCCTGCTTTAACAGATGGTAAAACAACTATCAATGTTCATGAATATGATGTTGATTTAGATCACCATAAAATAGAACTAAAAGTTGAATTAAAAGGTGACGCTTCAAAAGATGAATATGATAAATTAGATAAAGCAAAATTAGAAACACTTGCTGCTGAAATGGCAAAATATACTCAAACTGAATCAGGAAAAACTCTTCCAGTTTATGTTGAGATTGAACTAGATAGAGATATGCTTCCAGATGAAGTTTTATATAAAAATACTTTTTAAGCAAAAATTAAACTAAAAAGGCAACTTTCAATGCTCAATCATTGAAGTTGCCTTTTTTTAAAATCTAATACCCCCGTATTTATCTATATATTACCATATTTTCAAACTAATTTCAAGTAATTTGTTCAATTTTTGTAGTTTTCTATTCAAAATCATCTATTAAAAAATTCTTTTTAATTCTATCTGAGATTTGGTCAAAATAAATAGAGTTATTTATATAACAATCTATAAAATTTTCATCCAAAATATTATAATTCTCTAATCCTTCTAATAAATCTGAACGATTAATAATCAATCTATCTTTAAAAATTTCATTGATATATTTTTTTATATCTTTAGCTGAAAAAATAGATATATATTTATCAAAAAATAGGTGTAAACTATTCTTTGTATAATTTTCATAAATTTCTACTGCATCAGAGTGATTCTTTATATAGTTTATATTATCTACATACTTTTTAAACTCATCGATAGGAATTACAGATCCTGAGATATAAAATATACTGTCTATATAAACTAGATAGGGTTGTATCTTGTATATTGTTTCTAATTTTTTATCTATTAAACTACTCATGTCTCTCCTCCTTCTTTAATCCCGTATCTGTTACTTTATTCTACGAAATAATTTATCTATTTCTTTTTTTTGAATAAAAAAAAGTAACAACATCACATTGTTACTTTTTCCAATTAACTATCCCATCAAAGGCTGATAAATATTTGAAAGTTCTTCACCTAAAAATCTTTCTCCTACTTTCTTAAATCTATCTATATCCCCTGTTACAAAATAGTCTATATTTATTTTTTCTTTCCTACTTTTTTTAAATCCATTTTTCAATGCTAATTTATTTAATTCAAACAGTACGTGCATAGCAGTTTCCTCTGCTGGATCCACTATTTTTTTGTCTATTAGCTTTTCAATCTCACCTCTTATTAAAGGATAGTGTGTACAACCTAAAATTAAAGTATCGATATCTTTTGGTAATTGATCCACATATGATTTTAAAAGTTTTGTATTTCTATCGTTATCTTCCCATCCTCTCTCTATCATAGGACAAAGAAGATCGCAACCTTTTTGAAATACTTCATATTTTGGATTTAGAGTTTTTATTACCTTTTCATAAATTCCGCTTTTAGCAGTCAATGGTGTTGATAAAACACCAATTTTTTTATTTTTGCTTTGCTTTATAGCCATAGCTGCACCAGGTTGTACCACTCCAATTATTGGAATACTTGTAAATCGCTCTCTTAGAGTATCTAAAGCTGCTGCTGTTGCTGTATTACAAGCTATAACTATTATGTCTACTTGATTATCTATTAAAAACTCTCCTATATTTAAACAAAGTTCTTGAATCTCTTTTATACTTTTACTTCCATAAGGGGAGTTCATACTATCTCCATAATAGATTACATCTGCAAAGTCTATTTTTTCTTTTATTTTTTTCAACACGCTTAATCCGCCAACTCCAGAATCAAAAACACCGATTTTCACTTTGCTCCTCCCTTTTTAATTATATTTTACTTCCCAAAAATATTCATAAATACTGTGATTAAAGAAGCATTAGTAAAGTCAATAAATAAAGCTCCTACTAAAGGTAGTACAAAGAATGCTGTTGGTGATGGTCCATTTGCTGCTGTAAATGATTCCATATTTGCCATTGCATTTGGTGTTGCACCCATTCCAAATCCACAGTGTCCTGATGCCATTACAGCTGCGTCGTAATCTTTACCCATAATTCTAAATGTTACAAAGTATGCGTATAGTGCCATTACTACTGTTTGAACTAATAGTATAACTACTAATGGAATTGCCAATGCTGCTAATTCCCATAACTTCATAGACATTAAAGCCATTGCTAAGAATAGTTGTAAAGATATATTTCCAACTACATTTATTGTATGAAGTGGTAACTCTGTATCTTTGTTATCTATAACGTTTCTTATAATAGCAGCCACTAACATTGGTCCGATATATGCAGGTAAAACTACTCCTACTTTTTTAGATAAAGGTATTAATAATCCTCCAATTCCCATTGAAATAACAATATAAACAATTGCATGGAAAAGATTTTCCTCTGTAATTTTTTCTTTTACAACCTCTTTTGAATCCTCTTCTGGAATCAAAAACTCCTCTTCTTTATGTCCAACTAATCCATAACGTTGCATTAATCTTTTTGCAACTGGCCCACCTATCATACATCCAGCAACTAGTCCAAATGTAGCTGAAGCTATTGCAACTGACATCGCTCCTGTTGCTCCTGCTGCTTCAAGAACTGGTCCAAATGCTCCAGAAGTTCCATGTCCTCCAGTTAGTGGTACTGATCCTGCTGCTATTCCTAACAATGGATTTAAACCAAAAAACTTAGCTAATGTAACTCCAACAAGATTTTGGATTATTACTAAAACACTTGCTACACACAAAAATACAAATACCTGAATACCACCTTTTTTTAACAGCTTTAAACTTGCTAAGAAACCTATTGTTGTAAAGAATGCTATCATTAAAAGATCTTTTAATGCTCCATCAAATGAGAATGTAAATGTTTGTGAAAGTCTACCAATCAATGTAAATACTGAAAATATTACTCCACCAATTACTGGTGCTGGTATAAAGAACTTTTCAAAAAAATTAACTTTTTTCTTAACCCATCTTCCAAGCAATAATAAAATAACTGCTATTGCTAAAGTTTCTGCCATGTTAAATTGATATTCAAACATAAAATCCCTCCTACTATATTTTTGTACTTCATCTTGGCACAAGTATACTTCGCAAAAAGTACAATTTCAAATATATAAATAATATATAATCTATTCTTTAAATATATACATGTTTTATATTATGCCTCTATTTGAGCATTTTAGTCACTTTTTACCCAAATTTTGAAAAATATTTTTTCTAAATAAACACAAATTGAAATTAACTTTTACATAAAAAATTTTTTTAAAGGAGATTTCCTATTTTAACAGAATAATAAAATATAAAATATTATTTTTAAGGAGGGATTTCAATGCAAGAGTTTAACAAAAAAGTTTTTACTTATCTTTTAGTAACAGGAATTCTATTTAGTTTAGTTGGAATTTTTGGAATTTTTAGCCCTACTATATTCTCTGTATATTTAGTTGATATACTAGCAGCATTTTTCTTAGTTAGTGGTGTTAAAAACTTTACTAAAGGATTTCAATTTAGAAAGGTACCTAATTTCCACTGGGGGCTTTACATCTTTATAGGTGTTTTAGAGGTGGTAATCTCTTTATCACTATTTAGTACTCCATTTGCTAGTCAAATATATATGATTATATATGCTGGAATTTTTATGATTTTCAAAGGTATATTTATTGTTTTAAATATTCTTTTCAATAGAAAAATATTCCCAAGCTTAGTTGACTTTAGTTTAGGTTCTGGTATTATTGATTTACTATTTGGTGTGCTTTTAGTTGCATTACCATTCTTCTCTCAACAGTTTATATTCTTATGTATCGCTTGGTACATACTGTTTAGTGGAGCAAACTTAATCTTATCAGCATTTTACTTTAAAAGATCACAATAATAATTTTTCAACCAAATATAACAAAGAGGGTAGAACTTAGTTCTACCCTCTTTACTTATTTTATAACTACTATCTCTTCTTTTTCTCCATCTATCTCTAAAATTTCACCAAATTCTAGTGTTAACATTGGAGTACAATGCCCAGATTTTAAATTATAACAAACTGGCTTTTTTAAATCTTTAAAATGACTATAAAAAACGTCTTGTAAAGACATGTCATCCTCACTTGATTTGTCACAATTTTTAAAATCTCCTAGCACTATACCTGAAACTTTATCAAAAATTCCTAGATTTTTTAACTGCCACAACATTCTATCTACCTTATATGTTGATTCTCCAATATCCTCTAAAAATAGGATTTTATTGTCATACTCTAAATCAAACTCTGTTCCTAAATTTGATACTAAAACTGCTAAGTTTCCTCCAACTAGCTGTCCTCTTCCTTTTAAAGTATTATAAAAGTATATTTTTTCATAAAAGTTTTTTATTGTGTAACTTTCATTACTAGTCATAACTTTTATAAAATCATCTAAAGTATCTAAACTATAGTCTTCTGAAAAATTACTTACAGCCATAGGCCCATGAAAAGTTTTTAAATTACATTTTTTAAAAAATGCCATATGCAAAGATGTCACATCACTGTAACCTATAAAAGGTTTTGGATTATTTTTAATAACCTCATAATCTAAAAGCGAAAGCATTCTAATACCTCCATACCCACCTCTTACACACATAATTGCATCTACATCTTTATCTTGGAAAAAATTATTAATATCTGTTGCTCTCTCTTCATCTGTTCCAGCAAAAGAGTACCATATATTTTCTACGCTTTTCCCAACTTTAACTTTAAAGCCTAATTTCTCTAAATTTTCAATGGCACTTTTCAATTTATCTTTATTAACACTACTTGCTGGTGAAACTAGTCCAATAGTATCTCCTACTTTTAATCTTTTCATATATTACCACAACCTAACTAAACATTAGATTACAAATCCACACTGCTGCTAAAATTCCAGCTATATCAGCTAAAAGTCCTGCTGCAACTGCATGTCTTGTTTTTCTAATACTAACAGCTCCAAAATAAACTGCTAAAACATAGAAAGTTGTTTCTGTTGATCCCATCATAACTGAAGCCATTCTTCCAATCATAGAATCTGGTCCGTGAGTTATAAAGATATCATTTAAAATTCCTGTTGATCCTCCTCCTGAAAGAGGTCTCATAATAGCCATTGGTAAAACTTCTCCAGGCATTCCTATAAACTCTAAAATTGGATTTAAGTATCTTATTATTACATCAATAGCTCCTGAACTTCTAAAAACTCCAATTGCTACTAGCATAGCAACTAAAAATGGAATGATTCTAATAGCTGTAGAGAACCCTTCTTTTGCTCCTTCACAAAATACCTCATATACTTTTACTTTTTTTACAAAGTACGCATATGAAACTATAAACAGTATAATTAAAGGAATTGCATATAATGATATTCTTTCCATTATAAGTGTAAACATTATTCATCCCCTCCTACAGCATCTGTTTTTACAACTGTCTCTCTCTTAAATGTAGGTAACTTTTGTAAAACTTTACACGATACAACTGCAACTATTGTTGAGATTGCTGTTGCTATTATTGTTGGAGCGATTATCTCTGTTACATTAGCTGAGTTTGCTGCTGCTCTATAAGCTATTACACTTGATGATATTAAAGTAACTGAAGATGTATTTATAGCTAAAAATAGTACCATTGCATTTGATGCTTCCTCTTTGTTGTCATTTAACTCTTGTAACTCCTGCATAGCTTTAATCCCTAATGGAGTAGCTGCATTTCCTAATCCAAAGAAGTTTGCTGCCACGTTAGCTACAATACTTCCAACTGCTGGATGATCCTCTGGAATCTCTGGAAATAATCTTTTCATTATAGGTCTTAATCCTCTTCCCAAAGCTTTAACTAATCCTGCTTCTTCAGCAACCTTCATTAATCCTAACCAAAAGGCCATAATCCCAATAAGCCCTATTGCTATCTCCACTGCTGTTTTTGACGATGATATAACAGAATCTGTTACCGCTTGTACATTCCCTGTAAACATTGAAATGACAATTCCAATTAATATAAGTCCTAACCATATTGCGTTTATCATAGTTATTTCCCTCCCTTTATTCTTTTTCTGTAATTTTATTTGATAAATAAAATAATACAACTACTATTATTATATTTACAGATGACAATGCTGCCCCTTCTAAAAGCTTTTTATCTGAAAAAAGTGAATAGTTTACTAAAGCTATAGTTGGAAAGTCTCTTCCTAACTGCATCGAGTATGAAATTGTAAACTCTCCTAAAATTATTGCAAATATCTGTAAATAAGTACCTAAAAATACATTTTTTAAAATAGGACACTCTATTAATAAAAATGTTTTAAAAGGTGAAAGTGCATCAATTTTTGCTAAATCCAATATATCCCTTGGAAACTCTCTCACATATTGATACATAAAGGAGTAAGCTATCGGAACTGTTACTAAAAAATAACCAATAACTAAAAGTATCCAAAGTTTTATATCATAAAGTATATTTATATAGATTAAAGCAATTCCTAGAAAGGCACTTGAAAACCCCATTGTAGAAAATACAATAGCACTTGTTACTTTTGTAAAATTTTTAAGTAATAAATACGTAAAAACAATTACAAATATAGGTGTTATTGATGCTAAAAGTAAAGAGTTTCTAATCCCTTGTAAAACTGGATAGTATGCGTTGAAATCACTAGAAAAAAGTTTATAAAATCCCTCTAAAGAAAAACTACCAGTATAATAGTTATAAAAACCATAAAATATTCCTATAAGAACAACTGAACACTCTAATAACAGATATATCGTTGTCCAAACTGTCGTTAACGTTGAAACTTTTCTTTCTCTAAAGTCATCTCGTAACTCATAAGGTGGATATAAATCACCTAAAAGATTTAAAGCTATTAAAAAGAAAAATTGTACAATTCCTAATACAAGAGCTTTTGAAAAATTTGCATCTCTTAAAAGAGTATTTGCAATTTCAACCTCTAAGTTAGAGTATCTAATTCCTCCTAGTGCTAGTACGATTCCAAAAGAAGCAAAGGTATATATAAAAACTAAAAACATTCCTCTAAAAACTTGAGGAAACATCAATGGAAGCTTTATTTTAAAAAATATATTAACTTCATTTAAGCCATCTATTTTAGCCGCTTCAACTATATTTTTAGGTATATTTCGCATTCCCTCGCTTAGATACTTTATCATAATTGGACTATTATAAAATACATTTGCAAGTATTATAGCTTTTAGTGTATATAAAACACTAAAATTTTTAAGGATGGGTAGATTAAATATAAGTGTGAAAGCTACTACTGTTGATATGGTTGGAAAGAAAAACGGAATAAATATAAGTCCCTCTAATATTTTAGTTAGTGTATTTTTTTTATAACTCATATAATAAGCTGGGATAATGGCAATTATTGTTGAAAAGATAACTGACAATACCCCTTGAGTTAAAGAGATTTTAAAAAGTTCGAAGTTTTCATAAAAACTCAAACTTTTAATCTCTTCTAGATGAAAAAAATCCTTTATAAAAAATATTAGAGGGATTACCCATAGAATAAGATATATATAACTATAGGTTTTATTTCTCCTCATTATTTTTTCAATACCTCAATTAGCTGTTTTTTCCAATTTTCCATATTTTTATTTACATATTCTGCATCTAATTTAACTATTTTATCTGTTGTAGGTACATATTTATAATCCTCTGGTAACTTATAGTTTATAACAGGAAACATATAATTTTTCTCAAGAGCAAGCTTTTGAAACTCTGGTTCTAAAACAAAGTTTAAAAACTCCTCAGCTGATTTTTTTATATTTTTCTTGTTAACTAAAGCTGCACCTTCTAAATATATATATCCACCCTCTTCAGGTATATAACTTTTGTATTTATTTTCATTTCCATCTTGATAGAAGTAGATTGAGCTCGAAGCATATCCACTCATAATAGCGCCCTCTCCTACAGAGAATTTAGCAAAGGAATCTGACCATCCTGAAGAAACTGTTAATATACTTGGTTTTAAACTCTCCCAAAACTTTAACCAATTTTCTCCATAAACTCCAATCGTCCAAAGCATAAATGCCTCTCCTGTAAAACTTCTTGGATCTTGAACTAATAGCTCCTTTGGATATTTTTTTAAATCTTCAAAAGTTTTTAAATCTGAACCTGTTTTTTCATAGTTATAATTTAATGCAAGCATTCCATAATCAATAGGTGTAACTGACCACTCCTTATCAATTATAAACTCCTCTTTTGCAATGTTTCCAGCAGTAGTTGGCTTATAGTTCTTTATAAGCTTCTCTTTCTTAGCTTCTAAATAGTTAATATCTGTTAGACCTACAATTATATCCGCCTTTGGATTTTTCTTTTCTAACTTCATCCTAGGTATAACTCCATCAATTGGAACATACTTAATAGTTGTCCCTGTTTTTTCCTTAAAAATTACCCCAGCTGAACTTTCAATCCATTTCATTGACTCTGGTCCATAAACTACAATCTCTTCCCCAAATGATACTAAACTCATTAAAAATAATCCTGTTAAAACTGTTTTTTTCATTTCATCCCCTTTAATTATTTTAATTTTTATAGTTTAATTTCTAAAAACTCACCAGACACTTTATAGTTATCTATCTCTCCTAAATTACACAGATGATTTTCTACAATTTCAATATACTCATCTAACTGAGCTTGATTTATTCCTCCAGTTTTATAATCTATTACAAGAATCTTTCCATCACTTGTTGGTGTAGGTTTTTTTATCATAATTCTATCTATTCTTTTTAACTTTCCTTCATCATATATCTCATACTCTGGATATATATAATCCCACTCTTCTGAGAAAATAATTGGGTTGTCATTAAAGAAATTTTTAAACTCTGGTCCTTCAAGAATATTTTTTAGTCTCTCTTCACCTATTATAGATGCATATTTTGAATAAGTTCTATTTTTTGCTTCTATGTGTTCATCTAAACTATTATTTATTATAAACTCTAAATAATAGTGAATGGCATTACCCACTCTTCTCTTTTCCTCTGTTACTATATCAACTAAAAGCATTCTATTTGGTTGTTCACACTCTTCTACACTCTTTTCAATAAAATCTATAGAATCTAATAGCTCTACATTCTTTACTCTTTGTACACTTTCATTTTTTTCAGTCCTACTAATTTTACCACACTTTACGTTAAATAGTCCATCTATTGAACTCTTTAAATATTTATTTTCGCTTCCTCCCATAACTAAGAATAGATTTTTCTTAGCTCTTGTAAGAGCAACATAGATATTGTTTATCTCCTCTTGGTCTTTTTTTATCTCCAACTCCCTTAAAAAGTTATAGCTATCTCCTAGATAATCTAATATCTTTTCATATTTTTTATCTACAAATATAAAATTCTCTATCTCATTAAAAGGTGATTTAAAATCTATATGAAACTGTATTCCACTTTCTAAACCTCTTTTTTGTCCTTGATGGAAATAGTAAACTGTTTCAAACTCTAACCCTTTAGATTTATGGATACTTAAAAGAGTTATCGCTTTTTCCTCCTCTAAAGATACCTGCTTAAACTTAGGATTATCCTTTTCATTTATGAGTGAGTTATAAAAATCAAATATATTTCCATGCTCTTTAGACATCTCTAAAAATTGGAATATATTTTTTAAATCTGATTTTCCAGAAAACATTTGAGAGATATTAAATGCCTCTATTACATCTAAAACAAAGTTTTTATTTTCTAATCCCTTTTTAGCTATTTTCTCTATTCTATTTAAAACATCTAAAAGACTACTTGAGATATCTTCTGGCATCTCTTCTAATTTTTCTATAACCTCTTTATTTTTTAGAATAGTTTTTAATTCATCATTTCCTATTTTTACAACATCACTTCTTAAAAATTCAAGCAGCGAAAAGACATCTCTATTTACAACAAATTTTAAGATTTTAAAAATTGGATTAACTGCTCTATGGTATATAATAGAATCATTAGAATCTATTACAAAAGGTATTTTTCTATCACTTAAAGCAACAGCTATCTCATTTAACTGTTTATTACTTCTTGCAATTATACCTATTCCACCATAGTTTCCATCAAAATTATTTTCAATAGAATCCACCATAGTTTCTATCATATTTTCCTCTTCTAATACTTCATCCTCATCCTCTAAAGGTTCTTTTTTTGTTAAAACTTCAAAGTATCCAAGTTCATCACTTTTTCCATCTACTGGAGTAAACTCCCACTTATAGCTGTGATCTTCTAAAGCTGCAACCTCTTCATATGTTTCAGCTACTCCATTAAATACACCATTTGTAAAATCTACTATATTTTTACAGCTTCTATAGGAAACACTCATAGTCTCCTCTTCTACTCCTATTATACTTGGAAGGTTTTCAAAAAGAGCTTTCTCTCCCCCTCTCCAACCATATATACTTTGCTTTTCATCTCCAACGCATATTAAATTTTCACAACTATTTATAAGTCCTTTTAAAATTCTCCATTGAAGAACACTTGTATCTTGGAACTCATCTATAAATACTGTTTTAAATTCACTATCAAATATATCTTTAAAGTAATCTGTTATATACCCATCCTTTATAAGATTTATCTCTTCCCTATCTATATATTGGAACATGTAACTGCTTATATCTAAATGAGTAAATCTTTTTTCATTAAATTTTATATTATCATATATTGAGTATAGATTTTCAATAAAGTATAGTATCTCCCTTTCAAAAGATAAAACCTCTCTATTGAAAACCTCTTTAGATATCTCCTCTTTTAGTTGATCAAAAGCTCTTTGTAAAATCTCAATCTCACAATCTAAATCAATTTTACTTGTTGTTTTTACTCTACGCCCATCCCAACATTTATCACTTTTAATAATTTCATTCCAATTTTCAACTGCATGTTCTCTATGAGTTGAGCTATCTTTTTCTAAAACCCATTTTATAACTTTACTCATGTAATCAGATAGATCTTTACCATCTTTCTTTTTCTCTTTTACAGCTAAAAAAGCATCAGTTAAATGTTTAATCAACTTTTCTATAGATATATCTGAATCACACTCATCTTTATTTTTTAACTTTTGAGATTGTTCAATTAAAATTAGTTTCCATCTATTATCAATTAGATTTTTTAGTATATCCAAATACTTTTCTATACTACGCTCTGTTCTATTTTGTAGAAAAATTTTAAATCTATCAAACTCATTTTTGTCCTCTACAATTTTTTCAAAACATTTTAATAAAATCTCAATATTTTCAGTATCATCTATAATCTCATATGAAAATATATTTAGATATGGAGCTATAACATTTTTAAATATATTATTTATAAAACCATCAATTGTTGAAATTTTTAATCTATCTTTATTATCTAATACCTCATAATAAACTTTTCTAACATTTTCAAAAGAAAGGTCAATCTCTGGATATAATTTTTTTAGATTTTCATATAGAGATGACTCTTTATCTCTATACATCTCCTCTAAAAATAGGATAACCCTCTCTTGAATTTCTGATGTAGCTTTTTTAGTAAAAGTCATTACTAAAACATTCTTATAATTTTCACCTTTTAAAAGAGTAGCTAAATACTCTAAAGATAGTCTATATGTTTTTCCTGTTCCAGCACTAGCTTTTAAAACTATCCCTTTCATTTAAAACTCCCTCCTACAGATATTCCCGTACTCACAGTATAAACATCCACTTTTCTTCTCACTTAAAAAGTAGTTCTCACCTTTAAAAAACTCTATTAGTCTCTCTTTTAAAAGCTCTCTTGTAAGTTTGGGTTTTTCTTGATTCTCTATACTTCCTTCAAAGGCGTTGTATATAGATTTTTGAGCAGCATTTTCATCACCATATAGCATAATTGTATAAAAATCCAACTGGTTATCAATTTTACTTCCTGTTTTAAAATCTATAATATGATTATTTGTTGTTGTTTCAATTACAAGGTCAACTCTACCACCTAAAGTAACCTCTACATCGCCTTTTAAAAACGGTTCTTTTCTACTGTTTTTCTCACTCTCTATACGTTTAACTTTCTTTTCTATATATAGATTTTCTATCTCTTTATAAAACTTTACTATATTTTTTGTAAAACGTGGAATTAATATCTGAGTAAAATAGTTATCTAGATATACTGGAACTCTTTTTCTATTGGCATAAAAACTCTTATATAGTAGCTCCTCTACCTCTTCATTTGTCACTGAGTAGTCTGAAACATTCAAAATCTTTTTCCACATCTTATCTGTTAACTTTTCAAAAACCTCATGGACATAAGTTCCTAAAAATTTAAGGGATAAGCCTAATGAATCCTCTTTTTCAAAAGAACTAAGTCCACAAACTTTATCTAAATAGAATCTATACTCACATCTAGTTAAAGTATCATAATCATATGGACCTATACTTAACTCTCTGTTTTTAAAGTCATCCCTATTTTTCATTAAATCTTTTTGAATAAACTCGCCAATCTCATTTGATTTAAATGTTATTAGTCTCTCTAGTATATCCTCACTATAAACAGTTTTTTCAAGTTTGCTTATACCATATCTATTTAAGACTTCAGAAAGTATTGGTGATACTCCCTCTCCACTATTTTCATTTTTTATATAGATAACTGTATTGTATCTATTTTTTAAAAGCCCTTGATAAAATCTGTACTTTTCCTCTTTTCTTTCCTTTTCGTAATAAGTAAATCCATTCTCTTTTTTCTGTTTCTCTGTTAAATAAAGAGAATCTCTTTTTACTCTAGGAAGATATCTTGTACTTATATTTATAAAAATTGACTCTCTCGATGGAGTAACCTTACAATTTTCCATTGGTTTTATTAGATATTTTCCCTCACTATCATCATTTCTTATAATCTCAACATCATTAAAATATTGAAGTAAGAATTTTAAAATATCTCCACCATTTCTAAAGCAACTTTTAATCTCTTTTTCCTCAAGCATTATCTCAGTTGTTTTAGCATATCCCATATACTCTTGAAGTTTATCATAAAAATCTACATATATTTTCTCTCTAAACATATCTAATGATAAAAGCTCATTAAAGTATGTAATAAATTTATCTATACTTTCAACTTTTGATACTTTTACAATATCTTCATAGATTTCAGAAATTTTTTCATTACTCTCTGTTCCTATATACTTATAATCCCAATCTATTTGATTATAGATATACTCCATATCCTCTTTTGTTATTCCATAATACTCTTGCATCTCTAAGTTTTTAATTCCCTCTAAAAATTTTTTAATAGGAATCAAGTTATCCATTCTAGGTTCCATTGCTCCTATAAGTTCACTTTGAGCATTTAAAAATTTAAAAAACTTAGTGTCATTTAAAGTATAAAAACTACCTCTCATAAAGTTATTTGGAAAAACTTTAGAATATTCATTTGTATCAGCTTCTGGAGAAAAGATATTCGTCATGTGATTTTTCATTTTCATAATATCTAACAGATTTCCTATAAGTTCTAATTCATCTTGAACCTCTAATAGTGATATCTCTACTTTTTGTGTTCTAGGCAAATATACCTCTTTTAACTCAAGAGTTTCCTCATCAAAAACTCCAGGTTCTCCTTGAACTCTAATTACAACATCTATAAACTCCTCTAGTTTAGATATTACATACTTATCTAGAGGTGAAAAGTTTACTATATCCACAAAGACTATTTTTTTATATTTTTTAAAAATTGTTAAATCTAGATACTTTATATCTTCAACCCAGTCTTTTGGTATATAATTTCTTTCAGTCAAATATACCTCATATTTATCTTTAAATCTATGGAATATTTCAAAATATTTTTTTTGCCACTCTTCTAATTCTATATCCTTTTCACACAAACTTCTATTCAATTCAGTGTAGTATTTAAAAAACTTATCTGAAAACTCAATAGATTCAAAATAGTTATTTATATTTATCTCTGCAAACTCTTTTTTCATATAGTTATATAAACTTACAAATCTTTTTGCTTCACTTAAAATTATCTTATCAGTACTAAATGCTACTCCTTTAAACTCTTCTATTGTTAAATAAAGTGGATCTGGTTCAAAGATATTTCTTTTACTCTCTTTTCTCTGACTATTTTTTAATGGATAATCAGAAAACACATATACAACAGAGGGATCTTTTTTCAATCCCTGAATTAAAGACCCCCCGTAGCTTATATACTCAAACTTCATTGTTCCCTCCTATTTTTTAATAGGTGTTGCACACTCTACAGCTGCACCCTTTAGTATCTCAACTCCATGAACTAATGCATCTATTACAAAGTTTAGATTCTCTGTTGCTCCTTTTGGACTTCCTGGAAGATTTAAAATTATACTTCCCTTTCTTATTCCACATCTTGCTCTGCTTAACATCGCTTTTGGTGTTATCTCAAATGATTTAGCTCTCATGTATTCAGCTACTCCTGGAGCTTCCCTTTCTATTACAGCAAGTGTTGCTTCAGGTGTAACATCTCTTTTTGAAAATCCTGTTCCTCCATTTGTTACGATTAAATCAGCTATATCTTCATCAGCTAATTTTATTAACTCTTCACAAATCTCTTCATAAGTATCTGGAAGCATATTATAATAAACAGTTTCATAACTTAAATGCTTTTCAAAAATCTCTTTTAATTTTTGTCCTGTTACGTCTACTCTCTCTCCTCTTGAACCCTTATCACTTAGTGTTACTATAGCTACTCTTATCATAACTTCCTCCTTATAGTATTGGTGCTAACAATTTAGAAATAGATTCTAGCACCCTATCTTTTTTTCCTCTATTTTTATACTCCTCTAATGTTACTCTTTTAGAATCTAAAATATCTTTATCTATTCTTTTTTCTAATTCAGTAATGTTATTTCCCAAAATCAGAAGACTTATTTCAAAATTTTGATACATACTTCTATAATCAAAGTTTGCAGTTCCTAAAAATGCAATCTCTCCATCTATAATAACTAATTTGCTATGAATAAATCCATATTTATATTTGTATATCTCAGCTCCAAGTTCAAGTAACTCTCCATAAAAGTATTGATTAGCCCAGTAAACAAAAGCGTGGTCTCCAACACTAGGTATCACTATTTTAACTTTTACTCCTGAAACTAAAGCTGCCTTTAAAGCATCTAAAATAGGTTCATCTGGAATAAAATATGGTGTTTCTATATGTATACTTTTTTCAGCTTTTACTATTAAACTTAAAAATGTATCTTTTATAGTATGAAACTCATAGTTTGGTCCTGAACTTACAACTTGAATTGGAGTTAAACTATGGTCATCTTTATCAATAGCAATATTTTGAAATATATCTGTTGTATCCTTTTTTAAGAATTTCCAACTTCTTTCAAACTCATGCAAATAGTCTATTATAGCTTCACCTTTTAAAGAGAATCCTATATCTTGCCAATTCCCTAAACGACCCTTACCAATATAGTCTTTTCCTATATTTAATCCACCTGAAAAACATATTTTGTTATCTATAAGAGCTATTTTTCTATGATCTCTATAGTTAGCTCTTAAATTTCCAACTTTTACAAATGGAAAGTACGATGGGAAGAATACCTCAAACATTATACCTGCTCTTTTTAACTCTTCAACTCTTTTTCTAGAAACTCCTCTTGTTCCAGCTCCATCTACTATTATTTTTATCTCCACTCCCTCTTTAACCTTTTCTAAAAGTAAATCGTAAATTGGAGACCCTACCTCATCATCATCAAATATATAATACTCCATATATATAGATTTTTTTGCATTTTTTATAGATAGTGTTAGATTTTCAAAGTAATACTTAGCTTCTGGATAAAATGTAAAACTGTTATTATGAGTCATTTTTCCTAAAAGAACTCCATCTAAATATCTACTTAATCCTATCCATTTTTTAATACTAACCATAGATTTTTTATTTAAATTTTTTAAATAATCATGACTATTTTTTAAATAATATTTTGCTAAAGCTCTACGTTTTTTAAAGCTAATACCAAAAAATAGATACATTATAAATCCAAAATAGGATGTTAATAACAATATTGTTATCCAAAATAGTGTGAATACTGGCCTTCTTCTTTCAAAGAATATAACAATACATGCAAATATAATATTAACAAATACTAAGTAGTCCTTTAATGCTATGAATATCTCTTTCATCTAGTCACCTCTAACTTTTTTAGAAAAAAGGAAGAGTCGAAACTCTTCCTTTTATTTGAATTTTAAATCCAACTCTCTGAAATTATCTTCTAAACCTTTTCCATTAGAAAACTCTTTTTTTATTTTTTTTATAAACATACCCATCTCATCTGCACTTCCAACTATTCTATTAAAAATACCTAAGTATTCAGTTATAATTGGATTATCAACATCATATGGATATCTCATTAAGTGATCTATCTCACTCCAAGCTTCTTCAAAAACTGTTCTCACTTGAATCTCTACAAGTACCTCATCTTGCTTTGTAACTGGCACGCCAATTAGATAATGGATTGACCTGTAACCATGATCTCTCACAATTATCTCACAATCTAAGTCTTGAATAGTATTTTTTAGATCTTGGATATTATAATCCCCTCGTCTGATGTTTATCTGAGGAGTTTCTTTTGTATCCCATAACTTTGTTATTTCACAATGAATTCCACGCCAATCATCTTTAAATAGATGTAGCACACGAATTCCTATGAGATCAGTTATAATCTCTTTGTAGTTTTCTACACTTATTCCACGATCTGCATATTTGCGACCTTTTCTTATTATTTTTTCAACAAGATGTGTTGCTCTTTTTACTCTTCTTCTAACTGAGTGAACCCCTTCACTATCAATTAATTTAGATACTATATGTTCAGCTTCTTTTTCTAAATAAGGAACTAATGTTATATAGTCAGCATAAATTTTCATAAGCTCATCCCAATTAAGACCAGTGGAATTAAAATACTCCTCTGTTATACAGAAAGCTTTAAAAAATTCTTCTCTGTCTATCGTATTATCTAATACCAAATTAAACACCTCTTTATTATTTTCTAGGTATCTTCTCTAATGAAATTTCACAAGTTTTTCTATAAGCTACTGCTTCAGTAGTTTTTATCTCTCTTTTTTCTACTGGAGCTACTGTAACTATTCTCTCTCTAATATTAAAGTCATTCCCTTTAATAATGTGAATTCTTTCAACAGATATTTTATCTCCTTCAATTAACTGAACTTTATCTAAGTCACATCTAAAGTTTACCCAACTTTGAAGTGTTGGAGTTTTATCAATAAGATTTAATAAAGCTAAAGAGTATAGTGAGTTCTCCTCTTGCAATAACTTCTCTTTCTTTATCTCTTCTAATCCTAAAATCTCTTTTTCTAATAAATCTAACTTCATAACTTCTATTCTATTTTCAAAAGATACTTTACCAGTTACTAACTTCCCACTGATTTCAATAAGCTGTCCCATAAAAATCTCTTTTAAAAGTTTTATATTAGGCATAAATCTCTTTATGTTGCTATATTGATATATCTTGTAGTAATAGTTATTTACTATTGTATTAAAAGATCCATCATCTTTTAAGTCAATCTCTAAACCTAATTTAAACTCTCTGTTCTTTAGTTCTAAATATTTTTTTCTATTTATTTCAACTATTCTACTATGACAGTCTTTCAAATTTAGTTGACCTATTTTTAATTCGGTAACTCCAAAAGTTTTTATTAGGTTTTGATTTTTCATATCTTTTATCGTAGAAAATTCAATTGGTAACCTATCCAATTTTAAAGAGCTATACCTTATTTCTAAAGCACTCTCTATTATTTTAAAATCTTCATTTTTAACTTCTAATACTTCTGGGTCTCTTGTTTCAATTTCAACCTCTTCAGTAGTTTCTTCAACAACTACCTCTACAGTTTCATTTAAAATCTCCTCTTCAACTACTTCTTCAGATTCAACTATCTCTTCAGAAATATCTGGAGTTACCGAAAGAGCTTTTTTCCAATATATGCCTCTTTTAATTCAGATTCATCTAATTGTGCTGAGCTTAAGTATCCTTTTAACTCTTTAAAAAACTCCTCTTCACTATGTGGTAATAATTTTATTCCTAACTCATTTAATCTTTCAATTGTTTTTGTTTTTAATACATTTGAATTGCTCACAGCATATATAACATCTTTTGGATTTACACCTGTTAATACAACCTCTAACATATCTATAAAATCTGAGTTATTTAAGTCTAATCCTAAAATTAGCGTTGGATAGTTTTCCATATCCTCTTTTATATTTTTGAAAAAGTTTTTGTAAAAATCTAAAACTTTTAGTTTTCTAAAGTCTTGGATAGAAACGAAAATCTTTTCATGTCTATTAACATCTCCAAGAATCTTATAATGCTTAACCTCTCCATTTGATGCTATTGTAAACTCTTCATCTGTAGGTAGTATCTTTACCACTTTGTTGCAGTTTATATCGTCTAAAACTATATCATAATCTGTTGAAAAAACAGCATTAATCTTATTACTTTCAGAGAAAATATTTAATACCTCTGCAGTTTCTCTGTTTGTTTCGTACAAATTTTTGATTTTTTTCAATAATGAACTTCTGCTGCTAACAACTCCATCTAAATAAACTTGGCTAACTTGGAATAAAGAGTTTTCGTCTCTTATGTAGCCCTTTATATTTTCTTTCATATCTTTCATTAACAGTTTTGCTAACTCTCTTCTTGTTGGATATCCAGCGTTTCTCACTAAAAAATCACCTAAAAAAAGATTAATTTTGTCTGTATCATTAAATTTATTGAAAAAACTCATAGTAACACCTCTCTTTCTTTAAAAAATAAACACTTTGGCAATATAAGTATATCTTAATTTTACCTATTTAACAAGTATATTCTTTTAAAAAAATTAAAAAAAAGCCTGTAAATAATAGTTTATTACTTACAGGCTATTAAAATCTATTTAATTATAAAAGAACTTGCGATAACTTTTCCATCTTCAGTATATAATACTGCTCCTTGTCCTGGAGTAACAGCTCTTACGTTATCCTCTGTAAATAAAATCTCTATTGTGTCTTTATCTACTACTTTTACTTTACATGGATGTAATTTATCTCTAGAACGTGCTTTTACAAAACAATCCATTCCATCTAACTCTTTTACATCCTCTACTAAAAATAGGTTCAGTTGATTTGCAATTAAAGTATTCTTCATAAGATCTTCATTGCTTCCAACAATAACTCTGTTGTTTTTTCTATCTAACTCTATAACATAAAGTGGGTTTGCTGACGCTATTCCCAATCCTTTTCTTTGTCCTATTGTGTAGAATGCTAATCCATTGTGTTTTCCTAAAACTTTTCCTTTTAGATTAACAATTTGTCCTGGCTTTCCGATTTTTCCACCAGTTTTCTCCATTAAAAACTCTTTTAACTTTCCATCCTCAACAAAACATATCTCTTGAGAGTCTTTTTTAGCGTAAACTCTTACACCTAAATCTTTTGCTAACTCTCTAACAGCTGGTTTTTCCATTTTTCCAATTGGGAAAATGATATACTTTAAGTTTTCTTTTTTTATTTGTGATAAGAAATAAACTTGATCCTTATTCATGTCATCACCAATAGCTAATGTACCATCAATGATGTTTGCGTAGTGACCAGTTGCTAATGCCTCTGCTCCTAACTCCTTTGCAAACTCAATAAGTTTTCCAAATTTTATTTTTCTGTTACAAACCATACATGGATTTGGAGTTCTTCCTGAGCTATATTCATCTACGAAATAGTCAATAACCTCTTTTCCAAAATCCTCTGTTACATCTAAAAGATAATGATCAATACCTAAATCATCACATATTCTTTTAGCATCCTTATCCTCTTCTCCACAAGTTTTCATAGTTACACCAAAAATTTTGTAACCTTGCTTTTTTAAAAGATAAGCTACTGTAGACGAATCTACTCCTCCACTCATAGCTACTGCTATAACTTTGTTTTCGTTTTCTTTATTAAACTCTAAGTTCATAAATATTACCATCCTTAATAAAATATTCTATTATTATTTGTAGAAGGCAAATATAATAGTTGCAATTCCGAAGATTAGAATTATTAATCCTGAAAGTTTGCTTAGTTTTAAAAGAATATCCATAGTTACTTTCTTTTTAAAATGATATATTAAAAAGATTGTTGTAAACCATAGTGATGCTCCTCCAATTCCAATTCCAGTTCCTAACTCTAATACTGTCATCTCTCTAATAGGGCTATCTAATATCCCAAGAAGTGTATAAATTCCTGCTATTACAAGAATCGATGAGATATTAAATATTGCTAGTAAAAAAGTTTCAAAATAGTCTTGCACTAAAGTGTAGTTATCATCTTCGACCTCTTTAACTTTAGGTTTTCCAAAAAACTTTTTACTTCCCACAAAAATTAAAAATACACTTATCAACACTTTTAGCGGAGTTTCGAATTTAATAACATAACTTTCAACTCTACTTATAAATAGAAATGATATAATACCATAAATTATGTCTACAGTTACCATTCCTAGCGCTGATACATACGCTTTTTTTTCTCCTTCGATCATAGCCTTTTCCATACAGTAAATGCCCACTGGTCCAAAGGGAAGTGATAATATTAAACCTGTTATAATCCCTTTCCAAAAAATCATAATTTTTCTCCTCAAAAGTGTATTTCTATAAATGTTTTTTCATTTATAATTCTAGCATAATTCTACTAAAATATAAAGCAATTTCCTTTAATTGGGACTTTACAGGCTTAGTTCTTTTAATTTAGACTTAACTATATCAAAAAATAACTTTCTATCCTCTTCATTATCTCTGATATCCATATTATCTATATTTATTTTTAATACAACTGTTTCATTGTATTCATTAAAAAAGTTAGAGTACTCCTCATTTAAAGATGTCCAATATTCTTTTTCCACTCCAAGTTCGAAATCTCTTCCTCTTTCTTTTATCTTTTTTATAGCATTATCAACAGTTGTTTCTAAATAGATAATTAATAATGGATTAGTTCTTGCTGAGATTAATTTTTCCCAAAAAGATTGATATAACGAAAATTCATCTGCTGTCATAAACCCATTTCTTAAGTGCATTTTAGCAAACAGATAGTCACCATAGATACTTCTATCCATTATACAACCATTGAATTTAGAAGCTTCCTCTATTATCTCTATTCTTTTGTTTAAAAAATACATTTGACTAAGTAAAGAGTATCTCTCTTTATTTGAATAAAATTTATCTAAAAAAGGGTTATCTATATACGGTTCTTGAAAAAACTCTATTGATAACTCTTTAGCTAATAACTCTCCTAAAGTTGTTTTCCCAGCTCCAACAACTCCCTCTATACAGATAACATTTTTCATAATCCTATCCTAACACTCCTTTTTGAAGGAATCTCTTTAAGTTACTTGTTACCATTCCAATAGCAACTTTGTTCTCTCCACCTCTTGGAATTATAACGTCTGCATATCTTTTACTTGGCTCACAGAACTCTAAGTACATTGGCTTTACAGTTTTTAAATACTGATTTTTAACAGATTCAAAACTTCTTCCTCTCTCTGTCATATCTCTTTCGATTCTTCTTAAGATCATTTCATCAGCATCTGTATCTACAAATATCTTTACATCAAACAGCTCTCTAATCTCTGGAACAGCAAAAATTAGTATTCCTTCAACGATTATTATTTTTGATGGATGTATCTTTACGCATCCCTCTTTTCTAGAGTGAGTTGTGAAATCATAGATTGGTCTATCTATTGACTCTCCATTTACAAGTTTAGTTAAGTGCTCTCTTAATAAATCAAACTCTATTGAATCTGGATGGTCAAAGTTAACTGCAGCCTTCTCCTCTATCGTTAAATTAGTTAGCTCTTTATAATAAGCATCTTGCTCAACTAGTACTGCATCTTCTGATTTGAAAGCCTTTACTAAATTATGTGCTACTGTAGTTTTTCCGCTTCCACTTCCTCCAGCTACTCCGATCAATATGCAATTTTTCATTTTTTGTTTTCCTCCTTAAGTGTTACTGCTTATATTTTTTTAAATCTTATACATTATAGCACACTTTTCAAAAAAAAATAAAATATAATATAAATATAGACTATATATTTTTTTTGATGTATACTTTACGATATAGTTGTTTTTAAAGGAGAAGATTTTTTATGAGTATGACTGAAAAAGAGATTGACCTTCAGATGAAAAAGGCATTGGAAAAGGTTCCCTTTGAAATAAGAAAAATTAAATTTGTACTATCTTTATTAAAGATAGTTAAAAGAATTAAAAAAATTTTTAAATTTTAGGAGGAAGATATGACAGAAGAGTTAATGAAAAAAATAGATAGAATTAATGAGGAGTTCGAAAAAAGAGAGTTCTTTATAAAAGAGGACATTTTAGAGCTTTTTGAACAAAGAGAGGATTTAAGAGAAAAGTTAGATGCTATAAAGTTTAAAAAGATAGAGTTCTTCACAGTAGAGGATGAGAACTGTGTTGGATTTACTTTAGAGGATGTTCAAGTTAACTTCTTTATTGAATTTGGAGAAGATGAAGAGGGTGAGTGGTACGAAGCTACTGCTGAAATAATCTCTTTCTAATAGTAAAACCTAATGAAAGAAAAATAAAAACCAAGGATTAATTTTCCTTGGTTTTTTTTATGTTATCTATTGCTGCTAAAAATTGATCCATAGTTATTCCATATCTATTTAATTTAGATAGAAACTGCTTTGCATTAGAGTATCCTATTCTTAACTCTGTTCCAAGCTTTTCTCTTAACTCTTTAGACTCAGTAAATCCTGAAAGTTTATGGTCCATTAAAATCTCCATAGTAAATATAGCTTCTGTAGTTTGTACTACTTCGCACTTTGCATTTTCTAAGGCTTTTATAATAGCTTCTGGAGTTGCATTTTCAACACCTATATCTCCATCTTTTGATCCTTCTTTTCTGCTTATATAAGCTTGCTTTGCTTCTGGGAAAAACTTTAAGATATATTTTCTTAACTCTTCTCCTACGAAATCTGGATCTGTTAAAACTATTATCCCTTTATTTTCATAAGCAACTCTTAATTTTTCTATGTTTCCTTTTTTTCTAATAGCAAAACCATTAGTTTGTATAATCTCAGCATCTACTGCTGCTTTTACTGCAGATATATCGTCTCTTCCTTCAACTACGATAACCTCTTTAATTGTCTTTTTCATAAATTTATATCCTCTCAAACTTTAAACATGAATTTTATATTTAATTGTAACATTTTTTTAAATGTAATACTATTTTTTTATTTTTATATGATTATAGGTCTTTTTACTTGTGATTAAATTATTTAATTATTGTTGACAACCTTTCTATTTATGTGCTAGAATGTTGCAAAAGTAAATATATTCATTCGTATAAGTTGCAAATATGGTGCGGCGTCTCTACAACTAACCGTAAATTAGTTTCTATGAAAAAGATAAAAGGGATTAGTCTACCTTCTGTTTTTTTATAGAGTATGATTGTCTCTTTTTTTATTATATTTTGGAGGTTTTTATGAAGAAAAATAGCATCATTATTCTTGACTTTGGTTCTCAGTATAACCAGTTAATAGCAAGAAGAGTAAGAGAAATGGGAGTTTACGCTGAGGTTGTTCCTTATTTCGAACCGTTAGAAGATATTTTAGCTAGAGAGCCTAAAGGTATTATCCTTTCTGGTGGACCTGCTTCAGTTTATTTAGATGGATCACCAACAATTGAAAAGGCATTATATGAGCAAGGAATTCCAGTTTTAGGAATCTGCTACGGAATGCAATTAACTTCTCAATTATTAGGTGGAACTGTTGAAAGAGCTGATAAGCAAGAGTTTGGAAAAGCTGAGCTTATTATTGACGAATTAGAAAGTCCATTATTCAAAGATGTTCCTAACTTAAACCAAGTTTGGATGAGTCATGGAGACCACGTAACAGTATTACCAGAAGGATTTAAGCAAATCGCTCATACAGATTCTTGTATAGCTGCTTCTGCTAATGTTGAAAAAAATATCTACTGTATCCAATACCACGCTGAGGTTACTCACTCTGAGTATGGAGCAAAGATGTTAGAAAACTTCGTATTCGGAGTTGCTAAATGTGAAAAGAACTGGTCAATGGGTAACTACATTGAAGAAACAGTTAAATCTATAAAAGAAACTGTAGGAGATAAGAAAGTTTTACTTGGACTTTCTGGAGGAGTTGACTCTTCTGTTGCTGCTGCATTAATACACAAAGCTATTGGAGATCAATTAATCTGTATTTTCGTTGATACAGGACTTCTTAGAAAAGACGAAGCTAAAAACGTAATGGAAATCTACGGAGAGAACTTCCACATGAACATTAAATGTGTTGATGCTGAAGAGAGATTCCTAAGCAAATTAGCTGGAGTTACTGATCCTGAAGCTAAGAGAAAAATAATTGGAAAAGAGTTCGTTGAAGTATTCAATGATGAGGCATCTAAATTAACTGATGTTAAATTCCTTGCTCAAGGAACAATCTATCCAGACGTAATAGAGTCTCAATCTGTAAAAGGACCTTCTGCTACAATTAAATCTCACCACAACGTTGGAGGACTTCCTGAGGATATGCAATTTGAATTGTTAGAGCCTTTAAGAGAGTTATTCAAAGATGAGGTTAGAGCTGTTGGAAGAGAGTTAGGAATTCCTGCTCACATGGTTGACAGACACCCATTCCCAGGTCCAGGACTTGGAATTAGAATCTTAGGAGCAGTTGATAAAGAGAAAGCTGATATCTTAAGAGAAGCTGACGATATCTTTATTAAAGAGTTAAGAGCTGCTGATTTATATAAAGAGGTTAGCCAAGCTTTCGTTGTACTTTTACCTGTTAAGTCAGTTGGAGTTATGGGAGACGAAAGAACTTATGAGTACACTGCTGTTTTAAGATCAGCTAACACTATTGACTTTATGACTGCTACATGGTCTAGATTACCATATGAGTTCTTAGATAAAGTTTCTAATAGAATTATAAATGAGGTTAAGGGAATCAACAGATTAACTTACGATATCTCATCTAAGCCACCAGCTACTATCGAGTGGGAGTAATAATTAAAAATACAAAACACCTTGAAAACGTTGGTAATCAAGGTGTTTTTTTATTACTACTAAATTATTTAATTGTACAAAATATATTTTTGAACATCCTATGAAATTCTATTCAGTTAAAGCTAATGTTAAATGAATTAGGATTCACGCCTGTCCAATAGCAGTCTTAAGAAGATTAGGGAATTTAAAAGTAGAAACTACATTAAATACTTATATCCATCTACAAATAGTGATATGATTGTCTCTCTGAATGAATTAAAAAAGGATTTGTAAAAATACTTTTTTTTTATTTTCATGAGCCCCTTCTACTGTTTTTTCTTTT
>ERZ772855.134-NODE-134-length-90854-cov-19.410985_pt1 | contig 90854 bp, 81 predicted proteins | sample MGYA00511900_ERZ772855 | MGnify/ENA primary metagenome ERZ772855 (study PRJEB29015, sample SAMEA2737701) | human gut metagenome | biome: human gut; feature: human-associated habitat; material: faeces | place: China | collected 2012 ... | reverse complement strand
GCATAGCACCCGGCAATTCGGGTGCAGCATCCCAACGCTTGATACAGCCCCACTTTTCTACAATAGGAATATATTCCTTCGGATCCGGGTCTTTTATGTTTTCAGGCATCTGACCGCCTGCCATCTTCATATTAAGGTAATGCCCTTCAAGATGAAGACCAAGTACCGGACTGTCCGGTTCCGCCATCAACCTGGTACAAGTTTCGGCAGCTGCCTCAATCATCGGTACGGTAGAAGAAGACAACGTTGGAAAAATACTGGTAGTACCATGTTTCATGTGAGCATTAATGGCTGTACGGAAAGCCTCTTCCGTACCTTCCATAAAATCACCGCCACCACCACCATGACAATGGATTTCCACACCACCGGGAACAACATACATACCTTTAGCGTCAATCAGCTCGGCTCCGATAACAGCTAAATCACAATTGGTAACTTCTAAAATCTTATTGTCGCGCATAAGGACAGATCCGTCCTTCAACCAGCCCTGTGGGGTAAGAATCTTTGCGTTAATGATTTGGGTCAACATGATACTATGATAAGTTAGAATTTTTAATTGGCATATTAAATTTGCCAACAAAAATAGCAACTTTTTCACTTTCTAAAACAGATTTCCCCAATTATTTTCCAACTTTTTTAATAAATAAGCCCCGCTTAATAAAATCAAGCGGGGCACAGATAGTGGAAATTGAAACAAATCTTTTTACTTACTCATTAAAACTAGCCTACCTGATTTAAGTCCTTTACCTGTTGCGGTCAATATGATTTCTCCCGGTTTATCAGTACTTTGCACAACAGCAGTCATCATTCCGTTAAACACTTTCATCTGCGGAACATGGAAAAGTTCCAATGAAGTGGGATCTCCGTTTGCACCGGCACGATAGGTTCCCGCACCTTTTACAGAATACTTGATGAGATGCTGCGCATCGGGACAAAGATTACCCTCTTTATCCACCACTCTTACTGTGACAAATGACAAATCCTTGCCATCAGCCTTTATTTCATTGCGATCTGCAACCAGTTCTATATGGTCGGGCTTGCCTGCCGTATGGATTTCCTTTTCGGCCACAGCTTCCCCCTTATCATTATAGGCAACCACTTTTACGGTTCCCGGCTCATACTTTGTATCCATCCACATCAAACGGTAGCGTTTCTGGCGTTTGAAATCTGCTATGGAAGCAGAATCCGCACTATTTTCAGCCGTTACAGTCAAATCTTTGGTACGCTTACCCTGACTCTTGCCATTGATAAACACTTCTGCCGACGGATAATTTGTATAAACAAAGATAGGAGTCACTTCTCCTTCACGTCCCGGCCATGTCCAATGAGGAAGGATATGCAGCGTTTCTTCATCTTTGTTCCAATGACTGCGGTACAGATAGTAACGGTCTTTGGGCAATCCGGCCAGGTCGATGATACCGAACAAAGAAGAATGGCTGGGCCAATCAGTATAATAAGGAGTTGGTTCGCCCAAATAATCGAAGCCCGTCCATACAAATTCTCCGATACCCCATGCGTTATCCTCATGCCAAATCCAGTCATCCTCCGGCAAATTGGACCAACCACAATGTTCCACATCGTAAGAAGAAGACTGATGATCGTCATATTTCTTCATAGCCTGACGGACAACAGGGAATTTATAGACGCCACGCGAACTTACTGTAGAAGCGGTTTCACTACCTAGAATAATCTGCTGAGGCAATTTCTTATAGTTTTCTGGATATTTATGAGGGCGGTAATTGAAACCGGCCACATCCATCACAGCAGCCATATTATTATTTACTACAGCATCAGGCGCATCCATACCTTGTGTTACAGGACGGGTAGGATCTTCACGATGACAGATATCCTGTAACATACGCGAAAGCTTTGGTCCGTTATTGCCATTCCACTGGTCCGGTACTTCGTTACCGATGCACCACATAACAATACTCGGATTGTTACGGTAATGACGGATCAGATTAGTCAGATCCTTCTCCACCCATTCATCAAATATTTTATGATAACCGTTGGCCATCTTTGCCGATTTCCACTCGTCAAAAGACTCCACCATCAGCATCATACCCATTTCATCACAAGCCTCCACCAATTCGGGTGCCGGCATATTATGAGAAGTACGGATGGCATTACAACCCATATCTTTCAGAATACGAATCTGACGACGTATAGCGGCATCATTTACAGCACCGCCTAACGGACCCAAGTCATGATGGTTACATACCCCTTTGAATTTGGTCAGCTTTCCATTCAGGAAAAAGCCCTTGCCGGGGACAATCTCCAAAGTACGGATACCAAAGCGGGTGGTATATTCGTCTTTCAAGGTATTCCCTTCATATACTTTGGATTCAGCTGTATAAAGAACCGGAGTATCAGGACTCCACAACTCAGGATTAGCCACTGCAAACTCCTGTTCAAACAAAGCATTATCAAAAACACTCAACTTGTTTTCCCCGGTAGCAACCACTTTGCCGTTTTTATCCTTGATCTGCGTCACAATACGGTAATTATCCTTATTAGCTCCTTCAGGGCTAACCAAAGAAGTTTTCAAAGACACTTTTGCATATTTGTCTGTCACCACAGGAGTGGTAGCATACGTTCCCCAAGCAGGAATATGCGTATCTTCATTGATTACCAGATGAACATTGCGGTACAATCCGGCCCCCGGATACCAACGTGATGATTCAGGCTCGTTTTCCAAACGGACTGCCAGTTCGTTCCTCTCACCCGGTTTCAGATAAGGGGTCGCATCCACATAAAAAGAATTATAACCGTAGGGCCAATAACCGGCCTCCTGCCCGTTCACATAAACACGGGCATGGCTCATTGCTCCATCAAATATCAAAGTCGCTTTCTTGCCTTTCTCAAAACCAGGAGCATCAAAGTTCAGGCGATACCATCCGGTTCCTACAAACGGAAGACCTCCGGTACGTCCGGCATGTTCCATCGCCTCGGTCTGTCCATCTTGAGTAATAGCCATTTCCTGCTTGTCGTTATTGATACTGAACGGACCATAAATCGCCCAATCATGAGGAACGGTGACGTTCTGCCATTTACTGTCATTATAACCGGGATTGGCAAATTCCGCATTATCTTCACGTGTAAATTTCCACCCTTTTTCGAAAGTCTGCTCTGTACGTACCTGCGCTTGCAAAAAAGCAAAATAACAAACAGCTCCTAACGCAGCACACAAAAATCGTTTCGTATTCATAGTTATTTCTTATTAGGATTTTCTGTTACTATAAAAGTAATTTCACCTGCCTTGATCAAATCATCATGCGAAATCAAATATTTATTAATCTTCTTATTGCCCAATCTGATTTCCTTTATATAATCCCCTTGTCCTTCTTTCTTGATAACCAATTCTTTCTTGCCCCAATATTTAGGATCAAGCTGAACGGTCACTTTATCAAAAGTAGGAGTGGTCAATGTATATTCGGGCACACCCGGACAATCCGGATAGAATCCCATCATACTGAATATAGCCCATGCAGACATCGTACCCGTATCATCATTGCCGGGAATTCCATCCGGCTTAGTTGTGAAATACTTAGCCAGCAATTCCTTCACCAATTTCTGTGTACGCCATTCTTCACCTTTGAAACGACTGAACAGGTAAGGATAGGCTATATCGGGTTCATTGGCCGGATCATAATTCCCTTCATCAAACACGCTTTGCAATTTATCAACAAATTTCTTGTCGCCCCCCATCAACTTTACCAAGCCATTGATATCATGAGGCACAAAGAAAGTGTAATTCCATGCATTACCTTCATGGAAACCGGGACTAGGTGCAAAATTAGCTCCTTCTTTCGGATCAAACGGTTCATAGAATTTGCCTTCTTTAGTTATCGGACGCAAGGTTCCGAAATCCTTGCTATAATAATTTTTATAGCCCATAGAACGTTTGCGGAACAATTTCGCATCTTCTTTCTTACCTAAAGCCTCCGCCAAGGTAGAAAGTGCATAGTCGGCAACATAGTATTCCAAAGCATGAGAAACCGAATTATCATACTGACTTTCCATCGGCACATACCCTTTGGACATATAATCGTCATTATCCGGACGCATCAGATTATCCTTGCCCGGAGTAGTGGCCGACTTATACATTCCCTTATAAGCTTCGTCAATGTCAAAGTCTTGCAATCCCTTCATCCAACTGTCTACCAGAACAGGAATAGAAGGGTCACCTTCCATCGTCAATGTTTCACGACCATACAATTCCCATTTCGGGAACCATCCGTGTTCCTTGTACATGCCCATCATGGTGTGAATCATATCCATCTGACGCTCCGGATATACCAAAGTCATCAACTGGTGATAGTTACGATAAGTATCCCACAATGAGAATACCGTGTAACGGTTACGGTTGGTGGTCAAAATCTTATCTCCCTCCATTTGTGGATATTGTCCGCTTACATCCTGCAAAATATTCGGATGAACCATCGTGTGATACATAGCGGTATAGAATACTCCTTTTTGCTCTTCCGTTCCACCTTCCACTTTGATACGGGAAAGATCATCGTTCCATTTCTTACGGGCTTCCGCACGCAGTTTGTCGAATGTTGTACCGAAAGGCTGTTCTTTTTCCAGATTCAAACGGGCATTCTCTATGCTGACAAAAGACACGCCCATACTGACTTCAATCACTTCTTCCGCTGTGGTATCGTAAGTAAACCACACTCCTATATCATCTCCGCTTATTTCTTTTGTATAAGCAGTATAGAGTTTGTATTTACCGGCCGTATCATCCCATTGCGCCTCCACACCCATCGGACGCATCATTTTCCAATAACCGCGTTTTGCCGGTACTTTGTTGATACGCATTACAAAATAGATAGGAAATACCGCCTGAGGATTATAACAGAAAGTTCCCAACAATTTGGTACCTTCAATCTCACGGTCGTTTACAAAACGAACGGTAGCACCACTCTCATTGGTCAATCCCTCTCCCAGATTCAACAAGATATTGCTTTGTCCGGCAGGAAAAGTAAAGCGTGCCATACTGGTACGTGGAGTGGCAGTCAGTTCACATTTCACATTGTATTTATCCAGTATATTGGTATAATAACCCGGATTTGCAGTTTCACCTTGATAGAAGCTTCCATAATTATGATAATCCACATCCAGTTTGCCGGTGGTAGGCATTAATAACAATGATCCCAATTCCGGACAGCCTACCCCGCTAAGATTAACGTGCGCAAAGCCGGTAAGATATTTATTATTGAATTCGTATGGAGTGGACCACCATTGCTTGTCTTTATCCTTATCCCCTTCGGGAACCCCCATCACATTGAAAGGAGTCACCGACATCATTCCATGAGGGGTTAATGCTCCGGGGTTTGTCGTACCGTAATTAGTAGTACCCACAAAAGGGTTTACATAATCTACCGGCTCTTTCTGTGCTGCCGCAGAAAAAACTGAGATACAAGCCAGAACAGCCGATAACAAAATTTGTTTCTTCATGCTATTTGTTGTTTATATAAGTTCTATTATTTCACTACAATTTCATCTGTAAACAAGAAACCTCCGAATTCGCCCGAAGATGCCTGATAACGTATGTAACGTGCTTTGGCATTTCCTTCCCAACCAAAGTTGATGAAAGTCACTTTGTCATCCTTCACTACTTTATGCTCCATGCGCTTCAGTTCCGTAAACTCCTTACCATCATTGGAAACGGAAATGATCACTTCTGAAGGCATAAAGACTTCAGGTCCACACACCTGCATAAAGTCTGCTCCAACAGAATGAATTTCTGTTTCTTTTTCCATATCAATGGTCACATCCATTCTTTTCTTGTCTATAAAACCTTGCCAACGCCTGTCACCATAAGTCCAGCCTCCGATCACACCATCTACCAAGGCACTGTCACCACCGGCCGAATAGCCGGGATAATAAGCGGCATCCGGTCCGTAAGCCACTTTCTTACCTACTGCCAAATGTTGTACGGGCTGATCCGCTCCCGGACGATTTCCTATCTCATTTTTCAAATCAAAAGGATGGTATCCTTCAGCTTTCAATGCCTCTACCTCTTTCAATGCACGAACATGAAAATCATCATAGTTCTTCACAGAAGGGGCACTCCAAGCAACTTCCGCCAAGGCAAGAATACGAGGATAAATCATCATTTCCGCATGTTCCGGAGTCGGAATATATTCTGTGAATAAATTAGCTTGTACTCCATACACCAACTGGACTTTATCCGCACTCAAAGTATCGGGTACAGGATTAAATGAATAAACTTTGGACAAAGGCAGATAGCCTCCTATTGCTTCCGGCTGGGAATCAGGAGCATCCTGATAAGAATCAAAATAGCAGAACTCACCCGGACTCATAATAGCCATGTGGCCGGAATCAACCGCTTTCATTCCCCCTTCCGTGCCACGCCATGACATGACAGTGGCATTAGGTGCCAAACCACCTTCCAATATTTCATCCCAACCCAATAATTTACGTCCGTGGGCATTCAAAAAGACCTCAATACGATGAATCAGATAACTCTGTAACTCGTTCACATCTTTCAAGCCTTCTTTTTTCATACGTGCCTGGCACAGTTTGCAAGTGGGCCATGAGGCTTTACCTGCCTCATCCCCTCCTATATGAATATATTCGGACGGGAAAAGTTCCATTACCTCTGTCAGCACATTTTCCAGAAACTCGAAAGTCTTTTCATTACCGACACAGAAATCGGCTTGTTTGTAAGGTTCGTGTGTACAAGACAACTCGGGATAAGCAGTCAGTACTTCTTCCGAATGCGCAGGCATCTCTATCTCAGGAATAACAGTAATAAAACGCTCCTGAGCGTATGCCACCAGTTCGCGGATATCATCTTGAGTATAATAACCTCCGTGAGCATCTTTACTGCCTTCTTCTTCATACCGTCGTCCGTTATTCCACCATTCTTTCCAGGTAGGAAACTCACGCCATGCCGCAAATTCTGTCAGACGGGGATATTTTTTTATTTCAAGACGCCAGCCCGCAGCGTCAGTAAGATGCAGATGCAGACGGTTCAATTTATAATATGCCAAAGCATCCATCTGCTTTTTTATAAATTCCTTATCGAAGAAATGACGGGAAACATCCATCATAAAGCCACGATAAGCAAAACGGGGTTCATCTGTAATGACTCCTGCCGGCAATCCTTTTTCATCAACCATTTGCAGCATAGTCTGAACTCCATAGAACAATCCTGCCCCGGAAGTTGCACGAATAAGTACCTGATCAGGAGTTACCGTCAGAACATATCCCTCGGAAGAGTTTACCTCCGGCAGTTCCGCCACTTGTTTCAAGACAACATTATGTCCCTCTTCTGCTATTACCGGTTTCAAATTCATGGAAGAAGCCACCAGATAATCTTCCAAAATCTTCTTGTCCCCCTCAGACGCATCTATATATAACCCTGTTTCCGAATTCAATGAAAACACTTCCTGCTGTAATTCCACCTTTAATGGTGCGGGAATAACAGAAAGTGTGCGTTGCTCTTCTTTCGTGCAACTTGCAAACAGCAAGCCCAATGCAACTTCCGCCAATATAATCAATCTTCTCATCTTCTCTTTTCTTTAATTCTATTAATTTCATTAGTACGAATGCCCGGTTTCAATTCTCCATTAATAATGTAATGAAATCCGTCCTGCGAAACTATTACAGCTCCGGCACGCGCACCTTGCTCATATTCGCCTAATGTAGTCCATTTATCCGTCTGCGGATGATAGAGCAGCAGGTTTCTATTAAACCGATACCACTCTACAGGATGTGACAAATATTCTTTTCCCGCATAAATACCTTGCAGAGCTTTTAAGAATATATCCTTATCAACTCCTCCGGCACACAATATCATACCCTCGCCAAAAGAGGTTCCCATTCCACCACCTAAAGAGATCTCATTACCTTCCGCATCATACGGGGTGGCAACCGATGACCATTCTTTCGTTTCCGGAGAATACATATATCCATCTACCGACAAAGAAGCCTGATGCCCTTCAACAGCCGGGGCAAATCCCCCCCACACATAAAGTTTTCCATCTTGTGCCACGCAAACAGGTTGTACTCTGGGTTCACCCGGAATATCTGTTTCTCTTTTCCATCCTCCAGACAAATCCGACAGATCAAGCATGTACATGGCCGAGGATGGAATGCCATTTACATTTCCACCGACAATATATAGTGAATGTCCTACTAATGCACCTGCCATATTATCTATAGTTACAGGCAAAGAGGGCAAAGTATCTCTTTTCAAGGTGTCTTTTTGCAAAGATAAAAGAAAAACATCAGACAAGCTGTGTGTTGCCGTAGTCCCTCCAACACAAATTAACCCTTTTTCAGTAGAAATAGTGACTCCATAAGCTGCTGCCTGAGGCAGTTGGCCTATTTTCTTCCACTCAAAAGCCGTATCATTTGACAAAGGGGCGATATATATATCCCGATAATAAGCTTTTTTTCCTCCATCGGCTACCGGTATATCAGGGAAATTACAACCTCCGGCTATCAGCAAATTTCCTTCAATCACTCCCGCATATAATGCAGAAACTCCCTTAAGAAAACCGGTATTCTCTGTAGGGAACCCATGCATTTTCTCAAGAGATATTTCAGAAGCATCCGATTGACCGCTACAAGCAGCCATTGTCATCATGCCCAGTATCGCATAAACGCCATATATTATTTTTCTGATCATGTTTTCATGGTGAAGCAAATAATAAAAAGTGTGCCAAAAGCAAATCAGCCATCCCGCTTGCCCCAGAAACGGATTGCACCAACGCAAACACAGCATTCCTTACGCATATGGACGGAGGCATTCCACCTCACGCCCAACGGTACTCTATCACACTTTTGGCACACAGTCATTATTTGAATATAACTATCAATTTAATGAAATTTCATCAACAAACAAGAAAGCCGGATTTCCTTTGCCACCGTGCCAAGCAGGAATGCTATGTTCCGCTAAAGCGGTCACTTTCACATAACGGGCAGTCACCGGATCGAAAGTCAACGTATGGTTGAACACTCCATTCTTGTCATCCTGCTTCATTGCCGGATATTTTTCTGAAGCAATTTCCTTAAAGTTCTTTCCGTCTTCGGATACAGCTACAGAAAAAGCACGGGCATCAAACACCCAGTCACCTTTTTCCACACAAGTAGAAATAGAAGCGCTGCTGATTTCTGTCGGTTGCTGCATATCAATAACTGCTTCCATATCATTTTTATAGAAAGCAATCCAACGGCCCGTCTTATAGTTACCGTTACCTTTCAATCCGTCCACCAAAGTGGGAGCTCCTTTGAATTCATATTGCTTGTTTACCGGTTGCAACATAGTGACAGGTTTCATACTAGCCTTGTTAAAAGCAATTTCCTCTGTAACCACGCGGCTATTTCCTACAGGACGTACAGTAATCGCTTTAAAAGTACAATTCTGTTTCAATTTCAATGTTTCCGTATACAACTGGGAAGCAGCGGAAGGTTCCGTTCCATCCAAAGTGTAATAGATAGGACTATTATCAATAGTAGATAAAGTAACATCCAGCGTACCATCTTTCGGATTAGGAGTAAATACAGCATTTACATCAAAGACATGCTTGGCATAATTATATTTATAAACATCATAAATATCTACCAACTGAGGCAAACGCTTCAAGAAACCTTCATAGTTTTTCTTTTCCGGCATGGTCCACTGAATTTCAGACAAAGCAGCCATACGGGGTAATTCCATATATTCTACCTGACTGTAGGTAGGAATGTATTCAGTCCATAAGTTGGCCTGTACGCCAATGATGTATTTCTGCTCTTCCGGAGTCAGATCAGCCGGCATCGGCTCATAGTTATATACCGTTTCAACGGGTACATATCCACCAATAGCCTCAGGTTCATTAGCAATATCCTTGGTTTGGTAATAGTCAAAATACAAATAAGTATTAGGAGTCATAATTACATCATGTTTCTGTTTTGCGGCTTCAATACCTCCGGCAACACCACGCCATGACATTACAGTGGCATTGGGAGCCAATCCGCCTTCCAGAATTTCATCCCAACCGATAATCTGACGTCCGTGTCCGTTCAGGAACTTCTCTGCATGATTGATAATGAAACTCTGCAATCTTTCCTCGGCAGTATGATTCTTGTCAGACTTAAGACCTAAAGCCTTGATACGAGCCTGGCACTTTGGACATTTTGCCCAACGTACCTTAGGACATTCATCACCACCTACATGAATATATTCTGATGGGAAAATCTGAATAATTTCCCCTAATACATCTTCAATGAATTTCAAGGTTTCATCATTTCCTGCGCAAAGCACATCTTCTGATACCCCCCAGATTTTCCATACTTCGTACGGACCACCAGTACAGCCCAAGTTAGGATATGCAGCCAAAGCAGCCTGCATGTGTCCCGGCATATCAATTTCCGGTATAACCGTAATATGACGTTCGGCAGCATAAGCTACAATTTCTTTTGCTTCTTCCTGTGTGAAGAATCCACCATAAGGCTTGCCATCATATTTTCCCGAGTTATGTCCGATAACCGTTTCCGCTCTTTTAGAACCTATTTCAGTCAGTTCAGGACGACTCTTGATTTCGATTCTCCATCCCTGGTCTTCAGACAAATGCCAGTGGAAACGGTTGATGTTGTGCAAAGCCAGCATATCAATAAAACGCTTTACAGAATCTACCGGGAAAAAATGACGTGACACATCCAACATTGCACCACGATAAGAGAAACGAGGATAGTCATTGATTTCAACCGCCGGTAAAGCGATATCCACTCCTTGTGCTACCGGAATAGATTTACGCAACGTCTGGATGCCATAAAATACTCCGGCTTCCGTAGGTCCTGAAATAACCACTTGGTCGCTGGTTACCTTTAACTGGTATCCTTCAGGATTTTCAGCATTTCCACCTAATTGCAGGATTATTCCTTTGCCGTCTGTACCGGCTTGTACAGCCAATGACTTTCCGGTAAGATCTTTGATATAACTTGCCAAAAATTCAGCGTTCTTTTGCATTTTTTCATTGCCTTCCGGATACATTATCTTAGTTCCATTTGACAAAATAAACGGAGCAGCCTGATCCATTACCGAAATTTCCTGCGGTAACGGAATTATCTGATAATTTGCTTCTTTCACTTCTGTGTTACAGGATAAAAGCATAAAACCTGCCATTGTCAGCCCTGCAAGGCCCATTAAAGTTTTCATAATAGATATTAATTGATTAGTTAGTATCACTTAATTGCTTAATAGTTATATCAACCTTTTCATTCTTCTTCAGTTTATCTGAAGTAATAATCACTTTCTTTGTCTGTCCCGGCAACAAGTCAAAGAAGTTGTCAGTAAATCTCGCACCCTGAACAGGAATCTCTATGAACACATCCCTGGCCAGCTGTCTGGCAGACAGAGTCACTTCATATTTTCCATCCATCGGCTTCACTTTATAGCGGATCTCGGTCTTCGGAAGCTCCTGATCTTTTGCGTGGTTAAAGTAATAAATTTCTTCGGATAAAACCTCACCTTTCTTATTTTTTAATGTCATTAGAAGAAAAGTATTTTGAGGACTTGTTGTCATACCTGCATAAGGTTCCTTATAATATAAGGTGGAAGCATTGGCCGGAACCTCGCCCTTGATACTCTTTTTAGTCAGAACCTTTCCATTAAAATCCATCACACGCAACAATAAAGTCACCTCTTTATCCGCTTCCAGTTTGTCCGACATAACATAAATATTCAAATCCTCCCCTTCCTTGACAGCATCTACCAATACCGGAGCAAAAGCTCTTTTTGCCTGATAATGCAACGCTTTCCAATTGCCATAATAATCAATGCTCGACCAGGAAACGACCGGCCAGCTGTCATTCAGCTGCCAATATAAAGTTCCCATACAATAGGGACGGTTACGACGATGGGCTTCCAAACCCTGGCGCACTCCTACCCCCTGCAAAACCAAACCCATATAAACCAACTGATCGAAATCTTCAGGCACTTTATAATACAGTCCCATAGTCTTCTTGATGAGGAAATTACCGATAGTGGCTTTTTGATGAGCATTCATCACCTCCGATTCCAATGCATAATCTTCCGGTGAGGCAAAAGTAGCAATCGTCTTCATTTCAGGAAATGCCTGAAAACCAAACTCACTCATAAAACGCGGAATTTCCGTATCCAGACTTTCAAACGGTTTCTGACCATACCAGATACCCCAATTATGGCTGTCGGCAATCTTCCAACTTTCGGGACGTCCCCAATTGGCCTCGTACGGAGAACCATGCATATAGAAACGGTCCGGATCAAGTTCAGCTACTTTACGAGGCAACAACTCACGGAAAAGTTTGTCATAGCCCTGCTTCATTCCTTCCATAATACCGGGATCAGTGTATTTCTTATCCCATCCCCAGTAGCGCATACCTTCATAAATTTCATTGTTTCCACACCACATAGCCAGACTGGCATGGTTCCGTAAACGCTTGATATTATATTCCGCCTCGGCCTCTACCCGTTTCATAAAAGCAGGATCGGACGGATAAGTAGTGCAGGCAAAAATAAAATCCTGCCAAACTAAAATTCCATTCTCGTCCGCCGCCTGGTAAAAAGCATCATCCTCATAAATTCCTCCACCCCATACACGAATCATATTCATATTGGCATCTTTCACATCCTTGAACAACTGGCGGTAACGTTCTTCAGTAATGTTAGGCAGCAAAGCATCATCCGGGATAAAATTCGCGCCTTTGGCAAACATAGGTTCACCATTGACTACAAAATAGAAGGATTCTCCCTGATCGTCTTTTTCTTTCACCACCTTTATTGTACGGAGTCCGATACGCTCTTTTTGAGAAGCTATCACTTTACCATCCACCTTTATTACGGCTTCAAAGTCATACAATGCAGGTTCCCCCCAACCATTAGGCATCCATAAATGAGGCTGCCGTATCTCTATGGGAAGAAGAATATGGTTTGTTCCCGGCTGCAATGTCACCTCTTTCTGTTCGGTTACCTTTTCACCCTCCTTATAAGAATAAGCAACGGTTACTTCCGCTTTCTGAGGAGTTGCAGAAACACTGTTTACAGTCAGGCGGTTTTCAACTTTCGCCAGATCTTTTGTTACCGAAGCCTGACGTACATAGTAATCATCAATGCGTGCCACATCATAGAAAGTCAGTGTCACAGGCCGCCAGATACCACTGGTTACCAAGCGGATTCCCCAATCCCAGCCATAACTGTAAGGCGCTTTACGGCTATAGATACTAACCCGCTTATCACTATGATCATTATCAGCAGGATAATCAAAACCATTGGTTTCCCATTGGGGTAAAGTTTGCTTGACAGGTGAATGAAACAGAATCTGCAAATGGTTTTCTCCCTTCCGCAACACCTCTTTTACCGGAAGAGTATAGCCGACAAACATATTGTCCGTACGTTCCAACAAAGAACCGTTCAGGTAAATATCCGCATACGTATCCAACCCTTCCAAAATCAACAAGGCAGCATCCCGCGAGAGTTGCTCATCCGTCACATTAAAAGTAGTTTTATAGACCCAGTCCTCATTCTCTACCCACTGCACTTTTTGCTCATTCATCCCATAAAATGGATTGGGCAGCTTATTATGAGAAATCAAATCCTGATGTACCGTTCCGGGCACCGTAGCCGGCAACCATTCATTCCGGCCGACCTGGGCGAACTCCCATCCCTTATCAAGACTCAGACTCTCTGACTTCTTATACTCCTTTGCACTGAGCATCATCGGAAAGCATCCTAACATCATCAAAACTTTTAATGTTTTCTTCATCTTACCTATCTTTATTAATTTATATACTATTCAGCCCGGAATGTGGATGCAGGCAAACCGGCGCCATTTACCAGATTGGCACGGGTAAATGGCTGCCATCCGTAACGAACCGTTTCCGGCTCTTTCACCTTGTCACTCCATACTTTTATTTTACCGTTTTCAACAACAGCCTGTGCCGGATAAAATAATCCATCATCACCTGCCACTTCGAATGTACGAAGCGGTTTCCCATCCGAAGTGGACAACTTCTCCGCATAATCAAAAGAAATATAAGCCGCACCTCCACTAAATACGACCGATTTATAAAGCGGTCCCGAAGGAATGACATTTTTATATCCGTATGTTTTATTCAAAGCCCATGCAGCCAACCGTTCACCGACTTCTCTTTTCTGTTTGGGGTGTACGTCCAATGAGTCTCCCCTATCTGAACTGACAGCCATACCGGTATGAGGAATCTCCGCCATCAAACGACGCTGGCTATCACGGAACCAAGTCCATGACGGACGGTCTATACTAGACAATTGGACAAAATAGAATGGAAGTTCCGCATCCCCCCAATTCTTGCGCCAACTTTCCACCAACAATCCGAACAACTTTTCATGAGCCTCCCGATTATGGGCATTGGACTCACCCTGATACCAAATAAAGCCTTTGACCGGAAACTGTTCCAAAGGACGGATACCCGATTCATACAAATAACAAGGCTCATAAGGATGGCGTTGCAATTTATTGGAAGACTGCTTTACATTCAAGGCAGCACGCCCACGCACCCAGTCTTGGATAAAATCATTCTGCATCCAATTACGTAAGATAGCCGGAAAACGATATTCCAATGTACTACGGTCTATCCATGCTTCAGTAGGAGATCCGCCAATGGCATTGCAAATCAGTCCTACAGGAACTTGCAAACTATCCTGCAATTTCTTTCCGAAATAGTAAGCCACCGCCGAGAAATTACCGGCTGTTTCAGGCGAACAAACTGTCCACCGTGTATCCTTATAATATTGCAGATGATTCAATGAATCGAGTACCGAAGCATCCCACTCCACCGCATCCGTACGCCAACGGGCTTTCATATCATATAAACGGATATTGCTATTTGCAGCTTGAGGAACATCTTGTGCGGCAGTCGCACTCCAATTCAGATAAAACTCCATATTCGATTGTCCGGAACAGAGCCACACTTCTCCCGCCAACACATTTTCATAGACCAGTTTCCGTTTTTCTGTAGAAACAGTCAGCGTATATGGACCGCCCGCCTTCAATGGCCGGACATCCACCGCCCACTTTCCATCTGCTCCCGTCACAGCCTGAAGTTTCTGCCTGTCTATGGAAACAGTCACTTTCTCACCGGCATCCGCTTTTCCCTGAATAGTCAGCAGACGCCCATGCTGCAATACCATATTGTCCGTATAAATTTCCGGCATTTGCAAACCGCCAAAATCACCGGTTATGCCTTCATACACCGTTTTTGCCAGGACAGCCGCACCTTCCTTATCTGGATGGACAGCATCGGGCAACATAAAAGGATATGGATATAAAGGTGCATGAAAATCTATCAACTGTACTTGTGCGTATTTCGCTATCGTTTCTATAGCCAGCTGAATCTCATCATGCCAGTCGCGTGTGCCGGACTCAAACCGCGGATGGCGGTCGGCAATCGGAGTCAGACGGGCAATCAAAATACGACATTCAGGATTCGCCACTCTGAACGAATCAATCAGTGCACGATAATCCGCTATAAAAAAATCACGGTAATTGGGCCAATCACGCGGATCTGTATCATTCACTCCTAAATGAATAACCACTACATCACCAGCAAAAGCCAATGCATCCTTAAACTCTTTCTGTTGCATAAAAGGCCGGTGTCCCTTGTTCAGCAACGTAGCTCCCGGCTTTCCAAAACGCTCCACCGTATACCCTTCACCCAGCATTTGCTGTAACCGGGCAGGATAGGACTCCTTATCAGGATCGGATACACCTATGCCATAGGTAATGCTATTACCTACACAAGCAACCTTCACCCGCTTCCGTGCAAATGAAACGGTACAAAGAAACAAACATAAAATCAGTATTAATGTCTTCTTCATTTCTGGTCAACATAAGGTTTTACAATATCACGCCACAGCAAGTATCCCTTTCCTAATAAATGTAATCCGTCATTAGTGTATACTGGATTCATCTTGCCTGTCTCTTTCTCCACAAAATGACTATACAAATCAATATAGGCAGCTCCTTCCTTTACCGCCAATGGTTCCAACAAATCATTAATTTGTTTTACCACCTGCCAGCGTGATGTATGCCCGTTAAACATACCGTAACAATCATTCACCGGCAATACACTTTGCAAATATAATTTTGTTTTTGGAGATTCTTGCTTTATTTTCCGAACAATCATACTTATTTCTGAAATAATTTTATCCGCAGACGTTCCCCGAGAAACATCATTGATACCGATCAATAAAAAAATCTTTGCCGGTTTTCCCTTTACAATCGGATCCAAACGGTCATATACCCCCATACAGATATCTCCACTGATACCCCTGTTCTTCACATTCTTATTTTGGAACAACTCAGCCCACTCGCAACTGTTGGTGATACTGTTCCCTAAAAAAATAATATCTTTTGAAGTAACCGGAAGTTCTTCAAACAAAGTCGCTCTCTGCTCATAAAAAGTAGAATACTTGCGTTCCTGAGCAAACTGGGGTAACGCTAATAATAATCCCAATAACAATAAGACAATACGTTTCATTTTATTTTTGTTTATCTGGTGAATAAATCAATCCCTCTGCCGCCCTTTCTCCGTCAGGAGTCACAAAGACAGCAGTAAACATCCACTTCACAAGACGCGTCTGGTCCATCCGGAACTTACCGACAGGTAATTTCAGGAACACTTTATTCCAACCCTTATTTAAATGCACAGCCAGCGGAGAACGTGCCACACAATTTTCATTTCCTAATGGAATTTCATTACTCTTCACCTGATGGGTTGCTGTCCATACAGGAGGCATTATCTCCCTATCATTAATCCAAATACGGCTACCTTTATAATCCCATTTACCTTGCAGCGGAGCCAGATCCATCTCCGAACGGCTATAATTCTGAAATTCTGCCCATAACCCCACTTCCTGATCTTTAGGAGAATATACCCAAGTATATGCATACGCGGTATGATCCTCTTTAGGATCGGCATAAAATCCGGGAACAAACGTCCCCCAGACATGGCGTAAATAAATACCTGCCCCTATTGCCTGACGTACACCATACGTATTCCCGTTATAATGATAGGTATCCTTTAACTCCTGTTCAGGCGGGAACACCTTATCCATATCTCCCCCATTAGGAAAAGCATCCGTAATATTCCATTTTACATTAGTCTGTTTTACATAGGCGAAAGGATATCCTTTAAACGTATGCTCCTTATGCCACAACATACGCTTTTCAAAATCAGCGAATTCTTTGAATGCTTCCGTGTCTTCGGGTGGAAGTATCGTACCCAGTCCGTCAAAATATTCCGTACCTCCCCCTCTCCAGGCACGCTCGGCAATAGCAAGCATATTGGGATACAAGCCATTTTCAATAACCAGATTCCACTCATTGTCAATCAAACGATCGTGCCACAAAGCCAATATAGTTCCCGCAATGTCCTCACTGCCTTCTGCCTGATCATAAATACGGCTGTTGTACAAAGCTACAATATCACCGAAAACATCAAAATGATTCAGATAATGAAATTTGGAATCGATAGCAGGAATACCCGGTTGCGCCTTTCCACGGTAACTCCACAAATGTGTCATGTCTATTTCCCCCGGTTTATAGTGCCAGCCCGGATTCCAAGATATTACTTTTTTCCCTTTTGAGCGTACATACGCCACCATTTCGGGTACAAAATGCGGATTGGTAAACTCCACCTCATCCGTACCTATATGTAAATAAGGCACATCAAATGTCTCACACACCTCATCCAGCAACAGTTTCAATATTTTCATCCCTTCCGGACTTTGCATATCATGGCGGAAAGCACGCACAAAGGCAGCACTATGCCCCGGCATATCTATCTCAGGAATCAACAACACCTGATGTTTCTTACAAAAATCCACCAAATCGCGTGCCTCTTCCAGCGTATAATATTTACCCGGCATACGGATGGTGTTCACACTATCATTCAGCATAGGAAAGATTTTACTTTCCAATCTCCATGCCTGGTTTTCAGTAAGATGCCAATGAAATACATTAATCTTAAACCGAGATAAAATCTCGATCTCTCTTTTCAATTCTTCCATTGAAATATAACTGCGTCCCACATCCTGCATAAATCCGCGTATCCGGAATGCCGGCCAGTCTACAATCTCACATCCGGCAACAGAACTTCTCTTCCCTTTTTTCCGTTCCAATTGCCGAAGTGTCTGCATAGCCCAATACACTCCCTGTTCTGTTACAGCCTCTATCTTTATCCGCTTGTTTGAAACAGAAAGACGATAGGCTTCAGCCCCGTTTAGCCTGGCTTCCTCAATAGACGGAACCAGTTCCACTTCAATCACCGATGACGAATGTTCAACAATCTCACCACCTGCATTCATGATAAAAACTTCCCACTCCGGCCTCAACACCGGAGTAGAAAGTTTCACCTTTCCCATAGTAAAGTTCTTCCCCGTATCCTTATACAACTGAGGTTTAGGAAGTAACGAGATACTGGTTTGTGCTATAGTTACAGCACAAACCAGTATCATACCAATAAAACTAGAAAATCTGCGTTTCATTATTTATTTGGTCTTAATAATATCTTTCAGCTTTATCGCTTGGAAAGTCATGTGGGCCACACTGCTTTCATATAAAATTCCTACTGTTTCCTTGTCAATCATAGTCAAGCAGCTGTATCCCCAACCCCAACCGGCATCCAGCAGCAATTGATTCTCGGGCAACCAAGTCACCCCACCATCCAGACTTGCTTTGATGGTAATGCTATGACGGTTCTTGGCATCATTCGGATTAGAGAACAAAAGGATGTCTTTACCCAATACATTCTCTTTAGCTTTAACACTAATCAAACTGGCCATACAAACCGGTTCCTGTAAGGCTGTACGTGAAGACTCATGTTCTTTCCATGTTTTACCTAAATCTGTAGTTGTAGAAACGGCACGACTGCCACCACGATTATCACGCATATTCAGCATCAGCACTCCCGGTTCCACTTCCGCTACCTGAGATTCAGTTGTATTAGTGCGTGCCAATGTACTGATATTCCAGGTTTTTCCATGATCCTTACTGTATATAATACCGGCATTAGGAATACGGTCATTGCCAATATACTGGCTGGCAAAGACCAATGTTCCATCTTCCATAGAGATACCTCTACCGGGACCTTGCAGCAAGAAATACCATGACGGATCTTTCACCTGTTCTGTTATATTCATAGGCTCCGACCAGGTCTTACCATCATCATCACTTTTCACCATCATTAATTGTGCTGTATGATTACGGTCCATGCCTGTTTGTGAATTCCACCACGCACGCCCATTTCCCATACCATGTGTCCAGGCAGCGACAATCCAGATAGTTCCTGTCTTCTTATCAACCAAAATGGCCGGATCGCCTACTCCATTCTGTGCTTTAGGCAACCCATCATATTCACCAAATGCCATCGGAATGCGCATTTTCTCCCAAGTCTGACCTCCGTCCGTACTTCTGCTCAGACCTATTTCCACATACTCCTGTAAATCCGCACTATTATTATAGCGTACATCATATACCCCCAACAAGGTTCCTTTATTTGAAGTGGCCAATCCGGGAATACGATAGGCAGCAGCCCCGTCGTCACCGGCATGACGCACGCCGATCCCCATATAATGGGTATCCGCCTTACGGGCTATCTTCAAAGGAGCAACCTGTCCGTCAATCTTAGCTTCCACCACTTCTGCCGACACTTTGGACAAGATAGAAGCAACAGGCTTCATTTGCAGGCTAATCCAAAAATAATTCACTCCCGGAAACAATTTTTGGTCAGCTTTCAATACAACCTCACGCTTCGGGGCCTTCACTTCCGACTTCAAAACGGAATAAGAAGTATTGGCAGCCAATGTTTTTCCCGGAGTATTATTAGATATATAATCTACCGGAGCAAAATAAGTCTTTCCCCTCCTCTCCACGCTTTCAGTTCCACCATAATACAGTTTCACAGATTCAATTTCATTCAAATTCACGTCTTTGCCGAAGTCCAACTTCACTTCATTCAGCATCTGACTTTGAGTAGCCTCTATACGTAAATGAAACAACTCATTATCCTGCCTTTCAATCAACACAGGAATCCGGGTTTCGCGGACAACAACCGTATCTGCCGCCGCACTCAACTTGAAGGGTGCTAATATAAAAACAACAATTAGCAGTAATAAGCTAGGGTTTCTCATAATATTTATAATTTTACGGGTGTAAAAATAAAAGTTTTTATTGAAATTAGAAAATAAAAAGACGGTTTCTTTATTAATTTCATAAAAAACACCGTCTTTTTATGCAATTAAAGATTCTTATCCGACAAAAATTTAATAACCAACCGTTTGTTTCAACAATGGATTATTAGTAAGAGCTCCTTGGTTGATAGGCCAAAGCAGACGGGCAGGCTCCGCCGGAGTATAGTCAAGCACGTACGAATCGCCAAAACGCCTCAAGTCATACCATCGTTTACCTTCCAGCATAAATTCAAACAAACGTTCCTGCAAGACAGCATCCGCCGGACGCTTATCGACTTCCTGATTGGGAAACCCCACTGTTGAAGCATCATACGCATCACCAAATGCACGCCGGCGCACCCGGTTTATCTCTGTAGCCGGATCCTCACCCAAAAGCACTTTCGCCTCAGCCAGCATCAATAGCAAATCCGAATATCTATAAATAGGATAATCATCACATCTCACCCGTGTACTCCCATTCATAACTCCCCAATACTTATGCGGATACACCCCTACCAATTCCAACTTGCCATTTTCCACCTTATTATATACATCTTTCAATGTAACGTCACGACGAGTGTCTCCCGGCAGAAACTTCTTGAAGTTTTCCAATTTCACCATCAGGCGCATGATACCGAAATTATTCTCGACCGACGTATTTATCAAAGTACCATCCGCATTATAGAATTTCCCTAAATAATCAGCCTGTGGAAACAAATCATTATTTCCATTCCACAGATTGTATTCAAACAATTCATTATGAATGGTAAAGATAATCTCTTTATTACCTTTATTATCATAAGCAAACACTCCCTGATAAGTATCCATCAAGTCCAGATTGCTACGGCTGATATTATTCTGTATGTCAACCAACGCATTCTTTGCTGTCCGGGCATCTCCTTCTCCCCCGTCACGATGGGCACTCCACAGATATACATCCGCTTTCAGCATCAATGTGGCAGCCTTTGACCACAGCGATTTTTTTTCCTTTATGGTATAATCGGATCCAAAATAACTTAATGAAGATTCTATATCTTTTTTTACCTGCTCAAAGATTTCGGCAGCCGGAGTCGCCGCCTTTGCCAGTTTACCCACTTCAAAACCCAGGCTAGGCTCTTCCGTAAACACGACATCTCCCCATGAACGATATAGCTGATACATATAGTAAGCACGCAATCCATACACCTGTCCCAAATAATAATTCCTGGCACTTTCAGTCAGCACATCCGTATGAAGAGTTCTGCTGATAAACAAGTTCATCTGGTTGATATTCTGATACAAATCACCAAACCCGCTGATTCCGGGATTCTCCGCATTCAATGTATTATAAGGAAAACGTTCCATCCCCTGGGTAGCTTCTCCACCGAAAGGAATTCCCCCAAAGACATCACTTCTTGCCTCACCCAACAAAAACATATTCCACGAATGGCTCCTGAAGCGACTATGCAGTCCAAAAACAAATGAATCAAACTGTTCCGGAGTTTTCCAGTAATTCAAGTCAGTGATATCGCTCACCGGGTCCATATCCAACGAAGTACATCCACCGGCCAACATAGCCGATGCGGCAAAAGCCAATATTATCTTTTTTATGTTCATACCTTTTCTTTTTTACACATTAAAATGACAATTGTAAACCAAACAGGACGGTTCTTGGTGTAGGATAGCGTCCATTGTCTATACCGCCACGACCATTTGCCTGAATATCCATAACCGGTTCCGGAGAAGTTCCATCATATCCGGTAATATAGAATAAATTCTGCCCCGTAACATACACGGACGCATCGGTCAAGAACACCTTATTTATAAGATTCTTCGGGAATTTATAACTCAAGGTTACCTCACGCAGACACAAATAATCCCCCTTTTCATAGAAAGTAGAGTTATTATTGTTCAGATTCGTTGTACCATTATTGGAACGGGTAATGTTCTTTTTCGCATTCTGGTCGGCCCAATAGAATTTAGGAATACTAGTTTCCGTATTGTTTTCAGACCACGAATTTCTGACATCCGTAATCAAATTGAACGACCCGTTATACTGCCCCAAGATTCTTGCTTTCAAATCATTGTAAATGGTATGACCCACCGCATAGTCAAAACGACCATACAAAGACCAGTTTTTATAGTTCAGCGTGGTAGAAAAACCACCGGTCCATTTCGGATAAATATTACCCACCACCTGACGGTCGTATGAATTTATAACATTATCCCCATTCTTGTCATCCCACAGTACATCTCCCGGCTCAATGGGTTTCCATCCCGGTTTACCCGCATATTCGGCAGCCTTATTCGGCCCATACAGGTTGGCAACCTCATCCACAAAATCACCGGCATGATTTCTCACATCATCCCAGTCACGCAAGATACGCACTTGTTTATAAGCAATGATATCACCCAAGCTTTTTCCTTCTTGAATGCCGCCTACCCAAACCAACGAGTTGGATTTTGGATCCCATACCTGCTCACCCCCCTGACGGTTGTTTACATTCCCGTTAAAAGGCAGCTTCTTCACCATATTTTTCACAAACGAAGTATTAGCGGTGACATCCCATGACCAGTCCTTCCTTGTCAGCAGATTCACCTTGGCTTCCAGTTCGAAACCACGGTTGCTGATAGTACCCAGATTCGTTTTGAACGAGGGAAATCCTGTATATTCCGGCAAATTCACATCAGTCAGCAAATCGGAAGTCGTGCGGTCATAGTAGTCCATAATCATATGAATACGATTATTGAAAAAGCCCAAGTCAAGCCCCAGTTCAAACGTATGGCTCTTTTCCCAACGCAATTTACTATTGACCACCCCTGTATTCAAATAACCCAGGTTACCATTATAAGCACCTACCGAACCATATTTACCATATACATCAAAATTACCGATACCGTTTACATTACCGTTCAACCCATAACTGATACGCGGTTTAATCAAGGATACTACTTCCGCAAACTTTGAATCTTTAAAGAAAGCTTCCTCATGCACATTCCAACCGGCAGATATACCCGGAAAAAATCCCCAACGATTGTCGGACAATTTGGAAATACCGTCATAACGGGCTACCAAGGACACCATATAACGATAATTATAATCATAGTTAACACGGGCGAAACCGGAAAGAATGCGATATCCGGTTTTGACAGAAGTAGTATAAGTACGGTTAGTGCCCGCATTTAAAGTAGGTATATCATCTGTAGGAGCGCCGGAAACACGCGCTTCCAGGTTCTGATACTGATAATCAAAATACTCACCACCTGCCATGGCATTGATATTATGTCCGCTAAAACCTTTTTTATATTCCAGAGTCAATGCATGCTGTTGTTGAAAAACTTTTGTATTTGTTTGAGAAGCATTACGATTGGTATTGGGAGCTTGTCCTATCTGTTGATATTTCTTTTCAAACAGTTCAAACTGACTGTCTGTATAATACATAGAACTGTTTCCATTCAGGAACAATTGCTGCGGAAGGATTTCCAAAGCAAAGCCGATATTAAACGAAGTCTTACGGTTCGTTGTAGAACGAGTCAGTTTATCTTTCCAATAATAAGGATTACCATCCTGATTACTCCATCCGGCAGCAGGACTTCCATCCTCATTCCACGGATTCCAAGTGGGAAACATACTCATGGTACGATAGAACAACTCATACTCTCCCGTTTCTCCGTTCCAAGGGCTTTTCAAGTCGTAAGTCCATAAATCGGGCATCTTGGACCATGAAAAACTACCGCCGGCATTCACTGTCAAAACGGGCAACAACTTGTATGAACCGTTGATAGTCCCGTTCACACGCTGATAATTGGTAGAAATTATCTGACCGTCTTCCGAATAATACCCTAAAGATGAGGAAAATGTTCCTTTGTCATTACCTCCCGACAAATTCAGATAATGATCTTGTGTAAACGCGGCATTGCGGAAAGTCAGATCATGCAGCTCACCGGCATGGTTTCTAAAAATCAAAGTTTTATCAGGATCCACAGGATCCGCCATAGACCGCCATCCTTCATTCAGCAAATGTTTGTTTGCATCTGTCATAAAGGCCAGATCCACTCCGGAGTTAACCCCAAAACCTTTCTGGTTCTCCATACTTGTACCGCCATTGGTACGCTGCCAACCTAAACGTTGATAATACAAATAGTCACCGGCATCCAAATACTTATACCCTTCACGTGCAAAGTTCACACCCCCTTTGAACTTATAAGTAATTTGTGTCCTGCCTTCCACCCCCTTCTTGGTTGTCACCAGAATTACGCCGTTATTGGCACGGGCACCATAAATAGCTGTGGAAGCCGCATCTTTCAGCACCTGTATGGATTCAATATCTGAAGGATTGATATCATCCATAGAACGCACAAGGCCATCCACCACGACCAACGGCCCTTCCAGATTCTTGTTTATGGAAGCACCACCACGCAAAACGATATTGGGCGAACTACCCGGTTTACCCGAAGTATTTGTCACACGCAATCCGCTGACAGTTCCCTGCAAGGATTGGGCCGCATTACTCATAGCTGCATTTTGTAATACTTTATCATCCAACTTTGAAATAGAGTTCGTCATCAACGAACGTTTCTGACTCATTCCATAACCGGTCACCACGACCTCATCCAGCATTTCTGCATCTTCTTTTAAAATAACCTTGTAGGTGTTTGGCACTCCCACTACAATTTGTTGTGTTTTGTAACCTATATAACTCACATCCAGTTTTGCCCCCACAGGCACTTGGATAGTAAAGTTACCGTCTACATCAGTTATTGTACCATTTGTTGTCCCCACCTCCAGGACACTCGCTCCGATAACAGGTTCACCGGTGGCATCTACCACTACCCCTGTTATCGTTTTTGTTTGCGCCATCATGTTTATTGCAAAACAGAGGCATACGATAAAAAAGAGAGCTTTCTTCATGAATCTCAGATTTGGTTGATAAATTAATGTTTAAATAAAAAAGTTTAATTAAGCGTTAGTTTTAAAACCCCTTAAAAAGAAAATAATTTTAAAATCAACAGCGAATATATGCACATATATTTAGTATATACAAGAAACAAAAGGAACTATATTCTTTATTAGTCTTTGTTTTTTAGAATAAACTAAATATTAAGGCATATTTTAAAAAGTTACATAAGGGAATAACTCAAAAAAGGAAAAAAGGTTCATACGGAGAAGATATAACAAGAAAAAACCTCCTTGCAATTCTTTGCAAAGAGGTTACTGAATTGTACACCCGATGAGAATCGAAATATAGACGGTTAAACCTGTTATCCCCGTTCTAATGCCTTCTAGATGGCTTTTGAACGGGGATATTACTATCAAAACCTTTCAAACACTGCCGTAAACGGTCCCTAATTTGGTCCCCGATTTTCATCTATCGGGGACTATTTTTTAGTACATATTCCACCATACAACAGCCAGCAGGCGACAGAAATCAAAATGGCTCCTATCGTCCAACTGATCCAGCAATATGTCTATACTACGATCCATATTGCATTGCGGTCATATACTCCCATATCTTACCTTGTGGTCCATCCTCGTCAGCAAAGTAGAACTTATGAGCACCCTTGATGATCTGCGATTCATCATAGATAGAGCACATATCGGAATAAAAGCTATTAAAAGCTACGTACTTATCCCACTTCGTCGTACCAGAAGGGAAAGACCGATTTTTGGTAGCGTCCTCCACTTGGTCAGCACTCCAATGGGCACCGTTCTTCTTCTCACCGCCCGGACCTGTATAGCGGATTCTCTCAATATCCATTTCCGCAAAATTTTTATCGTAGTGCGGACCGTACAAGATGGAGTGTTGCTTGCGCATAAACTCCCAATACATTGCTGGGTGTTCCTCTTTCAGCACACACAGCATGTCACTAAGACCGTCCACGCTCTGCCACATTGCCTTGTCAGAGGCAACACCGTTAGCCTTTGCGTTTTTTATTAAATCCTTGTATTCCATATTCAAATATATTAAAGTTACATTTTGTTTTGTTTCATCGGATGGGTACTGACACTTTGAGTGGAATTTTTAAGTATTTTTTCCTGTCTATTTGTAACAGCAAAGTTCAGTTTACGCTATCATTTTGATTAAATCTATTCTATTAGCAACTTCTTTAATTCCATCAAATCCGCATCAGTTATCTTAATCGCACCCGTCTTGCCAAATAAAATGCTTGTTATCGGATTGTCCGGAAGCGCAAAACGGATACTCCCCTTTCCTATGGTTCCACGGATAAAGCCCTTACCAAATGGCATTTCTTCCATTTCCCGAAGCATGGAAAGCATATCGTTAAAAAGTAAATCCGCATCCACATTGCCATTCTCATCACACAAAAACAAAGCGGCATTATCTATCATGTCACCTATCCCGTCCTTTTGCTTTGCAAGGAAATTCTTCGCCCCTCTCTTGAGATACACAGATGCTACCTTTAATTGAGGATTATTCAATACAAGCCCGTCTATCCTCTCGTCAATCCATAGCTGCAATGAGTCAGCTAGCTTGTCCTTCAGTTCTGTTATATTCTTCTTAACCTCCATTACTTCTTAGATTTTTGTTGCGGTTTCCCGTTTTTCCAATCAATAAACTCCTGCCATGTCATATCGCTATGCTCCGTTACGTATTCGCGGAATAAAGCATCTCTTCTCGCTGTTTCTTCCTTGGCTATCTTAGATGTCCTCCTGACAAATGACAGCTGCTGCTCCAATACGGCCTTTCCTTCCGCAGAGCCCTCTATTCTGCCCTTGACAAGAAGAAGGACCTCTGAATTAACCATCTCCTGAATGGCCATGCTGTTATCATAATATTCCTTGTTGTTGTTAAGCACGGCTCTCTCCTGATCATTTAGCGACGAAACAATACGGTCTATCTCATCCCATATCGGGGTAGGTGTGGATACTCTCTGTTGTTGAGTGATGCCCGGAATCTGTTTCAACGCCTGTAGCTTCTGTGTATAAGCCTCATTTTCCTGTGCCAGACTTTCCAAACTTCTGCCTGTCGATAACAATGGATCGCTTTCAAACATTCCCATAATAATACTTTTGTTAGTGGTTAATAAAGAAAGTGGCATCGCCCCCGAAGGGGCTTACCACTAACGTTTCTTACGCTTCCTTATGCGCTTGGAGCCGTGCTTGCCTGAGTGCGGCAATTGCATCCGTAAGGGTTCGCCCCCTCCAGTACGTTCACTGTCGGGGTTGACGGTAAACCCACTACACCATAGATTGCACGACAGGTCTTGCGGTCCGTATAGCACATACTATCCTTCAGGACACTTTCCATACCCATCTGTATGATCTTGTTCTGATACAGGTTAGCCACTTCCATTCCGTAGACTTTCTTGTCAAGCTCACAGAACTTGGCGGAGTAACGTTCGTTCAGTGTGTCGTACAGGTCACGCTGTCCTTTGTACAAGCCGAATGCGGCTGTATTCAGCTTGTCGTTCATGTTGTCGTAGAGATCACGGGAAACCTTATAGTTACCGAAATCACCCTCTACCTGTGACTTGTAAAGCTGCCATTTCTCGTTGATATCAATCTCACGATGATTATACATCTGCTCCTGAGTGTTGACTTTAAGCCCCCAAATGGTGTTTGTTAACGCCAAAGCCTCATCACAACCTTTCTCCCATGCCTGGAAAGCGGTAGGAGCAACACCGGTACGACCGGAAATAGCATCACTGACTGTGTTGATATTCACGTTTTCAGGCATACCACCGCCGATACCTACACCACGACCACGCCCCCACAATGATAATACTCCCGCACCGATAGCGATACCGAGAGCGGTTCCGGCTAGACCTTTTGAAGCATATTCCTTCCTGTCGTTGTCATGGACATACTCCTTTTCTTTAATCACTTGCTTTACTTCTGCTTCCATAAACTTATAACTTTTTGGAATTACGGTCAATATTGACCGCTCACAAATGTCAGAACAAGTCACTTGCAGATAAAGTAATTACTTGCTATATACTTGCTAATTACTTTCCAATTGCTTGCAACTGTCCATTTCCTTAATTTTTGCCGGTTCGAGCGAATAAACGATACACCTTGTCGGGTACGGTTGATGAATCTGCCAATTTCATGATCAGTCAGCATTTTGGACAACGCCATGACCAGTAGATATCTTGCATCGGCGCATTCCTCGCGATTGCTGGCTAATATGTCAGCCTCAACAAGACCGGTAACATCACACACAACACCTATTATATCCTTATACAGTTCCTCTAATTTCATTTTTATTTCGGTTTTTGAAAACAAAACACCCGAAGTGTTTGTTATTGCCAATGAAGGCCGCAACAACACCACGGGTGTTTATCTCCTTATCCGACTGTCAATCCTTTCAGGAGGCGGCTTTCTTTTTTTTTCTAAGCCGCAAAAGAATCACTTTTATTATATGAGTTTCTATTATATGCCACACTTCTACCTGTGGCGGATAATACTTGATGTTGCTATCTCATCTTGCACCTCCCTTCTTCTTTATCAACCAAATGACTACGATTAGTAATACTAATATAATACCTATAGATAACTCTCCTAGTTCTAATTTCGTCTTCTGCCACCATGTTAATTCCTTCTCCACAGGATAGGGAACCCCTACCTCTTTCTCCTTCTCTATATAGGCTGTATCGCGAATTGTCCTGTCACGGTAGACTATATGCCATTTGTCGACAATTACAGAATCGCCTTTCTCTTTTACAAAGATAGAATCCTTAATGTGAATGGAATCACGTTCATACACAGTAAGATAAAGACTGTCAGTCCTTATTGTTTCTATCGGAACATACCTTATACTCCGGCATGACCCAAACAGCAATAGCAATGCTATCCCTACTGCAATCCATATATAGATCCTTAGTTTCATAGCAGATCCCATCCCTTATAGATATCCTCCATTACGGCAGGAACACCATTCTCAACATAAGATATAGCAGCAGCCAAAGAGCACATCGTATCTTTATCCTCAATGTCCGGAACATATACTGAAGGTACCTGCATATCCTGACATACCCGTCTGATGTAAGCCCCTGTATTGTTCTCTGTCTGTGGGGCCCATCTTGTAATAAAGTCTGCAATACAAACACAGTTGTGTCTCCTTCTGTAATTCTGCAATGTATGGATTAAAGCACGATAACCCCATTTCATTTCTACAAACTGAAAAAACTCCTTGTCTGTCTGTTTTTCTCTCAATCCCTGCCATTTATCCTTTGTTATTCGGATATTACCCGGATTGTTGTTTCTCAAACCTCTTGGTAAACTCTTCATTTCTTTCCCTCCTTCTCTTTTAATTGCTCTATTAAATTATTAAACCGGCTGTTAATATAGATGCTGATGCCAAAAACACTACCGGCATACAACAGACATTGAGCAAACAACCACAATACACTGTCGTGTATCTGACCCATAGGTTCAGAGCACACAAAGCCAGCCACAGCCAAGGACGCTCCCAGTACAAGCATCCCCACGGCAGTTGAATACTGAATGTTTTCTTTTGTCTCCTTTCTCATTATACAAACAATTTAAGTTCAATCCTTTTTTAATCCTTTAATTACACGTTTTGGATTACCCGATTTTTAAACTAACCTTTATTTTGTATGACAAAAAAAGAGCCTGCCACGGAAATTAATCCGCAACAGGCTCTTGATTTTAAGAGATAGATAACCGGCAATTAATGTCGGTTACCGTGATAGAATCTTATAGCCTCATTGACATATAATGATACCGATTGCTCCTTATCCAATATAGCTGCCACGTCCTCTTCTATCATAACAAGTATTCTTTTTACGCCATTAACCTTCGGTCTTCGGGGCACACCATTGCTGTCCAATATCCTGTATATCGTTTGCTCAGACTTTATATCTGTTTCCTTCATTATCTCCTTGATAGCCATCCCCACTTTGTACAAGGACAATACCCTAGACTCTTGATCTAGGGTAATAGATCGTCTTCTTGCCATAATTAATATGTTTTATAACATTTATAATTTGTTGCTCGTTATTTCAAAAAGTTGCACCTTTGCATCGAACATCAACGATGTTAGTCGCACTTCGGTGCGTGGATTGAAACGACATTAAAAATGTCATTGTGGTTTAAACCACATTTTAATATTTAGGGCAGCGAAGAAATTCGTTGCCCTAACTTTTTATTTATAAAATCTCAATTTTGGTATAGTATGCATTCATCTTTCCAAAGAATGATTCTATTTTTGCTCTCTGATAAGAAGACATTTTGTTATAAATGACATTTTTGTCATCTTCTCTTAAGTAGTATTCCTTTTCACCGTCAGTGAGATTGATAACTATATTAATTGCTCTACCACTGTATGAATCTGTAAATTGAATTTTTGTCTTCATAGTCTTACGCCGCTTATCCGTTGCCGCCGGTTCTATTATTACCTGTTGTTTTATTATCACAATGCAAATATACTACATTGTGATATAACAGCAAAATAAATCACAATATATTTTCTTGTATTGTGTAATATTTAACATTTAAACACAAAATAAAGAACGACCGCCAGCGAAAAGCACAGCAGCCGTTCAATCCACACCCTACTCTCTATCCCATTCTCTCGAGAAGACAATAGCAAAGATATCAATTCTAAAACGAAATACAAAAAGAAAATTATATTAATTAGTTATGAGGAGCCAATTTTGAAACAAAAACCAATCTTCTTAAAAAATTGCCATTAATGCAATATTTTTTACTTGCAAGATAAATGAAGAGAATTAATAGAACGGCAAGACTGGCGAGTTTGTATATTTATTGACATGAAACGAATGTTGTGGAATGGGATCGGAAAAACAAGTATAAAACAGATAGCTTTTATAGGTTTCTACTGCCTGAGATATTTTTCCGGGGATTTTTGAGATTTTATTTGATTTTGTTTTACATTTCTATTTTTAGAATACTTCTGGTTAGCCCTTGTCAGATCCTTGATGATTGTTTCATCAAACACTTCGGAATATATCTCTGTTGTCTTGACTGATGTATGCCCCAAGAGTTTTTGGACGGTGGTTATCGGAACGCCTTGGTGAACCAACAGAGTAGCACAAGTATGACGACTTGTATGGTAGGTAAACTTCTTGCCGATACGCGCCATCCTTCCCAATTTCTGCAACGTTCGGTTGGTATCGGAATTGCAGCCTAATGCAGCCAGTTGTTCGATACTGTCGTACTTCCGCATTATACCCAGTGCCTTTCCGTTAAATAATAGATATAGTGGGATATTAAGTTTCACACCTGTTTTGATGCTATTCATAACTAGCCATTCCTTTCCGTCTATCGTTATCAGATTTTTATACGTAAGCTGTTTAAAATCAGAAAATCTCAGCCCGCAATAGCAGCAAAAGAGAAATGCGTCCAGTATGTGCCGACTGTTGTTCTTCCTGTCCGGCAGTTCAAGGTTCTCCAGCTTCTCCAAGTCTGCGGGCATCAGGAAGTTATGTTCCTTCTTCTCTTTCTTGATCTTAAACTTACGGAAAGGGTATGCCTCCTGTAATATATAGCCTTCGTTTATTGCTTCGTTAACCAAGGTACGAAGTATTCTCATGTGCTTCCCTACCGTATTTACTTTCAATCCTTTGTTGCGCAGAAATGCGTCAAACTCTTTCAAAAACGTATAATTTATATCAGTAAACTCTATCACGTTCCGGTATTCCTTCAAAGTGGCTACCGTGCCCAGCATGTTATCCTTGGTTCCCGGTTTCCTATCTGAATTCTCTATCGTTTGTATCGCAAACTTTAAAAACGACACAACTGGTTTAATTCCCTTTTTTACAGCCTCCTTTAACGTGGAAAGGTTTGATTCAAGCCCTCTTTTCCAGTAGCTAAGTTCTATAGCCTGCAACTCCAGTATTTTTTCGTATAGCATTGCATTAAGCTCATTTGATTGCGGATGGTTGATAACTTGGGCACCATCCTTACTCCAACACTCCGGCTTTAGGTAGATATTTGTTTTAAAATATGATTTCCGCTGGTTAAGATAGGCTTCAATCTGTACTAATGCGGTTCCCTGTCGGTTTAGTTTGTTTTGTCGGTTATAAACCAAACGGTATCTGATCTTCTCTAACATACTCAACTTTTTGTTTTAAAGTTAAAAAAAATCTTCTGTATTTACAAAATAAACCACAAAAAATGCTTCTGGGAGAACTGATTGAGATTGACTCATGCATTAAAGACAAAAAAAGGAAGGTGGTGGATGCTAATGAAACCCCAGTGAATGAATTTATATTCGCATACACTGGCTCTACCAATTTGCCTACAGATTCTGCTTCCGGAGGTCTATTGACATTGGGATTTATGGACGGATCAAGCAGTAGCAAACTTCAGTTTTTTTTCCAACACAATAATGTATTTAAACGTATACAATGGTATAACAGTTGGCAAAATTGGGAAAAAATCAAAACGGAATAAAGTTCTAAAATCAGAGCTGGGAGAACTTTTGGGAAATCCGAAGGGAACAAAATCGTTTTCTTCATGGAGTGAATTTACGGATTTTGTAAATGAAATGCCTATAAAAACAATTCAACCTTTCGTTTCCAATTTCAATGCTTTTGCTGGAGAAGGATTCTACGGTAATGTCGTTCAAGGATTGGTTATAAAACAATTAGAAGATGCTGTTTTCATCTTCGGAATAGCAATAGACGGAACATTAATATTTAGAAAAAGGAATTATCCAGACGTTTCAACTTGGGAAGATCCTAAGATAATAATTCACAGTAATAATTGACATAAAATTTACTTCGTAACCGACCTGGGAGAAGTCCAGCCGTTATGATTTCGTGCGTATTTTCTTTACTCTTATATCGGATGACCCGTCACTAGTTGCGTATAATGTTCTTTCTGTAACTCTGAATGTCAATCCTCCTACAACACCTAATGTTGCGACTGAATAATAGTTAACGACTGCGATACAAGATAGAGTGTCTGATACAGGACCGCATATATAATATGCTCCTGTACCATACGCTATCTGCGTTTCTACACCTGACTCTAAGCTGAAACTTTCATATGTGTCATTAACGAGTTCTCCCAGCTCTCAACTTATGCTATTATTCTGTTGCAATTTGTTGCCAATCCCTTAATGGTTCTGTCGTTTCAATAACCGTTAAATCATCCATGGCTTTTATCTCCATAATGCCAGCTGAATTATCAGGGCATTCCAGCATGATGTCAAAATAATTAGTGCTATTCAACTTTTGATACAGCTTAAATTGGATATCATTTCCACATATCAATTTAAAATGGGAAACTCCATTACGATACCCACTTAATGAAGCTACATAGCAAGACGACATTCCATTTCTTAGCACATATAGTAAGCATATTACAGGTTTATATACATGTAGTCCCTCTTTATATGCTATCTTGTATAATTTGCCTTGAATTAAATCAAAATATGCTGTTCTCCTTGTTAATCCCTTATTAGTATTTGTCGAAAGTGGCAAAAGTTCTCCCAGTTTTGATGCAAGCGACTGCATCGTCATTTGTGCGGCATCTCCGCTACTTTGTAAAACTCTTACATTTGCGGCATCCGTCACTGTCGGAAGTTCATTCTCATACACGTCATTTCCTGTTGCAGCAGCGGCGGCAAATGTTGAAGTTTCAGACAAAGCCATAACCATTCTTGTGGAAACCATATCCACCATTTCATCTACTGTTACATTCTGTTCGTTACCGTCTTTATCCACAGCCTTGAAGCCAACTATATTTTCTAGATTCAAATCACTCATAATATCCAAATTTTATAAAGTTCTAATATAAGTTTTCCACGCTTTTGAAGTGCCGCCAATCGATTTGTACAGCTTCTTCCTGCCACCTTTTATCTTGTACCGGGAAAGGTTGTTCCCGTCATAGTTCACGGGATAATCCGGATTGCCCTCGTTGGCATACGCCTCCATTTCGTATTTTATAGTATAATATGCCGAGCTCGCAGGATGGCAGATAGGGTTTCCCTTGATCCACTCGACAAAATACCGCCAGTAGTATTTTACCCATGAGCCGATAACCTGTGCCTGACGCAGGTGTATGGTTTCGTGCGTCATACTCTCCTTACCCGCATAGGTCTGCATATACCTATCTATGTTCTCCTTGTTCTCGGCACGGTATATCATCCGTCCGCACCACATCATGAAACGGTATCCCTTGAAAGGATAATGCTTCATGGGAAGTAGCTCAGGAGTATCAAAATCACCCGGCTTGCTTGAGAACAGCATCTTGATTAATTGCCATAATTCTTTCATACTACTCCTTCTTTTTATCCAGATAATCATTCAGTGAGTCCGCCAGCAGACCGGGCAGCATGGAGGTGGAGCGTCTTATGATATCCACCTCTTCTTCGTCAATCTCGACACCTTCAGCAGTAGATTTGAATATCTTCTCAGCAAGGAGATGCGCCTTCAAGCCCGCTACGTTCTTATATATCCAGTCACCGAAGGCCTCAGTGATGTTACTGGCTATAAGCTTTTCTTTTTTAATCCCATCATAAATAGGGAATTGTGCAAAATTTATTCTCATACTTTATATTTAAATTATCCGCAATAAAACATAACCCAATAATTACCCATACACTTAATGAAGCCGGATGCAAAATCCAAATCAATATAAGACACCTCCTGTCCTCCGGGAGCAGGCAGGATCCGTCCTCCTGTCAATCTTACTCCGCCGCTCATACGTTTGAAGTATATAGTATGTCCCGGAACATCCGGAGGAAGCGTCACTTCTATATTGTCTCTATTAATAAACATCACATTATCATCGTTGTTGTTCAATGAAGCTTTAACAGAGATATTCCTCCAGTTGCCAACTATGCCACGAAGAGAAACATAGCTGTCATTGTTCGGATGAAGGAAAATGTTACCTCCCTCCACGAATAGAGGAATGCTCGGAGTCTTGATGTGCATTCCGATCATGGCATTTGGACTCTGTATGTCAATTCCAGCATCATACTTAATCCCTTCAATGGTGACAAACTGCGTGTTTCCCCCGATTCTTACGTTTGCAAATATCCTTTCGTTATAAAACTCAATTTGTCCGGCAGACAAATTGAAACCGACGTATTTATTTGTTTCATTTTCATAAAGGATCTTTGAGGACAATACCCCCGAAATGATGGAGAACGGGCCAATACGTCCTTTATCCGCCGTGATTGTTCCTGTAATCTCTGCTAATTTGCATTTAAAATACCCGGTTTCACCGTTGATAAGAAGAGTTTCACCTTTGTCATTAAAAGACTTGAGAACCTTGTCTTTGAACATGAAGCCGGCTACATTCGCACCATCGGCAAACAGGGTGTCAGTAGCGATATTCACAAACTTCTGCATGGCTTCCCAATTGGAATCACCGTTGACAGATGTGGGTGCATCGGTAACGGAAGCACCGTAATTCTTTACAAGGAAATTATAATAAACTCCCCCTATCAGATATATGACCTTATCCCGGTAATCCGCATTCCAGACATAAGTCTGTCCTGATGCGAATACACCTCTGTCACGGGGAAACGCCCCTGTTGCTCCGGTTGCTCCTATGGCACCATCATTAGCTACACCCACCCCTTTTTCAGCGACAAAATTATTATTCCACGCGTTCGCGTCCGATGCGGATTGATAAGCCCGGACGGTAAACTGGGTGTATCCGGCTGTCGCAGGTACGGATATCTGATTGCTTAGGGTAGCACCTACGTGAGCCAGCCAGCTTCCGTTGTATTTGCGTGCAGCAAGATAGAACCTGTTCGTATCGCTCACATTACCGCCTACATTCTGTTTCATGGTAACGACAAACGCTGACGGTGACGGTGTGCCCGTACTGGTAAAGTTTATTGTGCTTACCGGGCTGTCAAGCCAGTAAGAAGCGGACGGTTCGACACCGGAAGTCATTTCCTGCCAGTCGGAGTTGACAGCCTTGTCCGATCTCTTCCCGGAAAGTATGTAACCGCCATCCTTCTTCCTTAGATAACGTCCACCTCTCACACGAAGAAGCGGAAGTGGCGGATTGGATGTTTGAACCTTGCTTAAGTAAGATCCTCCGGCAAACGATACTGTACTGTTTTTCGCATACGGAGTGTTAGCGGACTCCCAATGACCTGCGGCTGTGATGCTCTCACCGTCAGCACCATCCTTACCGTCAGAAAGCATGGGAACAGTTTCAATATCCACTATCTGGTCATTCACGTAAAAGATAAACTTCAATGCCTTCGTGAAGTTTCCGCTTGATATGGCTGTATTGTTGTTTATGCTAGTTTCTGCTCCACCATCTATGCTGTATTTCAATGTACCGTCCGTTGTGGTGGATATCACGCCCCCCACTGACTTTTGCCTGTAACATGACACGGAAGAAACACTGTAGTTCCCGTTCTTGTCCTTGCTTACAGAACTGGCGGAAACGATTATACTGTATAGCACGGCATCTGAACCGTCCGCACCTCCACGGACCCCGGCTACAGTGAATGTCAGATCACGGGAATACTGCTGCCCGTTCTTTGTAGCCCTGATTGTGATCTTCACCGTGTTTGTCGCAGCAAGAGTAGCTCCGGCAGATACCGATATTGTCACCACTCCCGTATTCTTGTCTGTCGCACACAGAAGATTTGTGTCAGGTGTACAGGTGATGCTGTCAAGCGTGAGCTTCTCCGTTCCATACCACATACTGACAGTTGTATTCCAAGTTTGTGAGGATACGACCTTCCCATCTGAAGTAAGGGCTGCATTGACCATCTCGTTATCAAAGTCTGCCATGATGGCATTCTCCCCGTCCTTACTCCAGCGATGCACCACAGCCGGATCACTGAACTCAGACCATACGCCATTTTCCTTAAAACGTGTACAACCCCATTCAACCTGATGGTCTGCGTCCGTACCAAGATAATTATCCGTCCAGCCTTCCGGAACATAACCATCTTTCTGCTGACTGTCCGGCTTTTCAGGAGTGTTATCTATGATATTGCCTCTTGTATATATATACTCATAGCCCTTACCGTCTTTCCCGTCCGATATCATAAGCTGCCATCTTCCGTCCTGATAGATGTAGGTGGCGCGGTCAGTTGTGTTACGGTATGAATCACCATTTTTCGGATTGGCAGGAGCCGTGGCAAATTCACCCAGGAAGGTGATGCTCTCGCCTTTCAGCTCACGCCCGTCAAGCAACATATCCCAATCCTCGTTAACCTCCCAGTCGGCAGGTTTCCCGGCAAGATAGTAACCGCCATCCTTCTTTCTTAAGAAATTGCCGCCTTTGATACGCAATATTCTGAAGGGAGGATTGGAGGTTTCCACCTTGGATATAAAGACACAGTTGGCAAGAGTGACCATTGTATTGGCTTTGTATGGGGTATTGGCGGATTCCCAATGACCACCACCGACTACAGATAGGCCCGGATCACCTTTTTGCCCTTCCGCCACTTGTTTCAGCCATGCCGGATTATCATCTGACGGTTCTGTTGTTGTTCCATTATCATCAACACACAACCACAAAGCCCCGTTATGTGACACCCGGTCATAGTAGGCGTACTTACCTGAAACCCATTCACCCTTGTCCAAGGGTACACGAACTGTCTGTCCGGTGATCTCATCAACTTGAAAGATAAGCCCGGTCATGATGATGTTCTGAAGAACGGCTGAGTAATTGTCCGCATTAATACCGGCTACAGTCATGCCTTTTTTCTTGCCGAACCACGCAGGCATCTGTGCCGGCTCCGGGTCCCAAGTGTTGGCATTGTCAAAGAATGTAATACAGTTGTTTCCGTTGACGGAATCAATAAGTATATAAGTCTGACGTTCCGGGTCCGTAAAGTTACCTGTTTGTGCCAATACCATCTGTTCGGCAGGTTTCCAGTCAGAATGCCCCGGACGGGGAATGACAGTAAACTTCTTGGCTGTATAATCTGCGGCAGTCACCCGGAACTTCATTTCTTCAAAGCCGTTCAGCTTGCCTTCGCTATTTTTAGTCACAAAATAGGTGGTAAGGATGTCATCAACAAACTGGCTCAATCCGTCCGCATCCGTCAGATCGGGAGTGATGGTGTAGGTTCCATCGCCGTTATCCACGTATGACAATACGGTACAACCACCACCGGGGGAGTTTACCATACGTCCTTTGAAATAGGTTGTACGGTTATAGGCTATTTCAGGTACAAACAAACGCTTACGAAATACACCGCTTTCCATTTCAAGATTACCCTTTTCGTCTATGTATCCACCTAATACGCCGGTAACGAAATCACCGAACTTGGCATATTTCTTAATCAAGACTCCGCCCAGTAAGGATAACAAGTACTTAGTGGAATCCGCCACGTCCTTCCGCAAGAATATCTCTTTCAGTTTCTCCGCACTGTTCTCTATCTCAGTCATTACACGTAATGCGCTCATCACGTCTTCATCGGTGTAGGTAACATCCGTGTCACCCTGCTTCACAATGCGGTCTACCAAATTCCCGGCTATTTTCAGACCTTTGAGAAAATTGATTATGCCTTGCGCATCATCATCGTTCAATGCGGATAAGAACCAGTTCTGTACAGGTGTGTCCTCATCCAGCGTATATGCGGAATTGGCATGATCGGCATTGGTGACATCACCGCCGCCACCGCCACCCTGTATAATAGTCACAGAGCGGGGAACATACTTCCCATCACGCTCCCTCGGTACTACCCTACTTATGATTCTTATATCTGACTTTATCGCCATTCTCTATCATTGATAATGTTACTGTATTCTGCTCGTAATCCCATACACCGCTTAATAACAAGAATTTCTTACTAACCATAGAATTGTCATACAAAACTGTGAAAGGATGAATGAGATCACTGTTTTTTAATACCTGAGTTAACTTGATTTTGGTTACCCGGTATCGGTTAATTATACGCCTGATCAACGCTTCTTCGGGGCGTACAAGCGTACCTTCTATTGCCGAATACAAGTTGTTTGTTAAAAAATTGCCATTTAAAAGAGCTTTGCTATATGTTGCCCCGTCTTCATTATAACTACTTATGCCAAATTCTATCTCGTCAAGTTCGGACATAAATTTTTCATTGACTACATTCTCGTATACACGATCCCCGTTCTCACCTTCATCCGTAACTCCGTCTTTTTTCTTATAGGCAACTCTTAGATTTTCTATATCAACTACTTTTATATATTTATCATTCTGATATGGGTAATCCGTACCATACAGGATTAATTCAAATTTCCCCGTCAGTGGCACAGAATCTGGGAACTCAATCACATATCCCGTAAGCCCCTCATACGGCATATCTGCCTTTTTCGTTGCACGCAGTTTGGTTCGTTCCACTTCCTCACCCACCTCTCCTATACCTATCGTAAATGTGGTTTCGCTATTTTGCCATTTATTTCCATTCCAGTAATGATCGCCAATACGTAATTTAAACCGTAACACATGATCTTCCGTGATTGTCACCTTATTAGGCTCTGCGTAATTCGTTGTAAATAAAATATCGGCTGAAATTCCTATCGCTGCATCCTTATAGACAGCTGTCACTCCTCCCACTCTTAATATAGGATTTCCTACAGCCGTACTAATTATCCTATACCTCAATAAAGACCTCCATGTGTAATTCTCCGAAATTATTGTATACAACGGAGTTAATCCATCCCATCCCTTAAAATCTATATCAGCCTCCCCGACTCTGTATGCGGTCATACCGCCAGTCATATTATAATTTAAATTAGCACCCATTACAGGGATGGCATCTTGTGAAATCTCTCCATTATCACCATATGCTATTGATTCCCATCGTTCTAATGTCAACCCTTGCACATTCTCCACCTTATAGTATTTGTTATCATTCCTCTTATCCGTCAAGTTTGTGAAGCTCCCATACATATCACTCACATCAAATCCCTCATCATCCACCAATTCATCAAAAACATTATTTATTGCCTTAACGGTAACCTTATTATATCCGGGGAGCACATCTATTGTATGATCACTGCCGCCAAAGCCGATATCCTGAAGCAATACAGTGTTTGGAGTAACCATCTCATAAGTGACAAGATCCTCGCCATATGAGAAGTATTCCCCTTTCCAATCTGCATCAACAAAATACAGGCTACCTTCATAATCGTATAAGGTCCAATTAAAAAAACGACAAAAATACTCCAGTACCTCGTCCAACATCATCCCTTCTGAGGTGAAGTTTTCTTCTGCGAGAGTTATCTCATCGAATATGTTTTTCTTTGTCGAATAATTCACTTCTGACGATCCATAGACATAAGGTATATATATCTTTTCATATCCCCCATTAGCTGATCTTATAATGTACCTTAAGAGGTTTATCGCCGTTATAAATCCATTCTCTGTCTGTTTCTCATATTGTATATTCTCAAGCGTTCCTATTGCGCTTATGCAATCAATACTGATATTATCCGGTGTAGGCTTATAAGGTTGTGTAAATTGCTCCGGAACAATATACCCCGTCCACATTAACTTGTCACCCTTGAACAGCTTAACCGGTGCATACTGGTTGTTAATGCTAAACAGGTCTAGAAGTAAATCACTACCAAGAAGGGTCAATGTTGCCGTAGAACTTCTTATCGGCTCATATACAAAGTTCTCATCGTTCCCCTCTACGACAAATGCGCTTCTTGCGCCCAGTAATTCCGTCACCTGTCCCACATAGCCATCAATATAGACCTTTACATCATAGGCTGTGTTTCTGTAATTTTTAAAATGTATGTTATATCTCTGCCCCATATCACCACTTTATATTGTTAGCCTTCATGTAATTCCTTATTGTTATATACATAGCCTTACCGCTTACCCGTGCCTCACCGTCTACCGTTATGTGATTGGATCCACCACCATTATTAATCATATTGAACAGCTTACCTTGCTGGGACTGGTTCAATATCATCTCGCCACTGTTAACCCGTGCTATCATGTGATCACCGAAAAATGATGATCCTCCCACTATACCACCTGTTGCATATTTGGGAATATTGGCTAAAGCAGCCAAAACCGAAGCTATGGCGGCTACAGCCAAAGCCGCACCAACGAACGGAATGGAAGCCACAGACGAAGCGGCACCGGTTACGGCTGCTTCTGTATTAGCCACAGATTCTTCCTTTTTCTTTGCATTAAGAGCATCAATAGCCGGAATCGCGGCAGCCACAGAGTTCATTAAGTTTCCAAAATAAGATAGGATAGAACCGGCGGCACCATCAGCCATTGAAGACATGCTACCAAATGCGTTACCTATGGCACTTAACGAATCTGCGAAATCTTCGTTTGACTTTATATCATCTCTTGTAATCGGACTAATCTTTTGAGGCATTTTTTCGAACATCTTAGCATAACTTAATAAGCTTCCTCTTCCTTCACCTTCGTTTACAAACTCAGGAGCATTGGGGAATCTTGCCTGAAACTCTATTGTTATTTTTCTTTTTTTTAATTCATCCAAAGTCTTTGCGGCAGCTTGTCTAGCCTCATCACTAGCGGCATTAGCATACTTCTTTTGTGCCTCATTAATTTTTTTATCAAGTTCAGCCAATGAGCCAATAGGGCTTTCTGCTTCTTTTAATGGTTTTTGTATAGTTCCATTTATATTTAGTTCTTTTTGCTTTGCGGCAATAACTACCATTTCTTCACGTTGTGCCTTTATATTATCGTAAATAGCCTGTCTTTCCGTATACTCTTTTTGGGAGATTTCCAGTAATTTTCTCGCCTCTCCTACGGCCTCAGCTTCTTTTTTTGCATACCCATTTACATTAAGCAGCTTTGCTCTCTCGTATTCAGCTTGCCTTCTACTTAAAGCCTCCAATCTCACCTGGTAGCTATTAGCTTCTGGATATAATTCATTAGCCCTTTTCAGCTCTTCACTTAAAGCCTGCTCCATAGTCATTCCTCCAGCTACAGACTTATTAATACGCTGATTGCTCTCTAAAACAACCGAAGGAACATTTTCACTACTACGCATTTTCCTTAGCTGTTCTTCGGTCATAAACCATTCTTTAGCCTTAGTAATAAGGTTTGTAAACATATCAATTGAAGTTTTTAATATGCCATTAGAATTATTTACCGTCAAGATTAACCCTTCCCATGCTGATTGCAATCCCTTCACAGAGCCTGCTACATTATCATTATTTATCCTTTGCTGCTCAAACGCCGTATTAGTATCCGTTATCGCTCCAGTCAATTCTACAAACTTATCTTTTTCAGAAACAAGTGCCAAAGCAGCCGTTACGCTCTCTTTACCAAACATTTTCGTCATTTCCGTAGCGTTCATATGTTTTGCTGCAAGGTTTTCCACAGCTTGTGATAACCCGACCACGGAAGGACGTAAATTCTTGTCCGCACTACTTTCCAAAGTAAGGAATATATTACGCAGATTAGTTCCCGCACTGCCGGCATCCGTTATTTTAGGAGCAATAGCCTCTATCGCGGCTACCAATTCATTGAATTGTACACCTACAGAAGATGCAGCACCACCGGCATTCTCTATAGCCTTGTTCAGATATGGGATATCAGCAGAGCCTTGTTGAGATGCTGCCGCTAAAATATTGATATATTCAGCAGCATGACTTGAGGAAGCCCCCATCTGATTTAAAGAACCAGCTAATGCCTTGGCAGCTTCCGGCACATCTATTTCTGCGGCCTCGGCAAGAACTATAGCACTTTCGGTTACTTGTACCAAAGCTTCTTTATTTTGCAATAAAGATGGGATCTGAGACCCCATCAGCTTAAAAGCATCTACCACCTGAGATGCAGTCTGCGTGGTGGTACTGCCCAAACGGATAGCCTCATCCTTAAAATACGAAAGCTCCTGCGTTGTCACACCTGTTAAGGATTTCAAAGAAGATAACGACTTTTCAAACTCCATAGAAGTCCTTACCACATCCCCAATGGCTACCGATATACCAGCGAAAGCAGCAAAACCACTTAGAGCAGGTCCTATCTTGCCGGCCATACTTGTTATGCTTTTTTCAAAGTTCCCTATCTCACCTTTCGCCCTTTTGATGTTCTTATCAAAATCTGCGGTGTTAAACAACAATCTTACAATCGCATTACTTGCCATATTCCATATTTTTTGCCCGTTCTCTCAATTCTTTCAGCTCATTCTCATCTATCTCTATCGGTTCCCGTTCCTCATCCCACGGGAATGGGAACACTGCTTCAGGTGTGAGGCTCTCCGTAGAATTAACCTGTGCGATAGTATACATCATCATTCTTGTGCGCTCCCATGCCTCCTGCTCCTTCCGGTTCATCCCCCTTATAAATGCAGCACACTCGTTAAAAGTCATACTGTCAAAGAAGTAATCAGGTGATATCCCTCCACGACCGACAACTTCTTCATACAACCTTATCACACTTACTTCTTCGTTCTCTTTCCCATCGCTTTTTTTTTATCATCTTTCCCGATAATCACACTGATTCTCTTGTTCTCTTCCTCTAAAACAGCTAGAAATGTTTCGAAAATAGACGGATCGGAATCACATGCGTCTATCACATCATCAAATGTTAACGGAAAATCCTTGTTATTTGCCATCAGCATGGCACATAACAGAATATAACTGTTAACCATCCTGTCGCCGGAATAGGGATTTCCGGTAATTTCCTCATATATAAATAAGGCGCGCAGAGTATACCTTAATGTATACTCCACGCCATTAATTTTTACTGTCCTCATACCATCAACCATTACCTGTTGCCTTTTCAAGTTTTCCTTGTCCCTTAAACTGCGCAGTCATTGTAGAATTGCTGCCTTTCGCGTCTGTGCGGTCAAGAGATGTTATAAGAGCCTTCCCCTTATAGTATATCTGCTGGGCCTTGGTTGCCGGGGATGCCCACCCATCTTCCGGAATACCATCATTGGTCAGATTAGCAGGAACACCCAATATAATATCAACAGGCTCACCGGCAATAAATGTGTCATAAAGAGAATCAAAGCTCTCTATGTTCTTATCAGCACTTACCAATGCCTCCGTAGACGCTTCCCACCCCATCTTCGTGACTATTGACTCATCCCACATACCATCGTCCTTACTGGCAGCATCTCCAGTTTCCGCAGTAAGCGTTAACTTATGGCTGGTTGCCAAGGCTGTAGCCTTGCCGCCAATAAAGATCATAAAATCCTTCCCGTTCAAAGGTTTTGCTTTTGACATAATCTATATAATTTAAAAATTAAACAATTCGTAAAAAGGATTCGATTCTCACGGCTGTATCAGCGACCCCAATCCGAATGGGATCATCTGATAATCTTGAATATTTCCCATATCAAAAATCCATTGTTTTAAAATTAAACGAAAGGGTTATAGTGAAGGCATCTATATCCATCAAGTAATCTTCAACACATGATACCAAAGCACTATCTATGACCTCAAACTGATCATACCGGGCTGTCTTCCCTTCAATAGAGTAACGCACCTCATTAGCCATATTCACAGCAACTTCATACGTCTTTGACACAACTACCAAAGTAGTGGATACATTATCCGCACAAGATCCATCTTTGGTCTCGTCCGGACCATCCAAAGAACTCGTAAAATTGATGAACGGATACTCCGGCGCCCCCACAGGGATAACAACCGGATATATCCTGTTCCCCACCGCTTCCGTAACAGCCTTATTAGACTGTAGAGAGCTAATAATATGCTTGCTTATAAATAAACTCATCTTCCTTCACTTACTTCTTGTATTATTCTTGCAATCCGTTCCGACAATACAAGGCTGGCTCTAGCCATGCCGGATTCCGCTGCCGGCTGGAAAAAATTACTTGCAGACAAAGAGCCGCGATATGCCGATTTTTTCATTCCCTGACGTCTAACTTTCGTATACCTGTCTTCTGTCCCTGAATTTATAAACCGAAGGATAAAAGCCCTGTCCGCACCTCTATAGCCTCTAGACCTCTTCGTTTCCGGGCTTACATATCTACGTCTTCTTATGCCCGACACACCGCCGTTCGGTTTTTTATATAATGCCAGCCTTTTTGCATCTCCCCTATCAAGTATGTTAAGCATACCGCCGTTCCCGTCACGGTAAACAACCATCTTTACAGCCATGTACGCTCTTCCGGGATCTTTACCCATTGCGGCTTTTGCTGCATTACGCACATACTTCCGCTCCGGTGTTAATGCCCTTCGTACCTCTTTTTTTATCTCGTTTTTTTTGATTTCCTTGGACTTACGCATCCTTTCAAGCATGGCAATAACTTCGTCTCCCTCATAGACAAATGACACCCCTTTTATCTGCTTCCCCCGATTGTTCTCAAGGATTTTTTTCATTATTCCCATAACTTCGTATTTTTATCCCGGAGCCGTAGCCCCGGGTAAATAAATCAAGACCCTTCGGCAGGTAACTCTCCCAGCGTAAACGCCTCAGGACGCAATGTGGTAAACGCCCAATCCCCATTAAGGGTCAAGCGAACAACATCTGATGTGTCTTCCGAATAAGGATTGATTATAAAACGCTGTTCACCGAATTGCCCGATAGGCTCATATCCCCATGAGCCAAAACCAATATAGGTCTTATCATCTGTATTAATATAATTCGTACAGAAAACCGGAATACCAGCAATGGTATTATTTTCGATAATATATCTTCCCGTGTTACCCGGATTTGTCGGTCCTTCATATCCTCGATCGGTAGTTTCCAATACCGCCTTTGTGTATTCATCCATCACATAAGCCATGTAACTTCCCTCAATACCTTTCATCAATGGCAATGCTCGCATCAATACCAATTCCTTAAATGTCGGTGTCGAGTTGGCAAACTTGATAAAACGGGTCTTTTTCTTTTCAGCCATAGTTTTTAACTCAGCGATAGTCTTTGGGGTGCCCGGACTTCCTCCCGGGAACGCGATTTCAGAAAAAGGTCCTACTAACTTATGCGTCTGTTTCCCAGTTGTAAACATCAGCTTATTCAGAGTCCGTGTTACAGCCATCGGTATCTGCTGCTTAACGACATCGTATGCTACCCCCTCGGTCTGGTTGATTGTCTGACTTGTAATCTTGATGGTAACACCCACTCTCTGAGGATTGGGTACAATCTTACCGATCTCGATTTTTTTGTCGGTCAAAGCTACAGCCTCCCCGGCTACCTCTGCTTCAACTGCCGAAACTGTCGGCCAACAATAATCACCCGCCAAACCTGTGCGTAACGGTAATCCAAGCTTAGAAATGATAAGACCTTCTTCCAAAGCAGGGATAATGTCATTAATAGTAAGAGGGATCATCGGCTGCGCTCCCGTACTGATCATTCCTGTAAACTCACGCTTAAGCGGATAGGAACTTCTAGAATTGATATGCTCGCGCATAAACGCATCAAACGCAAGCTCACGGGCGGTGACTTCCACATATCCGCTCTTGTCAGCACACGCTATGCGCACATCCAAAGCATTCATCTCGCGTTTCAGACACTCGATCTCGTCATTCTCAGTATCGGTAAACGCACGTTTGTTTTCCGATTCAGCCAAATCTACAATCTCGTTAAGACGTACCTTGATTTCCTCTCGTCTGGTAATGTACTGTTGTACACTCACTTTCTTTCCTTTATTCATAAACAAAATGATTAAAAAATTTTCTTATTCGCTATCTTTCTCAATTCCGCATATGCGGTTTCATTTTTCTCAATTGTTTCCCGTTTCTTCTGATCTGGGTGCAACACAATACCGAAAGCCTCCACTTCCCGAGCTGTGACGCTGGTCTGCACATATGCCGGATCAGAAGCTATAGTCATTTCAAAAACCTCGTCAATACGGGTAACGTGTCGTAACAGCACACCATCATCATCCTTGGTATACCCGACCGAAGAACTCTCATCGCTCCAGTATGTGAAGGAAGAACCGGCTAAATCCCCTCTCTTTACCAACTCTAATGCGGTAGTTCCATCCTGAGTCGCTGGAGCTGTAAATCTATATCTTACACCCGTTTCATCCACAGAAAGCGAAAGCGATCCTTCACCCCTGTTCCAACGAGCCAGCAACCTCTCGCGGTTATGCCACAATGTCATCTTTATATCCATCCGCTTCAACTCGTCTTCCGTAATGGCTCCCGGCTCTATAATCTCACGGTAGTTATCCCAATAGTCCACAAGCATACGACTCTCAACGCCAAATACAATCGCATAGCCCTCGATTACCCGGCTATCACTCCCGTCCTCCGCCTCGCGGATCTTTGGCTGGAACTGGTCACCGGTCATGTATCTTACCTCTCTCTTCTTGGAATTATCCATATTTTTTTCTATTTATTTACAACTTTCAAACGCCCCTTTAGGAAACGCCCTTTTTATATCCTATAAATACCTGTTTTCGGCTTACCCGAAACCGCTTCCCTCATCCAATATGGAAGCCGTGATAGTAATACTCCCATCTCTCTTGGATCGGTTACACGAATCTATTCTGTATGTTTTCCCATCCCATACCAGCCGACAACGATCAGTAACCACGGACATATAGCGCATCGTTACAACTACCGAACTGTTCATCCACGCTTCACCGGCAGTCAGAGCACGAGCGCCCCTTTGAAACTGCACATTAGCCCATACGGTAACCGCTTTCCGATATTGGATCACTTGTTCATTCATGCTACCACGGCTTATTTCCGGGGTCATAATATCCACTCTTTCCGTTAATGCCCCTGCTGATATCATGATTCACTTCTGTTTGATAATTTCACATAAGGCTTTACAAGCATCGATATGGTGAAAGGAACCATATTCTGGGTTACGGATGAAACCGGCTCCCTGTTCCGGAACAAATGGGCTACAAGTAGCAACATAGCCGATTCCAAGGCTTCGGGAAATCCTTTTCCATGAGCGTCCTCCCATGCCTCCAACTCTTCGAATGTGCGGTTTGTCATATCTATAATCACACTCTCACACGCCATGCCCCATGTATGCAACAACTCCAACTCTTCATCCTGCACATCCCTTATCTGCGCTTTCATTTTTTCAAGCGTCAGCACACGCAATTCCCTATTCATCGTCTTCTCCTTCCTTGTTATCATTTATTTTTGTAGAGCTTGTAACTGTTTCCCCAGACATTTTGGGGCTTCCCAATACTGCAAGGTTTGTGCTTATGTACACATCATCCCCCTTGTCCACCGGCGGACGATCGTCATCCCTACGTATGTCATTAACGGTTGCTTGGCCCGTTTCCAGACGTGTCTTTTGCCATCTGCTCTTGCTGTCAACGTCAAGGGCGTACAATGCGGACAAGTCGAATGTGTACTTGTAATCCATATAGGTATTCTCATCAAGTAATTTGGCGGCAAATTCACGCTCTATCTCGGTAATTATGGGCTGCAAAGCCTCAACATAAAAGGCTACATTGGACATCTCTACACTCTTGTAGTTGGCATTGGAATCGTCCATAAGCTTACTCGGTGGTATATTGAAGAACCGGGCAATCTCACGGATATTAAACTTTCTGCTTTCCAAAAACTGCATGTCAGCCGATGACATGCTTATAGGGGTAAGCTTTCCGTCACCGTATACAGCCAGTATATCCCCTCCACGGTTCAACGTGTCCTGAATATCCATTCCCATATTCTTCAACTGCTCGTCCTGATACTTTCCGTAGCCTTGGACAGTTGTGTTGTCTTGAAGAATAGCCTTGAAACGTCCGCCTGTGGCAAATCGTTTCAACGTTTCACCATCCGATGTGGCAGTAATACTAAGACACTGCTTGGCGTATGCTATGGTAGACATTCCCCAATATCCTCCGTCAAGACACATGTTCTTAAAATGGAGTATATCTTTCGGACCTACAGTCACACTTATCCCGTTGGTTATATCATCAATCTTATATTGATTAGCATATACATCGTAAGTTACCGAGCCGGGGGAACACAATATGAAAGATACGATCTCGTGGAACGAATTACGTACAGGGTAGATAAAGGCATTCCCTTGCAAAAGCAACTGGGCTACCGTATACTTCATCATAGTATATGAATTCATCCGATCATTGGGACGTGCCCCGAGCAGATAGTTTATCCTCTTCCCATCCTTCGTGTCGCTCAGTTTGAAATAGTTTTTCGCCCTGTCCTTACGCTTGTATTGGATGGTTAACGTAGCGGCAGAACTTGAAAGTAGATTCACAGCACGATATACTGCGGCTATATTCAATGCAGCCCATGGGGAATTCACATAAGCTATGTTCTCCCGATAATCTCCACCTGTAGACTTCGCTTTCCCATAATCTTCGTGCGCTTCCTCATCCGTCTTCTCCGAACCACTGTCTATGAATGACGGCAATGGTGCCGATTCTCTTTTGAAAAATCTGAAAAAATTGTCCATATATCAAGTTATAACTTCTATATATCGGACAATATGCTGTTTATGGTTACCTCTGTTCCGTATTACTGTAAAGCCAAAATGTCATCAAGGAGGCTATCGCACCGTCAATCTTAAGATTTTCCTTCCTTTTCAACGGTTTCTTATTACACATCTTATCTTCATCTATATAGCAGTTTCCAAAGTTCCAGAATAGGATAGGATTATAAGCAAAAACAAGATGAGCCGGACGGCTCTTTGCCGCCAGCTCCAGCGATTCTACCGGTGATGTGAACGCCCCGTAGGTCTGGGGAACAGCACGTAGTATCTTGTCCGGGTTCTTCCCGTGCCCCAAAAGTCCCGCTGCAAGCGCGTTGCGTATCTCGCTTGCCTTGTAAGCATCATAGCCTATCCGGCATATAAACAAATTACGGTCACGCCTTAATATGTCGTTTATAATCATGTCCATATCTATGACAGCACCGGGGCAGACCTTCAACCAGCCGCCATCTACCCACATCCTATAAAGCTCACGGTTCGGGTGGGTTTCTATTGTTTCTTCCGGTATATAGCTATCCATGAACAGATAGAATTTTTTATCTTCCTTATTATAAATATTGTAAACCACGGCGGAAAGGTCATCAGAAACAGACAAGTCAAAAGCCACCATAGCAGACGGTCTTCCCTTCACCTGTTCCAAATTGATGTTCATGGACAAGGAATGGGCGAAATTCTGTGTTATCCACGGTTTTACGGAGCCTGCAACGAAGACATTAAGTAACTTGGTTTTAAATTCTATCATAGCCTCAACGTTGCGTATCGCCTTGTTCCACATCTGGCGGTAATAACCCTCCTGTACCGTTATGCCAATATGCGGATTACATTTCTTCCACAGCTCCGGAGTACTCATGTGCTCATCGTCAAGCTCCCATTCATCCGGCATAAACAATGACGCGAATTGCGTATCATCGTCATATTCTCCTAAAAGGACTTTCTTCGCATTTTCCAGCTCTATAGCGAAAGGTCCGTCAGGTACGCGGCTTGCAGTAGTTATAATCACTGTCAGAGGCTCCCTTCTCATACCCATAGAAGACACCATAACTTGCATAAGTTCCGCACCCTCCGAGTGATCCTTCACATATCTCGCCTGCGCATATTCGTCAAAAATAAAAAGAGATGCGTTAAGACCGTCCTTTGCATCACCGCCTCCCGACAGACACTCCACAAATGATTCTTTCCCGTATGTGTTGGTAGGCCTCCACCCCAGCCATTCACGGTTTGTCTTAAAACTGCGTCTATCCGGATCCAATTGATTAATAATACCCTTTATCTCATTAAAACAGATCTTAGCCTGCCGCCCTGAATTCGCGCCCGTGTATGCCTGCGCGTTCGCATCCCCAAAAAGCAGGTCATTAACAGCAAGAGAAGCCGTAGAGGTGGTTTTTGAAAACTTTCTCGGAACGAACAGAATAGCCTCCCTTACCAGCCGCCTCAACTCCATCACACGCCCGTTGACGACCTTTGTTCCCTTCTTCCTTTCCGTTATATCTTCCACGCTGCCTATATCTTCCCATCTGTAAAACCCCAGTATAGAGGCAAACTGGAAATACTGCACGGGGGTTAGCTTATAACTACGGCGTCCGTTTATCCCCGAAAATTTAAGGCTCTCATATAAGGCTACAAACACTTTCACTCTTTTTTTCTGAAACGTGTAAGTGTCCATCAGACGGAGGAATTTCAGCACAGAAAGGACCTCGTACAGGTTATGTCCCTCCGGGCAGGACTGCACGCCATATATATAAGAAAAGAGCCGACCGTCTATTTTCCTTAGATTATACCTATCCAAGTCAACAGATGCCAGCCTATCCGTATATCCTTTTTTCAGTGCTTTTTTCTCCTCCCATTCATTCATCATTCGTCCTCTCCGTCATTCACATTATTGATATTCTCCATTAGTTTATCCAGCGGACTGGGACCGCGACTTCCGCCATCATCAGGCTTGGTCATTTCCATATTCATTTTCAATCCTTTCAATAGTTTCATCAAAGGCGAAGCCTGTTCGAACGGAACTCTTGCCAAAGGGGCAATTCGCTTTCTTACATGTCCCTCCCGGCTCTTCTCTTCATACACGATATTATATCCATCATCCAAAACCTCCTCCGTGATTTTTTTAAACAACAGATACAGACGGGAAAATATATCAATCTGACAGTTCAACTCCTTGGAATACTTATTGACATCTTTCAATGTTTTTATAATCGTATCCCTCTGATTTTTTATTTTTTTGCTGACCGCCCGTTGTTCCTCGCTTTTTTTCTTCATTGTGTTAAATATTTTAATATTACCTATTTTTACAATATTGTTGTTATTCCGAGTAATCCCAAAGTGTCACCCCCAAATCCAAATTTTCAAAACTAAAATCTGTGATGCCCGGTGGGAGTGGGTTTGAGTAATCCGGGTGGTCTTAAAAAAAATCCCCCCCCGTATTATAAGATAAACCTTTCCTTAAACCGGGATAATGAACGGTTCGCATTCTCTTTCACCTTAACTCTGCTATGTGACTTCATTCCTTCATGAATCAAAGAATGGCAGTCATGACATAATGACTGTAGGTTATCCACATCAAACATGAGAGCTCTCATTTCAGTGACTGTCTTGGCTGACTCACACGGTATAACATGGTGAACCTCTGTCGCTGCCATTATCACTCCATTTTGCTTGCAAGCTTCACATAACGGTGACTGTTCAAGTTTTCTTCTTCTTGTTTTTCTCCATGCCATGGAGCTGATCATCTTCCTGTAATTATAATCCCTGCTCATTTTCTACTTTTTTGTTTCTTGTTATAACCGGGACCATTCCGTATTTATTCTGCCCCATAAAACCACTAACCTCCGTAGATACATCATTATGTATACCATCCGATGATACAGGAGACATATCAAGTAACTCCTTGATGATATTATCATAACCGTTGACTCCTATATTACGTCCGATTACAAGTAATCGTTGTGCTAAATTCGGATATAAATACCGAAATACTTCCTCTAATACCTGCTCTTTTTTAGAGGAATGGTGCATTCCTTCCCCATTTTCCGTTATACAGCTTGATACATATCTCCTTCTGTTGGTAACTCTATATATGAATACTGATGCCACTCTTTTAATATCATCATATGCCGACGGTTTAACAGTATTTACCCTGTCCTTCACAGCTCTAAGCCGCTGGAATATATCCATAAGTTCAGTTTCATTAGTATTAACTCCATTATATTCTGTTTCGCAATCGGCCTTTTCGATAAATGCTGACAGCAGATATTGCATCACCTCATATCTGCTGTTAAACTTATATTCCTTCACAATTTTATCCAATTTATCAGCAGCCTCCACACTTATCTTTGCCTGCACCATCACATGTTTCAATCTAGACTTATCCCTCATGATTCACCTCCTTTAATCTTTTAATTAGTTCATGCAGCACTCCATATATTATTATTCCGCTATTTACTTCCATAATCAATCTCCTTTTTCTTTTGGCTCATAAGTTACAATACTATTAATACTTCTTTTACCAAAAATTTCATAAGTCAACGTTCCTCCATAAAACTCTATAGTATCTCCCTTAATAGTAATGACCATTCCACCTTTTAATCTATGTTCCATATTATCTTCACAAGACAACATCATGGTTGTCATAAGTATAATTAATATAAACCTCATTATTCAATCTCCTTTCTCTTTAATTCGTTCAAGTACATCCTTGTTGGCTTCGAGTATTCCTTCAAAAGAAGGGATAGGCATCCACATGTCACACTCGTAGTCGTTCCAATCCTCAAATTCAAATCCTCCGTCTGTCGCAACGTATGGCGATCTCCCAGGTGAAACAACGATATAGCCACTAACAATCGCTCCATTTGATACCATTCTGCAAAGGACAAGCTTATTTGGCTCAGGCAACCGTTCCTTAACACTTATCCAAGGAGATTGCTTGGATTGCCATTCGGCACCTTGAACGAAATTAATCTCTCCAAACTTTGCCAAATCTTTACCGCTCAAAGTTCTGTCAACTGTCCTATGATTAAATAGGATATTTTCACTTGCCGCTTCTTCTACTGTCTGTTTCATATCTTATCTGTTTTGAGCCATACGGCAGACATTCAACCGCCGTATGACAATGCGCTTATTCAACTATCACCCAATCGTTAGCAAGCATATCCGTCTGTGATGCAAGCCAACCATTTACAACGGTGTCATCGGCAGCTTTCATACATAAGTATGCAGTAAACTTGATTCTATCAGTTTCCGAATCTCCATAATTGTTGACAACCCATCTTTTGAATGATTCGGGAAGTGATTTAACCTGATTCACAATCATGTTAGTCGGCAGACTATCTTCAGGTCGCATAAATATAAACATTCCCTTACCATTCCATCCTTTACGAGCAACAAGATGTCCCCGTTTAAGTGATTCCAGTGCCTGCCCAAATGTTCCTGTTTCTTCTCCCAATAATTCACCTTTCATTGCTCCAAGAACATAAGCTGTTTGAATAAGCCCTTCACACTCTTTTGCTTCTTTGTTACGCGATACTACACTTGCTGCATATTCGGCAGCCTTTTCATCTAATGTTTTCATTTTAATAAATATTTTTGATTAAACATTGAATCCGCTTCCTGAAACTGCTTCGTGAAGCGATTCTCTTTATATTTTCTCGGCGAAGCACATCCCACTATTAAAGCGAGAATAGCACATATTAAAAGTATTTTCTTCATTCCTTATTGATTTTGAATTATTTTTTTATAACTACCGCCATTGTACTAATAGAAGTGCCACTCTCTTTAAACTCGCCTGCGCTGATTTCAAACACTTCTCCATGTACTTCTTTCAGCCAGTTGCGGAAATCAATACATCTCTTTTCCGAAGCGAATTTCCAGTGTTGGCTGGTTATTGCTGCAAGCGTGCCGCCTTCTTCCAATCGATCATACATAAGCCTGACATGCTCTATATCCTGATTGCCGGTAAACGGAGGATTTGCAATAATCTTAGTGTAACTACCTACACTGTCTTTGGTAAAGTCTTCATCAAGCAATATTACGTTGCTAAGGGTATGAAGAAATTCTCTGTTTTCCGGCATCAGCTCATAACATTCAACCATTACAGAAGGACAAGCCCGGTGGATTGCTTTTATAAGCGCGCCACGCCCGGCACTCGGCTCCAGTACCGTATCATCCTCATGTATCCCTCCGGCAAGCATAACCAGCCAGTCGGCAACATCAGCCGGAGTTTCAAAAAACTGGTAATCCTGCTGTAGGTTGCACCGTTTACCCTCTTTCAGCATGGAAAACACACGCTCCGGATTAAACTGGAATGTGAACCCCTGTATCTTCCCACCTTGCCATGAGCCGCCGGCTTCTTCTATCCACTTTTTTGCTTCGGCATAAGATTTTTTACTGAATTGAACTTGAGGAAGTTTGAGGATATTGTTCTCAAGAGTACAATGTTTCAGTATTTCTTCCACATTCCATTTTTTGCCTTCGTCAGCCTGTTTATTCTTTTCCCCAACCGGGGCGTCAGGTGCTAACAGTGAAGATATTTTTTTAACAACTATGTTGCTTGCGTCCATGAAGGCACTGACGCAAGATATCGCTTCTATCAAAAAATCAGTGTCAACACACCCGGTATCGTCATAGATGTCTATCCCTTCGGTCATGGATGACAGTTCATTGAGCTGCGCAACACTACCATGTAACGTTTCGATTAAAATCTTTTTTTTGTTCGTCATAACTTTTCTGCAAATAAATTCTAGTTGTGTCTACACTCCCATGGCCTAAAAGGTCAGCGAGTTGAATTACATCTTTGTTTTTTTTAAGGAACATCTTAGCGAAAAAATGGCGAAAGGCGTGTGCGTGCATCTTCTTTGAATCGATGCCGCAATGTTTTCCCCATGCTTTCAAATGCTGAGAAAAGCCACGCTGTGTGATCGGGCCGAATCTCCCTACCGCAAAAATCCCGGTTTTACCATGTTCCTTAGCGTAAACCTTCGCTTCCTGCTGTAATTGCTTTTGGAAGAAAAAACGTCTGTACTTGTTACCTTTACCTTTCAATGTAACCTCACCACTAATTATATCCTCCCATGTAAATCGTTGAAATTCCGACAGACGGGCGCCCGTTGTACCCAATACCTTAATAAAGAAATAGTAATCCTTATTATTTTTTTTCTTGAGATATTCCAACAGCCGGTTATATTCCTCTTCGGTCGGCACATTGTTCACATCAAGCTTGCGCTTTATTTTGGGACGATTCAGCTCTATAGGCTTCTTCATCCATCTAGAAAATCTTTCTATTGCTGTAACCCGCAAACGGATGGTAGCGGGAGATAATTTTTCTTCTTCAAGACTTTTTATAAACCTCCTGCAATTATCCATGTTTACCTCATTGGCATACTCGAAAAACTTCTTCATTGATGTGTAATATATATAAACTGTATGAGAAGAGTAATCATTGTTGTCAGTCAGCCATATAATGAAATCATTAAGTTGTTTCTTGTTCTTATCCGAAATGACATCAAGTTTTTCCAAAGGTTTCACCGCCTTTTCCCTTTTTCCATATCCGATGTTGAGATAGGATAATAGATCGCATATAGCTGAACACATTAATGAATGACGCACCATGACATCTGCATTTTCACGCTTGTAATTCAAATAACCACGGCGGTTCACTTCTTTAGTCATCTCTAAAAAATCCGTGACATGCTTGATATATTTCCCGACAGTATCATAAGTTCTGCCTGTTGTGTATAAGTAAGAAATATAATCAGTTAATATCTTCTGCCTGTCATTATTCATAATCTTGTTTAATTAAATTATACCAATCATTGCTATCTTCAAAAAAACATCTGTATCCATTAGCCGTATGTTTGCCTCTCACTTTCCGACATATAGCACTGATCAAAGAAGGAGCCACGCCAATCATCTTACCAGCCATTTGTATCGAGGGGAATACTCCACATAATTTCTCATCCTTTATCAAAACAACGCTCTTTTTATTCATGCCTGCACCAGTCTTATGCCAAGCCCCACGTCCTTTAGACAGATTTTTTATACTTCTGGCCTTGGAACGTTTTGAATGATAAACCATTTTACGACCCTTGTTGTGAGAAACACAACCCTTTAAAAATCGTCCGGTAATAAAGTCTCTCTCAAATCGCTCAGGCGGTATATATAATTCACTCATATCTGTTCCTGTTTTGAACCATTTTCCTGATGTCAGGTAAATGGTAATTATTATCAATTAAATTCTTATTGTAATATCATCAAGCTATTAATCAACCTCTATAATCTGATATCTCCCTTTTTGGATGTAAATCTTATGGTTGTAATAATCCTTGATTACTGCATATCCAGACTGGGGCCTAATATTACCTGTTAAATCCTCAACATAAGAATTTTCGTAGGCTTCCACTGTTGCTCTGTCGTAGGCTTCCACTGTTGCGCTGTCGTAGGCTTCCACTGTTGCGCTGTCGTAGGCTTTCACTGTTGCGCTGCCGTAGGCTTCCACTGTTGCGCTGTCGTAGGCTTTCACTGTTGCGCTGCCGCAGGCTTCCACTGTTGCGCTGTCGTAGGCTTTCACTGTTGCGCTGTCGTAGGCTTTCACTGTTGCGCTGCCGCAGGCTTCCACTGTTGCGCTGTCGTAGGCTTTCACTGTTGCGCTGCCGCAGGCTTTCACTGTTGCGCTGCCGCAGGCAAAAGATGTCGTTGTTACCTCATGGTATTTTTGTGTATAGATACCAGCTTCCGCAAGATCTTCTTCAGCAAAATTGTCTTCTAAATATTTTACATCTACTATTCTTGCTGTTCGTAATACCCAAGACCAGTTATCAGTAATAGCCTTAAGTATATCAGCTTTGCTTTGACTCCTTAATCCCATCGCATAACCTATTTGACAGGCTCCTGCTTTCTTGGCGCGCAGTAATAGTTCTTCCTTTATTTCTTCAAATGTTTTCTGTTTCATGATATTGTTTATTTTTCGTTATTTTGATATTGCGATAATTCCACGCCTCGCGCATTCTTCGAGTAAATTCATATCCTCCTTTTTTATAAGAGCGCCTGTCTTACGATTCACGCTCACATAAGGCTCAAACCCAAATCTCTTAGCCATCTTCTCTATTGTGGTACGATCCCATGTATTCCATCTGATCACCACAGCTACTTTTGTATCTTCCATGCCTGTACACTGTTAAACCATTTTTTCTTTCCATCCTTATCCGTGTATTCTTTGGCGGACACATTGAAATTCACTATCACATCATCACCAACCTTCAGAGGATCTTTCACGGGCCCATCACCACTGTACACCGAAAACTGCATGGACTTTCCAAATTGGGTCTGCTCGGTTATCACATATTCCCTTATCTCGTAATCCAAGCCCTTACTTGTCACTCCCCTTCTTGTAACACCAAGGTCAACCGTTATTCTTCCCTTTATCTCGCAATTCATAATCTCACCTTTCTTTTTTCTTTACTGCTTTCTTTAAGTCGTCCCGACTACCCTTCGGGCAGTATAAGACAAGTTGCCGAAAACTGTTAATTTTGAATCTTTTTATTATTAACCTGTTGATTTTCAGTTATTTAATAACGCCCCATAAGGTGCTTTTTCTTTTACTGTAATTAATTGACAATCAATTAGTTATATTTTTTAATAATTGGCGTAATTGAGGATGCTTGAAAACAGTTTAGTAATTTTTCCTTAAACTCCTGTTCCAACTCACCCGTTATTTCCGTGTATTTTTTCCGCTCCTCATTCCATGAGTTGGCGAACATCCGGATAGTCTCCCACTGTTTTTTCGTGAGCTTACCCTCCATATACATGGCTCTGTACCGTTCCTTGTATCTCGTGACACCAATCCTTTGAATCTCGCGGGCTTTCTCCAATTGGGATAGCTTGACACCTTTAGCAGGTATTATCTCCCGTTCAAACCGTATCTCTGACCAGTCCTTGTAAAAGATCCTAGCCATCTTGTTTAACGACACATTATCTATCAATTGAGGTAGCGGTACCGACTGATGCTTGTACACCGTCTCAATGCGAAGAATATTGCTGCCTACCGTCCTTTTCTTCTCTTTTGCCTCGTAAGTCTTATCATAGATCTTCAATATCTTGCGGTAATACTTACTCTTCTCGGTCGTCTTCTGGCGATACTCCTGATAGTTGGCATCATTCCACAAGGTACGTTCCGCTATGCTGTCCACAAGTCTTATATACTCATCTGCCGGACGGATCATCTTCATTGTAACCCCTATCTCATAATAGGTCACTACTGCATTCTCCACTTTTACGCACAACCTGAGCAACAGTTCTTCTATTGTCCTTACTGCCATTCGGAAGGTCATCGGGCGACTGTTGTCCAGTTTGCCCGATTTCCCCTTATGGTATAGCTTGCAGACCGAGCAACTGCACTTCAAGGTGTCACCCCTTATTTCGATGGTACATCCGTCAAAGTTGGAGTATGCAGACGACTTGTAGTAGATCTCATCATCCTCCGAACATTCCTTAAGGTAGTTCTTCAGGACTATAGTCTCTATGTCGTTCACATCTATCCTTGCTTTTATGGTTATTCGGTCAAACATTGTATCGTCAAATTTCGTTCTTTCAAAATCCGGCTCACCTCTCTCTTGTAATGGGCAATCAATGCCTCGTACTCGAATGCAGTGTATTTCCTTGTCTCGTATTTCATCGATTCAAGTATTAGCACCTGATTCTCTCCGTACTTCCTCACCAATCCTCTTCTATAGCCCTGCATATTGCCTTCATCAAAACGGTTGCAGTTACGGCATTGAGCGTTACAATTTACCTCACTGTAACGGGTTGCCATGTGCTGGCGGTTGATGTAATGGCCACAGTCTGCCTGTGTTATGGGCTTTATAAAACCGCACGAGATACAACGGAACACCGTAGTGTTAGGTATCATATCCCTTAATCTGACATACTGGGAAAACACAGCGTCCAGCTTCTTTTTTAAGTTTGCCGTGCTGCTAGTTTTTGCCGGTTTCTTCTTTTTGGATAACATTGGGCTTATATTTTATAATCTTGTTCAACTGTTCCGGATTACGGAATCTTATCGCATATCCGTGCCATTCCTGTATACTGGACTTATACGGGTATTCTTTGTATTGTGCCGCAAACTCCTTGTCGGTCAATAATGCTACATAAGCTTTCCATTCCTTTCCCTTGTCCCAAAATATGGTCAAATCCCCCAGTTCGGGAACCGTTTCCATTTCACCGGTAATATCCAACAGGAAATCCTTGTGAATCCTCTTAAATACCAATGTAATAAATTCATCAGATTCCATCTTTTGGTATATTTCGTATTTCGATAAATCCGGAAATCCATTCTTTTTCATGATATCTTAAATAAAGTTTTTAAACAATGGCATATATACATTACTCATCCTACTTACATTCTCTTTTGAAACCCATATACCTTCTTCCTTCATCTTCCTATTCCCTGTCGCTGAAAGCAGCGACAGCTTGCTCTTTAAAGCTATCCTAACAAAAGAATCAGGCATATTATATTCCGATATATAGCAATTATCTTGCTTTAAAGCCCATTTATAAAATTCTTCGTGATTGAAATCATCAAGGTATGAGGATGTGTTTTTATATGGTGGGTCACAATATATTACATAGCTCTTATCAGCCGGAATGGATATAGTCTTATAATCTCCCTGCAAACTTTGCAACCTTTCCAAACTTTCCAAACTTTCCAAACTTTCCAAACTTTGCAAACTTTGCAACCTTTCCAAACTTTCCAAACTTTGCAAATCGCCTGCATGTTTATCTTTTCTAATCTGGATTAAATTTTTTTTTATCCTTAAACGCTTTTCATATGTGTTTTTACACCCATTTAAGACGTAATCTGGAATAAGTATTCCAAGTTCTGCAAATGGCTTAAAATCATTAAACATAACGGCATAATGAAACGCACGCTTATAAGGCTCTATATCACCATAACAGTAAGTCTTCTGATCGTTTCCGAAGGAAAAACATATACGTACATAGGGATCCGTATTCTTCAACCGGAAAAAGTCTTCTCGGCTTATCCAGCGGTTTTCGTTCTTAAACCCTCCTTTAATTGCACAAAGGAATGTTGCAGCACTATCCGTTATGTCATTAATGATAAAATGTTTATACTTACCGGATAAAATGGCGGCATGAGTGACGGCGCATCCTCCGGCAAAAGGCTCTATCCAGATATCAGCTGAAGGAAGATTTGAAACAACCCATTCCGCTATCTTAGACTTACTCCCCATATATGGCATTCCATAATTCATAAGCTTTTATTTTTTTTAATAGTTCCCGGATAGGCGGTCAAACCACACCGGGAGAATAATTGATATAGAATATAACATACAAGAGGACTCGCACCTCACGCTACCCTTTAATAGCGGCTTTGGTTAAGTAATTGATTAATAAAACTTCCATTTGAAGTTGTGGGAGCTACGGGAATTGAACCCGTGACCTATGGTTTTGCCGGCCTGTATCATGGAACACACAAAAACAAAATAAAATAGATTAATTACCCCTGACCGTTAACTGCCATCACTCTACCACTGAGCTAAGCCCCCATGTGCCGGATCACCTTCACAGGCTACACCGGCTAAAACCTAAACTAAAACCTATTACCATGAAAAACGAAATAAATGACTTATCTTAACTCGTCATTATGCTTCTCCTTGTGGACTATGATTTCCCTTACCTGCGTAGCCTCTATTTTCAATATCTTCCAATCTCTCACGCTCCCCTGCATACACTTGTTTATCACGTCCTTTACATCTCCGGCTGTTTCGGAAGATACCATATAAGTGCATTTGGAAACCTTTGTACGTCCTTTAACGTCCAACCATTCCAGCCCGATTACGACTTTCCACCAAACAGCGCTCTCCGTATCGCATTCGTCATACACAGCCTCTATGGCTTCTCTCTTTAGACTGATAACCTTAGGCTCTTTGTAAACCGGGAACTTATCAGCTACCAAAACATTTTCCGCTTCGGTGAATCCCGTGGCATCCACTATGAAAAGGTGTCTTACCTTCTTATCCTTTCCCCTGCTGTCGGTAGTCTTTCCTCTGACTATACCGGAAAACCATTCTTTCATAACTCTATTATTTTAATTGATAATCAATTGCCAAACTATCCCAATGATTACGGTTGCTCATGTACTCGTCAACTAACCGGCTGTCGGATGGATCACCCAACTCTACTTTTAAAACCTGATACACGTTGTCCGGCATATTGTAGATCACAGATTCGTTATAGTCACATCGTCCGGCAATGCCTAGCAATAAAAGCAATGCCACAACCAATAATGTATGTTTTGTTAACTTATTCATAATCAAACCCTTTTTCTTGTTCTTACCTTTATCGGATTATTCTTCGTTCCTGTACCGAACCATTCAAGACGATAACCTTTGATGCGAAGCCAATATTTAAATGTTCCTATGTCCATTTGCATAACTTTAATTCTAAATTGATAAATACTTCCCCTCTCTCGGACTGTGATTTGTCTTGATAGTCTGGTCTATCTCCTTCTGTAATCTTGCTATCTTAACCAGTTCTGCCGCCCACTTGATACGGTTCCTCTCAAAATCACCACATAGCATCGCTTGTGCGTAAAGATCAGCCTTTGCCTCGTGCGCATCCAGCTTTTCTTGTAAATCCTTTGGTATACGTTTCTTTCCTTGACCCATATCTCACCTCCGTTTTTCCGTGAATAAGCTCAATGCCATATCAGCATCTACTACAATCATTCGTCCCACTTGGCGGACCGCTTTCTTTATGATGCCCGACTTAAGGCGGTATGCCGTAGTCTCGGAACAATGAAACAGGTCCATTATCCCTTTTATGCCATACACCAAGTTCTGCCCCGTTTTGGCAGGAGCAACTATTTCATTCTTCGGAATCAAGCTGCCAAACAATTCCTTCAATTCGCCTACGGTTAAATCTACCAACCGGGTATCATCCGTTATTCGTCTTTCTAATGGTATCATACCTTCCCCTCCTTGATCCAGTTATAGATAGAATTTACGCGATTTATAAAATCCTTGTCGGAGGCATCACCTATCATAGCGGCAATTATCTCCTTTCTCAACTCAAAATCACGCTCTCTAATTTGTACGGCCTTTATTCTGTCCACACAGGGTTTTATCTCTTCATTCAACCGTGAGGCTGAACAGAATACACTTATTGGATTATTATTCAGCACTTCGATCATATAGCGCGCTATACCTATAGTATTCATCTTCTCAATATACCGTATATCAAGATCAAACTTAATCCCGTAGCACATATCACCATCATCAAGCGTAATCCCATGTTTACCCTCGTTGGTTTCGTCAATTGTTAACACCAATCTCTTTTTCATATCCTCTAAAAGCAAAAGCCCTTGCCGTTCTCAATCTAGTGTGGTGTTGATTGGTACTAAGCAAGAGCTTTATTTTGATATCCTAAAATAACTTACGGTAAACACCACTAAACCGTATCGTCTAATTTTCAATCTGATTCTTAGGATATTAAAATGGAAGTCACTATATTTGCCGCTGGAACAATTTTGGTGCGAACAAAATCACGGTTTTTATCGTGACAGCCATTTTTATATCCGTTTGCAACCGTTTTTTATTGGTTACGGATGCAAAACTAACGAACTTTAGTTAAACAACAAACGAAATTTCGGAAAAGTTTTCCAAATTTCGCTATTTAGAACAGTATTAAATAACGAAATTATGATAGAAAATGCTCTAACAGAAAGGTTTAAGGAACTAATTAGCGCAAAAAGCGCATCTGTATTAGATTTCAGCCGATTAATCGGAGTTGCTCAAACGACCCTTAATAGTCAATTATCAAGCACTAAGGGCGTAAGTTCTAACGTAATCTTGCTAACGCTAGATACTTTCCCAGACGTTTCCGCCGAATGGCTACTCCGTGGAAAAGGAGAAATGCTTATAGCCTCATCGCCAAATGAGAAAAAGGAGGAAGAAGCTCTAGCAGAAAGCCTCTTCCGAAACGTATTGGTTGAATTTATGAGTATGGTTAACAAGAGACTGAAAAGTATAGACAACAATACTCAATCTTCAGTTGATAAGTTAGAAGGGATTACAGACCTTCTTGCGGAATTAAGAAAAACAGCTTAATTTATATAATAATTAAACAAAACATATTCATCTAGCGTTTAGTTAATACTAATACTTAAATGATGAACGTATTTATAGATAAGCTGGAAAGGTTGATGGGTGAATTTAAAAATGAACCAGTAAACCAAAATGAAGACAAACAAAAAAAACAATGCCTTACTCTTGTTAAATGCAACGGGCATAAGGCCTCTAAGAAATGTTTCAATCTAAAAGAATATAATCAAAATATCAACCACGAATAACACCAACGTTATTGTTAAATTAAAAATCAATTAATTATGGAACGAATCATCTTATCAGTCACAATTATAGCTGCAATTGCTCTTGTATTTATTTTAGGTCGCGAACTCCTATGTTGGTATTGGAAGATAAACCAGCATATCAGCAACCAAGCAAAACAAATCGAATTATTAGAAAATGCAATTCAGCAAATCACTGAAAACCAAAGACGAAGTATCAGCCTCTTACAAAATATCGAAAGAGGAATTAAAGAGATTAATAACCAGTCAACTCAAAAATAAGCACCAGCATATATGCATATATAAGTAATAAAAACCGTTAATTACTTGGATATAATGAAAGAACCTTTTATTATTAAGCAAATAAGAGAAACAGCCCAAAAGGACAAGACCCGAAAAGAAAAACTTGCAGGCTATTTTTTTGATTTATCCAAACTTTCTTTTGCCGGACTTGTTATAGGTGGACTTGTTTCTATAAAATCAGATAACGCAGACCATGCAATCGACATATATAGAGTTATTGTTGGCTGCCTTTTAACAATACTATCGGCTAGAATGGCTAATTTAATATTAAAATAAGGAGGTGAATATGGATATGTTATCTTTAACTTATACCATCGGATGCGTGATAATAGGTGGTCTCTTGATATGGTTTAAAACACCAGCAGGAAAAGAATGGCTGAAAAACTTATAACAAGAAAGGCAGGGAAATATAAACCCTGCCATATTTTTTCACACTAAACTTAAAACTTATGAACATCAAACGAAACTGCATCTTTCTTCTGGACAAGGAGAAAGACAAACCTGACTCCAAGCTCCGCTACAGGATCAAGTGGGACGGAAATACCGTAGCCTTCAATGTAGGCTACCGGGTGGACAATAACAAATGGGTAGCCGAAGCCCAAAGATGCAAACCAAACACCACTCATGGAAAGAAAAAGATTTCGGCAGCAACTATCAATTCGGAGATAAACCGTCTTGAAGAAATCGTCAACGACACCTTCTTCTTCTTCGAGCAGACAGGACAAATACCTACTTCTCTCGAATTCCGGGATGAAGTGAACAGAAGGAATGGAAAGATCGTAGAAAAGGAGGAAAAAACAATCTTCGATTACTACCAACAATTCATTACTGAACAAGGTAAGGAAAACAGTTGGTCAGAGAACACATACAAGAGACACAAGACCACAATGAACCATCTAAAGAAGTTTGCACCCGATCTTACTTTCGCGGACCTTACCCATGAAGGACTATCCCGTCTTGTGGATTACTTTATGAGCATAAAAGTGGACAATGAAACCGGGATGAAGAATTACACGGCAAAGAAGTATATCAATCTGGCAAAATGGTTCTTGAAATGGGCATCAGAAAAAGGGTACAACAAAGAACTTGCATTCGTCACTTTCAAGGAGAAGCTAAAGACCATTCCGGCGAAGGTGATATTTCTTGAATGGAATGAACTTATGAGTGTATATAATGCCACATTCCCGAACGAGCCTCATCTCGAACTAGCGAAGGATGTGTTCTGTTTCCAATGCTTCACCTCGCTACGCTATTCTGATGTAAAAAACCTCAAGAAAGCCGACATCTATGACGGATATATTACCATCACTACCATTAAGACGGACGAGCCGTTAAAAATTGAACTGAACAAGTATTCCAAAGCCATACTGGAGAAATACAAGGACATAGAAGGGATATATGCGCTGCCTGTGCCGGTAAACCAAAGAATGAACAAATACATCAAAGAAATATGCAAAGCCTGTGAGATTAACGAACCGATATGCAGAACATATTATAAGGGAGCAGAAAGAATAGACGAAATCCATCCCAAATATGAACTGATAGGAACCCATTGCGGCAGAAAGACCTTTATCTGCAACGCACTCATGCTAGGCATAGCCCCCAATATCGTGATGAAATGGACAGGTCACAAAGACTACAAGTCCATGAAACCATACATCGACATAGCGGACAAGGCAAAAGAAGAAGCCATGAGCCTTTTTAACCGTTAGTTCCCCATTTAGTCCCCTTTTCTTCAAAAATACTGATAATCAGTATCATTTGTACACCCGATGAGAATCGAACTCATATCGTCGGAACCGGAATCCGGTATTCTATCCATTGAACTACGGGTGCGTCTGAAACTTGGACGTGCAAAAGTACAAAATATATTGTCTTTATCCTAATAATTTGGGATATTTATCTATCAAAATAATATTTTGCTCATTAATTTAAGCATAAAACAATCAATTTGATTATATTTTCGGCTAAACATATAACAATATCACAAATAATTTCTATATTTGCAAGCAATTAAAACAACTAGATCTATTTTACAATGAGTTACCTAATTAAACCAGCTAACTATAAAGCCTTGCTTGATTTAAAACAAACAGAGTTAGGCATTAAGCAAATAAAAGAGTTCTTTCAACAGAACCTGTCGTCAGAATTACGTCTGCGCCGTGTCACCGCCCCGCTATTTGTATTGAAGGGAATGGGTATCAATGATGACTTGAGCGGAACCGAACGGGCGGTATCTTTCCCTATCAAAGACTTGGGAGACGCACAGGCCGAAGTTGTCCATTCACTGGCAAAATGGAAAAGGCTGACTTTGGCCGATTACAATATAGAGCCGGGTTATGGTATCTATACAGACATGAACGCCATCCGGGCTGACGAGGAATTAGGTAATCTCCACTCGCTATATGTAGACCAGTGGGACTGGGAGCGTGTAATTACCAAAGAACAACGCACGGTTGATTTCCTGAAACAAATAGTAACCCGTATTTATGCAGCCATGCGCCGCACAGAATATATGGTATGTGAAATGTACCCGCAGATCAAACCCTTCCTGCCACATGACATTCATTTCATCCACTCGGAAGAGCTTTGCCAAATGTATCCCGACAAGAGTCCGAAAGAACGTGAACATGCCATCTCACAAAAATACGGTGCGGTATTTATTATAGGTATAGGCTGCAAACTGAGTGACGGTAAAGAACATGACTTGCGCGCACCTGACTATGACGACTATACCACAATCAACCCGGAAACCGGACTTCCCGGTCTGAATGGCGACCTGTTAGTTTGGGACAAAGTACTGGACCGTTCCGTCGAACTTTCCTCTATGGGTATCCGTGTAGACAAAGAAGCGCTGCTCCGCCAACTGACACTCAGCGGACAGGAAAAACGTAAAGAACTGTATTTCCACAAACGCCTGCTAAATGAAACTCTTCCTTTGTGTATCGGCGGTGGTATAGGACAGTCACGACTCTGTATGCTTTATTTACAGAAAGCCCACATAGGTGAAATCCAAGCCAGTATATGGCCCGAAGATATGAGAAAAGAATGCGCCCAACTGGGTATGCAACTTATTTGATTATAATCTATCAGCAATGAAAGAAGAGGATGACGTAAAAAGAAAGCTCTCAGGTTTTCTCTTTCATCATCCTCTTTTTCTATCCGCCACACTTTATTTCTTGAAAATAAATACTTTGCACTGATAAGCCCCCAATTCCACATTCATTCCTTGCGGAAACTTTCCTAACTCTTTGTGCAACCATACATCACGAATCCCGGTATTCGTGGTAACTCCGGGAATGGTCTTGTCATTAAGGTGCACTGTCACAGGCTCGTCAAAACGGTTCAGACACATCACTGCCACCGAACCGTCGCTCAGCGGTTTAGCCCAGACATCGTATTTATCATGACGGATAACCCTCTCTGCCTGTCTGCCCAGCACATCCTGATTGATGGCTATGATTTCAGGGTTAGTCAGAGTTTCTAAAGTAACCGACGTCATATCGCGGACATCATTCCCGCTCAATAAAGGAGAAGCCATCATACACCACAAACTCATGTGCGAACGATACTGTTCATCGGAGCAGCCACTCTTTGCATCAGCAATAGACATACTTTTTCCTGAAATTCCCACGATCAGCATGTCCGGATCATTCCAACCGCCGGGACCTGCATAGTTATCCAATTTCCCATTTATATCCGTTATTTCCATGACACCCCAACCCGGACCCGTGACAGCATTAGACCAATGGTCGCCGATATCTCCTGTAGTCCTCCAATAATGCCCGCCTACGGATTTGGCCCACTTCCACGGTTCACGTTGTCCCCATTCACAAATGCTGAAAACAATGGAACGGCCTGTAGCACGCAGCGCCTTCCCCATCACCGTGTAACGTTCCATTGCATCCTGCCTCCCGTCCGGTGCATTGCAATAGTCATATTTCAACAAGTCCACTCCCCACGAAGCAAAATCATTGGCATCTGTCACCTCATGACCATAACTGCCGCATACTCCCCCGCAAGTTTTATCTGCCGCATCGGAATATATGCCAAGTTTAAATCCCCGTTCGTGCAGATAATCCGCAATCGGTTTTATGCCATCGGGAAACTTCTCTTTATCCACTTGCATATGTCCATCCGCTCCCCGTTCTGCCAATTGCCAGAAATCATCTATATTAATATAGGCATATCCCAAATCGCGCATACCATTGGCCACCATCGCGTCGGCCACTTCTTTTATCAGTTCTCCGGTGAGATGCCTTCCAAAGGTATTCCAGCTACTCCAGCCCATAGGAGGGGTTAAAGCCAGTGCATCACCGATGTTTATAAGCAATTCCTTCTCGTCTTTACCCGATTTATTTTCAGCAACCAGCTTTACTTTATAAACACCTTTCCGAGATACCTGCCCCTTTATGATCCCTGTCTTCTCATCCAGCACTAGCCCTTGGGGTAGTCCGTCGGCCTTCCATTGCATAGGACGTTCTCCTAAAGTGGGAATATAAAACAAGAAAGGTGTAGAAGGATAATTACCTATAATAGAAGGAGGATTGATTTGAGGTGCGCCCTCAAACAAGCGAGGATTTGCTCCGTTTGCCACCGCTTGAAAGGTTCCCAGAACCAGTACAAGCACCCAAACGAATATTGTGAGAGTAAAACTTCTTTTCATCATCATCTTGATTTATAAAATTAATAGGTTAAATCGGTCCGTAAAAATACATATTTATAAGAAAAAGCGAAGAAGGTGCCGCTTTTCCTCACGGCACAACGGCACCTCCAGTTAATCAATCACGATAATCCTAATACCTATTCAGCTATGTTAAAATCTCATTTTATAAAATCCTGTATCTTGATAGTCCATTCTCTTTTATCACCATTGGCGGCAGTAATAAGATAACGGAAATCCTTTGCCGAGAAATCTTGCACCTCCCCTAAAGTCGGAGCAGCATTCAAAGGTTTCAGACGTGCGGCCGTAGACATATCAATATAACATACAATATTACTCAATGAAACTTCATTCCGAATCTGCTCTGTAAAGACAGCATTAGTTCCGGGAACCGTAATCTTGCACGTAACTGTATTGTTTTCTTCATCTATTGTCTTGGCAAGTGTCAGAGTTTGAACTCGCAATTGTTTTGCAGCGTCGTCATACCAACGGTATTCAAAATAGATATTGGTAATCTTAGCCTCATCGTAAGTCGGCAGGTCATCCAATCCGGATTTCAAGCACGAAGAGGCTGATACCAACAGTACCAATAGCATCGCTATATTTATAATTTTCTTCATATCTGCAATATTTTGTTTTAAATTCCACTTATATTTAAAAAACGTTTTTGCCGGATTACCATTCCGGATTCTGATCCAGACTGGAGTTGACATCTCTTTCCGACTGCGGCACCGGGAATAAATAACGCCTGGAAGTAAAGGCATGATTATTATCCGAAATATTAGAAGGTAAATCAATGATTTCAAACGACTTGCCATCCTCTGCTATTTCCATACATGCATTTTGGTGTGTATTCAGCTCCTTCACAATTTCCAGTCCGTCGGCCTTACCCCAACGAAGCAAAGACCAGTAGCGGTCATTTTCGTGCAGCAGTTCGATGCGGCGTTCCCGTTTATATTCTTTCCACGCCTCTTCGGCTGACAATCCGGAAGGTAATTCAGGCAAACCGCCATGAACAGTACGGGTCTTATTGATATATTCAATAGCGGCATTCACTTTGTTCTGACGCAACATGACCTCGGCATAATTCAGATAAGAACGTCCCAACCTCAAAAGTACGTAGTGATAAGAAGTAGGTTCGCTGTTCAACAACCTTACAGCCTCGTACACTCCTTTGCGATACACATATCCTGAAATAGGAGTTCCCCATATCTCGGCAGCTTTCGATGCCCAGTTCAGGTTACCCTTTTTCCTCATTGTGATGGTATTCTTAAAATAGTTGGAAGAATCCTGGGCAATGGAAGCATAAAAACGGTTGTCCCTATTCTTATAAATCGCATTGGACACATATCCCCCTTTTGCTAAAAAGTTCTGATAATAAGACGTTTCATCCCATTCTTTTGCCTTGCCGTCTTCATCCACTACCAAATACTGGTTTACCAAATCAACGGAAGGGAAAGACTTGGGCCAGCCTGCCAGCTCTTCAACCAGCAAGGGGAGCGATCCTTCCTTATTCTTATTGTTATCGTTGTTGGGAACCAGATCCTGCATCCACGTATTCTGGAAAATGGTATTATCCGAGCTCTTCCACTGGGCAAGTATAATCTCTTTCGAGTTCTGTGAATGGTCGAAGTCATTGAACATATTCTTGTAATCGGTGTCCAATGAATAGACATTCAGCGCAAACAAATCCTCACTGGCCTGCCGGGCTATCTCGTAATATTCACTTTGTCCGCTTTCAATGTAAGCTGCACCGTGCAATGCAGCTTCGGCCAGCAAAGCATAAGCAGCGCCTTTGGTCGGCATACCTGTGGGTTCACTGGCTCTCAATCCGGAAGCAGCGTCTTTCAAGTCCTGCAAAATAAAGTCATACGTATCTTTAATGGTGGCCGTCCTGCCATACTGAGTCATGTCCTCGTCTTTGTCCACCAACTCCTTGACCAACATCAGTTTGCCGAAAAAACGTGCGCGAGAAAAATAAGTCATTGCCCTAAAGAATTTAGCCTGGGCTATAAAGTTGGCGCGTTCGCCTTCCGTAAAAGGCGCATCGGCCATTTTGGCTATCACCAGATTGCAGCGGCGGATGTTTTCATAAACATTCCATCCGGCATCATAATATCTGTCTTTCAAATCCTTATTGATGGCCGTGGCCTCCCCATCATCCAGAATGATGTCATTGTCTGTCCAACGGTCATTCTGTATCAACTTGTCGGTAGATATCCTGAGTGTAGTGTAGAGGAAAGCCTGCGTTAAATCCGTGCTTTTCCATACATCATTCTCCGAATAGCTGTCTAGCGGACCTTTGTCCAATACATCATTACAAGAAAAGGTTGCGGCAGCTAAAAGAACGACTGCCAGTATATTTTTGAGTTTCTTCATTGTTTATTCCTCCTTTACTTTAAAAACCGATTGTTGCACCAATTGAATAAACGCGCTGTACAGGATAACCGTTAGCACTTGTATCGGATGTTTCCGGGTCGAAATAATCATTCACGCCGGAGATAGTGAACAAGTTGCTGCCTGCCAGATTAATGCGGAGCGTGGATATCCAATCGCATTTCTTCAATAATTTATATTTCAAGTCATAACTTAAAGAAAGATTCTTCAAGCGCAAGAACTGGGCGTTTTTATACCAAAAAGTAGACGCAGCCTGGTTGTTGCTTCCATTGACATTGGCAGAAGTCGAGACACGCGGGAAATCGGCATCTGTGTTATCGGGACGCCAATAGTTCAGTTGTTCTTTATAATACAGGTATTTGGCTTCACCCTTTTTCAAGCGGTCGCCCAATCCCAGATAGCGTTTACCCGTTCCGTAAATCAATCCGGAAAGCGTAAATCCTTCATAATTGAAGGAGAAATCCACACCGAAGGTGAAATGAGGACTGGTAGGCATACCTATGCGTACCTGGTCTTCTCCGTCTATTTTTCCGTCACCGTTTACGTCCGTATAGGCGATGTCGCCCAGCCGGGTGTCCGCAGAAGAAGTACGCCGGGGGTACATTACAATCTGCTGAGGAGTCTGATACAAGCCCCTGTCATAATAGGCGATACCGAAATAGTCCGTCTGATGGGTCTGGCGCTTCCAAGGGTTCTTCAGGCTGGTTTCGCCTTCATCCGCTTTTACCTTCCACAAATTGTTATAATAAGTCATGTTCAAGCCCACTTCGTAAGTAAACTTACGGGCAGTAGTATCTCTCCAGCGGAATGAAAACTCAAAACCTTCGCGGCGTTGTTCGCTATCCGATTTTATCTGCGGAAGTTTCTTGCCTAACGGAGTGGTATAACGGTCGCCCGGACTCATCAAACCACCTTTGGTTACATAATAAAAATAATCCAGCGAACCTGTAAAGCGTTGCTTGAACAACGAGAAGTCAAGACCGTAATTCAAGGAATTGACAGTGTACCAGCTCAACAGTTCCGGAGCGACCAAAGCCCCTTCGTTAAAGCCCGACACCAAGGCGCCTCCTACCACAGCACCCGTTGTATCCATGGAATAAGTAGAAAGATAGCCGAAACGGTTCACGCCCGCTTCCGTACCCGTTTGTCCATAAGAAGCACGGAACTTCAACAAGTTGACAAACTTCAAATCCAGGTTTTTAAAGAACGGTTCTTCGCTAAGCGCCCAAGCTACTGCACCCGAAGGGAAAAAGCCCCAACGGTGTCCCGGTGCAAAATTATCAGAGCCATCATAGCGGAAGCTGCCTTCAATGATATAACGGTTCTCATAATCGTACTTCAAACGACCTACAAAACCCATTCTTCCTCCTTCACTGGAGTTACCGGAGTTCAGCTGGCCTTCTTGCGAACCTGCAAACAACTGGTCAACAACTGCCGACATATATTCCTTACGAGAAGCCCAGAACTCGGAGCCGTCACTTTCCGAAACTGTAAAGACAGCTTTGGCGTCTATGGTGTGCTTCTCGGCAAAAGTCTTCATATAGGCTGCACTCAGCTCAAAGTTATAGATTGATCCCCAATAACCTTTTTCCGTCAAAGATGGTTTGGCAATGGGGTACAACGAACCGTCGGCATTGTATTGGGGAGCCTTTGTTGAAAAGTTCTTCACATGCGAGTCGTTTGCCCTGTAATTGAACATGGTACCCAAAGTCAAGTCTTTCAGCCAAGGCAAGGTCCAGTCGGCTACCAATTGTACATTGATATACTTTCCGTCGTTCTTGTCATAGCCCGAGCGTTTGTCGGTCAATACCAACGGATGGTCCGTCAGCGCCCTGTAAGTACCGTCTTCATTATAAGCCGGCTGCAAGGGAGACACATCGGCCAGCAATTCCCAGATACGTCCGGCACTGGTGGACGGATATTCTTTATTCTCAATGGCGCCATTGATATTGACACCCACTTTCAATCCTATCTCATCAAACGTGGTATTGATGTTGCTACGGAGATTATAGCGGTTGTAATTCAATGCATTGGAACGATACAAGCTCCCCTGGTCGAAAGCGCCCAATGACACATAATAATTCACCCGCTGGCTGGTTCCGCTCAACGAGAGGGAATGCTTGTACTGCGGGGCAAAATTCTTCAAAGCCAAGTCCTGCCAATCGGTGTCAGCCAGATTGTAGGGATCAGTTTGGTTGAGAATAGCCTGCAACTGCTTATCATCAAAGGTGGGAGAAAGGAAATCATTTTCGCGCACCAAATTCTGATGTACCGCGTAATCATAAGCACGAGTCTTTTCCATCATCATGGTGGGCTGGCTGAATTCCGCATTAAATGAATAAGTTACGGCTATTTTGCCTTTGCCGCCCTGCTTGGTCTTCACCATTATAATACCGTTGGCAGCGCGCGATCCGTATACGGCCAAAGATGCCGCATCCTTCAATATGGACATGCTCTCAATATCTACCGGATTCAAAGTATTGAAATCCCAAGAGTCAGAAATCACACCATCTATTACATAAATAGGAGCTCCACCTCCACGGATAGAAATGGACGGAACCGATCCCGGTTCTCCTCCGGACTGCTGGACGATGACACCGCTGGCACGTCCTTGCAAAGAACTGACCACGTCATTGAACGGCAAGTCCTGCAACTTCTCGCCTTTCACCGCCGTAACCGATGAAGCCATCTTACGGGTAGAAGTCGTACCGTAACCAATCACCACAACCTCATCAATCAGCTCACTGTCATCTTTCAATACAATTTTAAAGTCTTTTTTTCCATCTACAGGGATAACTTGGGTTTTGTACCCGATAAAAGAAATTACAAGATTGGCTTTACTCGGGACATCCTGCAGCGTAAAGAGCCCCTCAAAATCTGTAATTGTCCCATTGGTAGTTCCCTCTACCAACACGTTTGCCCCAATTACAGGTTCTGCACTGCTGTCCACAACAAGACCTTTCACTGTGAAATTTTGTGCTACCATTGTCGATCCAAGTAATAGCAACGCCAAGGACAATATCTGCCTCAACGAACAAGGAACAGGCACATTTTTTTTCATGCTTTTCTCCATTAAAATTAGACATTAGGTTAAATAATATTTTTAATAATTTTAAATACACAGATGTTAATTAGCTAAGTTCTTTGAGAACTTAGCCACGCCTTTAAAAGCCTATTCAAGAGCATGAAGAACCCGTTTCGGCCCTATTTGTGATACCTGTTTTCTACCAGAAAGCGCAAAACAAGAAGAAATTAATAAATTGGAATAAAAGCTATATTAGGCTAATATTCAGCAATATAAACCTATTTTATTAAATATACCTTTAATAAAAAGCCTCATTCATAAGAAAAATACTTTCGGATTTAACAATGAAAATTGAAAATAATCTCTATATTTGTTCCCAGATAGAGCAGATTTATTATTTAATTCTCAAAGAACTTAGTCATTACACATGCCCACCTACTCAAACCGCTGAAAATAAAAAGCATACTTCCATCTGAAATTTACTTTTTCTTAGGAGTAGAAAAAGAATAGAGCGATTTCCATGAAAACGAAGCTTATTTTTATCATTCGAAACGTAACATCGTTTATAAACTTTCCCTATCTTTGGGAAAATTAAAAAATAAAATAAGATGAACGTACAAATAGAAGAAAGCTGGAAACAACATCTGGCACCCGAATTTGAAAAAGATTACTTTATCAGACTCACTGAGTTTGTAAGAAGCGAATACCAGACTGCCACTATTTACCCACCGGGCAGATTTATATTCAACGCCTTCAATCTGTGCCCGTTTGACAAAGTGAAAGTCGTCATTATCGGCCAAGATCCCTACCATGGTCCCGGCCAGGCGCACGGACTCTGCTTCTCTGTTAATGACGGAGTACCTTTTCCTCCTTCCCTACAAAATATTTTCAAAGAAATACAAAGCGATTTGGGTGCTCCCATCCCTACTTCAGGCAACCTGACCCGCTGGGCGAATCAAGGAGTTTTATTACTCAATGCCACACTGACGGTCCGTGCCCACCAGGCAGGCTCTCATCAACGACGGGGCTGGGAGGAATTTACAGATGCCGCCATCCGTGTACTGGCAGAACAACGTGAAAATATTGTATTCATCTTATGGGGATCTTATGCACAGAAAAAAGGCGCCTTCATAGACCGCAACAAGCACCTGGTACTGGCTTCCGCACATCCGTCCCCCCTGTCAGCCTATAACGGTTTCTTTGGCAACAAGCACTTCAGCCGTACCAACGAATATTTGCAAGCGCACGGGCAAACACCGATTGAGTGGTAGACATAAATAAAAAAATGAGAAATGGTTTCTGATAACAACACGCAACCATTTCTCATTTTTTATTCCCAACTTCTTCCTAGTACCAATTCACCGCACTACCCGTATTGCTTCGCTGATCCCATTTCAAAGCATCGGTCAGCATACTGGAGTTAGCACGAATACTGAAGTTATAGGAAGTAAAGGGACCGAATACCAAGCCACAGCTCATATTGAAACAGTGCAGGTCACGGCTGATATTGACCGTTGTCATTGACATCTCTTTCGTATTAAAATCATACCCCGAAGAATAATTCACATTCCAGCGGCTACCCAATTTCACATTACCGGAAACATTCAATGAATGAGTCACCGAATAAGGATATCTCATCGTCTTGATATTAATCTGCTTGCTTCTGTCCTCACGAATACTATAACTATAACTCAAGCTCAATGACCATGGCATCTTGAAAGCCATATAGCCATCCGGATCTATAGCCGCCTTCTCTGTTTTTCTCAAACCGGAGTTATCTTCTTCCTCCGTGTTTTCATTGCCATCATCACTGTACTCATCCAGATTTTCATTCTTCTTGTCTTTATCCCCCTTACTGTCCTTTTCATCTTTCGGCCCAAACCACTTTTTCCACGAATCATTATTCAATGTATACGAGAAAGAACCGCTATACCCCTGAAAACGACCAAAACGTCCGTATGACCATTCTGTACGGTTGCCTTCCACTACCTTGCCGTCTTTATCAAACTCATAAGCATACGTAGCAAACTGGGCGTTCATATTAAAAGTATAACTCTTGGTCAGTTTCAAGCGCAGATTCATACTCAAATTTCCCCAAGGTTTCTCTTTAGCCGCCGCATTATAGGAAATACTGGCTCCCAACTGGTCAATCAAGCTGATTTTCTTCACTCCGGTAGTATCCGCATCGGATTTCACTTTCATTTCCACATTATTATCTATAGAGAAAGTGAAATTCTCGGATTTACCACTGGGCGAGAAAGAGTAAGGCAAACCTTCATATGGATTATAAGTCTGAGTACGTACTTCTCCATCCGTATCAGTATAAGTATACGTTCCCACATATCCATACCTAGACGTACTGAAGTCCGGTGCATAACTCATGCTCACCGAAGGAGTAAAGACGTGACGGATCATTTCAATCTTGTCGCCAAACAATTTCTTCCACGGTTTGTAGAAACCATACATCTTGGTATTCACCTGCAAGCTCAAATCATAGTTATACACACGGTTGAAACCGTTGATTGTATCTCTCCGCACATTATTAGGTGCCGACGGATCATAACTCTGCTCCACCTTGCGCATATACCAGCGCTCGGTATAGTTGAAAGAAGGCACAACGTTGATATATTTAAACAAAGTGAATGTAGCGCTGATAGGAATCTTATGCTGCATACCATTAGTCCATTTATTCAAGCCCTGCTTCAGAATCAGATTATCCTTGGTATTAATCGAGTTCGTCATCTGGCCGGTATATTGGAGTGAGATTTTCTCATACCAACGTTCATCACCTACCGCTTTCTTACGCTTGAACGGATAAATACGGTTCAATGAAATATTCAAATCCGGCAACGTCACACTGATAGAAGAGTCACGCGTATTCTGAGAGATATTGAATGTACTGGACAGATTCAATCCTATTTCGGGGAAATTGCGCGAATAACTCACACTAGACGTCTTGGTGTTATTTGAATACTGCTGCGGGTTGTACAAACTACTCAGGTTACGCTGGTCATAACTACTGGTCGCAAAGTTCACATTCGCCGAAAAAGAGCTGTTAGGGTTAGCCTTGGCATCCTGTCTGTGACTCCATGCAATTCTGAAATCTTTTGTAACCATATAGTCCGGCATATTCTTCTCACCGGTTTTCGTTACCAGATAACTGGCATTGAAATTACCGCTATATTTATATCTCTTGTTATAATTAGACTGCACGGACAGTCCCCATGAACCTTTCGTAAAGATCTCACCCAACACTTTCAAATCCATACGGTCACTGATGGCGAAATAATATCCCCCATCACGCAAATAAAAACCACGATTCATTTCATCACCGTATGTAGGCATAATGAATCCTGACGAATAACTGCTGTTAAACGGAAAAAATCCGAAAGGAATAGCGATAGGCAACGGCACATCCTCCACCACCAGCTGGGCAGGACCGAAAACCACATTTTTCTTAGGACGCACTTTCGCCATGGAAAGTTTCAGATAGAAGTGAGGATGTTCGTGATTATCACACGTAGTATATCGTCCGTGACGCAAATAAAGTTCATCATTAGCACCTTTCTTCGACTCCTCACTGGTAACGTATCCTTCCCCCTGCTGAGTAACGATATTATTAATGAACCCCTTCTTCGACTTGAAGTTATAACGCATGATTTTTGACTCATACGGAGTCTCGCCATCCTTAAAGACAGGAGTACCTTTTTCCACGCCAGCCGAGTCGGGAACACCACGGGCATACACCGTACTGCTATCCATGTTCATTGTAATCACGGCAGAGGTCAACTCTATTTTCTCATAGTTCACCTTACCGTCACCATACAGATGGGCATATCCGCCCTCAGTGAATACGATAGAGTCATTTGCTTCATAAATAACAGGCGCATCCAACGGCTGTTTCTTTTTAGGTGCAACCGTATCGATAGACAACGTATCTACCAAAGCACTATCTACTTTCAGGGAATCATTACCGGATGCAGAATTCCGCTTTCTGCGTTGAGCACCTGTACTTAAAGAAAGTGACAGGCATGCAAATAGTAGTAGGAATGTTATAAATCTATGTCGTTTTAGTGGCGTCATTCACAAATCATTTACGCTTTTGAGGGGCAAAATTAAGCATTATCCGCCAATAATGAACTATTTAGCGGATATTTAATTTATTTTTAAGGCTTACAAGAAACATTCGCACCAATGGTTAAAACGGATTATCCCATCTTCCCCATAACGTGAAATACTCTTTAACGCCTTCTCCACGCTCTTTTCCCTGTCCAGATGCGTCTTTGAGAAAAACTTGTCGGCAAAGCAAATAACCTGTTCTTCCAGCGAAACCGGAACCATATTCCGATGAGGAACAGGCAACTGCTGGTCAATAATACTTTGCAAAGACATACCCGCTCCCGTATGTCTCTCACAGACCAATGCATGACGCGGAAATCCTTCTTTCCGCATCAGATCAGCCCCCAAATATCCATGACAAATATAAAGATAAGATCCGAAACAACAAATGCCCTCAGCATCCGTCATAAAAATACCAATATCGTGCAGCATCGCCGCCTCTTCCAGAAACTGCTTGTCCAGATTCAATTCCGGATGCTTTCCGGCAATCCATAACGCCTTATCGGCCACCGAACGGCTATGCGCCAGCAGGATATGTTTCAGTTCATTATCTTCAGGATAATATTTATTAATGATAGCAAGTGCGTCCATTCTCAATTAAATTCTTATTTTTGTGCAATATTACAAAATAATCGCCACATATCATGAAAACAAAATACATTTTCCTATACTGCCTCTTGTTTATCTGCAACGCCGTGACCGCGCAAAAGGTTATCACCGGAGCCGAACAGATGGGCCGTCTCTTACCTATATTAAAAGGGAAGCGTGTGGCATTGGTTGTAAACCAAACCTCCAAAGTAGGAGAAACCCATCTGTTGGACACCCTGCTTGCAGCGCATATACAAATAAAAAAGGTATTCGCTCCCGAACACGGCTTCCGGGGTGATGCCGATGCCGGAGAAACCATCAGGAACGGAAAAGATACCCGCACGGGAATACCCATCCTGTCCCTTTACGGTAAAAATAAGAAACCTACAGCCACACAGCTACAGGACATAGACCTGATTGTGTTCGACATTCAGGATGTAGGCGCCCGTTTCTATACCTATATCAGCACCATGCAGTATGTAATGGAAGCTTGTGCCGAGAACCGGAAACAACTGGTCATCACAGACCGGCCCAATCCTTGTGATTACGTGGACGGCCCTGTGCGACAGAAAAACCAGAAAAGTTTTGTGGGTATGCACGCCATCCCCATTTTACACGGTTGCACTGTAGGCGAGCTGGCTCAAATGATCAATGGCGAAGGCTGGCTGCCCAACGGCAAAAAATGCGCGTTGACCGTCATCCCCGTGGAAGGCTGGAAACACGGACAACCCTATTCGCTTCCGGTAAAACCCTCTCCCAACCTGCCCAACGACCAGGCAATTGCCTTATATCCTTCACTCTGCCCGTTTGAAGGTACAGCCATCAGTGTGGGCAGAGGTACTCTTTATCCTTTTCAAGTAATCGGTTCACCGGATATCCGCATCTCCTCCTTTTCTTTCAGACCGGAAGCCTTGGAAGGCTTTGACAAGAATCCGATGTATAAAAACCAATACTGCTATGGCAATAATCTCCGCCATATCACCGCCCCGAAAGGATTCTCTTTAAAATACATCATCACCTATTATCAAGCTTATCAAGACCTTGGGAAAGCGGACAAGTTCTTTACCCGCCCGCAATGGTTCGACCTGCTGATAGGGAACCGTACCGTAAGGGAACAAATCATGAAAGGAGCCAGTGAAGAAGAAATCCGTGCAGGATGGCAGAACGAACTGGAAGCCTACAAAAAGATGAGAGAAAAATACCTGCTTTATGAATAATATTTCCTTCCAAGCTGACAGATTTCGTCAAAAAAGGAGACAACAACCCAATCTATTCAGGACACGCAGCACCATTCCTCTGCATCCACCAAGCCCCAACCACAAACGGCTTTCCAACCGCCAACACATGGAATCCGTTTCAATCTTCTTTCCGGAAGGCCTGCATACCTTTCTCACCACCCCGATGATATCCGTGTCCTCACATTCCTCATAAAAACGGCAGACGCCATCCCCCTGCATCAGATAACGACTGCCTCTTTTTTGAATAATCCGATGCAATACATACCGGTCTGTCTGCCGGAACAGAATGACATCAAAAAGTTTCAACTCCTCCTTATCATACGGCCCCACCACCACTTCATCCTTCCCATTTCTCAGTAAAGGCATCATGGAATTGCCTTTCACCCGGAACTTCACACTCCTGCCACTTTTGATTTCCGACTCCACCCACGCAAAGAAACATTCATTCGCTATCCGCTTCATACCCATCTCCATATAAAGTACGACATACTAATTTCACCGCCTCCGCATCGGGCAAACACTCCAGATGATAAACAGGAATGGATGAAACCATCTTTTCCAACAGACTACAAACCCCACAGTATAATTCCTCCTCGTATGCAAATGCAGGAGGAGCAGACGGATGCAAAGCTGCATAAGCCTGCAAAGTGTTCAATCTCCGTATCTTGTTATACGGTGCTTGTGACAAACGTACACATCCGGCCAACGGATAACGCTCCGCCTTATAACAAGGAGTCTTCCCACTCCACGGACTGCCATATACCCACACGCCCCCCTCTTCATAACGCACAATGGGACTGTCATCATTCAGCAACTTACTTCCTGCTATATTTTCCCTCCACAAACGGGTATGGGTACTTTTGCCGGTTCCGCTTTCACCTAAAAAAAGAACCGCTTTCCCCTTATAAACAATACAACTGCCATGCAAGGCAACCGTATCTTTCCGTACCGTCATCAGGCCATACCCCATCCATAAGGCAAACCTTAAAAGACGGGGAGAATAATGACCATATAAACAGATACCTCTCCCGGTTCCACCCATCGTCCGGAGATAAAGCGACGGTTCTCCCTGCGGAGCCAGTTCCAACAAAAAGCTATCCCCACTCACACCGAAAGTACCGGTTACATCTTCATATCCGAACCCATAGGACTTTCTCTGAAAAGCCGGAAAACCCCAACCGTTTCCTTCCCAAACAGTAAAATCCGGCAACCAAGCACCCTCATATACATCTTTTGCCGAAACCAGATCCGGTTGCCAAACAAAAGGCTTGAAACCGCTGATACCATCCACCGCCTCCATCAACCTTTCGTCCGGCAGCGCGAAGCAGTGGCCACCTATTTTATAAATTCGATCCATTGTCTTTTCCATTTAATCTGATTACACGATGACAATACGCCAACGAACTTTCCCGATGGGCTATCGTAAGAACAGTCAGCCCCCTACACTCCTTCATCAGACCGAGAAGCATTTCATTGACAGCCCGTTCAGTCTCATTATCCAATGCAGAAGTAGCCTCATCCAGTAGAAGCACCTCCGCTTTCTTATACAAAGCACGGGCTATGCCTACCCGTTGTTTCTGACCTCCCGAAAGCCTTCCTCCCCCTTCACCCAAAGGAGTATCCATTCCTTGCGGCAATTCATCCACCCAAGCATCCAATCTCACCAGCCTCACTATCTCCGCTACCCGTTCCTTATCTATAGACCGGCATCCCAAAGCAATGTTTTCCGCCAAGGTCCCATCCAGCACAAACACTTCCTGTTGCACATATCCCACCCTGCGATGCCATTCCTGCCTCGGCACATCGGCAAGCGACCTGCCATCTATCCGAATAGCGCCTTTATCCGGAGTGATAAATCCCAAAAGCAGATTAAACAAGGTAGATTTACCCACGCCACTCTCACCACAGATACCTACATATTCCCCCTTACGAATAGTACAACAAAAGTCCTTTAGAACCTCTTTACTTTCAGGATAAGCATAGGTGAGGTGTTCTATCCGTATCTCTTTTTGAAAAGAAAACGCTTCCTGCCCCCATGATGGAGAAACTGCTTCCATCCCCTTATCCCCCAATCCTTCCTCTATAATCCGCAGAGAATAGACCGCATTCTGTACTTGTGTCCAACCACCTAAGATGCCGCGCAAAGCGGGTAACAGCCGGAAAGCCGCCACAGCAAAGACACCTACCAGCGCTTTGATATCCCCTGTTCCGAAAACGGTGAGCAAGGTCAGCCCCGATATGACCGCCATTTCGGAAAGGCAAAGAGGAAGATGCTGTATCGTTTCCAGTTTCAAACGGCTCTCACTGATTTTCCTCACCCTTTGGGCGAATGCCTGCTGAAGAAAAGGAAACGCCGCATTCAGTTCCAATTCGGCATACCCTTTCATCGTTTCCGTGACCAGCCGGGATTGCTCACGACGAGCCTGCTGCTCCTGCTCACCATAACGGCGCATCGGTTTCCTGATCCCCCATCCGTAAATCAGCATGAAAGGCAGAAAGGCAATATACAGCATCAGTACCGTCAACGGAGCGTAAACCAACAAAGCTGCCGTCACCCAAAAAACAAGCAGCAGTTCTCCTGTCATGCGAAGCAAGGGGGAAAGAAGGTTTAAAGAAAAAGCATAACAGATATAGTTCACCTCATATCCCAGCCGGATACTCCCCCTGCTGCGTATAAACAATAATCCCCGTTGATAGTAAGAAGTAAAGAGAGAAAAGCTGAGCCGACGGTAAAGAGACATCAGAAAATGGTTTTGAAAACGTGAAAGCCCCGCTGCCAAAGCGTTTTTCACCAAAATAAAGACTATTGCCACCAGACAAAATAACAGGGCGGCATCTTTATCCCTCCCGTCATCCAACAGAAAAAACAAGACAGGCAACAGGGCAGCGAGTCCGGCAAAGTCAAGTAATGCACAAAGAAATACGGCACAAACCACCCTTATCCCCATTTTCCTTTCATCAGGCAACAACAAACGGCAGATTCTTTTCAACATAAACCGCTTATTTTCGTTCCGTCTGGAAGATGGTATGGGGAGAGCGCAGATGCAACAGAATAGAATTTCCAACCCATTTGCACAGTGAAATGCGCAACACGCTGTTGCACGCACGATGAGTATGCAGCATACGTTTGGTTTTATAAACCAGAATGCCCCATTTATTCTTCGCCGGAACTGACATCGTATAGGGTGGCCGGATGATTTCCCGCAAGATTTCCTCCGCCAATCCTTCTCCTCCATATACAGGAACGGAAGTTCCTAAATAATCATTACAGAGGCGGGTCATTGCCAGCATCATATTTCTAAAACGAATATCCGTCACTTCCTCAGGAATATGCAGGCCGTATCTATTCAGCAGGCAAGCCCAGTCGCAAAGATGATGAAGTGCCAGGCCGCGTGCATAATGCTGGGCGGCATGAAAAGCGAGAAATACGGTATTAAAGGTGGAAGATGGGATTAAAATGGAGCATTTTCCGTCCAATTCCGCCGATACGGGTTGTAGCAGTTTTTGAAGGAGCTTATCCATCTTCACTGCTATACGGTATGTTTCCGAATTAATGAAGGTTTTATGATTCTCTATCGGAATACCTTTATAGTAAAACATACTATGCTTTTCGGAGTGTTCAAAGTCTACCTCTATTCCTTTTTCTTCCATTAACCGGTCTGCCAGCCGGTTGGCCTCGGCATCACTTTTCCGGGAATGGTCTGCCGAATAAGTGAAGATGTCTATATCTCCCCCTTCCCTGTGCGAAGGAATAGGATAATAGGTGGAGAGACCCACTCCTTTCAACTGGACCGTGGTAATGCCATGCGTTTTATAAAAAGCTGAAAGTTCGGCTATGGTATGGCAGTACCGCCGGTAGCGTTTTTCATAGTTCTCTACCGCCATCGCCCAGTTTAACTTCAAAGCCTTCGGAGGTTGCAAACAGGCCGGCAGGGTTTGTATTCCGTCCCATGCCAAAGCCATCACTCCCTGAGTGCAAGCTAGTTTGTAACACGCCTGCCAAAGGGCAGGAGATATATCGGTAAAAAGGATTTCACTAACCGGCTTTGTGCTGTTCAACGCGGATCGGAGCAAGGCAAATAGCATTTGCTCCGGTTTATCGAGTATTATATCCATTGTTATATCAATCAAGTAAGGCTGAACATTTTTTTAGTGCATCTGCCCAAATCACCACATCTCTTTCGGCCTGCTCTTGAGAAATATGATAAGATTCCACCAACACCAAGGCTGCCTCTTGTAAAGTGAAATCCTTTCCCGAAAGTCGTTTCCAAAGTAAGCAAGCGGAAAAATTAAAGGAAATAATACGGGTCAAATCAGTATCGGGAACACCTTGGTTCACAATTATTGTTTCTCCGGCTATGGAGCGGAGTTTAAAATGGGGATTAAGTTTCATAATCTTCTAATCTTAAAAAAAGAAAGCCGCCCGACCTTTCGAGACAGGACGACCTTCTTTTATTACAAATCACTTTCTGCCATGACTAATAACATGATAGCAAATAATTCTCTTATTTTATATAACTATCCCAACCGGTTCCTTTAAAAGAAGGAGTACCAGTCACGTTAATGATAGAGGAAGCATCTGTTATCGATGAATCAACAACCAAATTGCCGTTAAAAGTACCACCCTCAATATTCAATTCCATAGGTTCGGTGTTTCCGGTACTTTTTGATAATTCCACGTTACCATTAATAATACTAGTACCTTTAACAGTTACTTTAACTCCGTCAGTGTAGGTTGAATAGCCGCAAACATCAAATGCATATGCACCAGTTCCGGCATTAATCGTAGTATTGTTAATCAAAATATTACCACAATTGTTACTCAATACATATAAGGCATTTAGCCCCCTCACTGTCATAGCATCCAACGTCAAATTACAGTAGTTCTGAATCATAATTTTATCATTATCACTTGCCAGTGTTCCGTTTTTCATAGTAACGGTAGAACCTTTCAACAATTGACAACTGTTCGTTTCTGTGCCAGCCGAGCCAACGGTCGGTTTAGCAAGTGTAAGCACATGGTTGTTCAAGTCCAATTCTACAGATTGTCCACTTTGCGTTTTAAAGCCATTACAAGTAGCGTCTCCATTCAAACGTATCTTCACGTTAGCATTACCGCTTAAGTATAAAAGTGCGGACGGATCGGAAAAAGTGCCACCGGTAACAGCCAGCGATGCACCTGCACCAACCACATAGATCTTGCCATTCAGTGTTCCACCACTGATAGTCATCTGTCCCAAGTCATTGGCTGCACCATTATGACCTTCATTATCCACCACATACTGAGCGGAACCAGTCGTATTGAATGTACCTCCTTTGATTTCAGTCACATGATGATTCTGTACGGTTGCCTGAGACATATTGGTGAACGTACCGTCGTTGATGACAAGCCGGGCTCCATCATCATTTTTAATGGTATTAAGACCTCCGGCAAATGTACCACCGTTTATGATAAGTGAAGGATTCTGATGATTAGTACCGCTTACATATCCATTTCGCGGATTCGTATTGGTATAATCATAATACCCATTGGCTATCATCGAAGAATAATGCCCGTTTTGCGATATCTCCACATTTGGATTAATCGTCATCTCGCCATGATTCAGAATATTATAATAGCTGTTACCACCTGAACTTTCTGAGTCCTGACCGTTTTCCTTACTTCTAATATAGGTTCCGCCATTAAGAATTACTGTACCGTTATTATAGATACAAGCTTTCCCGTGACTTACATTATCCACTGTACCATTTCCGTTAATGGTCAGTTTACTATCCTTGTTTACAGTAAATGTATCACCAGATTTGTTGGTGATTTTATGACCGTTCAAATTGATGATAACTTCATTCGTTGCGGAAATAGTAAAATCTCCCGTCAAGTCTGTGGCAAGAGTATAAGTTCCACCATTTTTTGCGACATTTTGCAAGTCGGCTACGGCAGCATCAACTACTTCAAATGCATCATTACCGGACAGATTGGGTAATTCAGCACCCTCTTCTTTATAAATAATGACAGTTGAAGTGTTACCGCTTTCACGACTGATGGCTGTTACTTTGGCACCACTCTTCACTCTTACATTACCGGCTTTTACCTTCAATGTATTAACAGTAATTCCTTTACCTAGAACCAATGTGTTTGCAGCAGTAGTTGCCGTTACTTCATCATAAGTAGCAGTTTCGCCATTGGCAGCCAAAGTTACGGTAGAAGAAGGCAGATCTATCTCAAATTTAGGCGCAGTATCTAATTGCGGTACAGATACCAACACGTTTTCAGGTGCAGCTGTACCACCAGTACCAGTGCTCTCTTCTTTAATGGCAACAGCATTTGTTGTAGAAATATTTTCAAAGGATATGCTGACATTTTCTGCCGGTGTACTTTTTTTCGGTATTGAAACTGTAGGACTGGTTTCAGTTGAAGCCACATCAGCCACAGAAACAGAATTGGTTTCTTTTAAAGCATCGGCTACCTCTGATACACTTTCAACTGTTGTCGGTACACTTCCGGATACTTCGTCCAACGTTATAGTTGTGGTATAACGTTCGTTACGTTTAGCATCTAAAGCTTTTGTCTTTAAGACCTGGCTTGTAGCGCCATTACCAATGGAAAGTTCCAAGGTAGGATACTCGGCTACAGGCAACGGGAAATAGAATGTTTTACTGGTCACGACGTCACTGCTGGCAGCAAAGTTTATAGTTATGGAAGAGGAATTTGACGTTTCTGTGGTTGTCAATGTAGGTATACCTTTGGAGAATGTTATTTGTGCATTTCCAGCAATGGCTGGAACAGTAGTTTTTCCTTGAGCGGTCATAGAAGTCAATTTCGCCCAAGTATAGTCCTTCGGGATATTATTGACAGTTACGCTCATCAGGGCACCTGCATTTTTAAATGCCAGGACATTCTGTGCGCTCTCATTTATTTGGCAAGCCATAAGAGCACTGCTGTTTTCTCCTTCCTTATAATTATAGGTATCCTTCAACGTTAATGATATTTTACTTCCATCATAAGAAGCATCGCTGCCATAAGGATAAAAAGCAGCTTTCTTTACAGGATTCTCACCTTCCAGTAACCCTGAGAACCCTGCGTTCTTGGTTCCGGCTCCACTGGATAATGAATAGTTAATGTTAGTGTAAGTAGAAGAGCTTCCATTCGTTACAAAAATGCCAATCTCGTCACCTATACTCCAAACGACAGAATTGCCATTCATAGCAGTACGCGATTCAGCATCTCCCATAGTGGCACATACTTCATCAACGCCACTTTTCGCCACGCCCAAATCTTCATTGGAACAACCGGTTATTCCTAATCCAAGAACAGCTAAAGATGTGAACAATATCTTTTTCATACGTGTATGTTTTTAAATTATTTATTTCAATTACCAAGGCTGCGGGTCATAGTCTTCTGTTCCACCACTTACTGCAAATCCTTTTTCCACTTCTACTTCGATAACCTCCACTTTAGGAGCCTCATACATTTCCATATTGTTTGTTTCCATAATTTCCATACAATAAATTTAGATTATAATTTTTCAATGATTCTGTTCAGACATTATACGCCCCAATTATACCATAGAATATTTTTTATAGAAAGATGCCATAATTGCCGTCTGTGGGCAGAAGACTCCTGGCGGTCCGGTGACATATACTGTGTCTCCGCAACCTCGACTTGACAGATAACGGGAAATAAGGATTCGCATTCCCGCTTGCAGTGTTGTTTTCATACGTCTGTAAATGTTAGATCAGTCTATCTTGTCAAAAGACTTTGCCTAACTCCCCCTCCTCTGTTCGGCGGTTAATAAAAAAAAGCGTGAGGGCTGTATCTTGTTTATCTTATCGTCGGGCCTTCGCATTGCCTTGTACCTAGATAAACAACAGCCACCCACGCCATTAGGTATATAGATGCCACAGTAATGGCAGGTATATAACACAGACGTGAGCGTTGTTGTTATCATCTTCAGACCTTTATCAAAGTTGCGAAGTTTGACGATAGAAGATAATTTCAATAACGCTTCTTAAAATATGTAACGTTCTACTACGCCATAGTATAATAGTCGGTACAAATATAATAATTTCTTAAATAGGAAAAACGTTTCTTAGCGATTATTTTTAATAATTGCTACAACAAGCATTAAAAACACTTCTGTATTTCACAATAAATCGACTCAACATAACACCAATATTAATAGAAAGTTATAAGCAATTATGCCCTCATGCCCTCACTAAGAAGTTAACATATTGATAATGAATACTGAATGAATGATGATAGCATATTTCAAAAAGTATCTTTGCCCTCATGCCCTCATTCTACAAAACAAATAAAAAGAGTATATCTATCTGATAACCAACAACATAAACACATACAAAGTCTTTTTCAAAAGTTTGTCAACCATCGCATTTTGAGCTTTTTCATCACAGTATACTCTATTTTACAAACATCCGATTACATTTTCATGCTGATAAGTTCTACTCAACGTACTTTCCTATTTGTTCTTTCTATTATTCGCTATTGCTTACTCAATAGTGTGACTAACTCTAATCACAAACGTGACTAAAGTTAATCACAAGTGTGATTAAGTCTAACCACAAACGTGATTAAGCAATTTCCCATAGTAAAGAACTGCAATATGAATGACCGATTATCATATAATGATCTCTATATAAACTATCAAGAACTCCCTAAAATGCAGTAGTTACCGTTGTTTCTCCTAGCAAAATATGATAAGATTCGTGTATATAAAAGGGATCTTGTAGGCATTATGCCATTTTTCTTCACCTAAAACGGCAAAATAGACTCTTTTCTCATCTGAGTGATTTTGAAACGAATTCAGCTATATCACATTGAATATAAGAATATTAGATAGTAATCAGTATAATTAAACAGTGAGAGCATGAGGGCAAATTGTTTCTTCAAAAATATGCTACCATCATTCATTCAGTATTCATTATCAATATGTTAACTTCTTAGTGAGAGCATGAGGGCATATTTGCTTATAACTTTCTATTGGTTATCTCCTTTCTTTATTCCTTGATATTACGGATATGACTGACAGGCACACCGCCCACAACCGTATTTGCCGGAACCTCTCTTGTCACGATCAAACCTGCTGCAATGACAGCATTGTTTCCGATGGTTATTTATCGGATAAATGAAGAATAAGTGCTTTGTTTCTTATTCTATTTATCAAATGTTACTTGTACCATTAGAATGAAGAAGGCTGATTAGTATGAATGTGAATATGCTGCATATAAATTTTCAACCAAAACAATTATGGATTGCCGATGAAAAACTTAAATGTCTAATACATGGTTTAGATTAAGGAGAGGATTTTTCCTCTCCTTTTTTCCTTCCGATACGCCCCATTATGAGAATGTGCCGTTTGAAGTGCCGAGTTCGTGGGTGTGGACAAATATTGAAGAACTGTTTTTTGTTACTAAACTTGCTGGATTTGAGTATACTGATTGTCTCACGAAAGATACAATCTCCAGCAATAATGAAGTGCCTATAGTTAGAGCACAAAATGTAAGAATGGGATATTTTGTTGAAAATACCAATGAGGCTATATCAGAAGCTTTATCGCAACAGTTGGAAAGAAGCGCTCTTACAAAGAAGTGCTTACTTATGACATTTATTGGAGCTGGTATTGGTGATACATGTATTTTCCCGGCATTAAAAAGATGTCATCTAGCTCCGAATGTTGCTAAAATAGAACCTTACTCTAATAAAATTGATTTAAAATATGCGCTCTATTATCTTATGAGCGATTTAGGACAATTAGGAGTTCGGGGTATATCAAAATCAACGGCTCAGCCAAGTCTATCAATGGCTACGATTAGAAGTTTGGAAATAGCATTACCACCCCTTGCCGAACAACACCGCATTGTTGCAGAAATAGAGAAATTATTTGAGTTGATTGACCAAATAGAACAAGGCAAAGCCGACTTACAGACCATCATCAAACAAACCAAAAGCAAAATCCTCGACCTTGCCATTCATGGCAAGCTAGTACCACAAGACCCGAATGACGAGCCTGCCATTGAACTGTTGAAACGTATAAATCCCGACTTCACACCTTGTGATAACGGGCATTATACGTTTGACGTTCCGAGCGGGTGGATAACGACAAATTTAGGGTCAATATTTAATGTCGTATCAGCTAAAAGAATTTTGAAGTCAGATTGGAAGCATAGTGGTGTTCCATTTTATAGAGCACGTGAAATAGCCAAGCTGTCTATTTATGGACTTGTAGATAATGAATTATATATTTCAGAGGAACATTATAACTCATTAAAGGAGAAATTTCCAGTACCCAAAGCGTCAGATATTATGATTTCTGCCGTTGGTACTATTGGCAAATGCTACATTGTAAAAGAGTCTGATAAGTTCTATTACAAGGATGCAAGTGTACTTTGTTTGTGTAATGACTATCAAATAAATACGAAATATATTTACCACATCATGAGAAGCGAATATATGCTAAAACAGATGTATGATAACTCAAAGGGTACAACTGTTGATACCATTACGATTGAAAAGGCAAAACAATATATATTGCCCCTACCTCCACTTGCCGAGCAACAGCGCATAGTAGCCAAGATTGAAGAGACATTCTCCATTTTTGACGGTATTCAAAATTGAGGCTGTCTCAAAATGAGACGGCCTTTTTTTGTGTTTGCAAAAAAATCGGGCAAGTCCTAACTTCGCTCAGTCAGAACT